>JGI12048J13642_10211719_pt1 | contig 89678 bp, 82 predicted proteins | sample ElkSlonscriptome_16_FD_13642 | JGI IMG/M metagenome (IMG submission 13642)
TGCAGCTGGCGCGCGATCGGGCAATTGCGCTTTTCGGGCCGCAACACGACCTACCGCTGAGTTCTGCCGCACCCATGGCCCAGGCCCTGATCGAAAGCAGTCGATTTGATGAAGCGGTCACGCTACTGGAAGAAACCCTGCCCGAAATCGAGGCCAGAAACGGAACCACGAGCCAGCAGTGGATCGNCACGGCGTCGACATTGGCCACCGCGCTGGCCCGAGCGGGCGAACCGGCCAGGGCGCTCTCGCTCAACGATCAGGTTATCGAAACTTCAAACCAGCTGTTGGGCCCCTCGCATCGTTTCACACTGACAGCGACGAGCAACCGCGGCATTCGTCTCAAGGAGCTCGGTCGACTGGAAGAGGCGCAGTCCAGCATGGCGCGGGCAGCAGCGGCTGTGGAAACAGCAGTCGGTGCTGACCACCCCCTGGCGCTGATCAATCATATCAATCGGGTCGAAGTGCTGGTCATGCTGGAGCGCTCGGAAGAAGCGATCATGCTGGGACGATCCGCCCTGGCGACCAGCACGGAGGTCCTTGGCGTCGAGCACGGAATCACGGCGGGCGCACAGGCCTATCTTGCGCGCGCGCTCGCCGCGACCGGCGAGGTGGGCGAAGCCCATGCCCTGTTCGAGCGGGCGCTGGACTTCCAGGATAGAAATAATCCGCATTCGATCCAGACCTTCGAAACCCGCCTCTACTACACGGCGATGCTCACCGCACACGTCCGAATGGACGAGGCTCGAAACCAGCTTGCCGCCCTGCAGCCGGCACACGAGCACCTGCCGCCCGATCATCCCCTATTGAGTCACATCGAAGCCTTGAAGAATCAGCTGATTCGATAGCCCACCTCGTGGATCATGCCTGTCTACCTCAGCGCGATCGAGCGGTCGATGACCGGGCGAAACAGATCATCCAGGTGGCCCATCCGGAAAGCAGCGCACCGAGCATCAGCAGGACACCCAATCCCATCGGCACCGCCCAGGCCTCGTTCCCGAACTCGGCCAGCACCGCTGAATCGGGATCGCCTTCCGGAAATACCACCGTGACCTGTTCGCCCTTTTCGAAAATCCGGCCTCCCGACACTGCTTGAGCGGTGAAAACATAGAGTCGGTCGTTGTAATCGAACTCCATCACCGGCAGCGACCTTATCCTACGTTGATCATAAGGCCCGCTAGTGCTCGTTGTAGTATCGATTCGCACCACGGTGGCAACTCGTTCAACTCCGGATTGATTCAGACTGATCACTGTCCTCATCAGGCTCACGCCGTGCATCGTAACCGAGGTTCCGAAGAGGGTCAGCATCAGAGTCAAAGCAAGCATGGCAAGCGCCGCCAGTATCCGGCGCCAGAAAGACGCCGACCCTGCGTGGGTCGAGGTGGCCTCATTTCGGTCATCCCTCATGTCTCTGCCTCGCCGCTTGCAGCCAGACGCTCTGATCGGACATCGCGTTGATGCAGCCATGTGCCAACGACCAGGACCAGCAGGTCGGCCACAAGGAACACGCCGAAAGGAAGCCAGATTGGGCGGGCCTCTCCAGCGATCTCAGTTCGACCGAGAACGCTCGAACCCGCCGCCAGCAGCCAGAGCACAAAAGGAGTGGCCAGACAAACAGTTAGCAGGGCGGCGATGCGAAAGCTAAAGCGGTGGGTCGCGGGCCAAACGAAAGGCCCGCCAGAGACACGCCAAACCGAGATGTCGCGGAAGGTATTCACCAATAGCCCGACCGTCACCGCGACGCAGGCCCAAGCAATGCCGGAATCCACCAGGCGTCCCCACGCGGCTGCCAGGCTGCCAGCCTCAGGATCCAGTCCGAATAGAGCCTGCCAAACAAGCACGACGCCGTAAGGAACCATCAGCGCAATCGTCCAGCCAAGGGCGACGCTGATGCGTCCACTGATCGCGCAAAAGATCGGGTCCTTCACGCAGGTCCGGGCCAACAGTACACCGCCCCACGCCACCAAGAGGTACTCGACGATCCAGGGCAGAAAAAAGTACCCGAAGCTCAGTCCACCGCTCTCGATGGCGCGAGCAATCAGGGCATAGGTGATGAGCAGGGTCAGACTATGGATGATCACGCTAACCGGGCCAGACCGCCACTGAGCTCGAAAACTCTCCTCCATGGCGCGCGAAAACTGGCTGGCTTGACCCCTCGACAGACGTGGATCGCCGGAAGAACGACGGCGAAGTGCAGGTGGGACAGACGGCCTCATAAGTTTTTCCTTAGGACAAGGGATTAAGTTTCCTATCGAGTTCCTCTCCGGTCACAACAGAAATAACTCTTACCCAGGAAAAGGCCGGGCCTCAGTAAGAGCGCACAGACCCGATCAAGTCGTCCGAAGGATCTGTGCGAATTCCCGGCCGACTGGCCTTTAGCAAGACATGGGAACACCAAAGCATGCGAGAGGCATTCAGTGAATCCATCGAAATCGATAGCCACAAGATCGATAGTCTCGACATCGATAGGTAAGGAGCCTTCAACGCCGGCACATCGGTATTTGGCCCTCGCCATTGCCAGTGCGCTGTCCATCGGCCTCTACTGTCCGCGCGCCCACGCCCAATCTCCGTCCGTGCTCCGACTTTCGCAGCTCAACGGAAACAATGGTGTTTCAATCCTGGGGGAAGCGGCTGGCGGCCAGGCAGGCAGATCCGTCAGCGCAGCCGGTGACATCAATGGCGACGGCCTGGACGATCTGGTCATCGGCGCCCCCTTCTCGGATGTAGCGGCCAGTAATTCCGGCAGGAGCTACGTCCTGTTCGGGTCGCAGAAACCGCTCGCTCATCCCTTTGAGCTGGCAACCGTCAACGGGCTCAATGGTTTTGTGCTTAGAGGAATCCAGAGCAACGATGGCTCGGGTTTCTCGGTTAGCGAAGCCGGCGATATCAATGCTGACGGTATCGATGATCTGCTGATCGGGGCACCTCAAACCAACGGCCAGCTGATCGGCGAAGCTTATGCCTTTTTCGGTTCGAACAGCGGGCTACCCAATCCATTTGACCTGATCAATCTGAACGGATTGAACGGCGTTGTGCTGACCGGCGAGGATGCGACAGACTACGCCGGTTTTACAGTCAGCATCGCGGGCGATATCAACGGCGACGGCATCGATGATGTGATTATTGGCGCACCATCCTCGAGTGCCGGTGGAGGCGCCTCCGGCATCAGCTACGTGGTGTTCGGTTCGAGTGGTGCCTGGACCAATCCGCTGGCCCTGTCCGGCCTGGACGGCTCGAACGGCTTCGCCCTGCTCGGTTCAACCGGAGATCAGAGCGCTTACTCGGTCAGTGCAGCGGGCGACGTCAACGGAGACGGGTTCGACGACTTGATCATCGGCTCACCTTACGCCGCCGCAGACGAGTCCGGCGGTGCCTACTTGGTATTTGGATCCGGCCAGCCTTTTCCGGCCAACGTCCAGCTTGGCGGCATCAATGGGGTCAACGGGCTCTTTCTGGTCGGAGAAGACCCCCTTAGCTTGACCGGACACTCGGTCAGTGGAGCAGGTGATATCAATAGCGACGGCGTCGACGATCTGATCATCGGGGCCTGGAAGAGCAATCTGAACGGTTTTGATTCAGGACGCGCCTATGTCGTGTTCGGTTCCAACTCCTCCTTGCCCCACCCTTTTCAACTGTCCTCGCTAAATGGCCTGAACGGCTTCTGGATCGATGGTCAGGGTGAATCCGAGCGATTGGGGTTCTCTGTCAGCGGTATCGGAGACTTCAATGGCGACGGCGTCGATGACATTGCCGTCGGTGCGCCTACCTTCGGCGGCGAACGCCCGAACCCCAACAGTTCCGGCCGCAGCTACGTGATTTTTGGTTCTGACCAGGGCCTGCCCAACCCCTTCCAGCTCGCCAGCCTCGACGGCAGCAACGGATTCGCGCTGCAAGGGTTCGAGACCAACGAACGTTCGGGTTTCTCCGTGGCGGGCACGGGCGATGTCAACGGCGATGGATTCGATGACCTGCTGATCGGTGCACCGTACGCGGACGACACCGTTAGCGGGCGCGTCTACCTGGTCTACGGGGGCGTGTCGAATATTGATGTGCTGTTTGCAGATCGATTTGCGATCGGTTCGCCGCCATGAACATCGACCGGCCATTCGCTTCTTCCCCGCAGGACCTTTCATGAAAGCAGCAAGGATTGCACTGCTCAGCCTTCTCTTCCTGACCGGCTTGCTCTACGTCGCGGCAGAACTGCTGTATTCAGCAAGCCGCGATCGAAGCGATTTCGGCGCCTTCGAGAACGCGATGCGCCTGACGCATCTGGCCTTCACTCTGCCACTGCTGCTCGTGCCGATCGTTCAGTTCTCCAGCCGGCTCAGGTCGAAGCGACCCGGACTGCATCGCGCCCTGGGCCGGTTTTATCTGGGCGCCACGATGCTGGCGGCAATCGGGGCAATCTACCTCGGCCTGGGCTTCGACGAACCGGGTCGGAGGGTGCCTCTGGTGATCTTCGCCGGCCTGTGGTTCTACTTCGCCGTCGCAGCCTGGCTGGCCGCCTATCGCCGAACCTTCGAAGTCCACGCGCGCTTTGTCGTTAGAACTTATGGCATTGCGCTGGCCTTTGTCCTGGTCCGCCTCCTCGGCCAGTTCGATCTTGTGCTCCTGGGCTCGATCACGAATGAAGAAGTCCGCAACGTAACGCGCGAATGGCTGGCCTTTGTCGTTCCGCTGCTGCTCATCGAAGCCGGTTTCCACTGGCGGGCATCGGGGCAGGCCAAGCGCGAGCGCCAACTGCGTGGCCCTGGATCGGCCCGGTCGATCGAGGCAATCCAGGGTGCGCCCGAACCGAAAGCATCCACAAGGCCCCGACCATGAACCGAATCCTCATCTATTGTCGATCACTCGCATTACTAGCCCTGCCTGTACTGAGCCTGTCCACTGCCCGGGCCGAGGTGTTCTGCGTCGGCAACGCCATGGAACTGCAGTCAGCTCTTTGGCAAGCCCAGAGCAATGGCGAGAACGACGAAATCAGAGTACAGCCCGGACACTATTCGACGGAGGCCAACGGCAGCCTCGGAATCGGCTTTCACTACGTCACGACCGAGGCGAGACTCCTAGCGATCAGCGGTGGCTGGAACGACACCTGCGTGGGAACTGATGGAACCGCCACTGCTTTCGATACCGTGCTCGACGGCGGCGGTGTCAACCAGGTGATGGTCATCGCCGCAGGCGATGCCAATGCAATCATTGTCGTCGCCGACCTGACCATCGAGTCCGGCTATCAGCCTAGTGAAGCATTGCCCGCGGGCGGGATACACATCAAGGGATTTGGCCAAGGAAATCAGGCTGGGTTGGTCGTGATTGATCGCGTCGCGTTTATCGAGAACTCTGCAATTTTTGGCTCGGCACTGACAATCGAAAGCCAAGGCCGAGTAGAGGTCGCCAACAGTCTGTTCCGCGACAATACAACCAACCATTCCTCCAGTGTAATCATTGCTCGCGACGCAGGCAGCTCCGGAGCGAGCTACTTCATCAACAACACCGTTGTAAACAATGTCGCTCTGACCGCTGATGGCAGCGCCGGAGTAGCGATGTTCAACCCCAGCGGCAACGTAGCGGCCAACAACGTGTTCTGGAATAACGGAAACTATGATCTCGTCATGTACGCCGCGAACGGAAGCATCAGCAATAATCATCTGCTGCATAACATCGTCCAGAATGCCCTGGGATTCGGCGGCACCAACATCGGAAACAGCACCGGCGACCCCAAGCTCGGTAGCGACTTCTCGCTGCTGCCGGGCTCGCCCGGGATCGATGCAGGCTACATGCCCCCTGGAACCCCCAATCCGCCCGTTGAGCTGGACTGGGTGCTGCGCGATTTCGATATCTCGAGGCTGAAAAGAAATATCGGACCGAGCGTCGATATCGGCGCCTTCGAATCCTCCTATCTTTTCAGCGACCGCTTCGAGTGAGCGGTCAGGTCGCGCCGACGATCCCGGAACTCCGGGGCCCTAATTCCCTCCGCTCCTGATGCCTGAAATACCGGGCTCAGCCGACCTAGGAGAAAGACCACCAGAGCCCGTCTTGAGCCTCTAACGCCCTGACCGCGATATACCCCGATAAACGCCCACCCTCCATGGGTGTGTGGGGGGGGGTAACACTGCCCGGCATTCCGACGATGCGCTGGATGCGAACCTTCTCGTCCTCGAAGCGCGTCTCAATGGCGAACGGCCCGTCGGGATCATGCGCTCTCCCCGAGGCATCGAAAGCGGCGGAAACTTGGGCGCAGCCGGAAAGCTGGTCGACTTAGAGATTCATGACTGGTTCGTCCTATCAAAGGTACATCCCTATTTTCCAAAGACCAGACTGGAGATCTCGACGGAGTCAATTGAACCCGGCGCTAGTGTCAGTGGCTTTCGAACACGTCGAAATCGCCTGCCTAGCTGCTGGTATCAAATACATTTCAGAACGCTCAGACAATCGTGCCAATCAAAAAATTTGGGCACATTGACGATGACTTTGACGGCACCTATGGACCAATCAGGAAAGGATTAATGCACGCCGCTGGGCAACGGCGCTCAGCATCGCTTAAGAGCCATCCTCCGAGGACTTGCTGGAAAGATCGCCTGCATTCAAACCGAAGGTTCGAACGGCATAGAAGGCCTTCGTAATCCCGGTGGCTCCAAGAAACAGCCCTAATCCTATCAGCAGCCAGAGCACTTCGGTATACAGGGGATAATAGTGATCCAGAGGAAGGGAGCTGAATTCTGGCAAGTCCTGCTTCCTACCTATATGGAATAAAAGCCAGTCGAGAATCGACCCCAGGGCAAAGGCCATGAAGTAGACGCCGATCAATCCCAATCCGACATTCAAGGCTGTTGGTGCATCAAGGGTCTCCGCCTCGCTTGCTCGACTATCGGCTCTGGAGCCGATCACGATCGACGGTCGGGTCCACAGGAGGGCTGCAGCAATCGCCGGAATGGCGATGGCAGTCAAGATCAAATAGATATCCGCCCAGGTAGGAGCACCAAAGTCGGTGTCACTCGCCATAAAGAATAGGGTCGACCCCGCGTTCTGAAACGCCAGGACGGCCAGACCGATCGCGAACAGCTTAACGATCGTTATCGAGATAATCGGGTGGCTCATCGCTCTGGCTCCAAGGTAATAAAGAAAAGGCAGGCGATAAGCCTAACTGCTTTTCCGGGAGTCGTTTCTAAATTTGGACACGGGACCGACACGGGCCGATCAATACGCCTTGCCTGTTGGCCTTCGTCACATTGACCGGGCTCGGCTCTCGTAGGCCAGCTCTCCCGCCTCCACCGGCACATCGAGGCGATTTTCCGGCGGAGGGAGCGGACAACTAGAAAAGGCAGTAAAGGCGCAGGGCGGGTTGTAGGTACGGTTGAAGTCCAGCACCACTTCGCCGTTCTCGGGAAGGTCGGAGTAAAGGAATCGGCCCAGGCCGTAGGTTTCGCGTCCTGAGGTGCGGTCGGCCAGGATGAAGAACAGCTCCTCGCCGTCCTCGCTGAAGGTCGCCTGCAGGCCCACGGTCTGGCCGTCGACTTCAAATTCGGCCATGCCGGGGTTAGTGTCGTTATTCAGCTCGCCGAGGACGTTGGCGATCAGCAGGGTCTGACCCGGCGGGTTCGGCACCCAGCGCGCCGTGATGCGCCAGTCAGGATCGAAGGGAAAATAGTCCAGGCCTTCAAACTCGGTCAGTACGGGGGACCGGCTGTCGCGGATACGTAAAAAAGGCTGGCCCTCTCGCGGCATCAGGTGGAACTGGACGGTGCCGGCCTCGACTTCGGTCGGGCCATCGTCGCTGATCGCGATGAGCTGGGTTTCGGATACAGCAAGCTGGCCGTCGATCCTGACCTCGCTCGGAGCGCCCGGCTCAAACCAGACCTGGTCTTCGAGCACCAAGAGATCGCCCCAGTGCTCAGGCCCTGACGAGACGACGAAGTCATTATCGGAGCCCGAACCGATTGACCAACGGCCAGGTTTCAAAGGCTCCAACGCGACCAGGCTGAGCCAGCCGTGGGGCTCGGTCAGGCGCGCCAGGCGGCGGCCTTTCCAGTCCAGAAACTCAGCCTGCCAGGCGGCTTGTTCTGGGGTCAGGGCCGGCTCGGCGGGCGTCCCGTCGTTCAGGGGGATATTGAAGGTGCAGGCGGTCAGCCCTACGGCCGTCAGTCCGGCGAGGATGGATGCGCCGTGTCGACGGCGGCTGCTATGTGGCTTAGGCTCGGCCATAAATGTCCTCCAGTCGCTCGATATCGTCCTCGCCGAAATAGCTACCGGTTTGGACTTCAATGATCTCGACCGGTTCTTGCTCGCGATTTTCCAGCCGATGCAAGGTGCCCACCGGGATTTCGACGGTCTGGCCGGCCTTGAGATCGAATTCCTGCTCGTCGACGCGAACGCGAGCCGTACCGCCGACCACGGTCCAGTGTTCGCTGCGCTTTTCGTGGCGCTGCAGGGACAGGACGCCGCCCGGCCGCACGACCAAGCGTTTGACCTTACAGTCATCGGCGTCTTCGAGCACGGTGAAGCTTCCCCAGGGCCGGTGAACGGTGCGGTGGAAGACGGCCGACTCGTGGTCTTGTCGGGTCAGCTCGTCGACCACGGCTTTGACTTCCTGAGCGCGATTACGGCTGGCAACCAGCACGGCGTCACCGGTGTCGACGATGACCAAATTGTCTACACCGACAGCGGCGACCAGTCGCTTTTCAGCCTGAATGAAGGTATTCCGGCACTCCACCAGCACGCCCTCGCCCTGGACTCGATTGCCCAGCGCATCGGTTTCATACAGCTCGCTGATGGCCTGCCAGGAGCCGATATCGCTCCAGCCACAAGCCACGGGGACAACAGCGCGGCGGTCGTGCTTTTCCATGACCGCGAAGTCGATCGAGTCCGATCGAACCTGGGCAAAGGACGATCCATCCAGCTCAAGCGGATCATGCTCTGTTCTAGAGGTCGCCCAGGTGGCCCGGACCTGCTCGACAATATCCGGCGCATGCTGCTCGAGCGCAGCCAGAATGCTGCCGGCCTGGAAGCAGAACATGCCGCCGTTCCAGAGATAGTCCCCCGACTCGTAGTAGCGACGGGCAGTTTCCAAATCAGGTTTTTCGACGAAGGCCTCGATTTCCTGAGCGTTCTGCGACAAGTCCCGGCCCGTGCGGATGTAGCCGAATCCGGTCTCGGGATGGGTCGGCTCGATACCGAGGCAAGTCAACCAACCCTGGCTGGCCAGCGCATGCGCTTCGGCCACGGCCGCCTCAAAGGCCTGGAGATCACGCACCAGATGATCGGCCGGTAACACCAGCAGGCAGGCCTCGTCGCCGAATCGCTGTTCGACCCAGAGGGCCGCTGCGGCGATCGCCGGCGCCGTGTTGCGGCCGGATGGTTCCAGCAGGAAATGATGATCGCGATCGGGCTCGCTTTTCTGGTAGAGATCGCGGGTCAGGAAGTAGTAGTCGCGACCGGTCACCGTAAGGGTCTGATCACCTGTGGCTACTCGGACCGCTCGTGCCACCGTGCTTTCTGCCAGCGACTGACCGTCGGCCAGGCGCATGAAAGGCTTCGGGTGCGCGCGCCGGGAGACTGGCCAAAGGCGCGTGCCCGCCCCGCCGGACAGGATCACCGGGACCAGAGTCGACGTCCGGGCCGGTGTCGCTGCGTCTATTGCGTCGTCGCTTCCGCCCATTGCTGCAAACACTCCTGAAGTGCATCGTCCACGCTCGGCAGTCGCATGCCGGAGACGCGCTCGAAATAGGAACAATCCAGCACCGACCAGGCCGGTCGCTGGGCTTTCTGTGGCCATGCGTTCGATGCGATGGGTTCGACGCGGACCGACTCGGGCACCCGACCGAGCCGCTTGGCCCCATCCACGGCGCGCGCGGCGAAATCGTGCCAGCTCATGGCGCCCTGCCCCGCCACATGCAGGATGCTCGGACGCGCAAGACGGCCAAGTGGCTCCAGTAGGGCCCAGGTTGCCGTGGCCAGCGTGCCGGCCCAGGTCGGTGAACCGATCTGGTCGGACACGACCTTGAGATCCTGACCATGCGCCGCACGCTGAAGAATCGCGGTCAAAAAATTACCTGGCATGGCGCTGTGCAGCCAGGCCGTTCGGACGATAAAACTACGGCCGCCTCTGGCAAGCACCGCCTCTTCACCCGCCCGCTTGCTTCGCCCGTAAGCCGACTGCGGTCGACAAGGATCGGTCTCAACCCAGCCTCGACCTGGCTGACCATCGAACACATAATCTGTCGAATAGCTTACCAGTCCGGCGCTGCAGCTTTGGCACCAGTCGGCCAACCAGCCCGGAAGGTCTCGATTCAATACGGTCGCCTGCTCCTCGTGGTCCTCGGCGTCATCCACCGCGGTCCAGGCGGCCGGGTTGAGGATGCACTCGGGTCGTACGGTGCTCAAAAGATCGAGCACGGCGGCGCGGTCGGACAAATCGCAGGGGTGGCTAGCGGCGTATAAGCTATTGTCGGCTTTGCCGATGTCACGATCGGTTGCGATCAGATCGATACCACCTGGGCAGCTGCGGGCTAGGTGCTGCCCCAGCTGGCCTTCGGCGCCAGTCAGTAAGACGCGCATTTGGGAAGATCGTCAACGGCCAAGCCAGCCAGCGTCGTCGCGCGCTGGTCCTTGCCAGACAGCTCCGGCTCGGACATCGGCCACTCAATGCCAATATCGGGGTCGTTCCAGGCAATCGATCGATCGTAGGTCTGACGATAGGGTCGAGTACACAGATAATTGAACGTTGCTTGCTCACTCAAGGTGAGAAAGCCGTGGGCGAAGCCCTCCGGCACCCACAGCTGATTCATTCGCTCCGCATCAAGCTCGCAGGCAAACCAGCGACGGAAATTGGGCGAATCCGAGCGAATGTCGACGGCAACGTCCAGGACCCGTCCAGTGGACACCCAGACCAGCTTACCCTGGGGTTCCGGCCACTGGTAATGAAGGCCGCGCAACACGCCCCTAACCGAACGCGAGGTGTTGGCCTGTACAAAGCCGGCGTCGATACCGTGTTCTGCATAGCGCTCCTGGCGCCAGGTTTCGACAAAGCGCCCGCGTTCGTCACCGAACACGTCGGGGAGAACTTCAACCACGCCGTCGAGCTCAGTCGGCTTGACTCTCATGACTGGAAGTCGGCGCTGGCGACCAGGCGCAGGTAGTCCCCGTAACCGCTTTTGACCAGCGGCTCGGCCAGAGCCAGGAGCTGATCGCGCGCAATCCAGCCCTGATGAAAGGCGATTTCTTCCGGGCAAGCGACGCGCAGGCCCTGGCGCGACTCCAGGGTTTCGATATAGCTGGCCGCCTGCTGCAGGGATTCGTGGGTGCCGGTGTCGAGCCAAGCATAGCCACGACCCATGGTCTCGACGGTCAGGTCGCCGGCGTCGAGATAGCGTTGGTTTAGGTCGGTGATTTCAAGCTCGCCGCGCGCTGACGGCTCGAGGCTAGCCGCGTAGTCGCAGGCGCGCTCGTCGTAGAAGTATAGGCCCGTCACGGCATAATTGGATCTGGGGCGCTCGGGCTTTTCCTCGAGCGATAGCACCTGACCGTCCGGATCCATCTCGACTACACCGTAGCGTTCGGGGTCGCTGACGTAATAACCGAATACGGTAGCGCCTGTCGTGCGATTCGCGGCGTCAGCAAGCTGCTGGCGCAGGCCGCCACCGTGAAAGATGTTATCGCCAAGAATCAGGCAGGACGGTTGACCACCGACGAAGTCACGACCGATGATGAAAGCTTCTGCCAGGCCGTTGGGCTGCTCCTGGACTGCGTAACTGAGCTCCAGTCCCCACTGGCTGCCGTCCTTAAGCAAGTTTTTAAACAGGGCCTGTTCATGCGGCGTAGTGATGATCAGAACGTCGCGGATACCCGCCTGCATCAGGGTGCTCAGCGGGTAGTAGATCATTGGCTTGTCGTAGACCGGCAAGAGCTGTTTGCTGATGACCTGGGTCAAGGGATACAGGCGCGTGCCGGATCCACCGGCCAGAATAATGCCGCGTCGCTTCATGCTGCACCCACACGGTCTGCGGCCGTACCCAGGCGCTCGGAGCGATAGCGCCCGTCACGAATTCGCTGCCACCAGTCGCGCTGTTCCAGGTACCAGTCGACGGTGCGAGCCAGGCCGCCCGCAAAATCGACCGACGGTGACCAGCGCAATTCCTCGCCGATACGACTTGCGTTTACGGCATAGCGCCGATCGTGCCCTGGCCGATCCTGCACGAAGTCGATCAGTTCGCGACGTGGTTTCGGGCCCGGCACCCGCTTATCGAGTAGGTCGCAGAGCAAATGGACGACGTCGAGATTGGCCATTTCTGCGTTGCCGCCGACGTTATAGACCCGACCGGGCCGTCCGTCGGCCATCACGCGCTGGATGGCCGCGCAATGATCGCCAACAAACAGCCAGTCGCGACGCTGCTGACCGTCGCCATAAACCGGCAGGCGCTCGCCCTCTAGGGCGTTGATCAGGATGAGTGGTATGAGCTTTTCCGGAAACTGATACGGGCCGTAGTTGTTCGAGCAGTTTGTGATGATGACCGGCAGGCCGTAGGTTCGGTGCCAGGCACGAGCTAGGTGGTCAGCTGCGGCCTTGGACGCCGCATAGGGTGAATTCGGCGCGTAGCGATGACTCTCATCGAAGGCGGCATCGTCAGATCCCAGCGTACCGTAGACTTCGTCGGTGGACACGTGCACGAAGCGGAAGCCATCGCGCTCACCGCCACGCCAGTAATCCAGTGCGCAGTCCAACAAGGCCTGCGTGCCAAGTACATTCGTGCGAATGAACGCGGTCGGGTCATCGATCGAACGGTCGACGTGGCTTTCGGCCGCGAAGTGGACGATGCCGTCTGGCTGGTGCTCAGACAGCAGTCGCTGAACCAGAGCCCGATCTCCAATATCACCTTGAACGAAAATGTGTCGGGCTGGGTCGAGATCGCTGACCGACTCGCGATTGCCCGCGTAGGTCAGCAGGTCCAGATTGACGACCCGAACGCTCGGATCGTCAAGGACCTGGCGAACGAAGTTACTGCCGATGAAACCGGCACCGCCGGTGACAAGAAGGGTAGTCATTGTTGCAGGCGTCCTGTCTTTTTGACGGGGGTTGGTTGCCGGTCAGTGCTTGTCAGGTTCTGGCGAGCCCTTAAAACGGAATGTCGTCTTCGATATTGCCGCCGCCTGAAGGAGCCGGCGCGGGCGCAGAATTGTTCCCGTAGTTTGGCCGTCCGCTGTCTTCAAGGGGCTCGCTGCCGCCGCGACCGTCAAGCATCTGCATTTCGTTCGCAACAATTTCGGTGGTGTAGCGGTCATTACCGTCACGGTCCTGCCATTTGCGGGTCTGAAGACGGCCCTCGACGTAGACCTTTGAGCCCTTACGCAGATATTCGCCGGCGATTTCAGCAAGTCTGCTAAACATCACGACGCGATGCCACTCAGTTTTCTCATTCATTTCGCCTGACTGCTTGTCGCGCCAGCTCTCGGAAGTTGCCAGCGACAGGTTGGTCACGGCGCTGCCACCAGCGGTGTGACGGACATCGGGGTCAGCGCCCAGGTTGCCGATCAGGATGGCTTTGTTGATTCCTCTGGCCATGGTTTTTGGACCTTCCACAATTGCTAGAAACGGCCTCAAATTCTAGCACAGGGCGGCTTGATGGCCACTGGGAAAACAGCCCGTGGCGGGCTAGGAAAACGACCCTTGCAGTCGCTGACATTCACCGTTTTACGCCGCCCCAGACTCGTATAATGTGACCAATGAATGACGTTTCCGCTCTGGCTCTCCCGAGCTCCCTCGATGATGTCCTCGCCCTGACCGCCGAAGATCGCGCGGCCGTGGATGAGTTGATCACCCGTCGCCTGCGCTCGGATATCGTCCTGGTTAATCAGATCAGCCAGTACATCATCGGCAGCGGTGGCAAGCGCCTAAGGCCCCTCCTGCACCTGCTGGCCGCGAGGGCTGCCGGATACAAGGGGGATCAGCACGTCCAGATGGCGGCAATCATTGAATTTATCCATACCGCCACCTTGCTGCACGACGACGTGGTCGATGAGTCCAGTCGACGTCGCGGCCAGGAAACCGCGCACCGAATTTGGGGCAATGCCGCCTCGGTTCTGGTTGGCGATTTCCTCTATTCCCGCAGTTTTCAGCTGATGGTCGAGCTGGATCAGCTCGCGGTCATGCGAATTCTGGCCGATACCACCAATACGATCGCCGAGGGCGAGGTGCTCCAACTGATGCAGATGGGCAATGCCGAGCTCGGTCGAGACGCCTACTTCCAGGTCATATCAGACAAGACCGCCTGCTTGTTTGCCGCCAGCGCAAGGCTCGGCGGCGTGCTGGCCCGGCGCGGAGAGTCGGTCAATGAATCCCTGGCCGAGTTTGGTCTCCTACTGGGGCAGAGCTTTCAGATTGCCGATGACGTGTTGGATTACCGTGCAGACAATGGCGATCCAGGGAAAAGCCTTGGCGATGATCTAGCCGAGGGCAAGGTGACCCTGCCCCTGATTATCGCCATGCAGCGCGCTGCGGATACAACTCGCGCAGAGATCGTCGAAATGATTCAGGCCGGCGGCAGCGCCGACTATGCGCGGGTTCGTGCCCTGATGGACGAGGTTGGCGCACTAGATGCGGCAATGGATCAAGCGCGTGAGCTAAGCGCCCGAGCCAGGAGTTGCCTTAACCTGCTGGAAGATAGCCCGGAGCGACGGGCGCTGGAAGTCATCACCGACTACGCCGTCGACCGATCGCTCTGACTCCTGGTGTCGTTGAGCGCGGTCACTGCGGCCCGGAAGCGCTCACCGCGCTCCTCGAAGCTTTTGAACCGCGGAAAACTCGGTGCGCCTGGAGACAGCAGGATGACCTCATCGGCACGAAAACGCTGAGCCGCCAGGCAAACCGCCTCATCAACATCCCGCGCGTCCATCACCTGACTCGAATCCACTGCGCCGCCCGAAACCAGGGAATCAGCGACCTGTGGCCCGTTGTCAGGCAGCGTAATCACGCCAGCCAGCCGATGCTGCAGGCACCAGGCGATCACCGGCGCCCAGTCGGCCGGTCGGGGCTGGCCGCCCACGATCAAAACAACTGGGCGATCGCGCAAGCATTCCAGCGCCGCCCGCGTCGCATGGGGTGAGGTCGCGATGGAGTCGTTGATCCAGCGCTGGCCGATGGACTCGAGACGATGGGCCAGAGGATAAAAAGTGCTGAGCGCCCTGATGGCTGGCTCGACCTGTCCCCCAAGCATCTCGCAGGCCGCTAGGGCGAGCGCCGCGTTGTCAAGATTATGGTGTCCAATCAGCTGCAGGTCGAGCAAATTAGCGAGTCGAGTTTGGTCGCGCCAAAGGCTGTCCTCTCGACGATGGAAGCCCGGCGCCCGATTGCCCAGGATCCGACCGCCTATCTCGCGTGTGGCCTGCTCCAGAATCGGGTCATTCGCGTTGACCAGCAAGCCGCGACCCTGCACCAGCTCAGCGATGCGCAGTTTGCAGTTGTAGTAATGCTCCACGCTGCAGTGCCAGTCTAGATGCTCGGGGAACAGCCGGGTGATCAGACCCAGCTCCAGCGAACCTTCGAGGTCGGCAAGCTGGTAGCTTGAGAGCTCGGCCACGACGCGATCGGCAGTGGTGTCAAGGTGATCAAGCAGCGGCACTCCGATATTGCCGGCAAGCACCACGTCCTGCCCGTTAGCCTTGAGCAGGCAGGCAAGCATCGAGGCCGTCGTGCTTTTGCCCTTGGAGCCGGTAATACCGACGACCGGAAGATCTGGACGTTCGCTCAAGAATATAGAACTCGGACTGACCACTCGGCCAGCCCGTTGGGAGAAGTCCAGCAGGGCCGGATGGTCCACGCGGATGCCAGGCGAGCGCAGCACGATATCAAACGACGCCAGCCCCTCGTCGAAGGGCGCGATCCGTCCCCGTACCCCGGCCGGTAGCTCACCAGCCTCGCACCAGATGAAAAGCTCGGCCGCATCGCTTCGCTTGCTGAGGGCCTGCCAGGCGCTCTGCCCCTCTCGGCCAAACCCGAGGATGACGACCCGCTGGCGGGCGAACGCCTTAAGCCGCATCCAGCAAATCCTCGGGAATTCGATGTGGCCCGCCGGAACCACAGAGAGCTTCGAGGGGCGGCACGGCCACGCTGGACAGCTGTTCCCGCAGAGCTTGGACGACCACGTGCCCGCTCCATTCTGATTGACCTGCCAGCTCGATAATCGCGGCACGCGCCTCGTCGGATTCACCGACGCACTCGAAGGGCTTAACGCCATCCAGGGCCAGAAGCTCGGCGAATCGCTCGATCAGACGGGCCTGGTTGAGTAGATCTTGGCCAAAGATACGAGCGAGATCAGCCGGGCGCATAAACGGTGCCAGGCACAGATAGACAAAAGCGCACTTCGGGCACTGACCACACCAACGCTCGACCCTTGGGCCATCCAGATGAAAGTTTCGATTGCAGGACGAGAATTTATCGTGCCATTGCCCCAGCCGCGCGAAGTCGCGGCAAATCGCCAGTTCCCGGTCACGCCTCAGCAGGGAGAAGATCCGTAGGGAACCGTGCACGTAGCCCCGCACCCAATCGTCCAGCAGCACCTCGAATTCGAAAGACTTCGAGAACTGATGGTTGACCTCACGGCCCTCAGCGTCGACCCGACTGGCCTGACTGGCCGATCGTTCATTGGCAAAGGCCACTCGATCGTAGTCCAGCAGCACGGCCGTCAGCGTCAGAATGGCGGCGTTGATCGCGGTCACCGGGACATGGCCATTCAACGCTCCAGCGCGGTTGAGCTCGGCCAGCCCGGGATCCAGTTTTCGCTCGATAAGCCAGTGCTGGCCAGGCAGATCGCGGCCGATGGCGTGGATTAGAGGCGACGAACCGATTTGAACGGACCCGGGCGTCTCGCCGCGGCCGCGCAGTCGCTCCCAGGCCACCAGCGAGTCCTTGCCGCCCCCCATCGGAACAAGCGAGCGACGCTTCAGCACAAAGTCTGCCGGCGCTTGGCTGGTTTTCAAGACGCTCGGAAAGTCCGGGAATCGATCAATATCAAGAGCGTTTTCGAAGGCGAATTCCGCCAGACCCTGCCGATAGATTTGCTTCAAGTTCCGGGCCTGCCAGAGGTCGGGGCTGCGTTGACCGAACTCGATTGTTTGCGGGCATGCGGTCTTCCAGTAGCTCACCCCGGCAATCCAGTGCACTAGGTCGAGGGCGGCTTCAATGGCAGCGTCACGCTGCTTCAGATCGGAAAAAGGTGCACCGGGCAGCACCAGGCGCTCGGTCAGTTCGAGTTGATCGAGGCGGTAGACCAGTTCGACCCGCCCTGTCTCTGGGTCCATGCGTCGATCGGCGAAGTGAAAGACTCGGGCAGATTGTGCGGCCGGAGGCCGACCAGCCGAACGGTTTTCAGGACGAGCCATCGACCGCTTCAGCTTTGGGGGCAGGCTCACTGCGCCTGGGCCAGGCTCGCAGAACCGCGTGAATCAGGGTGGCCAGCGGAATCGCAAAGAAAACGCCCCAAAAGCCCCAGACGCCGCCGAACACCAGCACCGCAACAATGATCGCGACCGGATGCAGATTGACGACCTCGGAGAACAGGATCGGCACCAGGACATTGCCGTCCAGAGCCTGAATGATGGCGTAGGCAATGAGCACATACCAGAACTGGGCCTCGAGCCCGAACGCGATCAGCGCGACGACGGCAACTGGCAGCGTGGCCACAGCAGCGCCGATGTAGGGAATCAGCACCGAAAAACCGACCAGCATCGAGAGCAGCATGGCGAACGGCAGGCCCAGCCAGATGAATACGATATAGGTCACCGACCAGACCAGAAGGATTTCGAGTACTTTGCCACGAACGTAGTTGCCGATCTGGGCATCCACTTCACGCCAGACGCTGGTGACCAAGGCTCTGTCTTTGGGCGTATAAGCCGACATCCAGGCGATCAGGGGCTTTTTATCCTTAAGGAAGAAAAACACCAGCACCGGCATCAGAACCACGAAGATCAGCAGGCTGGCCAGGCCGATCACTCCAGAGAATGACACCAGAGTCGCACCATAGTTGACCAGTTCGGTCCCCATATTGTCGACCATCTGCGACAGCTGTTCTTCGGAAATCAGCGACAGTTCTCGATCGACGCCGTCCGGGGACAGGCGATCCGCCCTGCTCCCGGCATCAAGCGCAGCGGGATCGACAGGCGGGAGTGAGGGCTGGGGCAGCTCGCTGTCCGCCGGCGCCACAATTTGAGGGTAGCGGTCCGGCAGGGTTGAAAGCCAGGCCTGCGCCTCCCGGATGTAGCTGGGAATCTGCTGGACAATCACCGCGAGCTGACGAGTCAGCATAGGCAGCAGGCCGAAGATAAGGAACAACAGAGCAGTCATGAAGCCGCTGAAAACCGTAATCACGGCAATCAGGCGCGGTAGGCCGAAGCGCTCGAGGCGCTGAACGGCACCCTCGAGCAGATAGGCAATGATCAGGCTTGCCACGACGGGCGCGAGCATTCTGCCAAAAATCACCACCGCGATCAGTCCGGCCAACAAGGAAAGGGCGAGAATCACCACCTGCGGGTCCGAGAAATGACGTTGATACCACTGACTGATGCGCGTGATCATGCTTAGAGATTATACGGAGGCAAATTCGGTCGGCGGGCAATTTCGACGAACATTGCGACCAGAATGCTTAATCACGCCCGAGGCAGTGACTCGATCTTTGCCCCCCGCCCGGTGAACCTTTCCCCGTAGAAGGTCACCGGGCCTATATGCCCTGTCTTTCTTTAGGAGTGTTGCAGCGCGGGGAAAATCAAAAATCAAACTCGATCAAAGCCTGAACTTCTACATCCTGGTCAAGGCTGTCGGAGACGATGCCTAGCGCGTTGCCGCCGAAGGCAAACTCAGGTGGCGCGTAGGACGCGCTCAACCGAAGCGTGGAAATCGATCCGAATCGCTTCATCAAGCCGGCCAGAAACGCATGATCGGAGAGCTCAGACTCGAGTGCTTCTGCGAGGAGCGTTGAGGTTGGAAGTGGCTGCGTGCGAGTCTGGTAGTCAACATAAAACGACAAGTCGCGGTTGTTGCTCCACTGCCAGCCGAGGCTGTAAACAACCAGATCATCCCAGGCGAAGCGAGGGCTGGTGCTATCGCCCAGCAGCGCGGTGAAACGGGCTGGTAAGGTTCGGCTCGGAAATGCACCAACTTCGCTGTAAAAAATTTGCTCGATGCCGATTCGAAGCGAACTGCGTTCGGTGGCATGGAATTGGGTGCCGACTTGAATTCGTGACGGGATATCCAACTCGGCGACCGTACCGTAGAGTCCACGTATTGTGGCAAATTCAGCCATGTCAATGCGGGATTGAGCAGAGACATCCACGCTCCACTGAGTGTTCAGGCTGCTCGCCATCCCAACGCGCAGCCCAGCGCCATGGGTCACTTCGGGCCGGCCGTTGAGCAGGCTGTAGTCCTGGTTGAACGCGCTGAACTCGAGCGCCGAAGCATTATCCGCTTCAATTAAATTCAAGACGCTGGAACCATAACTTTGGCTAGCCAGAACCGCGGCAATCGTCAAGTCGCTCGTGTCGCTTAAGCGCGCCGTGAGGCCCGGCATCAGAACGGATTGCTGAAACGTCTGACCGCGCGAACTGAAACCGCGGGGTGCCGGCGCTAGAGACAGCGCCATTTTACGATCACTTAACCCCAGTATTAGGGGAACGCTAGGCGGCGTAACCAGCGCTTCGGCAAAGTCTGGAGCGATCAACTGTTCGTCGATCGACAGCCACTTTGATCGGGGCGCGGGGGCAAAGTTAATCCTGTCTGGCCCAGGCATAATGCGCTGAATAATAAGCGAATCCCAGCGGCCCGAATCGAAGGTCGTTGCCCGACTTGCGCTCACGGTTTCCTCTGCCTGCACCGACGTAACAGCCAAGGTAGCTGCGAGCGCTGCAATCAGAGGGCGAAGAGTGAACATAAATAGGTCAGCGGTTTTTCGTTTAATCTTACCGTGAAGCTTATCGCATCTGTTGGCATAAATACAACGAAACTGCCTCACTGAGGCCTAAAAATCAGCAAATATGTGGCAAATCGGGCAAGTGATCGCCATCGAGCGCTTAATTTGTTGCGGAAACGCGACAAGTCGAGTGCGGGCGCGGTTTCAGCCCAAGCGCCCGCATATCGCGTCTGCGAAGGTTTCTGTTGTTCCGCTGCCGCCGAGGTCTGGCGTGGTCCGATCGCCCTGCTCAATCGTTTCCGCGATTGCGGCACGGAGCTTTCTGGCCTTGTCATTCTGGTCGAGGTGATCCAGCATTTGGGCCGCTGCAAGCAACAGAGCACAGGGATTGGCGATGCCCCTTCCGGCAATATCCGGCGCGGAGCCATGGACGGCCTCAAACATCGCCACGTCAGTACCGATATTCGCGCCCGGCGCAAGACCCAGTCCTCCAACCAGTCCGGCGCAGAGATCTGACAGGATGTCGCCAAACAAGTTGGTCGTCACGATGACATCGAACTGCTGTGGCCGCATAACCAGCTGCATGCAGGCGTTGTCGACGATCAGATCATTGAATTCGATGGCTGGATACTCCCTCGCGATATCGCGCGCCACCTCGAGGAACATGCCGGTAACGTCTTTTAGGATGTTGGCCTTGTGCACGGCGGTGACCTTATTGCGGCCGACCCGCTGCGCCATGTCGAAGGCGAAACGCACCACGCGCTCGCAACCCTTACGAGTGACCACCATCTTCGATTCCGCACGCGACCCATCGGGCGCCGTAAAGGCGCCTTCGCCAAGATAGGCGCCTTCCGTGTTCTCGCGAACGGTAATCAGGTCGATGTCTTCATAGCGCGACTGCGTGCCCTTGAAGCTGACTGCCGGCCGAACGTTGGCGAACAGATCGAAATGCTTACGTAGCGTGACGTTCAGGGACTTGAAACCGCCGCCCACGGGGGTGGTCAGCGGAGATTTGAGCGCAATCCTGTTGGCCGCGATCGACTCTAGCGTGGTCTGCGGGAGCAGGTCGCCGGTCTCATCCTGTGCCGACAGGCCCGCCAGCTGATAATCGTATTCGAATCCCGCTTCCAGCGTGTCCAACACGCGCAGGGTAGCCTTCATGATTTCGGGGCCGATGCCGTCGCCCCGAATGACGGTAATTCTCTGAGTCACGTCAGACGTCCTTGCGTTGCAGATCTGTGAGGTTGTTGCACACCGCTGATTATAAGCCCTGGGCGCAGATCGCGAGCGACCGAATCAGGCATTCAGCATGAGATCAAGCTTGCCCGCCTCATCAAGCGCCTGCAGATCGTCAAACCCCCCGACGTGCGTGTCGCCAATAAAAATCTGCGGAACCGTACGGCGTCCGCTGCGCTCGATCATTTCGTCGCGCCTTTGTGGTTCAGAGAGAAGCGAGACCTCCTGCCATCTCACGCCCTTGGACTTCAACAGGCGCTGGGCTGCCGTACAGAACGGACAGGTCGACTTCAGATACATCAGCACATCCGGTGTACTCATCGGCTGGAATCCTCAATTTATAATGACTAAATTAATAAGTGAGGGCAGGTCAGGAAGAAAAACAGACCCTTGGGGATCCATACTGCGCTCTCAGATACACCAGTCAGGTTTCGGGTACCCGCCCAGGCGACACGCCTGCCTTATGGGATGTTCGCTAAACAATTGATACAGCTGCCGACTGGACATTTCGGGGTCATTGCGTGAGGTCCTGAACTCGCCGATCAGCACCCGCATCAACGGCGGCGTGCCGTAGCGCGCACAATGCGAACGAACAAAGTCGATGATCCACCAATGTGCATCGGTCAACTGCACACCGTCCAGCCGAGCGAGCTCGACCGCCAAAGATCGGCTCCAGTCGCTCGGGTCAAGCAGATGACCGTCGGCATCCAGAGCCACTGATCGTCCATCGCACTCGATCGTCGTTTTCGTCATCACAGATCGAGCTTTCGTTCAGCTTGGTTAACCGAAGAGCGCGTCGCGTCTGGATCGACGTAGTGCACGCCAAGGGCGGCCTGGTCCGCGTCGGCGTCGAAAGCAAGTACCTCGATCCCAGCGAGCTTGTAGTCCAGAAGCTGCTGCCAGGCCAGGCGCTGATCCGGAACACCCAGGAGCGACTGCCAGGCAGCATCCTCAAATTGAACGCGCATTGGAATTTCCAGAGTCGCTGCTGCCAGGATCACCTCCAGGCTCTCCTGCCAGCCCAGCTCGTCCTGGCCTCGACCGATTCGGATCAGGAGCGATGAGGGCTCGATTGACGAGCCAGCGCTAGCCGACCAGCAGTCGAGTTGATGAGCCCAAAATTGAAGCAGGCTGGAGCGCTGAACGCCAGAAGCCGGCTCGCCACTCCGTCGTCGCTGCCAGGCAGTTGAACAGTAGGCTAGGTCAATATCCGCCTCCTTGGTCAGCTTGACCCAGGGCGACGTCGGAGACGCCAGCTGAACGACCGCACCGGAATGCAAAAAAACCAGCAGCGGACGCGGCAATGCCTCGATCGCAGTTCCATTGATCATGATTTCATTTAACTGTGTCTTTGCACGCACCATGAGGACGCTGTTGTATCGTGGGCGCTGTTGTGTCGATATCACTCCGCGAACCTCGTCCGCCGAAAACAGTCTGAATACATCATGGGAATAGCGAAAACGTTTCTAATCTTTGGCCTGATGTGCTGGGCAAGCATGCTACCAGCTCAAAACCCGGCGAATCTGCCTGATTTGGGAGGCACCAGTACGCGCTTGATGCCGATCGAGCAGGAGATGACCTTTGCCCGTGATTTCGAGCGCTATATGCGAGCCAACAACATGCTGATTGAGGATCCATTGATCCGCGACTATTTCGAAGACATGGGTTTTCGCCTCGTTGCTCAGTCCGATCGAAGGGACGGCAGCTTTCATTTCTTTGTGCTCCGGGAGAACAGCATCAATGCCTTTGCCAGCGTTGCTGGGGTAATCGGATTGCACGCGGGACTCATCCTGCTGGCAGAGGACGAAAATGAGGTCGCGGGGGTCGTGGCGCATGAAATCGCGCATGTCACGCAGGATCATCTGGCCCGAGGCATGGAAAACCAGCAGCAGGTCTCGATGCCAGCCATGATCGCGACCCTAGGACTTGCCATCGCGGCGAGCGCCGCCGGCAACGCCGATGCTGGGCAGGCTTTGATGCTTGGTGGCATGGGACTTTCTCAGCAGATGATGATCAATCACACCCGGTCGGCGGAAATGGAGGCTGATCGTATCGGCATTGCGCTTCTCGGGCACGCGGGATTTGATCCGGAAGGAATGACCCGTTTTTTCGAGCGCATGAACATTCGCGGCCGCGCAATGGGCCAGGGGCCGCCGGAGTATTTGCGAACGCATCCTTTGTCAATCAACCGCGTTGCCGAGGCCCGAAGCCGTGCCCAGGACTTGGTCAATCCGCGTGCGCGCATGGCGCCATCCGAGGAATTCCACTTCGTCCAATCACGGCTGCGCGTTTTGATGAGTCGGCGCATGGACCACACCATTCGCTGGTTCGAGGCGCGGCTGGAAAACGGTGGCCGACCGCCGCTGGCGATGCACTACGGCATGGCGCTGGCGCTGAGTAAAGAGGCGCGGATGGACGATGCTATTCGGCACCTCAACATCCTTCTCGATCAGGCGCCGGAACTACAGATCGTTCGCTTGCTCCAAGCCGAAATGCTGCTCGCAGCCGGAAAAACCGAACGATCGCTGGACGTTTTGGAGGCGCTCTACAATCAATTCCCAGGCTCCCGCAAAGTCACTAGCCAGTATGCTGAGACCCTGATGCATGGCGACAAGTCAGCCCACGCCGCCCAGGCCAGCGCTATCCTTCGTCCCTACCTCCGCCGCCACCCGACCGATCTCAGAATGACGCAACTCTACGCCCAGGCTGCTGATCGCTCTGGCGATGTCATTCGCGCCGCAGAGGCCGTGGCCGACAGCTACTATCTGCGCGGCGGCGTCAAAGAGGCTATTGATCAGCTCGAGAGGGTCCGCGAACGCGACGATTTGGATTACTACGAGCGCGCGAGGATCGGCGCGCGCTTGCGCGAACTCCGTTCAGAGCAGCTTCGACTGGTTTCCCGCCCCTAATCGCAGCGCATGGCACGGCAGCATGCCCTGCCCGCGGGCCAAGCCATCTTCAGCGCGCTCTGAATCATCACTTTCTTGTAGAGTAGTCTGCCTCCCCTCCAATTCCAGAGGTCGCTGTGGCCGACGCCAAAAGTAAAAAGCAAAGCCAGGCAGTGCAAGAGCGGGTCATCCAGGTCCGCCAGCAAGCCACTACGATCGATGAATGGCATGAATCAGCTCTCGACGTTCCCGAATTGCTTCTCAACAGAGAACTGAGCCTGCTCGCCTTCACCCGGCGCGTGCTCGAACTGGCGCGCGACGAAAACGTTCCGCTCCTGGAGCAACTACGCTTTCTCTGCATCTCCTGCACCAATCTTGACGAGTTTTTTGAAGTGCGCGTAGCGTCGGTTCGTCAGCGATTGCAGCACGGCGTCAATTTACCCGGACCGGACGGCATGAGCCCCACGGCAACCCTCGACGCGATTCGCGAAGCCGTGCTGGAGCTCGTGAGCGAGCAGTATCGGGTTCTCAATCAAGAACTTACGCCCGCGCTGGCCAGTGAAGGCATCCATATACTGCGCCGATCTGAATGGAACAAGAAGCAGAAACGCTGGCTGCGCCAGCATTTCAGTCAGGAAATCCTGCCGGTTCTCAGCCCGCTGGGCTTGGACCCCGCTCATCCCTTTCCCCGCATTCTCAACAAAAGCCTTAACTTTGCAGTCGCGCTGGAGGGGCGCGACGCGTTTGGCCGTGACAGCGGCATGGCCCTGGTGCGCGCGCCGCGCTCACTGCCGCGCGTGATCCGCGTTCCGAAAAGCTATTCGCGCGGGCCGAACGATTTCGTTTTCCTGTCATCAATCCTGCACGCCTTTATTGACGAATTATTCCCGGGAATGAAGGCGCAGGGCTGTTACCAGTTCCGGGTGACCCGAAACAGTGAGCTCTTTGTCGACGAAGAAGAGATTGAGGATCTGGCGCATGCGCTGGAAGGCGAGCTGATGGAGCGCGGATTTGCCGAGGCAATGCGCCTGGAAGTCGCCGATAACTGCCCAGAGGACATCGCACGCTATCTGGCCAGCAAATTCGGCATAGACGATCGGGACATCTACCGCTGCGGCGGGCCGGTCAATCTCAATCGAATGAGCGCGATCTGTGATCTCGTCGATCGGCCCGATCTGATGTACCCCAGTTTCCAGGCCAACACGCCCAAATCGCTTCAGCCTACGACCAATCTGTTTGCGGTCATCCGCCAGCGCGACTGGCTGCTGCATCACCCCTATGACAGTTTCCAGCCGGTGGTCGATCTGATGCGTCAGGCGGCCAGTGACCCAGCCGTCCTGGCCATCAAACAGACCCTTTATCGAACCGGCGTGGATTCTGCGCTCGTCGGACTGCTGATTGACGCAGCCAGAGCCGGCAAGGATGTGACCGTCATCGTCGAGTTGCGGGCGCGCTTTGATGAGGAGGCCAATATTACTTTGGCCACTAGACTGCAGGAGGCCGGCGTCCAGGTGGTCTATGGCGTGGTCGGCCACAAGACCCACGCCAAGATGATGATGATCGTTCGCCGAGAACGCGGACGTTTGCATCGCTACGTCCATCTGGGTACCGGCAACTATCACCAGGGGACTGCCAAGGCCTACACGGACTGGAGTCTTATAACCGCGGACCCTGATCTGACCGTCGATGTGCATCGAATCTTCCAGCAGCTCTCGGGTTTGGGTCGGGTTCAGCAGCTCGAACGTTTGGTCCAGTCACCGTTTGGACTGCATGATTTCTTCCTCAAGCGAATTCGACAGGAAATCGATCATGCGCGGGCCGGACGACCCGCTGCCCTGTCAGCCAAGATGAATTCACTGACCGAGCGATCCGTGATCGAGACGCTCTATGAAGCATCGCGCGCCGGAGTGGAAATCAGGCTGGTCGTTCGCGGCACCTGCTGCCTCCGACCCGGAATTCCCGGCCTGTCCGAGAACATCCGGGTCCGCTCAATCCTAGGTCGCTTCCTCGAGCACAGCCGGATTTATCATTTCCACAACAATGGTAAGACTGAAACCTGGGCGTCCAGCGCGGATTGGATGGAGCGCAATCTGTTCCAGCGGGTTGAAGTCTGCTTTCCGATCACCGACCCGAAGGCCGCAAAACGCGTTTTGCACGAAAGCATTACTCTGGCTTACGAAGACAACACCCAGGCTTGGGAACTCAGCGCTGACGGCAGCTATCGGCTTCGTCGTCCCGCCAGGGATGAGACGCCTTTGTCAGCCCAGGAGTACCTGATAGAACAGGCCAACAATGGCGGAGCCTGAGCTCTACGCTGGCATCGATCTGGGCTCGAACAGTTTCCACATGATCGTGGCTCGACTCGAGCACGGTCAATTTCGGATCATCGACCGAATTAAAGACATGGTTCGCCTGGGTGGTGGGCTGGATGACAGCGGACGCCTGGACGACGCAACGCGTCAGCAAGCCGTTGCTGCGCTCGCTCGCTTCGGGGAGAGAATCCGCAATATTCCGGAGCACCAAGTCAGAGCCGTCGGGACGCAGACCTTCCGCCGTCTCAGCCAGCCAGCGGCGTTCCTCGTCGTTGCAGAGACGGCACTCGGCTGCCCGATCGACATCGTCAGCGGGCGCGAGGAGGCCCGATTGATCTGGCTTGGCGTGAGTCAGGGGGTAGCGCCGGCGGAGGGATCCCGCCTGGTGATCGATATCGGCGGCGGCTCGACCGAGTTGGTCGCTGGCGATTCAGTGGTTCCGAAATTGGCCGAAAGCCTGCCGCTAGGCTGCGTCAGCCTGACTCGCTCAGGCTTTCCCGACGGCGGCCTGACGAAACAACGCTACGTGCGGGTACTCGAGAGGTGCCGGGCAGAGCTCGAGGCCTGGCGCGCGCAGTTCCGGGAACACGGCTGGGACCAGGCCGTAGGGACGTCAGGGACCATCCGTGCCATTGCCTCGATGATTGAAGCAAGGGAGCCCGGACAGGACGGCCAGATTACTCGCCCAGGTCTGCATCAGCTCAGGGAGACGCTGCTTTCTTACGCGAGCAGTGACGACTTCGATTTGGAGGGGTTGTCTTCTCGGCGCCGTCCGGTAATCATCGGTGGTCTGGTCGCACTGGATGCGGTGATGGAAGCGCTCGACATCGATGTCGTGAGAATTTCACCCTTTGCGCTGCGTGAAGGCGTCCTACAGGACCTGATGGGACGTCTGGGCCAGCAGGATCCCAGAGACGCCACGGCCCGGGGGATGATGGCCCGCTACCAGGTTGATCGGGCCCAGGCGGACCGCGTGACCGACTGGACCTCGGCAGGATTCCGACAGGTCCGCGGCTGCTGGTCGATGAAAAGCATCCATGGTGAACTACTGCACTGGATCAGCCAGCTTCACGAGATCGGGCTGGGCATTGCCCACGACGGGCATCAACGTCACACGGCCTACATCCTGGAACACGCCGACATGCCGGGATTCAGCCGACAGGAACAGGAATTCATGTCCGTGGTTGCAGGCCTCCAGCGTCGTCGCATTAATGCCGATCAAATCGACAGGCTTCCAGACCGGCTACATTCGAGCGCGCGAAAATCCGTCGCTTTGCTGAGACTTGCTGTCACCATCAGTCGCGCTCGATCCGAGTCGCGCTCTGGTGATTTCTCGCTCACGGCAGAGGACAATGAGCTCGTTCTGGCGCTTGACGCCGGCTGGCTAGCCGCCCGGCCTCTGGTCCGCCACGATCTGGACATCGAACGCCAGGAACTCAAAAAGCTTGGCCTGGATCTGATCGTCGAGACGCTGCCGGACGCACTGGCTTGACGTCAGACCTCGATCCAAAGTCCACCAGAACAACGGCTCGAGCGCGACGACTGAGCGATCGCGCCCGACTGATTCGCGCCCTGCGCGACTTTTTAGATCAGCGCGGTCTGATCGAAGTCCAGACCCCGCTAATTACGGCTTGCGGCGTGACCGATATCCATATCGAAAGCCTGGCCTTGGCTAACGGGCTGGGATTTCTCCGCACCTCGCCCGAATACGCGCACAAACGCTTACTGTCCGAAGGCGTTGGCGACCTCTACGAGCTCGGGCCGGTGTTCCGAGCCGAAGAAAGCGGACGGATGCATCGGATCGAATTTACCCTCCTGGAGTGGTACAGACGCGACCTTGACTGGCAGACCCTGGCCCAGGAAACGCTCGACTTGTGTCAGCATGCTTTTGAAGCGCTGGGCCAAGATCGCCGTGACGAGCAGTGGCGCGACTGGTCCGAGTGCTACCTTGAATTGGACCTGCCAGATCCACTGATAGCCAGCGATGACGACATTCGCCGGGTCACGACCGACCTGCCCCAGGATTGCGATCGCGACATGCGCCTTGATTGGCTGTTTTCAACCCAAATCCAGTCCCTGTTCCCGGACCGGAGCCTGACCCTCGTACACGGCTACCCCGCCAGCCAGGCAGCGCTGGCAAAACTGAACGACGGGGACCCTCGAAAAGCCCAGCGCTTCGAGCTATTCGCTGGGCAAATTGAGTTGGCTAACGGGTATCAGGAACTGACCGACTGGCGCGAGCAGCGCAGACGATTCGACAGGGACAATCAGAACCGCCGCCGCCTGGAACGCCCAGAGATGCCCATTGATCAGGCCTTCATCGACGCCCTGAAAATCGGTCTTCCAGAGTGCGCGGGCGTAGCGCTAGGCGTCGACCGGCTGGCAATGGTCACGTTCGGTCAAACCGATATTGCTCAGGTCAGGAGTTTTTGAGGACAGTAGAGGCGCGGGCGCCGCGGGGCATCTGACGAAAGCACAGATGCCCCGCGCGGAACATGATGGAGAGTCATATTCGGACCTGAGCGGTCATTGGCAAGATTAATCCACTTCGGTGACAGCTTGATGACCGGCTCCTCCCGGCCTCACGGGGAGACCACCCGGGCCGCAAGGGACTTTCCAACAACTCTGGATACGCCGAACCATCAACCCACCTCGATCCATAAGCCCCAATCGATTGGGGTAATAGAGCCTGTGCACGTCAGACAGTGAAATTTTTCGGAGCTGGTCATTGGCATCCATCAGGATCAACGAGGCATCGTCTGGCGGCATCGAATGAACGATTGGAGTTCGAAATCTCGAGGGGAAGTAATGGTCCTGCTGAACCGCGTCAACTTGGTTTGAACGGATAGCAACGGGGTATCCAAGCAAGAGCGTCCCATCACTGCCCTCAACCGCTGCCACGCTCAGGGGTCGTGACTGAACGAGAACGCGGGCCGAATCGAACTCCAGATCCGCCAGTGCAAGCGCCCTGGCGGCCGTCCGAGAACCATCATCGACCACCAGGAATTCATTGACCTGCCTAGGCCACAGTGGCATTAAAACCTGACGAGCAGGCAGCAATGAAAGTAGTAGAATACCAACCAAGATAATCATCGCAGCAACGAGTTGCTGCAGCCAGAACATTGCAGGACCGGTCGACATGGCGAAAATATAGCACGTCGACATCGACCGCCAGCTTAAGCACAAGCAGACGCATCGGGGGGGTGTGGAAAGGTTTGGAATAAATAGTAAAACAGGGCGAGAATTACCCGCTGGAGCATGCGTGTATGAATGATTCAATCAAGATTCGTCCGGCTCGATCTGCCGAGATCCCCGCACTGGCCAAGCTGATTCTGAATCAGTTGCCCGACATGATGGCGGGAAAAAAACGGCCGCCCAACATCGAAGCTCAGCTTGCTCGACTCATTCCCGATCAGTCCCTGATCATTGCCACCACAGGCAATCGACTGGCCGGTCTTGCCGTTGTTGATCTGGACCGCTGTCAGGTCATGGCTTGCTATCTCGATCCGGAGGTCGCTTCGCCGGAAACGCCACGTCAACTCTTTAGCGCAGCCGAAAAACTGGCCGTATCTTACGGAGCCAGGACGCTGTATTGCACGGCGAAGAAGCAGGTCGGCGGATTCATGGCAGCCATGGGATATGAGCCCGAGGACAAGCCGGACGCCGAAAAAGGACGCTTGGTCAAAGATCTGATGACCCGGGCGAAACCCGAGCTGACGGCGCTGCTTGCCCAGCTCGACTCACTTGGCCTGCCCCAGGACTACGGCCTCAAGCATCGAATGCAGCTAGTGCCAGAAGCATCGACCCTGATCACCGTCGGTCGGGATATCTACGAACGCGATCAGCGCCTGAACCCGGCGGCCGCCACCGCCTGGAATCGAATGAAAACAGCCGCAGCGGGACGGGCCATTGAGCTGCAGCTCGTATCTGCCTTTAGAACGGTGTCTTACCAGGTCAACCTTATCCAGCGCAAGCTGGAACAAGGCCAGAGCATTCAGCGAATCCTCTCGACCTCAGCAGCACCTGGCTACAGCGAACACCACAGCGGACGGGCGATCGACCTGACCACACCGGGCCAGAAACCTCTGAGCGAAGACTTCGCGAAATCAAAGGCCTACGAATGGCTGAAGTCCAATGCGGGCATCTACGGATTTAAGGAAAGCTACCCGCGCAACAACCGGCATCGTATCCAGTGGGAGCCGTGGCACTGGTGCTACCACCATCGTCCCGGAAGATAATCAGGCCTTCTTTATCGTCTCAAACGCCTCCAGGGCGCGTTGACGAGTCCTCTTCAGGTCGACGACCGAGTCCGCATAGCCCTGGCCTTCATTGACGGCCACGTCGGGCTTGTGTACTCGATCACCTGAGATGCGGTTCAACTCCGGCACCCAACGCCTTACGTAATCGCCCTGGGGATCGAACTTTTCACCCTGTAGAACAGGGTTGAAAACCCGAAAATAGGGCGCTGCGTCAGCGCCGCAGCCGGCGGTCCACTGCCACCCCTGCGAGTTGTTGGCCAAATCTGCGTCGACCAGGCAGTCCCAAAACCATCGAGCGCCTTCCTGCCACGGGATCAAAAGGTTTTTGGTGAGATAAGAGGCAACGATCATCCGGACCCGGTTATGCATCCAGCCGCTGGTCCAAAGCTCGCGCATGCCAGCATCGACCATGGGCACGCCCGTCCGACCGTGCTGCCAGGCCTGTAGATCATCCTTGTAATCGTCAGGCGAGCGCCAGGGAAAGTCTTCAAACTGGGATTTTAGCGGCTGATCGGGAATCGACGGAAAATGAAACAAGAGGTAGGTCGAGAACTCTCGCCAAATGATCTCCCGGAGGTAGGACAGCCGGCCCTCACCGTCCGGCAATTCTCCGGACTCGTTCAACGCCAGAGCGATTTGACGGGGCGAGATTTCGCCATGGTGCAGATGAGGCGACAGCCGGGATGTTCCGTGACGGTCGGGTCTGTCCCTTAAGGAATGGTAACCCTTCACCGACTCGTCGAGAAAGTGGTCAAGGCGGCGGCGCGCGGCCAGTTCGCCAGGCTCCCAGCGGTCAGGAAAAGAGTCTGCCCAGTCCCGAGTCGGCAGCAGATCCAGATCGTCGAGGGACTCACTCGCTGGCCAGCGTTCGGGGGCCGCCAGCTCCCGCGGCTCCGGGCACCGCTGCGGCGCGCGCCAGCGCTTCTGAACCTGCTTCCAGTAGGGGGTAAAAACCAAGTAGGGAGACTCATCTTCTTTCAAAATCTCCCAGGGTTCGTAGAGAAGACGGGCGTTGAAGCTCGTGGTCTGGAGTCCCTCTGCCGCCAAGTTTTCCTTGATGCGCCGATCGCGTTGAATCGTGAGCGGCTCATACAGGCGATTCCAAAGGACCGCTTCAGCACCGCACGCCCTTGCCATTCGTTTCAGATGGTTTTCAGACGCCCCATTGGCGAGAATCAGACGGCTTCCACGATCCTCCAGGCGTTGCGATAGTTCAGCCAGCGAATAGTGCAGCCACCAGCGCGAAGCGGCGCCGGGAGACCAGGGTGATTCGGACTCAGGATCCCAGATGTAGACCGGAACAACACGATCGTAATGATCGCGCGCATAGTCCAAAGCGGGGTTGTCCGCCAGGCGCAAATCCCGACGAAACCAAACAATAGCAGTAGATGGCATGCCCAAACTTTCCGTTTTTAGTCGTCAACAGGACGTGATCGCGTACTGTCGCTGGGACGCACAATCCAGTAGCATGATTGATCACCTCGAGATCGCACCTTTTTTGGAGACCTAAAACGTCATGAATGCTGAGCTTCTCAAAACCCTCGCAAACCACTTCGACCAGGATGCCATAGGCAAACTGGGCCAACAGATCGGCGCACCGAAGACCCAAACTCACAGCGCAATCAACGCCGCTCTGCCCGTCTTGGTCGGCATGTTGGCCAAGAACAACGAAACGCCAGAAGGCCATCAGGCGCTGGCCCGGGCGGTTGAAAAGGACCATGATGGAGCGATACTCAGTCAGCTCAGCGGATTTTTTTCAGAGGGTAGCACCGGCTCGGGAGAAAAAATTCTTGGCCACATCTTCGGAACGAACCAGGCGCCTGCAGAGTCCGGCCTAGCTGAACAGACCGGACTGCAAAACGACCAGATCCATAAGATGCTGGCCATGCTCGCACCCGTGGTCATGGGTGCGCTGGGACAGCAGGCGCGCGCCTCGAGCGGAAGTACAGCCGGGAGCATCGGAGACTTGCTGCAAGGGTCGCTTGGCGATCTTCTGCAGGGCAGTAGCGGCCAAGCAGGCGGAAACGTCCTGGGCCAGATTCTTGGTGGCAAAGGTGACGATTTAGGCGGGCTTGCTCAGGTCGGCGGCAGCCTGCTAGGCAGTCTGTTCAAGCGCTGATAACGAGTGAGTTCGTGAGCCACGAGCCGGTCGAGGGCTCAGCCGGCTTCCGAGCGTCGCTGCATCCGCGCCGCGTCGGAACGCCGGCTTTCCAGTTCTTCGAAGTAGCCGTCCTTGATGCCGGTGACGTAGCGCCCGCTGAAGCAGGAGCTGTCGAATCCATCGAGCTTTTTGTTTTTTCCGCGCACGGCCTTTTCTAGCGACTCAAGATCCTGATAGATCAACCGATCAGCGCCGACCGCCGCGCAGACTTCTTCCTCGGTTCGGCCGGCAGCGATCAGCTCGCTGGCGGCTGGCATATCGATTCCATAGACATTCGGATAGCGCACCGGCGGAGAGGCCGATGCCAGATAGACTCTCCGTGCCCCCGCCTCGCGAGCCATTTGGATGATCTGACGAGATGTCGTCCCGCGAACAATAGAGTCATCGACGAGCAGAATATTTTTTTTCTTGAACTCCAGCGGGATCGTATTGAGCTTTCGGCGAACCGAGCGAGCCCGGGCTTCCTGACCCGGCATGATGAAGGTTCTGCCGATGTAGCGGTTCTTGATCAGTCCCTCCCGATACTTGACGCCCAGCATGTGGGCCAGGGGCAGACAGGCGGTGCGGCTGGTGTCAGGAACGGGAATGACCACGTCGATATCATGGTCGGGCCAAATCCGTAGAATCTTTTCCGCCAGCGCCTCGCCCATCCTGAGTCGAGCTTTGTAGACGGACAGGTCGTCCAGCATGGAGTCCGGTCTGGCGAAATAAACGTACTCGAACAGGCAGGGCGTGTGGGCCCTGGCTTCCGGACTGGAATGCCGGTGAAGCTTGCCGTCCATATCGATCAGCACGGCCTCACCAGGCCCAAGGTCGGACACGAGCTGAAAGCCTAGGATATCGAGGACGACGGATTCGGACGCGATAATGTATTCAGACCCCTGCTCGGTCTGGCGTTGCCCGAGCACGGCCGGTCGAATGCCGTTCGGATCCCGGAACCCAAGCAAACCCACACCAGCGATCAATGTAACGGCGGCATAGCCGCCTCGGCAGCGGCGATGAACACCGTCAACCGCTGCAAAGATTTGCGCAGGCGTCGTTGAGCCTCCTTTTAGGCTAACCATTTCGTGGGCTAGGCAGTTGAGCAGGACCTCGGAATCAGACTCGGTATTGATATGTCGGCGATCCTCGGCGAAAAGCTCTGCACTCAACGCCTCTGAGTTAATCAGATTGCCGTTGTGGCCAAGCGCGATCCCGTAAGGTGAGTTCACGTACATCGGCTGGGCTTCGTCGGGTCTGTCGCAGCCAGCGGTCGGGTAGCGCACGTGTGCGATCCCCATATCGCCAGTCAGACCCGCCATGGAGTCTTCGCCGAATACGTCGCTAACCAGTCCCATGCCCCGGGCAGACCGCATGCGACCCTGATCGAGCGTTGTCATCCCCGCAGCATCCTGTCCGCGGTGCTGCAGGATAGTCATCGCGTCATACAAGCGAGCAGCCACTGGTGCTCTTCCGAAAATACCTACGATTCCGCACATGGCGCTGTTCTCTTCAGGGTTCGGCCCGGGTTTCTTCGGGCAGGATGGTCGTCGAGTCAGTCATGGTGGCCTGCTCAACGGACGGCTCTTCGGCCTCATCGACGCCGGGTACAGAATCAGGTATCTGGGACTGCAATGATTCAGGGAACTGGCTGACGGCCCAGATCGCCGTTCGTTCGAACTGCGGAAGCAGCTGCGAGCTTTGCCACCATGGATCGTTGGGAAAAGGCGTAAATCGCGCAACGATCACTGCGGCCAGCACGATGGCCGCGCCTCGCAGCACGCCGAAAAGGGCGCCGAGGAGACGATCGGTGCCACTTAAGCCCGTGCTTGAGACCAGCTTGCCGAGCAAAAAATTACATAGACCGCCCACGATGAGAACCGTCACGAAAACGCCCACAAACGCGACAATGAGCCGTACGGAGGGCATCTCGATCCAGGGCGACATTTCCAGGGCTAGCGGCCCCGACGCTCTGAGCGCTAGATAGCCAGCAGCGATCCACACCAGCAGCGAAAAAGCCTCGCGGACAAACCCTCGAAACAAGCTGACCAGCATGGAAATCAGTGCGATGGCCAGAATAGCCAGATCGGCCCCATTCATGGGTGGGACACCACCAAACCGTCGATTCCCTCATCCTCCGTAAGACGCCCCAACCGCTGGGTCGCCTCGTCTCGCGTACCTAAGGGACCGACCCGGACTCGCCAAATGGTTCGCGACCCCGCACGATCCTGATGAATAAAAGCCTCGTGGCCCCGGTTTCCGAGCTGATCAAGCAAGCGCAGTGCGTTGTCTCGGCTGGCAAATGAGCCCACCTGGACCGCGAAGCCGGTACCCGTTTCCGTCGCTGGCTCCACTGTTGCATTCGAGCCAACAATCACTGGACGCACGCCCGAGACAGTCTGGCTGATCTGATTCAGAGCACGTAGCGCTTCCCCACGCTGAGAATACGGACCAGTCCGCACTCGATGCAGTTCCGACGGGCCCCGAACCACGATATCAATGCTCGCTACGTGGCCCAAGCGGGTCAATTGATCCACCAAACCTTCTGCATTTTCACGACTGCCAAAGCTTGCGACCTGGACCTCGAAACCCGCGAGCTGAGCACCGGAAGTTGGTTCTGGCAGAGGTGGCCTGTCTAACGTTGGCGGCGTCGCTTCGGATTCGTCTGGCTGCGGCGCCGGATCAGGCTGCGCCTGTTCGACCTGCGGGTTGGCAGGCTGCTCGGAAACGGGCGCCCTGACCGACGAGCGCGCCTGGTCGAGAGACGCATTGTCCGTCGCTCGCGGCTGATCGTCTGCGCCTTGGGCCCCGTCGCGTTCATCAACGTCGGGACGGACCCTGGACGGCTCAATGATGCCGCTGCGTCCATCGGCCTCGCTAGCGCTATCGGTCTGGGCTGCCACCCGGGGTTGCTCGGGATCGAGCGGAAGGCGGCGAATCGGCGCTCGATCGCCCGGTGCGTTGGGCAACTCGATATCCAGTTGGCGACTGATTTGATCGGATTCTGGCCCGTCAAACAGCATTGGGACGAAAATCACCGCCAGAGCGATCAGTATCGATGCGCCTATCAGGCGCTGCTTGAGCACTTTGTCCATGACACCGAAATTCAGTGAGAGTCAAAAAGTGGCAAGGCGTCAGCCACCGTCCGAAAAGAACCAAACACGACTACTCGGCCCTTGTCGCCGGCCAGCGACCGCGAAGCCGTAACCGCTTGGGCTACAGATTCTAACGTGTTGACGCGTCCGGTGACAGCGACTTTTCTCAAGCAGCTCTCGATCTCGGCTGGGCTGCGAGCGCGATTACTTGCCAAGGGAATGACCAGCCAGTGGTCAAAACAGTCCTTCAATGCGCGTCCAACGCCGGCAATGTCTTTGTCGGCTAAAGCCGCATACACTGCAATGCTAGGAGAGACCCTAGATTCACCGAGAAACCTTGCCAGCGCGCGTGCTGCGGCCGGGTTGTGGGCAACATCAAGAAAAACGTCCGGACGCTCGCTCACACGCTGCATCCGCCCTGGCGCCCGCGCCTGAATCAAGCCCTGCGCGGTAGCACCTGCGTCGATGGGTAGGCGTTGCCCGAGCAAAATAGCGGCCATAGCAGCGGCCGCGGCATTGGACTGCTGCCAGCGCCCAGCCATTGTCGGCAAAGGAAGGGTCAGCTTATGCTCCTGCCAGCGCAGCGTAAAATTTTGGTTTTGGCGCCGCGTTCGAAACTCCCGCCCGCTCCGCCACAGCACAGCTCCGCTCGCCTCGAGTATCGAGTCCAGCCCGATGGGTGGTCGGGATTCGGCAAGCACCAGTGGCCGTCCACTCCGAGCAATGCCGACTTTCTCGCGGCCAATATCGAGCCGCGTTGGCCCCAGCCACTCGGTGTGGTCCAGATCAATCGAGGTAATCACGGCCACATCCGGATCAATGAGATTGACCGCATCCAACCGCCCCCCCAGACCCACCTCGAGAATCCAGAGGTCAATTTCGGCACCTGCAGCCAAAACCAAGGCAGCCAAAGTCGTATGTTCGAAATAGGTCAGAAACACGTCTTCACGAGCCTGCTCGACCACCGCGATTGCATCCGCTACAGCCTGCTTCGAGGCCTGTTGGCCGTCGATCCTGAACCGCTCAGTGAATTCAATCAGATGGGGCGAGGTGTAAGCGAACGTCGAATGGCCGGCGGCCAAGGCCATTGCCTCAAGAAACGTGACCACCGACCCCTTGCCATTGGTTCCTCCAACCGTGACGACAGCCGGACGCTGGTCAGGAAGCGGGAGTCGCTTGTAGACCTGACGGACGCGGTCAAGGCCTAGCTCGATGTGCGATTCTGGTGCGCGCTGTTCCAGGCGCTCGAGCCAGGCAGCGAGGGTTGGGCCGCTCACTCAGTTCGAGTCAGTTGGATCGGGTTTGTTGGCTGTTGGCTCTGACGGGGCCAGATCGGGTTCGGAAAAGTCAGGCTCTTGGAAATCGGGTTCTTGCAAATCGGGCTCTTGGAAGTCGGGCTCAAGCAATTCGCCCTCCTTGAGCGCGAGGCGCTGGCTGAGCATCATGCTGAGGAGGGCGTGAATTCGTTGCCTCAGCTCTCGCCGGTCGACGATCTGGTCGATGGCACCCTTCTCCAACAGAAATTCAGATCGCTGAAATCCCTCCGGAAGAGTTTCGCGAACGGTCTGTTCGATCACCCTGGGGCCGGCGAATCCGATCAGCGCGTTCGGCTCGGCCAGATTGATGTCGCCGAGCATGCCAAGGCTGGCCGACACACCGCCAGTAGTCGGATGGGTCAACACGCTAACGTAGGGCAAACCACATTCGGCCATTCGCGCAAGACCCGCCGAGGTGCGGGCCATCTGCATCAGTGAAAACAGTCCCTCCTGCATGCGGGCCCCGCCGGAGGCCGAGAAACAAACCAGGGGAAGGTTATCGTCCAGGCACTGCTGAACCGCCAGCATGAAGCGTTCTCCGACAATCGACCCCATCGACCCGCCCATAAAGCGGAAGTCAAAGGCACAGCTGATCAGCTCCATACCCAACAGCTGCCCACGGAGCACGATGAGCGCGTCGTTCTCCTGAGTCGCTTTCTGGGATGCGCTCAGGCGATCACGATAGCGCTTGGTGTCCCGGAATTTGAGCGGATCGGTAGGCCGGAGCCCTGCCCCAAGCTCGACGTGCTCACCCTCGTCAAGAAACGCCTTAAGGCGGGCCCTCCCTGACAAGCTCATGTGGAAATCACATTTCGGACAAACCTGCAGATTGCGTTCAAGCTCTGGCTGATAGAGCACGGCATCGCAGACCTTGCATTTCGTCCACAGTCCGTCGGGGACTTTGCGTGTCTTGCCGCCGTCGGTGCGAATGCGGGCGGGCATCAGTTTCTGAAACCAGCTCATCAGACGGTCGCCGTTCTAGATTCTTCGGCTTTCGAGCGGGCGTCCATGGCGTCGCGCACCGGGCCCAGATAGTTTTTGACCTCCCCCACTGCCTGCTCGACGGTTTCGCAGCGGTCAAGACGATCGACCAGAGCAGAACCAATTACAACGGCGTCGGCAATTTCGGCGACTGCGGCGGCCTGAGCAGGCTCGCGAATGCCAAAGCCGACCGCCACCGGCAGATCAACTCTGGCGCGAACCTTTTCGACCATCGGCCGGAGGCTGTCGATGTCGAGACTGGCGGCACCCGTAACGCCCTTGATGGATACGTAGTAAACAAAGCCCCCGGCCAGGCGGGCAGCGTGATCGAGCCGATCCGCGTTGGTGGTCGGCGCAATCAGGAAGATCTGGTGCAGTCCCTGAGCGTCAAGCAGGGCGCGCAGACCGTCGGCCTCGTCGGCGGGACAGTCGACAATCAGCAGCGCGTCAACGCCGGCCTGTGCGGCTTCGGAGGCAAATCGCTCGGCCCCTCGACGCTCGATCGGATTGGTGTAGCCCATCAGGATCAGCGGAGTGGTGGTGTCGTTCTTGCGAAATTCGCGAACGATCTCCAGGACCTCCTCGAGGTGGGTGCCCTGTTCTAGCGCCCTGGCACAGGCGTTTTGGATCACCGGCCCATCTGCCATGACGTCGGAAAACGGCATGCCCAGCTCAACAAGATCGGCGCCGGCTGCAACCGCTGCATGCAGGATTTCGACGCTGGCATCCGGTTGCGGATGACCCGCTGTCACGTAAGGGACGAGCGCGCAGCGCCCTTGGGCCTTCAGATCGGAAAAGCGTCTGTCGATACGATTCAAAATTCGATGCCCTCCAGATCGGCCACGGTATGGATGTCCTTGTCGCCTCGCCCAGACAGATTGATCAGGATCAGATCGTCTTTGGGAAGTTCAGCTGCCAGCTTCATGCCATAGGCAATCGCGTGGGCCGTTTCAAGCGCCGGCATGATGCCCTCGGTTCGCGTTAGAAGGTGAAAAGCTTCCAGCGCCTCATCATCGGTGATGCCCACGTAGCGGGCTCGCCCGATGTCCTTCAACCAGGCGTGCTCGGGTCCGACTCCGGGATAATCCAGGCCTGCCGACACCGAATGGGTATGCCGAATCTGCCCATAATCATCGTCCAATAGGTAGGTTCGACTGCCGTGCAAGACGCCGACGCGACCGGCACAGAGACTGGCCGCATGCTCATCGCCTGACAAGCCACGGCCGGCGGCTTCAACGCCATACATCGCTACGTCTCGATCGTCGAGAAAGGGATGAAACAGCCCGATGGCGTTCGACCCGCCACCCACACATGCCACCAGCGCCGCAGGCAGCTTGCCGTAGTCCTCTATCATCTGCGAGCGCGCCTCGCGGCCGACGACCGCATTGAAGTCGCGTACCATGGCAGGATAAGGATGCGGTCCCGCCACTGTGCCCAAGATGTAGAAGGTATCGTCAACGTTGGTGACCCAGTCGCGCATCGCCTCGTTTAGCGCATCTTTGAGCGTCCGAGACCCCGCCGTCACGCTGATCACCTCAGCCCCATGGAGCTTCATCCGATACACATTGATTGCCTGTCGACGAACGTCATCCGCACCCATGTAGACGACACATTTCATGCCCAGTCGCGCAGCGACGGTCGCTGATGCGACGCCGTGCTGACCCGCGCCGGTTTCAGCAATCACCCGCTTCTTGCCCATCGCACGCGCCAAAAGGCCCTGCCCGACCGTGTTGTTGATCTTGTGAGCGCCGGTGTGATTCAGGTCCTCTCGCTTGAGAATGATCCTCGCACCGCCCACCCTATCGCTAAGACGTTCAGCTTCGTACAGCGGCGAGGGGCGGCCGACGAAATGGGCCAGATCTCGGTCGAGCTCGGCGACGAAATTCGGGTCGGAGAGGTGTTTTCGCCAGGCCTGATCCAGCTCTTCCAGTGCCGGCATCAGCGTTTCGGAAACAAAACGTCCGCCGAATTCACCAAAATGCCCGGTCAGGTCAGGAACCTGAGCCTCGGGTGCCAGTTCCAAAGCTGGGTCAGCCATGTATGTTTACCTCGTTTACTGAATTGATGAAGCGTTGAATAAGACTATCACTCTTAACGCCCGGCTGGGACTCAACCCCGCTAGAAACGTCAACGGCGGCCGGGCGGGCTCGTCGGCAGGCAGCGACGACGTTGCCGGGATCCAGACCGCCGGCGAGAATAAGAGGCCGCGGCAAGTCGGGAATTTCAGACCAGTCAAATGTCTCGCCGCTGCCGCCCATGGCCTGTCCAGCGTGAGTGTCAAGAAGAATAGCGTCAGCGCCGGCGTAGCTCTCAAAGAGGGCTGCATCACTGCTGCTCAGGGCTAGGGCTTTGATCCACGGCCGGTCGAATTGCGCGCAGAAGTCCGCTGACTCGATGCCATGAAACTGAATAACGTCGATCGGAACGTGATCGAGCACCTTGCGAATCTCAGACGCCTCGGCGTTCATGAAAAGCGCGACCCGAGTCACAAGAGGCGGAAGCGAACGCGCTAGCTGCCGGGCCTGTTCGATCGAAACATGGCGTGGACTGCCCTCGACAAATACGAGACCGATCGCATCGGCACCGTGCCTGGCTGCAGCCAGCGCATCTTCGACACGAGTCACGCCGCAAATTTTAGTTCGGATCATCAAACTTATTTGGCTCAGGAGCTTTCAGGGTTCGTTTGGAAACCAACGACTTCGCGAACAGGTAACGATGGAAACTCGGGGTAGCTGGGGTACATGAACGTCAGTCCATTTGCGGGTGCCGTGATTCCTGCCAGCGACCGTTCTCGAACGCCAAGCAGATCTGCGATCCAGCTGACAGGCCGTCGGCCTTCGCCCACAGGAATCAATGACCCTGTGACGTTGCGAACCATATGGTAGACGAAGGCGTTGGCTTCGATGTCAATCCAAATTTCACGTTCATGACGGCTGACGGCGACGAAATGAACGGTCTTCACCGGCGACTTCGCCTGGCAATGACGAGCGCGGAAACTAGAGAAATCATGTTCTCCCAACAGGGCCTGAGCAGCCTCGTGCATGCGATCCGCGTCGAGCGGACGCCGGACCCACGCGACGTGCTGTCGGTCGATGGCCGGCCGAACCCAGCGATTAAGGATTCGGTAGCGATAGCGACGGCGAGCCGCCGAAAATCGGGCATGAAACGCCTCTGGTACAGGCTTAACCCAGAGAACGGTTGCCCCAGGATGGAGCATGGTATTGGCGCCCAGAACCCAGTCCCGTTCATCCCGTTCAGCGTCGCTGTCGAAATGAATGACCTGGCAGCCCCCATGAACGCCGGTGTCGGTCCGACCTGCGCAGAAAACGACGACGGGGTGATTCGCGACGCGGCTCAGGGCCGTTTCAATGGACTCCTGAACCGTTGGCGACTGGCGCTGCCGCTGCCAGCCGTAAAATTGCGTTCCGTCGTATTCGACCCCAGCGGCCAGGCGCATGGTGCATCAATATTTCAGATCTTGCCCAGAAGATCCTTCGCGCGAGCGCGTTTCGCGCTCGATCCGCCGCTGACGATTTCTTCCAGAAGCGTTTTCGCCGATTCCGAATCATCCATGGACAGATAGGCTTGAGCCAGATCGAGTTTGACGTCTGCATCATCGTCGCTGAGCTCCGCCTGACCGTCGTCCTGATCAGCAGCGCGCTCTTCGGGGTCCTCGGAGTCGAGAATGGAGGCGGCTTCGTCGTCGGCCATCAGCTCATCGTCGTCGCTATCAACGACATCATCTCCTTCGGCCAGAAACGCTTCCAATTCGCGGTCGCCAAGATCCTCAAAATCCAGGTCGCTGTTGGACACCAGATCCAGCGTATCGTCAGCGCGAACGGTCCCACTGTCTTCCGCCTTGTCCGAAGCATCGTTGCTGTCATCTTCGGCCTGCGCACTCAGTTCGGCGAGCTCGTCCAGGTCCATTCGCATTGTGTCATTTGAAGCAGACTCGCCTGACAGGTCGAGCGTATCGGCCGGACTGGCACCATCGTCATCACCGGTCGTTGCATCATCTGACGACCCAAGTTCATCAAGCGTCAGAGTATCGTCGTCGCGATCATCGTCGGCGCTAAACTCGAAATCAAGATCTAGAGCGTCATCGTCGGACGACTCCAGGACAGGATGGTCTGCATCGGTGTCCGACAGCACCGACTCATCGTCACTCAAATCATTTCGATCGAACTCCAGACCAGACGAGCCAGTGGACGGCTCGGGCTGTGTTCCCGTATCGGGCTTCTCTTCAGCGTCGAGACGATCCGACAGAGCGGAAAGGTCGAACTCCTCGTCCTCGTCATCCAGGGCGTTACCGATACCTTGAGAAGACTCGTCTTCAGGCTCGGCCGAGCGATTTGTGCTCTCCCTTTCAGCCTCATCGAAGAACGCATCTGCTTCATCAGTTTCATCAGACACGTTCAGGGTTGAATCGATATCGTAGTCGTCGGCCGGGCCAGAATTAGACTCGTCTTCTGGGGTTTCCAGAATACCGAGCATTTCACGCGTCCGATCGTCTAAACCGTCCATCGTGTCCTCATCAGCCGAATTCCTAACCTCACGCGGGGTCAGTAATGGGTGATCCGGAGCGTTCAAAACGGCCAGGTTGAGGGCATCCTGCCAGCGCGAGTCGTTGTCATCGTCGACTTCCGCATACATGGCGTCCAGCGCATCGGCAAACTGATCTTCGTCATCGGTCATGGCCAGTGCATGCAGCAAGGCCAGATGAGCGTCAAGATCATTTGGATGCTGGTTGACTCGAGCTCGGGCCATATCCACGTCTAGGGTCGGCTCGACCGCAGGTGCGTTGTCCTTGCGGTTGCGCAGCAAGTTCCGAACGAAAAGCGCGCCACCGGCAAGGAGGATCAGCACCCCGACGATCAACGCCAACAGTCCTATAGACCAGTCGCTATCTCGACTAGAGCCCGACACGGAGATCGGTGCTGGGCGGTCAGCCTCGCGATCTTCCAGAGAGTCGGATGCCGTTTCTTCTGCGTCCGTACCCTCTGCAGCCGGCTCGACGGCTTCTGTCTGCTCTTCGATCGATTCATCTAGCGTGAACGAGTCTTCATCCGCCGCGGCGGCGGTCTCGTCGTCTTCGCTGACGCCCAGCTCGTCTCCAAGATCACTGAAGTAATCGTCGACGTCATCGACCGGTCCTTCGTCCGGATCATCTGCTGCAGCGTCGACTAGCGTCTCTTCCTGAGCTGCAAGCTCATCGGCAAGTGCGCGCTCTTCGCGAGCCGTTCTCAAACGCGACTCGAGGTTAGCAAGTTCTTCATTGGCAACCGCCAAACCTGCCATGTCTCGAGCTTCGATGGCTTCGCGAATATCCTCGATTTGTTGATCCAGCTGATTGCTGTCGAAGCCTTCGTCGTAGAACTGGTCTTCCAGCTCGCTCAAACGTTGGTTGGCCTCGTCGACCTCCGCCTCTGAAACCGCCGGCACATCTGCAACGGTTTCACCTTCGGGCGGGACGACTTCCAAACGGTAAGAGGAATCGTCCGCTTCCTCGACCGGCGCCGGCTCACGCTCGTCCATTACCTCAGGGACCGCATCATCACTGATGACCGGAACTTCTTCGCTAACGGCCCGGGGCTGCCAGGCCATCATCTGCGCCTGCATTCGGCGATCAGCCTCGCTCGGATCAATGCTTGCGATGTCATCGCTGCTGGGCATGTTCAACAGCGCATTGCGGCGAAGTTGATTGACGTTTCGATCGATGAATGCCTGCGGATTCTGGTCGAGAATCGCCAGCATCACCTGATTCATCGTCAAGCCAGTGCTCGGGCGCCAGGCCGAGGCAATACTCCAAAGCGTTTGACCCGGCGCAACGGGACCGACCGTGCGGGCAGTTCGCGGCGGCGCTGGATTCTCGGCCGTAGACGCAGGTTCCATCTGTTCTGGTCGAGACTCAACGGGCTCATCGATCGGGTCAGGCGAAGGCTCCTCGCTCCGCGGCTCAGTCGCTCTTGGCGGCGCAGACCTAGGCGTCGCTGCAGACCCGTCCTGACTGGCAGGCTCGGCGGGCACTGTTTCAGGCGCCTCATCCTCGGTCGAAACGGCGGGCGATTCGTCACCACGGCGGATGGGCGGCGCCACTGGCACGGTAGGCGGGTCGAGAAATAAAGTGTATTCGCGAAGAACGCGACCGCTCGCCCACCGCGCGTCAACCAAAACCTGTACGACTGGATCGGAGACCTCACGGCTTGAGCTCACTCGAATGAGCGGCGGATCGATTCCTCGATCAACAGTGACCTCGAGCCCCAGAGCCAAAGCGCTCGAGGGAATCCCCAGGCGGTCGTAATCTTGCGGCGAGGCGGCAGCAACAGTCAGAGAATCGAGGGCGTCGCCCGTAGGCTCGACCAATCGAATACTCACGTCGAGGGGCTGGCCAAGATAGGAGTCGACGCGTGCCTCTCCCAAGCCCAGGGCGCGCAGTCCGTCGGCCGGAAACAGCGCAATAGCGGTAAGCAATAGACCCGCTGAAGTAATCTTAATCGTTGATGATCGCATCGACCCGAAGACCCTCTTTGACGTATAACTTTTTGCGATAATTCAAGCGAGTATACCAATCTCTTCAGGGAATTAGAAACCACCCCATCAAGTCCTCGCCCAGCTCATCTAAAAGCGGCACTGAATGGCCGCCTGCCTACCTGCCCACAAGATGCTCAGCAATCTGAATGGCGTTGAGCGCCGCTCCTTTCCGGATATTGTCTGAAACTGCCCAGAAATCAATACCTTGGGAATGACTCAGGTCTCGACGTAAGCGAGCGATCCAGACCAGATCCGACCCCGCGGCCTGGTCCAGCGGGGTCGCAAGCGAACCATCATCGACTAGCTTCACCCCCGCCGCTTGCTTGAACAAATCCCGCACCTGATCAAGGTCGATTGGATCGATCGTCTCGAGATGAATGGCCTCTCCATGCCCGATGAAGACCGGTACTCGAACCGCAGTGGCGTTGACCAAGATGTTCTCGGAGCCCAAGATCCTCCGGGTCTCGTTGTGCATCTTCATCTCCTCCCGCGTGTATCCGTTAGGCTCGAGTTGATCGATCGCAGGTATCAGATTGAACGCAATCGGTGCTTCGAAGACTTCCGGGTGCGGAGTCCTAAAGTTGAAGCGATCAGCCGCCTGACGGCCAAGCTCTTCCATCGCCCGCTTGCCGGCACCAGAGACCGATTGGTAGGTCGCCACATTGATTCGGGATACGCCGGCGACACGATGGATAGGGGCCACTGCCATCAGCATCTGGATCGTCGAGCAGTTCGGATTGGCGATGATTCCCTGCCCGGGCCAGTCGTTCAGTACCGCCGCATTGACCTCAGGAACGACCAGCGGTACGTCCGCCTGCATTCTGAAATGCGAGGTGTTGTCGATCACCGTACATCCGGCCCTGGCGGCACGCGGAGCGTGCTCTGCGGACACCGACCCTCCTGCCGAAAAAAAAGCAAAATCAATACCTTCAAAATCAAAAGTCGAAAGGTCGTCAACCACCAGGGAACGCAAGCCGAAGCTGACCTGTCGGCCAAGGGATTGCTCGCTGGCCAAAGCGACGACCTCGCTGCAGGGGAAATCGCGCTCTGCCAGAAGTTCAAGCAGCGTCTCGCCGACCATTCCTGTGGCCCCGACCACGGCAACGCGGTAGGTCCTATCGCTGGCGCTCATGCATCATCCGTGCGGTCATTAAATCAACGAGCAGACTAACTGATCTGAACGGTCTTATCATCCCGGTATCAGGGGCTCTTGGCGAGGTACATCTCCGCATTGAGCGCGGTGGAGTAAATAGTGGTCGAGTATCGTTAAGGCCAGCATGGCTTCGACAATCGGTATGGCCCGAATCCCAACGCAGGGATCGTGCCGTCCAGTGGTGATGATCTCGGTTGGCTGACCGTCCGTATTGACCGTGCGACCGGGCAATCGAAGCGATGAGGTCGGCTTGAAGGCAACGGCCACCTCGAGGGGTTGCCCAGTCGAGATGCCTCCCAGCACGCCACCGGCGTGGTTGGACAAGAATCCATCGGGCGTAATTTCATCGCGGTGTTCAGTCCCTTTTTGCTCAACCGATCCGAAGCCGGCACCGATTTCCACCCCTTTAACCGCATTAATGCTCATCATTGCCGAGGCCAGATCAACATCCAACTTGCCGTAGACAGGCGCGCCCAGCCCAACTGGCACGCCCGTGGCGCGGGCCTTGACCAGCGCACCGACTGAGTCTCCGGACTTCCACAAGCGCTTCATGAAGTCTTCCAGCGCCGGGACTTTTTCGGCATCTGGGCAGAAAAAGGGGTTGCTGTTAATGGTCGGCGCATCGAAGTGCTCATCGCAGACATGATCACCAATCTGTGCCATCCAGCCAATGACTTCAACGCCGAGCCTGTCCTTCAAATATTTTCTTGCCAGGGCCCCGGCGGCCACGCGCATGGCAGTCTCGCGCGCTGACGAGCGGCCGCCGCCACGATAGTCTCGAATGCCGTATTTATGGTGATAGGTGTAGTCGGCGTGCCCGGGACGAAACTGGCCGGCAATCTTTGTGTAGTCTTTTGAACGCGCATCGGTGTTATAGATCAGCAGCGCGATCGGTGTGCCAGTGGTCTGTCCGTTAAAGATTCCCGATAGAATCTGAACGTCTTCCTCTTCCTTTCGCTGCGAGGTATGCCGGCTTTGGCCGGTCGCTCGACGCATCAGTTCAACTCGGATCTCTTCGGCGCTGATATCCAGGCCCGGGGGAAAGCCGTCGATCACGCAGCCGATCGCCGGTCCATGGCTCTCTCCGAACGTGGTCACGGTCACCATGCGGCCGAAGGAGTTCATCCCCGCACTCATGGGTTGGTCAGCCTTGGCTTATTTCTCATAAATTGGTGTAGTTCGGCCCTGAGCCACCTTCCGGCGTGACCCAATTAATGACCTGATAGGGATCGGCAATATCGCAGGTCTTGCAGTGCACGCAGTTTGCGGCGTTGATCTGGATGCGCTTTCCCGCATCGTCCTCCACCACCTCATAGACATTGGCCGGGCAGAACTTGGTGCAGGGATTACCGTACTCTTCTTCACAACGGGTAAAGCACACATCCGGCTCGACAATCTTCAGATGAATAGGCTGATCTTCATCGTGCTCGGTGGCCGCAAAGTAGACCGAGGCGAGGCGATCTCTCGGGGCCAGATCACGCTCGACCCAGTCGTAATCGAACCCACCCTGGTCGAGACGAAGATACTGGTCATGGTCAGCATGATTGCGCAAAGTTCGAGGCAACTTTCCGGCGGTCACCGTTTCAACCGCTGCGGTCGCCAGACCTTTCCAAAGCCCCTTATTGAAGCCGGGACGAATGTTGCGGACCTTCTTCAACTCCGCGACCACGTCGGAGCCACGCAGTCGCTCATCAAAGCCCGCGCTGCTGAGGCCCTCGGCCAGGTGTTCGGCGGCGAGCATGCCCGACTTCATCGCCTGGTGCGTGCCCTTGATCTTGGGCACGTTGACGAGGCCTGCCGAATCGCCGATAAGCAAGGCGCCTGGCATTTCGACTTTCGGGAGCGACTGATAGCCACCCTCAGAAATCGCGCGAGCGCCTGCTGAGAGAATTTCGCCGCCTTCGAGCAGCCCGTGCATCATCGGGTGATGCTTGAACTGCTGGAAGGCCTCAAACGGTGAAAAGCGTGGATCCTGATAGTCCAGTGCACATACAAACCCCACGGCAACCCGATCCTTGTCGAGGTGATAGACGAAGCTACCGCCGTAGATTTCAGGCGGGAGCGGCCAGCCGATCGTGTGCTGGATCAGGCCTGGCTCGACTCGCCCTTCAGGCAACTGCCATAGCTCCTTCATGCCAATTCCGTAGGTCTGCGGATCGCAGTCACCGGCCAGATCGAATTTCTCGACGGCCCGCTTAGTCAGGTGCCCGCGGCAGCCCTCTCCCAGGACGGTCACAGCAGCCCGGATTTCGATGCCCTGGACGTAACTGTCCTTCTCATTGCCCTGACGATCAACGCCCATATCACCGATCACCACGCCCTGGATCGAACCGTCGTCTGCCCAGGACAGATCAGCGGCAGCAAAGCCGGGGAAGATATCCACACCCAGGGCCTCCGCCTTTGGTGCAAGCCATGCGCACATCGCGCCCAGTGATACGATGAAGTTGCCGTGGTTGTTTTGCTGCGGAGGGGTGGGCATTTTCCGCCTGCCGCTGCGCGACAGCAGCATGAATTCATCTCGCCCCGCCGGCACGCAGATTGGCGGCGGATCGTTGCGCCAGCCCTCGATCAGCTGGTCCAGTGGTTCGGGCTCGATGACCGCGCCAGAGAGAATCTGAGCGCCGATTTCAGATGCTTTCTCGATCACACAGACGTTCAGATCGGCATTGAGCTGTTTAAGGCGAATCGCGCAGGACAGACCGGCCGGGCCGGCACCAACGATTACCGCGTCGTATTCCATGATTTCGCGTTCAGGCATTGCGGTGATGTTTTTCCAAGAACAAATGAAGAGTGTGGCGCAAGGCACGTGGATGGCGGCTGAAGCCATCTACCCTGCCCAGTTGGATCCAAATTCCCCTCAGCCCATATAGGATTCTATCGCAAGGAAACAGTCCCTTGCACCGGAAACGACCTTTTGCGGATCCACGGACGGATCCTGCCCAACGCGATCCAGCTGCTGGCGGAACCAGGGCCAACGCTTGAAATCAAGGGAGTAGAAACGCTTAGCGTGGGAAATTTTTTGCCCAAGCTTCTCATCCAGACGCTTGCAGATCAGCTTTGCACCCAGACAGGAGCCCTCAATGACGTAGCATGCACCGACGGCAGATTCGTAATTCAGCGGTTTCCAGAAAGGTTCCCCCTTCGCCGCAGCGTTTCTGTAACCCATCTGCTCGAGAGCCGCAAGGTCCGCATCAAGAGCCGGCAAACGCACCCGATAGCGATACGAGGCGATCTCCAAACCAGTGAGAACGGGCTCGAGGTTTTCAAAAAGGACCTGCCATCGGCTGATCAGTTCACTGTAGTCACCCAGCGAAAATGAGTCGGCAAATATCCCCTTCAAGCTCTTCGCCTGTTCGACGTCCTTGTGACTCTGATGCGTCCCGCAGCGCAGAGCGTCAGCTAACCCGGGACTGTGTCTCATTGCACGTATTTTCGAACAATCGTTCCCATCAATTCGTCGGCATCGATTCGTATGGGCTTCCCGATCAGGCTTGAAGTCAGGTTTCCGATCCCCTCCGGCTTGAATGATTGGTTGATCAAAGTGATTCGATAAAGCCGATTTTGATTGGCGAGCAGAGCGATTCCCTTGGCTTCGGAATCAAGCCATTCGAATGCAGCAAGCTTCAATTGATCCGCCCTGCCCATCCCGATCGACTCAAGGCGCAAGCCAAAGAACTCAGAGTACAAGAACATGCTGGGTGAGTAGGCGTCTTTACCCCCGGCAAGATTTTTCCCCGCAACGGTGCCACTGAGAATCGCATTTTCCTCATGTCGGAACGATTCCCGATAGCCGCTCATACGAATGATGTCACCGGTCGCATAGATGCCGTCGACACCCTGCACCCTAAGGTATTTATCGACCTCCAGGCCGTGGCGACGTTCGTCCTCATCCAGGTCAAGGAAGTCAAGGGAGGGAACCTGTCCAATCAAAGGAAGGTAGTGATCCCCGGAGAGCTGAGTGCCGTCATCAAGTTCAACCGATTCATTGATGCTGGCAACTCGTTTTTGGCGTATCACTTCGACGCCGTCGGTCTTCATTCGCTTGAAGATCTGCAGTCCAAGCTGCTTCGGCACGTATTGATGCAACGGCCACTGACCCGAAATCGCCAGAGTCGTTTTCAAGCCGACATCCTGCATAGCGGAAGCCAGCTCGACAGATAGCAGGCCACCTCCCATAACAACCGCTGATTGCCCGCTTTTTACCTGCCGCTTCAATCGCCTGAAGTCCGACAGTGTATTGAAATAGACCGCCTTTGACGAGGTCCCCGGTAGCTCAACGGGCTTAAGTCCCGTTGCCAACAGGATCGACTTGAAATTTACCTTCCGGTCGTTCGCAAAGTACGCGATGCGCTTTTTGAAGTCCACACGCTCGATATCGACGCCCGGCCGGAAATCGATTTTAAACTTCGCAGGGTTGTAGAAAATATCGCTCATCGGCAACCCTTTCCAGAGCTGCTTACTCAGCGGCGGCTTTCTAGAAGGAATATCAGGCTGGTTTGATACCATCAATATGGTCGAAACCGTATCAGCCGAACGGAAGCTCTTGGCTGCAGCCATCGCTGACATGCCGGCACCAACGATGAGCAAGTCGTAAAACTCCATTGACATCCGTGTCCTCTATTTGATCAGATTCTGCAATTTTCTTTGATCCAGCACAGCGCCGACATCCCTAGCTCGGTGGGCGGATCGGCGTTGAAATGACCTTCATAATAGTCCCAGAGGTCACGCGATTCATAGGAGTGCAAAACGTAGAGCGCTCCCACCGCGACCAATGGGGAGCGACTCTTTCCCAGATGGCAGAACACCACTTGCTTTTCTCGGTTCAGATAGTTCTCCGCGACATGTCGCACCGCCTTCAGGAGCACCGACCTCAACAAGGCATCGGAGTTCTCGAGAAATCCTCGAGACGATGGGACAAAACCGGCCGTGCACGTTGGGCTCTTGGAAAACGGATCGCTAAGTCGAAACACCTGGCCCTGAATCCTATTCGCCAGATCAATTGATGCAATATCCGCAACATCCACACCGCAGACGCTGGTCCAGCGAGCGAAACGGGCATCGAGCCACTCGGCGATGCGCGCCTGATCGGGCAATTGGGAAATAGCGATTTCACCGTCGAATTTCACAGTTGGATTAGGCCGCAGTGTCAACCGACGACGAGGCTATCAAGAGCGGACGAAGATGTGGCTTCAGCGACTCAAGGATTTCTTGATCGACAGACTGAGCATCGTCACCGCCATAAAATGCCAGCCCTTTCCAACTATCTTGATTGATCGCTCCCAACCGCTCTAGTCGGTCGACTGCTCGAAGGAGGCCAACGGGCACGACGTCACCTCGCTTGAGAAGTATCGAGAAGGTCGATGCCAGCTGGAGGCCATAGATAAACTTGTCGACTTCCGAGAGATGGAGCATGATGATGATGCGCTGGAAGGACGTATCAAGGCTGGCTAGCTCTGAAAGCGCAGCTACCGAAGCATGCGTCGAAACCGAAGGTCGTGATCCCAGCAGAATCTTCCGCCTGTTCGCCTGATACACACGCGGCAGAGTGTCAACTCTTTTGAAGTCCCCCAGAAGACCGGCTAGCCCAAATCTCAGCTTTGCCTGCTGGTCGAACACCGGCGCAAAGATCGATGACGCACTCAGCTCGACCACCAGTACATCCGGGTCGTCCTCAATTCCAATGGCATCCAGGTTCAGAATACTCAGTGGATTCTGATACAGGACGAATTCGAGCTCTCTATCACTCATACCTTTTCCTTAAGATGACGTTTCACTATATTCGCTCAGCCTACGATTGAGCTCCGATTTGACGATTTTTCCGTTAACATTTTCCAAGACCTGAAAGCGACGGTCTCCCGACCAGACCACGCATCCATCATGCGACAGAGAGACGCTGGTAAAGCCGTCTGACACTGACTCCTTTTGCTGTCGACCGTCGGCAGACAAGACAATAAATCTGATGCTGCGGCTCTTCTCAAAGGATTCAAGCAGAATATGAACCGAATTGTCGCGACCGCGGCAAATGTCCAAAATAACTCCGCCCAGTTCAAACTGCCCAACGAGCTCCAGATCCTCGGAAAAGTTTACTAGCGTCGAACCTGAAACTCCCGAAGCAATGTAGATGTTCCGTTCAATGACCGCGAGCTGATTTCTGCTGAGGTAGCCGTAGATGCGCTGAAAACTCAGATTTCGCCCGTCGAACCCAGCCGAAAACAAGGTACCCGAACTAATCCAGACAACTCCATGCGGACCGATATCGAAGGCATCGGGCGGGTATTTGAAATGCGCGACAAATTCCCTGCGTCGGGAATATCCATCGAATCGATACAAGTCAGCCCCGATCCAATACCAGAGATATTGACGGTGCCAGACGGGTGCTGGTCCCTGGAAGTCGATTTCCAGAACGGTTTCGCCCCGGCTATCGATCATGCGCATCTGGAACCGATTAAAGAAACAGAACAAGCTGGCTCGCTCGTCAGAAATAAGGGAAAGTCGATCATTGCCGACGCGAACGAAGCCATGCAGGCGCAGATTGGGAATTAGGCGATTCGGCGGGGGCGTCTTTGTGGTTACTCTCGAACCAAACCCCCTTGTCAGATACTCAAGCACCTCCGTCGCGGACCTCGGGCGTACGGACAAGTCCGTTGATAGAAGACGCGCGAGTAGGCACCGCAATCTTTCATCGTCAATCGAGTTCAGCGGCGCCAACTCAAAGCGCGACTGTTTGTAGATCTCTGATGGCATCCCACGAAACGGACGATGCCCTATCAGAAGTTCATAGAGCACGACACCGGCACTATACAAATCAGAGGCATAGCTCGCCCTACCCTCGACTGATTCAGGTGACTCATAAGAAGGGGATGCGGCACGCCAACCGCGAGCTTTCAGCTCAGTCAAATAGGCTGAACTCCCAAAATCGGAAAGCTTCAACGAAGCTGCCGGACATACAGCCTCGCCGATCAGGAAGTTTTCGGGCTTGATGTCCCCATGAACCAAACCCGCGGCATGAACAGCCCGGAGGGATTCAAAGATTCGCACAGCTAGCTGACGCATGTTCAGGGATGTGCGGGCAGATTCGAGACCCATAAGTCTTGATAAATTCCCGCCCCTTATCCACGGGAAAATGAGCAAGCAGCGATCGGAATCTACGAAAGAATGATCCTGCGGCAAACAACATAGAGAATCATCTCCAACGGCCAATGCGTTGAGCTCGCGCAGATAGCGTGCGCTATTGACGCATTTCACAAAACACGTCTGGCCATCATCAACTCGCTTGCCCACAAAGCACTCACTTTCACTGGTAGAACGAAGAAGACGAACTTCTTCGAATCCAGAGCGCTCGATGAGGTCATGAACAGAGGTGTTCACAAATCTCTTCTGCAGGCATTCGCTCTTCCACAAATGCCCCAATTTCTTCAATCCGTCTCGGTGAGGATATGAGGAACTCGGTATGAGGCGCTCCCAACAAAGGTGACGCCACTTCTGCAAAGTCGAGTTCAGCCCTGCTGACGCCTGAAAACATTCCGGTCAACATTCCACCGATCATATGATCCACTGGTTCTCCAAGATCCGACAGTGCCTTGGCAAAAATGCTTTCCGTGAAGCGAACTCTGATGACACCATGCGCGCGAGCCAGGCTGAGATCAAATGTAGCGTTGCCCCACCCATGAATCTGGTAGTAGAGTTCAAGAAGCTTAAAATAATCAGCTACAGGCATCTTGCCAGCACCCTGCGGAGATAGCTCCTGAACCTGGTAGTCCAGTAGCTTGGCTGTGCGCTTACCCCAGGAGGTTCCAGCAGTACGCATAATCAGAGCCCAGGCCTCACCGGTCTCATGGAGCAATGCCTCATAAACGCCGCGAATAATATCTTCGGACAGGTAGATTACCCTTACCTGCTTGTACCCACGAACCGTTCCCTCGGCTAGATCGAAAGCAAGTTCGGAAGACCCGAATATCTTTTTGAGCACCGCATCCACGGTCGCCCGCATATCATTTACCTGAACTTCGGCCACGCTATTCATCGACTCACTCTCCTGCCAGGATTTCTTTGACCATGCTGACGTACGGCTTCAGCTGCTCAAAATGAGCATCCGCGAGATGTTTCTTGTAGTTCTCTTCGAGCAGATAGTAAGTCTCGTAAATTGATTGTCGCCCGGGCGGCAGCGAATTAATGGTGTCGGTAACCGTCGAGTCACCAAACATCAGGGTTTCCTTCGGACGATTACGCGAAGGAAAGTCGAAGGACTGAAGAATCGTCTTCAGCCAAAGGAGCAGCTTGTCTTTGAACCAATCCGGGTCATCAAGCAGCATCGAGTGAACGGCGTAAGTGCTGACATTGGTGATGTCGCGAGCACACTTATCCGTCGACAGCGAGTGATGATCGCGGTAGGGATACGCTTCGAATATTGCGTCGACGGTCGCGTCGACAACCTCGGCTTCGAATCGATAGCAAGCTTTGGCAGTCTCAACGCGTAGCTTACAGTCCTGGTCAATGCGCTGGAGCTGGTCAAACTCTTGATCGCCCCAATGACGTGCTTCAGCTTCCTTAAAAGTCTTAAAAAGGTGCCGAGCTACGGGTAGTTGATCATTCGCTAGGGCTTCCATACTCACTCCTTGCCATCATCCTGCTCGCTGTCGCCACGCTCACTCTTTTTTGAACGCTCAATGGCATCGTCATTGGCCGGCAACGTCGAGGAGTCCCGGTCACTACTATCTGCCAATTTCTTTACGTGGGCCGGAGGCTCGCCGTCAGGCTCGACGGTCACTGATTGCTCCTTGCCATCCCAATCCATTCCCTCCAGGAAGGTTTCGGCATCCTCATCCGCGTCGTCGCTACCGTGGGATTCCTTTGACTTGGTATCTTGTCCAGAGTCACCGTCCCAGTTGGTCGATGCAAAGAAACTCGCTGTATCACCCGATTTGATCGTTGACTGCTCGTCTGATTTGCCTGAACTGTCAAGCATGCTCAAATCATCCGCAGCTCGATCCTCCCCGGACTCCGCGTCCCAGTTCACACCGGTAAAGAACTCCTCAGTGCTCTGCGCTGATGCGCCAGAGCTTGCTCTGTCCGGAGCTCTGGCTTTTTCTTTGCCGGTCGCTTCCTTTGACCAAGCAATGTCTTCGAACCATTCGCCAGCCGATGTGGATTCTTCGGCGGCCCGGCCGCGTTCTGAGGATGCGGTTGACACTGGCTGCTCGCCGTGCCGAATTGATGACTGCAAACCGGGCTCGCTCTTCTGGTCATCTTGTTCATCGACATCCAAACGATCCAGGGCAGCAGAATCAGACCCCAATTGATTGTCATCGTGTCCGGATTGAAGCCTCGAAGCCAGCGGCGAATAAAGATTCAGATCCGGGAGGGATTCCGAATCCGTGACCTTTAAGATCGTTCGATGTACCGCCTCTAGCGCCGAGTTGAGTATTCTTGTTGACTCCATAGCGTTTAATCCTCCAGTTTCCCAAGAATCTCCTGGGCACTTGCTCCTTCATTGCGCCAGAACTCTGCAGCGTTGACCTTCTTCTCTGCACCCACCAGGAACTTGCAAACATCAGAACCCATCGAGTAGCACTGCACTTCGATTGACTGCAGGTCGGTTCGATGGAAGAAACTAAATGCGCCGGCAAATAATCCCGCGTACATGTGGCAGACGGGTTTGCCTACGAGCTTCATCGATTGAGCGACCGCTGAATTTCGTATTTCGACGACCGTAAAGTCGCGGTCTTTGAACTCAAGATCGAGGCGCCATGCACCAAATCCCATAATCGTCAGGGGCCACCACCAGCATTCCCAGACAAATTTCGGATTCATTTGCCATATTTCCCGCTTGCCCCCGCCAAACTCTTGCCGCATCCGATTAGCGAACCGCTTCATATCTTCGAGGCCCCAAGACACCCCACAGCGATACATCAGCAGACCGCTGGAGCTTCCGACTTCCTCTTCGACGCCCAAGTGAAGGCCGACCATGAAAGCTTCAGTAACTTTGGCGGCCCGCTGGCCATCCCGAAGGAGTATCTGGCCTTTTTCCTCGTTGTGCAGGAAGAACTCATCAGGAACGTAATAGTTGTGGTAACCAGAAATCCCGCCTTGCGCGACGTCAATCGCCATTACCTATCTCCTTCATCTTCCATTATTGAGAAATCCATGTCTTTCAGCTTCATGATCTGTGTTCTCATGATGATCTTGTTGGCCTCGACCAGGACCTGACCGGTTCGCGGGTGGAGGATCGGACTTTTTGTTCGCTTTCCAACCTGATCCTCGAGATCCTGAAAAGACTCGACGTACAAGCCGTCCGGAAAATCGAGTTTGACGCCATCCGCCTGGACCTTGCACTGGCAGGCCAATCGACTGTTTTCCTTGGCCCCCGTCAGGATGGACAAGGTCATCCGCTCCCGATCGGTGGGTGGCGACAGGCCCTTCGGATTCCCCGAAACGTAGACATGGCAAGTCGCACAAAGCCCGCGACCTCCGCAGATCTTCTTGACATTGACGCGCTCTCGTTCCAGAACGTCAAGCAGTATTTCTCCGGCTTCACTCGAGACTGTCCTGTCATCTAATTCGATCTGCGCCATAGCTATTTATTTTTCCTTAAGGAGAATTTCCAGTGGCTCGAGGTGCTCTTGAGCCATTTCGAATGCGGGCAGAGGCAGTTCTTTCTTCAGAACAACTCTCAATGCATCGACAAGTTCAGCGAAAGGCTCAAGGGCCTTGTCGCCGATAAACTCCAGCACGTGCCGTTGGTACCACTGATCCAATGGAGGAAGACCGGTCAATCCCACGACCTGATAGACTAAGTGTGTTAAAAGATGATTCAGGTCACGCTGGCAACGCGCATGCAGGCCCTTCTCCGCGCCCTGACGGCCGTAGGGCGACCACCGCTTGACCACCATCTCCGCAAGGTTTTCACTACGCTGAACCAGCGTTGCTGCAAACCACGCGCGGGCGACCACCTGGTCGCGATTTTCATCTCCGCCCTCGAACCCCAGTATCTCGTTTGCAAATGATTGAAAATTCTTGAAATCCCAGGCGTTCATCGGACCCATCTTCAGGCTGAACATGCACTGCAGCTGACAGCATAGATCCCCGTTCATGGCGCCCAGAACCATGCCGATACTCCGAGCATGAAATGAATCCTGATCTTTCGCGGGTATTGTCGGCGGTTTTCTTCGCAGTAGTCCGGTCTTTAACGATTGAGGCGCAAACGTTGCGGTCCTGCCAAGAATCTGCTTGCGCTTCTGATTCTTCAGCCTGTATTCGGCCTCGGGCATCATCGGCCAGGCGGTCAATTTTGCAACAGTCATGAACGTTGATTGCGCGTCGCCAACCTCAGCACGCGTGATCGAGGCGAAATTCTGCCAGCGTGTCTTGGCATGGCCCGACTGGGATCGTTTTACAAACGCGTACTCGTCTGCCGTGAGCCCTCGACCCGTTAATGGCTGATCGTCGAGCTTGCGTGCGATCTCCTTGCGGGCGGAATAAAATCCCGGCATGAACCAAGGGTCGGCTTCCTGCTGCAGTTTCTTTTCAAAGGCGTCGCTGACCTGTTCCCATTGAGGCCTGCTCAGCTGTTGAATCTGCGCATTGCTTTCCAGCCATTGCTGAGCCATCCATGCGCGCGGTAGGCGGCCGGCCTCCTCAGCAATACAGACCACCATGATCCCGGAAAACGCGTTTTTCCAACTGAATTCATCCTCGCGTCCTTCCGCAAAGGCGCGTTTCTCTGGATCGAAAACTTCTCTCGCGGTTCGCTTAAATCCGTTCAGGTTCTCGACCGTGGAAGCCATCCGGTTAGCCCAAGACCCCAAGGTAACAACCATTTCTGCAGGAATTCCGGCAGCACAGGCATTCCTCAAGTGGATAAAAAGCAAGCGCCAGAATGCCTTGCTCTGGTCGTGATTTGGAAGAATTTCCTGCAGCCAAAACCTGGCCTGATCGAACGAGATCAACGACGGCTGTTGTTCGAGAAGGATCTGCCCAAAACCCTTCACCATGCGGCCGAGATCCTCAGCCGATGGATAGGTCACCTTTTCCAGACTGTTCAGGCTCTGCATCGCTGTCAGCGCCTCATCCGCAATCCGTTGATGGCGTTCGGACATCAGGATCCCGATTGTCAGGAACTGAAGATAGGCCCGACCCTCGGCCAGGAATTCGATCCAGTACGAGGCTTCGACTCCATCGAATTCATCTGCAATCTTGTTGATGACGCGATCAACTTCCGGAGAAAAAACAGCGTAGCCTTTGGATCGCAGCTCTTCGGTAAGCACCTTCCTGGTCGCAAACCAGGCCCTCTCCTCGTCACCCAAGTCGACCAGATTAGCCAACAACTCCGCGAGCCAGCGATCAGATCGACCGAGAGAGAGCTTCTGGGCCATGCCGCGAACAAAATCTGCATAGACTTTGGAGACCTCGGAAGCGGCGCCAGAAGTTCCCATAACCGATAGCTGGAAGTTGGAGTAAAGGCTTGATTGGTTGGATTGTTTGTGGGCTTCCTCACGGATTCCCGTGGTCCGATACATCAAAGAATTCAGACGCGGGCCCACTCGCTCGGGCATCCCCTGAACGAGATTACCCTGCACGACCGGCCAGTCGGACCGCTGCGCCTCGTCCAGCTGCCCCATCAAGGTACGAACCTTCGGAGCGATCCAGATCTGAAATTCTTCATCGACGCGACTGATGCTTTGCCCAGCGAACAGGTAGAAGTACTTACAAAGCTCAATGACCTGGGCTCTGTAGGACTCTAGCGACTCGGATGCGACCGTCGCCCGACCCTCTTGGTCGTCAATCAGTAACAGGCTGCTGCTGACATGCTTGAGACAACGCTCCAGCACCTGCGCGAATTGCGCCGGCACGTGCCTCAACCAGTAAGCGTTCGAATTCGTTTGGCTCAATAGATCTTCGATTTCCCGACGCTTCAATCGGCCCTGGGCACTTTCACTGCGGAGAAAATCACAAATATCGAGTTCTGCATCGAGCTTCGATGGCCGCCTTAGGGCATGATTGGCTTCGGCAACGAAAATTAGCTCATGTGTTTTTAGTGATGCCATTCGCTTCCCGGACAACTCGTCGTCAGAAGTTGTCGGCCAACGCAACTGAGATAGCAGTTGCGCCATTTCCCTGAACCGCTCACTGCCACCGTCCCATTCCTCCGCGGACGTCTCGGCAAGTGCCAGACACAAGCGAGACGAGTTCCTGAAAGCGAGATTCGAGCTTTGAGTACCGTTCAACGGCGAGAAATATTCGACGAAAATTTCGCTAGACTCTTTCGCCGACTCCCCCACAATCGCGCTCTGCTGCAGTAATCGAGTGACGTGGCTAAGGAGCGCTTTCATGTCCCGACTTGAGATCGACTGGTGCGACTCACCGGCCAGCTGCACCGCCAAAGACTCGACAGCGGGGCTTCGGTCGAGCGCAAGGGCCGCTGCCTTTCTGTTCGACTCAATGATCAAGGCCAGTAGCTCAGAGGCCTCCGTCAACCAGTCCAGCTCATATCGCTCTCGATAGGGTCGAGCTTTCTGGACAATCGAATGGATAAAGGATCGGAGCTCGTCATGATCCAGCTCAAGTTCCTCGGTGAAAAGATCAAGTCGAAGGGAATGCCTGAACAGACGCAGATAATCCGGTGCATCGCTCATCAAAACATTGATGATCAGCCAGGCTTTCAGCCGTTCACCCAGAAGGTCTAGGCTGCGACCATGCTGTTTGAGCAAATATTGGCAGAAAGAAATGCGTCGACTGGATCGAGCAAACGCTCTGAACATGTCGAAGCGGCTGTCACTGATTGCGCGGTCACTGCGCTCAACGGCAGCATCGCATAAGCACACGATGAGCGACCGAAAGTCATTGGCCTCTAGATCGGGCAGTTCGACCAGCGCCCCGCAAAAGTAGGCGAGAAAGGAAAAGTCATCGCTTACCTTGGGCAAAAGCGGGAGTTTGGCCCAACTTTGGACCCATTTGTACAGAGCGGCTTCAATTCCGCCGCGCTGCGGGTGCTGATCAAGGCCCACGTCCTCGATCAGGGCTTTAATTAAATCAATATCACCGCGAAAAGTTGATCGCACTTTGAACTGATCGCAATCGGTCGTGACGTCGCGTGTCGCCTGGTACCAGAGCCGATATTGCGCAGGCTCGAACCCGCTGCACAAGAAGTGGAATAAATCCCTGAGCGATAAAACCACTCCGTCGGCCTGCAGAAATCGACCCAGCCGTGCAACGCCAGGCCTGAGATTGAAAGCAGTCGGATCTTTCGCTTGAAATTTCTCGGTGTAATCGCCGATCAACTCCCGCATCAGAGTGATAGCTTCGGCTCGCGTAGATGACTTTAGGTGCTGGACGGCACCGGAATCGGAGCTGAACAACAGCATGAACTTTTCCTCTTCCTGCGCGATCCCCGCAGCAATCGCAGCACCCTCGAGCTGCACGAGATAGCCGCTGCTTGCCTGCAGTGGCGATGGGAAGAAGAAGCTCGTGTGCAATGTAGTGGCATCGACTTGCTGATCGTCGAGGCTGTTTTTCTTGTTGCCTAGGTCCACAGACTGCTCCAAATAGCGACTGATCCAAGTGTCATGCCGGCGCCGCCTCGGCCGCGATTGCGCCGCGACTGGGCCCGAAATGCCAGTCCTTTAGCAGCCGATCCGTATGCACTTCGCCAAATTTTACGCCCAGAATTCGATGGCCCGGGGAGTTGATGTAATGGTGATGTTTGTAATCCTGCACGTCCGAATGGTCGGCGCCCGCCACCGCGCTATCGATCCGCCTCGCGTACAGCTCCTCAATCGTCAGGTCCAGATATTCCAGAAATGCCGATCTGAGCAGGCTCATTTTCTCGCCTTCAGCCTGGCCGAAAATTGCCCATGGGGTCTCGATATCTTCGAACCAGCGTGGCTTGTCCCGATTCAGCGGAAAGTGGCGAACCCACCGACGGTGCGCGTTGGTAAGAACGAGCCCTGCGGCATCAATGAGTTCTGCGTGAGCACCGCAGACTTCAACGTCGAGCACGAGGGTGTGAATGCTGTTTCCGAAGACCACCCATTCGGCTGCAAATACCGGAAGGATTTCAGGGGATTGAGTCGGATAAAGCATGACTGTTGCGATGTCCATCGCAGGCCCCGTAATTCTGGCAGAGCGAGCGCAGGCCTTGCCCCCAGCAACACTCCAACCGGCGCTGGAAATCTCGTAGGCGCGCTTTCCGACGGTCGCGCAATACTGCTTGAATTCCTGAGGCCGATCCTCTTCACACAAACCGAGAGGCTCTAAACGCTCAACGAAGTCCGTCTGGGTCCATGAGGTTGTAAGATTCAATTCCTTCCCTTTTTAGGCCGACCGCTGCGAGGTCGTTCAGCTGACGCGTTTCTCGCCCCTCCAAGTTGCTTGAACCGCGGTACCTTTTTTCAACCTCCGCTAAGGTAGCACAATTCTTCGTTCAATACCTAGATAGTTAATTTAGCTACGTTTTCTTAGAACTAGATCACAGAATCCCAGGATTAATTTTTGCCCGCACGGTCGATTCACAGGGTGGAAGTGATCGATGCTGCGGGTCCGGACTATTTATGTGAAAAGAATCACTTTCGAGGCGCAGCGTCGGAAAGAAGGAATTCCTCGACTTCTGGCCAGGCGGCTTCAAGCATCAAGGGCTGAGCTGCCCGCGCCGGATGAATTCCATCGTCCATCATCATCCCGGGGCGATCAAATACCGATTCCAGGAAAAATGATAGAAGGGTCGTATCATTGCTCTCGGCGAGCTCCGGGTAAATCGCTTCAAAGCGGCGAAGGTAGATCGGGCCGAGACTTGCGGGCAGTCGAATCTGCATCAGGGCCACCTTAATGTTCTGACCCTTTGTGTGGTCGATGATGGACTGCAGATTCCGTTGCACCTGCGCTGGGCTCAGCGCGCGCAATCCATCGTTTCCCCCGAGAATGATCAGCACATGACTCGGAGCGTGATCCTCCAGCAGAGAGGGGGCACGAAAGGCCGCGCCGGCCGTGGTTTCTCCAGAGATGGAGGCGTTGACCACCTGCCAGTCTGACCCCAGGCGCTCAGACAACAGGTAAGCCCAACCCGCTTCACGCGGCATGTTAAACGCATCTGACAGACTATCTCCGATAATTAGAAGTCGCTGGTCAGCAGCGTGCAGAAGTTTGACCGGTAGGATGATAGCGACGACAAGCCAAACAGCAGCGAAAATTAGTGATTGCCAAGGAATTTGGGAGCGCAAACAAGTCATGAGTCAGTCGGAGCCGTCAGATCAGTTATTGATTTGCGATCGCGTGGGATACACCGTTCAGGCTCCCAGCGGCCGCCTCGATATCCTTAACGATATCAGCCTTCAGCTCAACGCAAGCGAAACACTTTCAATCGTCGGCGCATCAGGGTCAGGGAAGACCACGCTGCTCGGACTGCTGGCCGGACTGGAATTGCCGACACAAGGAACGATTCATCTGGCCGGAGAGGATCTGAGCGACCTTGACGAGGACGCACGGGCGCGGCTGCGCCGCCGCCGAGTTGGATTCGTGTTTCAGTCGTTCCATCTGCTTCCCAGCTTGACCGCCCTGGAGAACGTGCTACTGGCGCTTGAGATCGGCGGCTTCTCCCAGGCCCGAGAGCGGGCCACCCAGGCCCTTGACGACGTCGGCCTGAACCACCGTCTCGACCACTACCCACGCCAGATGTCGGGCGGCGAACAGCAGCGCGTAGCGATTGCACGGGCCTTTGCCGGCGACCCCGACATCCTTTTCGCCGATGAGCCCACGGGCAATCTTGATCGACGCACGGGCAAGGCCATCGCCGACCAACTGTTTCAGATTAACCAGAAGCATGGCACTGCGCTTGTACTGGTCACCCACGATCTGGGCCTCGCCCAACGCTGCGCTCGGACTGAAGAGATTGAGGATGGTCGCCTGGTTAGCACCGACGCGAGCGCCTTGGGTGATGAGCCTAAATCATCCGACCGCGTCGTGGATCATCCGGGCTGATGAACGCCTTCTCGCTTTCATACCGCTTGCTACTACGGCAGGGACGATCGGGCGGTCTGGGGCTGCTCGTTGCCGGTCTGCTAGTGGCCACGGCAGCGTTAGTTGCAGTCAGTGTTTTCACCGACCGGGTCGGACGTGCCCTGGAACGGCAGGCCGGGGAAGCCCTAGGCGCCGATATTGCAGTCAATTCCCGAACTTCGATTCCCGATCGATTCGACTCCGAGGCAAAACGACTGGGGCTGGAAACGGCCCGCCTGATCACATTGAACACCGCTTTATTTGTCGGGGACGCGTCCCTGCTAGTAGAAGTCAAAGGCGTTTCACCGGGCTATCCCCTGCGCGGTCGGCTCGAAACTGCGTCCAGCAGCGCCGATAAAGGCTCGGTAAGCGAGCGCATTCCGGCGGTGAGCGAAGCCTGGATGGAGCCTCGCGGGCTTCGTCAGCTCGATGCCGAGGTCGGTGACACGGCGCTCCTAGGCGTCCATGAGCTCCCGATCACCCGCGCCCTGACCTTCGAGCCCGATCGCAGCGGTGGACCGTTCCTGCTGGCACCTCGGCTTATGGTGCATATCGACGACCTGCTCTCCAGCGAGCTGCTCGGCCCCGGCACGCGGGCACGCTACCGCCTTTTGGCGGCTGGCGATGAGCAGGCCGTGGCCGCATTCAAAGACTGGCTGACAGAGGAAATCGACTCCCCCAGTCAGGCCGTCGTCACGGCCGCTGACGCCGACGATCAAACCGGTGCGGCACTGGCTCAGGCCCGCCGCTTTCTCGGGGTCGCCGCTCTGACGACATTGATCCTTTCCGCCGTAGGCGTCCTGCTATCTGCGCTGCGATTCGCGCGCTCGCAGCGCGATCTAGTCGCCCTGCTCAAATCCTTCGGCGCAACCGGCTCGGAGGTAATGAACGCGCTGACACTGATGTTGTTTTGGTTGGTGGCCATTGCGGTGGTGCTCGGCGGACTGGCGGGGCTGGTGGCGCAGGCGGCGATTGCCCAGGTGCTGGTCGATGGACAGGGAGCAGGCCTTCCGCCGCCGCGCCTCTGGCCGGTGCTGACTTCAGGCCTATTCACGCTCCTGATGGCCGCAGGTTTTGCTCTGCCGCCGCTGATTAATCTTCGCCAGGTTCCACCGATGCGGATTCTGAATCAGTCCCTGGATCATACTATCGGACTGGGCTGGGCCTTATGGCTGCTGCCGGTCGCCAGCGCAATGGCCATTCCGGTCATTCAGCTCGGAAATCTTCAGCTCGCAGCCATCGTCTTAGGCGGCAGTCTGGCCCTGGCGGGTCTGCTTGCGCTGGCGGGCTGGGCTGCAATGCGTACAAGTGGTGCGCTGGCCTCCAGAGCTCGCGCGTCCTGGCGCTTCGGCCTGGCCGGACTGCGTCGACGTCGCACGGCCGGCGTGATCCAGATCACGGCTCTCGGGTTGGGACTGATGGCCCTCCTATTGCTGATGATCGTGCGTACGGAATTGCTCGGTCAGTGGCGCGGCAGTCTGCCGGAATCCACGCCGGACCATTTCGCTGTCAATATCCAGCCCGACCAGGTCGAGCTCATCGAGCAAGCCTTATTGGAAGCCGGAGCCCAGCGGCTACAAATCCGGCCCATGGCCAACGTCAACCTTGTCGATTCGACCGGTCGCCTCGACGATGATCGCTTTGGCCGTCAGGTCAACGTGTCGTGGATCGACGTATTGCCGCCGGCCAATCGAGTGGCTGAGGGTGAATTCTTCTCGGCGAACGCATCCGGTGAGGTATCGCTGGCCCAGCGCTGGGCCGAGCAGGCCGGCGCTCGCCTGGGCGACACGCTGACCTTCGAATCGGGGGCGCAGCAATTCACGGCCACCGTGACCAGCATTCGCGACGTGGAGTGGGATTCATTCAACGTCAACTTCTTCATCCTGATGAGCCCGGATGCCGGCAATCGACTTCCGCACCAGAATATCGCCAGCTTCTACCTGGCTGAAGGCGACGCCAGCGTGCTCCGGGAGATCAGCCGCAGTTTCCCCAACGTCTCGGTCATCGACTTGGGCGCTTTGCTCGACCGGGTCAGCGACATCATCGACCGGGTCAGTTCAGCGGCCCAGGTGGTCTTCGTCTTTACCCTGCTGGCAGGGCTTGTGGTGCTGCTAGCGGCCCTGGAGGCCACCCGTGATGAACGGCGGCACGAGTCGGCCCTGATCCGGACCCTAGGTGCAGACAACGCCCTGATCCGACGGGGCCTGCTGATCGAGTACGGCATTATGGCGCTGATCGCTGCGCTGCTAGCGACGGTCGGCGCCGCTCTGGTCGGCTGGCTCCTGGCGCGAGAATTATTTGATTTCACCTATCAGCCCTCCGCCCTGCTCTTCGGTTCCGGGTTCGTGACCGCCTTCGCTCTGGTTGTCGGCAGCGGATGGCTGGGCAATCGATCCGTGCTCGCCACACCTCCGGTTCGCATCCTTCGAACGGGCAAAGCATGAAACCCGCTAATGGTTCAGCAGCGCGAGAAGGTGCGAGCCCCACCGATGCGACAGACGCCGACCCGCACGCTCTACTGATCTTGACTGGCGATCCATGGAGGGTTATGTGGGCCATGAGCTGGCCAGCCGTGGCAGTCATGCTGCTGTTCGGGTTGAACGCAGTCATGGATGCCGTGTTTATCGGCCAATTGCTGGGTGAGCAGGCCCTGGCAGGCACGGTCCTCGCCTATCCGATCACTCAGCTGACCCTGGGGCTCGGTTCTTTAGCCGGCATTGGGGGCGGCGTCGCCTTGTCCATCGCGATCGGTCGCGGCGAGCGGGACCTGATGCGCTGCCTGCCCGGCACCGCCGTGGCAATCGCCGGTCTGTTGTCGCTGGCCTACGCGTTGGTCGGCGCAGGCCTGGCAGAAACGCTGGTCCGCGGCATGGGTGCCAGTGGCGAGCTGGTGCCGGTCGCGGCCAGCTACCTTCAGGCCTCAGCGCTGGGAGCGTTCGGCCCCATCGCGGGAATGACCCTGAACATGCTGCTCAGAGGCGAAGGAAAGATGAAGCTCGCCGCCGCCTACATGGGCATCGGGCTGCTGGTTAATGTCGCGCTGACACCGATAATGATTGCCTGGCTGAATATGGGCGTTGCGGGAGCCGCCTGGGCGACCAACATCGGTGGACTGATTGGCGGTTTGCTGGTCTGGCGTCGCTTCGCTCTCGGCCGGGCCAGCTACCCGGTCAACCCGCGCTATATCGGGCTGAATCGCGTGCTGTTCAGACGCATCATCCGCCTGGGAACGCCCGCAATGATCATGAGTTCCATGGGTCTGGTTCAGGCCATCGTCGTTTTCAACATGCTGTCGCGGGTGGGCAGCGAGGCCGATATCGCGTTCTTCGGGGCTGCCTGGCGCATTCTAATCTTTCTGCTGGCGCCACTTTTTGGTCTGATGCGCGCATTTCAGCCCGTCGCTGGTATCAATTATGGTGCTGGGCACTGGAATCGCGTTCGTGCGAGCTACTGGACATTTGTAATTGCCGGCGTGCTGATGGTCCTGCCGATCTGGATATTGATGACGATCTTTCCGGAGCAGACGCTCATCCTGATGCTGCCAGATGCCCATTTCAGTTCTGCCGACCTGTACCACTTCCGCGTGCTGATACTGGTCCTTCCGGTGCTTCCGATCGTCTTCACAGCACTCGCTCTGCTGCCGGCGATCGAACAGCCCGGCAAGGCCACAATGGTGTCCGTTTCACGCCAACTTCTGCTCTACGTGCCGGTGATGCTGGTCCTGCCGCGACTGATTGGCATACAGGGCATTTATTACGGAGCGACAGCCATCGACTTCCTCTGCACGCTCTGGCTCTTACTTATCGTTTTGAATGCGTTTCGACGATCAAGCGACGGGGCAATGCGTGGTCGCACCGCGTGAGGATTTCGACCACAATCTGATTGCGAGTTAGCCAAGTGATAGCACTCGCTGTCAATCAACGGTCTCGAATTACATCGAAACGGGTAATGAATCGATCATCATCTTCAAGCGCACGACGGCCTGGCTCACTATCTCCGAGCTTGCCGATCAACTTTGCATCGTCGGAAATCGACTTACGGTAAACAAGCAGCACACGGCGCCCGGAATCCAGCGGTTTGCGACTGATAAGGTGCAGCCAGGGATCTTCATCTGATACAGCGATCGTAACGGCCAGGTGCTCCCAGACGGGATCGTTAAGGTAGCTAAGAGCACCACTGTACAGGGTCGAGCGCCCGCGCCGGTCCACGCTGAATTCCAGGGACAGAGCCGAACACATGGCTTCGGCCCGGCGAAGCGTTTCTTCGGTAAATGTGTTGAAGGGATCCTTTGAGTCAGCCATGGCCTCGAACCGCTGTTGAAATGATCGGTGAGTATACGCCGTTGTTTCGCACCGAGGTATTGATACTGTGCTCACAGACAGCTGGGACACTTCGCCTCAATGTATCCATGCGGTTCCGAAAAATGCTAACCACAAGAGTTTTGCCTTATTTATTCGCATTAGCCCTTCCGAGTATGCTCTGGGCGTCTACCGTAGATCAAGCCGAAGTCGGCGGCGCTGCACCGGACTTTCGACTGCAGGATCAAAATGGCGAATGGCACGCGCTAAATGATTTCAGCGGTCAGTGGCTCGTGGTGTATTTCTACCCCCGCGCCGATACCCCGGGCTGCACCACGCAGGGCTGTAGCTTTCGAGACAACATTTACGCCTTCCGAGGAGTGGGAGCAGAGGTGGTTGGAATCAGCACTGACCCCGTGGATCGGCAGAAAGCATTTAGCGAAAAATATTCGCTGCCATTCTCGATCCTGTCTGACGAATCCGGTGAGGTTGCTCGGGATTACGGCGTGCTGATTGAACGAGGTGAGGTCAACTTCGCGCGACGCGAAACCTTTCTGATATCGCCCGATGGACGAATTGCACGGCACTATCAGAATGTCGTTCCCGACACTCATACCCAGGACGTGCTTGACGATCTTCTGACGCTGGCCGACGAGACTCAAGGTTCGTGAGCCTCCTTAAGCCGGTCAGCCGCGACAGCCGATTGCCAGCGGCAGTCAACCCATGACAACGGCATTAAAAATAATTGCAGCCATTGCAGTCGTGGCTGTGATCACGATCGGATGCATAGCACGCGGAGGCGGCACAATGGATAATTTTTCCGAAACCGATTACGAGGCAGCACTCGACCGCTTCCCGGGCTCAGCAGAAGCCATTGATGCCGGTCTGGAGGGCTTCGTCAATGGCTACGGCAACCTAGCGCACGATGATCTGCGGGCTAGGATAGAAGAACTTTACGCCGACGATCTTTACTTCAACGATACGATTCACACGTACACAGACTTAGACGACTTGGTGGCCTATCTGGGCAAGACTGGCGACGCACTTGATGAGAGCAAGGTTGAAGTCAAACAGATCATGCGCGAAGGCAGCGATGTTTTCGTGCGCTGGTCGATGGATTTTAAGTTGCGTGTGATTGGCAGGGAAATCCATTCGCGATCAATCGGAATGACCCATCTGCGATTCGATGAGCGTGGCAAGGTGCTTGTCCACCAGGATTTTTGGGATAGTGGTCATGCGCTTTACGCTCAGCTTCCAATCGTAGGATTCTTTATTCGTCGGGCTCACTCGCAAATGTAGCCGAGCGAATTCAGCCTTAACGCGATTCTGCTTAAATGTGAGTTTTTCGATCTAGCGGCTTGGCATTTTTCCCGCTAGTTTTCGAATATCTTGAGTTTCCGCCGGTACCTGCTCGACCTGATCTTGCGGGACCAATCATTCGATACAAGACACGCCGCTCCGGGTCGACGCTGAACAGACCGCGAGCAGCTCCGAGGACGTGAACCAGCAGCAGTAGAAGCAACAGCCAACCAGCCAAATAGTGACCCCAGTGGAGCCAGCCGGCCAAATTCGCCAGGGCAATCGATTGGCCCGCGAAACCCGGGCCGTAAACAAATGGGTCCAGCAACCAGACCGACAGGCCCAACAGAGGTAGTCCGATCATCAAAACGTAGAACGCGGCGTGGACACCATGAGCCATTCTTCGCTCCCAGCCACGGTAGACCGACGGCAGCGGCGGCATCTCACCCTTAAGGCGGCAGCGTAGCCTTACTACGACAGCGATCAAAAGCATCGTTCCCGTCGCCAAGTGCGCAAGCATCATCGCGTCGCGCCGCGAGTCACTGAGCGGCAAGGAGCCCATGAACAGTCCAAACAGCACCATACTGACCAATGCGATAGCCATCAGCCAGTGCAGGATCTGTACGAATCTCGGGTAGTAGGTCATCGCAGGTCACTGAAATAATCTAGTTGGTCGCTTGCCGTCGCCGCCGTCGTCGCAGCATAAGCGACAGCCTCGGTTTGGAGTTTGGAATCGATATTAATTACATTCTAGGCCACGCCGGCATACGAAACGGCAAAGCCATGGCCGTCATCCGCGCCCACCACCCAGCAAATAACCCAACCAGACCGCAAGGCAGCCAAACACCAGGCTTAGACCGGCATAGGTCAGTGCTGTACCCGCAGCACCCCGCTTCAAGATCAAGAAGGTCTCAAGACCAAAGGCCGAGAAGGTCGTAAACCCGCCCAGAAATCCGACCATCAGCGCCAGACGGAGCTCACCGCTCCAGGCATTGCTGCGCTCGACCCAAACCCACAGCAACCCAACCAGGAAACAACCAACGACGTTGATCAGCAAGGTGCCGATTGGAAAACGCACAAGTTCAGAGGACCTCAGCGTCCACAATCCGATCTGATAGCGCAGGGCCGACCCCAGACCGCCGCCCAGAGCGACCAGAAGCACAGCCTTCACCGGGCCGGTCCAATGAAAAAACCGCTAGACGCGTCTTCCTCAAACAGGCACGAGCCCAGGCTCCATCCCTGGGCTTGCTGTCTTGCCGGCGAACTCCCATGTCCTTTCAGCTCGCATGGATCCGATCGCCCCGATTGATTGAGAGTCTCGACGGGACTCGCCGCCTCCCTATTGTTCTTGTTTTTCAACACGCTAATTGCCCTCTTCAATGCTACTGAACAAGCCAGCTCAGGCGCCTGATCGGCTGAACCCATGGTCGCAAACATCGGCCAATAGCGCAGCCTTGCAGCAATCCTCAACGTGCCTGTTCTGGGGTCGGCAAAATTATGGTTGCAAGGCTATCTGCCTGATACGGTTGAGTTCCTCAAAACACACGCCTTGAGAATGAGCTATATTTTAGGCTCTTACGAGCCGGGTGGGGCTTTCAATGATATGACCCACCCACACTTGCCTTGGAGGGCTTATGAAAACTTCTCAACGCATCTGTTTTGCACTGTTGCTGTCGATTCCAACGCTGGGCTTTTCGCAGGAGCCCGCCGAAATGAACCAAGAACAAGCCGCCATGATGGAGGCTTGGATGGCCGCGGCCTCTCCCGGAGAGCCCCATCTGCGACTTGCAGAACTGGCTGGCAGCTGGCACGCGGTGGTCGAAGCATGGATGGAACCCGGCGCCGAGCCCATGATTAGCGAGTCGAATGTGGAACGAGTCATGTCACTAGACGGACGCGTCCTCGAAGAACGTTGGACCGGTAGTATGATGGGTATGCCGTTTCAGGGCCATGGTCGAACCGGTTACGACAATGTAGCCGATCAATACTGGTCAACCTGGACCGACACCATGTCAACGGGCGTCATGATGTTCACAGGCCAATACGACGCGGAAGCCAAACAGTATGATTTTTCCGGGTCCTACCTCGACCCAATGACGAAATCGACCGTGGAATCGAGGAGCGTCGGAACAATGCCTGAAGAAGGTAAGGAAATGATGGTCATGTACGAGACTCATGATGGCGAAGAGATAATGGTCATGCGCATGGTTCTCACCCGCCAGTAGAGTGTTCAGGCTGGCGCCTCTTGCGGTCGCCAGCCCCACTCGATTTCCGAATTGAATTTAGATCATTAGTTGAAAGTGTCGAGCGTCATCGAATCAGAATTCTGATCCCACTACATGCCCGGAAAGCCACCGCCCCCTGGCAAACGCTTCATCAACTTGGACATCGCGCCCTTGCTGCCGACCTTTTTCATCATCTTCTGCATCTGCTTGTGCTGCTTGATCAGGCGGTTGACGTCCTGGATCTGCAGGCCGGCTCCAGCCGCAATTCGGCGCTTGCGTGACCCTCGGATGATGTCTGGATAACGCTGTTCGTTAGGCGTCATCGAATTGACGATCGCGATCATGCGGCGCGTCTGACGATCATCCATCTGGGCCTTGGCGGCTTCCGGGATCTTGTTCATGCCCGGCAATTTGTCCATCATCGACCCCAGACCGCCCATCTTTTGCATCTGCATCAGCTGGTCGCGCAGATCGTCCATTCCGAAGCGGCGCGAGCCTTTGCCGATTTTACCGGCTAGCTTCTTGGCCTGCTTCTGATCGACCTGGCGCTCGACATCTTCAACCAGACTCAAGACATCGCCCATCCCCAGGATTCGTGAGGCCAGACGGTCAGGATAGAAAGGTTCGAGTCCATCGAGCTTTTCGCCCGTTCCTAGGAACTTGATCGGCGCACCGGTGATCTGGCGCACCGATAGCGCCGCACCGCCTCGCGCATCGCCGTCAGTCTTGGTCAGCACAACACCGCTGAGCGGAAGGGCGTCGTTGAAGGCCCGGGCGGTGTTGGCCGCATCCTGCCCGGTCATCGAATCGACCACGAACAACACTTCCATAGGGTCGATGGCGGCATGGACGCGCTTGATTTCATCCATCATCGCCTCATCCACGGCCAGGCGACCCGCGGTATCAACAATCAGCACGTCAGCGAATCGAGTTCGGGCCTGTTTCAGGGCCTCTTCGGCGATGGCGCGCGCATCATCAGTGCGATCGGAGCGATAGAAATCAGCGTTCACCTGCGAGGCCAGCATCTCAAGCTGATCGATCGCGGCCGGTCGGTAAATATCGCAGCTGGCGAGAAGCACCCTCTTCTTTTGCCGCTCCTGCAGCAGCTTGGCCAGCTTGCCGGCGGTCGTGGTCTTGCCCGCTCCCTGCAAACCGGCAAGGAGAATCACAACCGGTGGTGCCCCATCCAGGCGGATCTCAGCTTGGCTGCCGCCCAGAACCCGCTTGAGTTCTTCGTGCACCACCTTGATCAGGGCCTGGCCGGGTTTAAGGCTGCCGACGACTTCCTGACCGATCGCTCGCTCGGTAGCCTGCTGGATGAAATCCTTGACCACCGGCAGGGCAACGTCGGCTTCGAGTAGCGCCACGCGAACTTCACGCATGGCCTCGCGAATATTGTCTTCGGTCAGCTTGCCCCGGCCCTTTAGGCGCTCAAGGGATCCGGTCAATCGTTGGCTTAGTTGGTCAAACATGAATACCTGGGCAATCAACATCAAGTGTTGGGCTAGATCGAACGAATCATTATACTGACGGAACCTCCAGGACCAAAGCGACGATCAACGTTTAATGCCCGCGTTCCTACTGATCGAACTATTGACGATGCTCGCCTACCTCTGCGCAGGTGCCGGCCTAGCCATGGGATTCGTCGGGGCGCGGCCCGGCCTGCGGGTGCTCGGGGTCTGTCTGGCTGCGCTGGCGCTGGTGGGACATGGCTATGTCCTCTGGTCCACCGTCAGGGTCAGCGGCGGCTGGGACGTCAATTTTCTCAACACGCTTTCTTTCTCGGCCTGGACGGTGGCCCTGGTCCTGTTGATCAGCTCCATCCGCCACGGATTGCTGGAGGCGGGCATTCTAGTATTTCCGGGTGCAGCCTGCTGCGTGGCGATTGCTGAGCTGGTGACAATCAAACCGCTGGTTTTCAGCGAGCCGTCGCTGGAGCTGGAGCTGCATGTCTTCAGCTCATTGTTTGCCTACTGCCTGCTAAGCCTTGCCGCGTTGAACGCCATCGTACTGGCGGTCCAGGATAGTCTGCTGCGCCGTCCTCGAAGCATTCGCCAGCTAGAAATGCTGCCGCCGCTGAACGTGCTCGAAAAATTGATGTTTAGACTCGTCGCGGCGGGTTTGTTGGTGCTTTCGATCAGTCTGATCAGCGGCTTCTTGTTCGTCGATGACCTGATGGCCCAACATCTGGCGCATAAAACGATCCTGAGCCTAATTTCCTGGCTGCTGTTCGCCCTACTACTGCTTGGGCGCTGGCGCTATGGCCTGCGTGGACGCCAGGCCATTTACTTCACGCTGATCGCGATGTTCGTTCTGGTGCTCGGTTACTTCGGGAGCAAGCTCGTCCTGGAAATCCTGCTTGACAGAAGCTGGTCAACCCCGGGAGACGGTTCCGCGCTTGTTCTGTTAAGCGGGTCTTCCCTGCTGCGATGACCGAACTTTCCCTATCGGCCCTGTTCACCATTCTGGTCGTCCTGATTGTCCTGTCGGCCTGTTTTTCCAGCTCGGAAACAGGTCTAGTAGCCTTGAATCGCTATCGACTCCGGCACCAGGCCGACAGCGGGCACCGCGGCGCACGACTGGCCCAGGCGCTTCTCGGCCAACCCGACAGGATGTTTGGCCTGATCCTGCTCGGCAACAACTTGGTCAACATCCTGGCCGCGTCAATCAGTACCGTTATTGCGATCCGCCTTTTTGGGGACTCCGGCATCTGGATTTCCACCCTGGCACTCACCGCCATCGTCCTGATTTTCGCCGAGCTAGCGCCCAAAACGCTGGCCGCCATGTTCCCGGAACGGATCGCCTACCCCGCCTCCTTCGTCCTAACACCCCTGCTCAAGCTGATCTACCCGATCGTCTGGCTGATCAACCTTGCCGCTTCGATGGTCCTACGTCCCTTCGGCATCAAAAAGGCCACTAGCGCCTCAGATGCACTAAGCCGCGACGAATTGCGCACCCTGGTCAAGGAGGGTGGGCGACACATTTCGCTGGACCACCAGCAGATGCTAATCAATATTCTGGACTTGGAGCACGGCCGCATCGATGACGTCATGGTGCCGCGCCAGGACATCATCGGACTGGACCTGGATGCAAACTGGGAGGAGATTGTCCAGACGCTGACTCAGAGCCTGTTTACGCGCCTGCCGGTCTGGCGCGGCGATCTCGACAATATCGTTGGCCTGCTGCACATCCGCACCGTGGTCACACAACTAGCGCGCAACGATTTGGATATGGACGCGCTGATGCGCGCGATACGAAAACCCTATTTCATCCCAGAAGGAACGGCGCTAACCCAGCAGCTGCTGGAGTTTCAGAGCCGCGAGAGGCGAATGGGTCTGGTGGTCGATGAGTACGGTGACATTCAGGGCCTAGTCACGCTGGACGATATCCTCGAAGAAATCGTCGGTGAGTACACCAGCGAAGGTGGCAGTCGGCAGCGACGCATTCGCCAGCAGGAAAACGGCACCTGGATCATCGACGGCGCGGCCACCGTGCGCATGCTCAATCGTCGCCTGGACTGGGACCTGCCCACAACCGGCCCCAACACCGTCAATGGTCTCCTGCTCGAAACGCTGGAATCCATTCCCGACGGGCGCACTAGTCTGCGCATCGGCGATCATATCTTCACTATCATGGATCTCGCCGATCAAAGGATTCGCCGGGTGCAGGTCGAAACGGTCAGGTCTGGGAGCTGATCGGATGCATCAATCCGTAAGCTGCATGCCATTGCCCCAGACCACCGCAAATCTCCGTCGCAGCGATCTCAGCGGGTCGCTTCAGTGAGCTGCTCGACAAGCTGCGGCCAGTCGACCAGCCTGCGGTGACCAATGATATCCAGGTGCGGCAGACCGCGCCCCTCGACGATGTAGAACCCCCCGGATTCGTGCGCGCCCACGCCGTCGATATAGCAGACGTTGTTGCTGAGTCGACAGGCCAGCCCAGCACGTCGGTAGGGAAAGTCTTCGAAAATGCTGAGTACCGTGTTGCCAATCAAAGCGCCGCCAAAACCACCGCCTAGGTTGGAAAGATTGTCGACGGCACGCTGGCTGATGCGGCGTCGCGGGACATCGTCATGGGTAAAAAGTCGTGTATCCATTGCCACCGGCTGCCAATTCAGCAGACGCAGGTCGCGCATCCAGCCAGAAAGCCGCCCTTCCATCCGTCCAAAATTGAACGCACCGGTCAGCTCGAGAAGATCAAGCCGGTTGATCTCGACCTGTGCCGCCAGGGCGGGTAGCGTTCCGAACGGTCGCTCGACCACCAGATCGGTCAATTGGATCTGTCCCGAGAATGCATTCACGTTGATTCCACCGGTGACATCGAGCCGGTCGTTGCGATACTCGATGCCCGGAAACTCACCGGACAGCTCGCCGCCGAACTGCGGCCAATCCAGCGTTCCGGTCAATTCCTCCAGCGACAGGGGCTCAATTCGCGCGTCAAGGGTCAATCCTGGCGCCTCTTCATCCGGATCAAGCTCGAAACGATCAACCACGACGGCCCCATCCAGCAGAGGCAGCCGCAAGGGGGCCTGAAGGATCCACCCTCGATCGGTCTCGCTGACCCGAACCGTGGTCGCCCCGAACGGCAGCCCGTACAGCATCAAACCCTCAAGGTCCAGGGCCAGGTGAATTCCCTCCGGATCCCGATGTATCCGAGCCCGGGTGCTACCGAGGTCGAAACGCCCTCGGGGATCAGTCAATTCAAAGCCCTCGACCGTCGCATCCAGACCATCGAATCGGCCTTCGATCATCCTGGCGCTGGCTGACAGCTCGCCCTGCACGCTCAAGCCTGCAAAGCCTGCGGATGCAGCCAAGCCGTCGACCCAGCGCGGCCAGGCCTGCTCCAGATCGGCCTCGAGATCAAACAGCCCCAGCTCCGTGACTTGCCAAAAGCCTTCACGGCGCATCAGCCGGGCCTCGGCCATGAGTTGAACAACGCCCGGATGGACGTAGCGCACGCGATCGATGTGAATCGAATCGGCGGCTTCGCGGACGATCTTCAGTTCGGTCTCGATCGGGACGCTCGGCGTCGGAAGATACAGCGGTCCGATCAGCAGCTCTCCTTTGCTCTGGGTCAAGCTGAGGTCGAGCGACTGCTGTTTCGCGTCGATTCGACCGCTAACCCGTCCCGCTAGCTGCAGTCCGTCGCCAGCGATTTGGCCGTCATTGCCATCAAAACCGCCGCCGTCAATCTGCCATTCCCCGTCCAGTTCCGCCGATTGCAGCGTCAATCGGGCATCGATCTGGCCGTCGAGCACGTTCAGATCAACCCAGGGCGATATCACTGGCAAGAGGCGGCCCAGATCAAACTCGTTCAGGTTTAGCGTGAGCTGCTCGAACGCTTTGGCCGAAAATAACCACCGGCCGGAAAGCCCTACACCGTCTGCGTCGAGATCGAATCGAAGTTGATCCGACGTCTGGACCACATCCAGCACAGCACGGCCGACCTGGCCTTGCAGCGTCTGCCAGCTAACTTCTCCCTGGTCACAGTTGATGGCCAATGGGGAGGTCAAGCCACTCTCTCCGAGAGGGTTCAACCCAGGCGGCGAGGGGCAGTCGACTCGGACTCGATCAAGCGCGAACTCAGAACCAGGGCCACTTCGAATTCGCAATCCCGAGATCAATCCAACCCAGCCCGGCCGCTTACTCGACGCCGGATAGTAGAGCAATTCACTGTTTTCCCAGCTCAGCGGCCCCGCCCGGCCGGGGCCACTCTTGATCGTCAGCTCCGAGCCTTGCGCCGAACCAAAGAAAAGCAGTACAAGAAAAATTCCTGCGCGATTCAGGCTATAGTGATTCAATGGAGGCTTCATCCAAACTCAGATCTAGCGACTCGCTTCAAATTCTCGTCGTTGATGACCACTCGATCAATCGTGAATTTCTCAAGTCCGCACTGGCCCTTAAATCGTTCAAAGTAGATGAAGCCAGCTCAGGCCCAGAAGCGATCGATTGTTGTCGTCGGGTCGAGTATGACCTGATCCTGATGGATCTGCACATGCCCGGACAGACCGGCATCGAAACGGCAACCGCCATTCAGGCACTCGACACCGGATCAGCCGATGCCAGCATCATTTTTCTGACAGCCGATACGCGCGATGACGCACTTCGCCAGCTCCACGTCGCCGGCTTTTCCCGCGTACTCACCAAACCCGTCAGCATCGACACCTTAATCAATCAACTCACGAGCTGGCAGATGCTTGACGGCAGCCCAGCCGACCGGGTTCGATCTTCGTCGGGGACAGGACGACTTTTTGATGACGAAGCGGCACTGTCGGCCTGTCATGGTCAGATTGAGCTGGTGGCAAAAATGAAGCGAATGTTCGCCGACGATCTTGACATGCGACTGGGTGAACTCGAACAGCGAATCAAGGACGGAAAACCTTCCGATGCTGCGGCCATCCTTCACCAGTGGGCTGGAGCGGCGGCCTATGCAGGCGCCAGCAAGCTTTCGCAGCGTATCGGCCCATTGCGCTCTGCCCTGCTCGACCAAACGGCGAGTCCAAGCAGGAACTCGTCTCTGGCCCACGCCTATCTTGATTTCCTGCGCTGTGCCCGGGCCACCAGCGCCGCCCTACGCAGGCCCTGATCTCAGACGAGCCTCAGTCATCAGTCGCTTCATTTCTTTTACCGCGACCGGCAGCCCCACCATGACCGAGCGAGACACGATGGAATGGCCGATATTAAGTTCTGCAATGCCGGCGAGCTCGGCCACGGCCTGGACATTATGGTAGTTCAGGCCATGCCCCGCATTGACGATCAAACCCAGGCCACTCCCATACTCAACGGCCGTGGCAATACGAGCCAGCTCCTGCTGCCGCTCAGTGCCTTCGGAATCTGCGTATCGTCCCGTATGCAATTCGACGACCGGCGCACCGCAGGCCGCCGCGGCGTCTAGCTGCTTCTGCTCCGGGTCGATAAAGAGGCTGACCCGACTGCCTGCGGCTTTTAAGCGCTGGCAGGCCGCTTCAATGCGCGCCCGTGACGTTACGGCATCCAGCCCGCCCTCAGTGGTCAGTTCCTCGCGCCGCTCGGGCACCAGGCAGACATCGCTGGGATTCAGCCGCTCGGCAAAGGCCAGCATCTCATCGGTAACAGCCAACTCCAGATTCATGCGCGTAGTCAGCAGCTCGGTAAGGAGCTCCACGTCGCGATCCTGGATATGCCTTCGGTCCTCCCGAAGATGAATCGTAATCGCATCCGCCCCGGCTTGCTCGGCCAGCGCCGCCGCCTGAATCACCGAGGGTTCGCGGCCCAGTCGGGCCTGACGAAGAGTGGCTACGTGATCGATATTAACGCCCAACAAAAGTCGCTTCATGTCATGCTTCCAAAGGTTTCGGGTTGCTATCGCCGAGTATGCCGGTCGCCGAGCAGCTCGCGGGTTTTCAAGGTTCTGCCTGCCAGCTGATGATCGATCAAGCAGCGGGTCAGCAAGCGTGCCTCTCGACGCATCCTGGCATCGACTGCCGTCTCGTCCTGACCGGCAAGATAAAGTGCGGTGCGGCCCTGGATCACGCCGCTTCCTACCGAGCTTGCCGCCATCAAACCAGTCTCGGGGGCCACAGCATACAGACTGTCCGGCACAATCGGTTCATCATTCCCGGCACAGCGGGTCAGATCCGGTAGGACACCGAGCACGGAAAGCATGGCCAGCTCGGCTCGTCGCAGCGCCTCTGCCTGACGCCCAGGTTCGGCTAGCGCAGGAAGACTGGCGGCATAAACGTCAAACAGTTCAGGAACCGGATCATCGCGACCGAACAAGGTCATGAGCAGCTCATTCAGATAGAGACCGCACCACAGCGCCCGTCCCTGCAGGTGCACATTGCCTGCGTCCGCCTCCAAACCGGTTAAAGTGCCGAGCTCAGAACGCCTTGTCCAGGAGCAGCGCAGCGGAATAAAGGGTTCGGTCAGCCCGCGCGACTGGGAGCTGGGCCGACGAGCTCCTTTTGCCACCAGGCCGAGTCGGCCGTACTCCCGGCTAAACAGTTCGATCAGCAGACTGGACTCGCGCCAGGGCCGTCGATGCAGGATCCAGCAGGGCTGAAGGTCGACGCGCATCAGCGCGCATAACCGAGCTCGTCGAGCTGCCCCTCATCGTCGACCCAGCCCTTGCGGGTCCGCACGTGAAGATTGAGGTGGATCCGCTCCTGGAGCAAATCAGCGATCGCGGCCCTAGCCCGAGTTCCGACTCGCTTGAGAACCTGCCCCTGGCGGCCGATCACCATGCCTTTGTGACGATCTTCTGTCACCACAATCAACGCATCGATCTCGATACGCCGACCCGTTCTTTCAAATCGTTCAATGATCACGCTGAGGCCGTAGGGAATTTCCTGATGCAGCATCAGCATGAGCTGCTCTCGAATCATTTCTGCGGCAAGAAACCGCTCGGATCGGTCGGTGAATTGATCGTCGGAATAGGCAGGCTCGCCTTCGGGAAGAACGGCAAAGACCTCGCTCAGTACATCCTCGATTCCGTCGTTGCGCAGGGCTGAGACGTAGACTACGGCATCAAAATCAGCACTCTCTGTCCACTTTTTGGTTAGCTCGAGCAGCCCTGCCCGATCCTTGAGAAGATCGATTTTGTTGATGATCAGCAGGTGAGGGCCCTCGAAGCGAGCGACCTGGGCGAGAGCCAGGTCGTCCTCTTCAGTCTGATGGCTTGCATCGAGCACAAGAGCTAGCGCATCAACGCCCTGACTGGACTCGGCCGCAATTCGATTCAATCGCCGGTTCAACGCATGGTCCCGGCGGCGATGCAGACCCGGCGTGTCGACGAACACGGCCTGACCGCGTTGGTCCGTGTGAATACCGATGATTCGGTGCCGAGTGGTCTGTGGCTTGTGCGTCACGATCGCAACGGGCGCGTCTACGAGACGATTAAGCAGCGTCGACTTGCCCACGTTGGGCCGTCCCAGAAGCGCTACATTCCCCGATCGCTTTTTCATTTTCAGCCTGAATCCTTTAAAGACTGCTGCCCGTGGTGATGCTGCCCTTGGCGACCGGGACGATCGGATTGCTCGAACTGGTTCAGCAGCTGCGCGTGCATCAGTCTAGCCGCCGCCTGTTCTGCTTTCCGTCGGCTTCCAGCCTCGGCCTGTGCCGGTGGTGCCAACTCACCGACCCGACACTCAACCTGGAATCGCTTGATGTGATCAGCTCCGCTTTCGGCCAGGATTTCATAGACAGGAAGCTCATAGCCTCGACCTTGCAGCAGTTCCTGCAGGCGCGTTTTGGGGTCTTTCAAATCATCCGGATCAGGCAGTGACTGCTCGAGCTCATCCATCAGTTCGCGGACCACGCGACGAGCCTCCTGATACCCGCCGTCGAGGAGAATGGCGCCGAAAATCGACTCGATGACGTCGGCGAGAATCGATTCACGAAGGAACCCGCCGCTTTTCCTCTCCCCCATCCCGAGGCGCAGGTGCTGGCCAATATCAATCTCGCGAGCCAACTGGGCCAGGGTGCGATCACGAACCAGCCGGGAGCGTAAACGGCTGAGATCGCCCTCGGTTGCTTTCGGGCGTCGCTCGAAAAGCAGCTCGGCAACCACGAAATTCAGTAAACCATCGCCAAGAAACTCAAGACGTTCGTAGTGGGTCGACCCGAAGCTTCTGTGGGTGAGCGCCTGCTGAAGCAAACCAGGATTGGAGAATCGGTAGTCGATGCCAGCGATGCGATTGACGGGGTTCATCATTCAAGAAAAGGGGCCAGAGACTGCGCGAAGATTAGATCAGACTCATCCAATGCCGCTTTAACGTAATTCGGCCGGAGGCATCAGATTCATCATCAGGGCGCGTGGTCTCTGCCCACAGTCAGTTCGCGCGCAGCGGCTCCTCGGTCCTGAAGGAAAGAATGGCATCAATGTTGGCGATAAGATGAGTCTCGACTTTGTAGTCAACGACAAGAACCCGTTCGCGACCCTGTTGTATCGAGATATTCTCAGCCTCTACATGATCGACATAGCTCAGATGCAAGCGAGACGTCAGATTCCTGCGCAGAGTGTTTGGTGGCACGTTGGCCGAACTCGGCTCCTGTGCGATCGCACGTACTTCGCTGGCAACGGACATATGGTTCAGATAGATCGGTACCAACTTGATGCCGAGATACACAAAAAACAGAACAAACGAAAGGATGATTATGAACCCGATCAGCGTCATCCCTCGCTGATTTCCATTGAAGCCGGTTTGATCCAAGTCTTTCATCGGGCGTCACGCCTCCCTAAACAATCAGAATACAGGACGGGACGAGGCTCGTAAATTCTCCCTCGTCAATCACTGAATCTTATCACCGATTCGCTCGAAGACCACACACCCGCGACTGCAGTCCCAGTGCATCCAGATTCGCGAGGCCCGTCCAACCAGATTTTCCTCCGGAACGAAGCCCCAGCTGCGAGAATCCTGTGACATGTCGCGATTGTCACCCATGACGAAGTAGTGGCCTTCGGGCACGATCCAGCTTTGCGAGCGGCGCTGAGGGCTGGTTGCGTTAATTAGAATGCTGTGTTCAGTGTCATCCAGGTTCTCGATCTGGCGGAGCATCCTGGTCCCAGGCCGATTTCGATTGATTCCCTCACCGACCCACAGGCCGTCGCTTTCCTGAATCATGGGCTCGCCGTTGACGTAAAGCACCTTGCCCCGGTAAGTAATGGAATCGCCAGGAAGACCCACCACTCGCTTGATGTAGTTGGTCTGGCCATCAACCGGGTAGCGGAATACGATCACATCGCCTCGTTCTGGCTCGCCCACTGCGATGAAACGGTTGTTCAGCACCGGCAGTCGGAGGCCGTATGCGAACTTGTTGACGACAATGAAATCGCCAATCAACAGGGTCGGAACCATTGAAGATGACGGAATTTTGAAGGGCTCGAAAAGGAACGATCTAAACACCAGCACCAGCAGCAGAATTGGAAAAAACGACCCGATCGTCTCGACCGGCTTTCCGATGCCTTGTGGTTGCTCGTCTTTGGTGCGACCGCGGCGCAGCAAGAAGCGATCAATAGCCCAAAGCACGCCGGTTGCCAGCGTCAGAAGGGTCAGTATCAGGGCATAGTCCATGGCGATAAGTCCGACTCTTGATTGTTATTTGTCGTAATCGGTCCGAAGCACGGCGAGAAAGGCCTCCTGCGGGATTTCAACCCGACCGACCTGCTTCATCCGACGTTTTCCGGCTTTTTGCTTTTCCAACAGCTTTCGCTTGCGCGTGATATCACCGCCGTAGCATTTGGCGGTAACGTTCTTGCGGTAGGCCTTGACCGTGGAACGTGCGATGACGTGGGCACCGATCGCGGCCTGGATCGCGATATCGAACATCTGGCGAGGAATCAGCTCGCGCATGCGTTCGGCGAGGTCGCGGCCGCGACGATCAGCAAAATCGCGGTGCACGATGACGCTCAGGGCATCGACGCGCTCCCCGTTGATCAAAAGATCTAGGCGGACGAAGGGTCCAGACTGATGGCGATCGAAATCGTACTCAAAAGACGCAAAGCCCCGACTGCATGATTTCAATCGATCGAAGAAATCCATGACGACTTCGGACATCGGCAGCTCGTAGCTCAGCTGGACCTGGCCGCCGAGGAAGCGCATGTCCTTCTGGGCACCGCGTTTTTCCTCGCAGAGCCCGATCACTGCACCGACGAATTCCTGGGGAACCAGAATGTTTGCGTTGATGATGGGCTCGCGAATTTCCGCGATCTTGTTGGCCGGTGGCATCCCAGCGGGATTGTCCAGGGGCCGGACCTCACCGTCGGTCATCTCTAGCTCATAGATCACGGTTGGGGCGGTCGTTATCAGGTCCAGGTCGTACTCGCGCTCAAGGCGCTCCTGCACAATTTCCATGTGCAGCATGCCGAGAAACCCGCAGCGGAAACCGAAGCCGAGCGCGACTGAAGTTTCCGGCTCGAACTGCAGGGCCGAGTCATTCAGCTGCAGCTTATCGAGCGCCTCGCGCAGATCAGGGTAATCGCTGGAATCGACCGGAAAGATGCCGGCAAAGACCTGCGGCTGCAGCGGCTGAAACCCGGGCAGCGGTTCGTCGGCCGGTTCTTTGGCGTGGGTGATCGTGTCTCCGACCGGTGCTCCGTGGACTTCCTTGATGCCCGCCGCGATAAATCCGACCTGACCGCACTCGAGAATTTGAGTGGGGGTGCGCTTCGGGGTGAAAATCCCGATCTGATCGGCGCCGTGCTCTTCCCCGGTCGACATGATTCGAATCTTGTCGCCCTTCTTCAGCTGGCCCTGTTTGATCCTGACCAGCGAATTGACACCGAGATAATTGTCGAACCAGGAATCCACGATCAGGGCCTTGAGCGGACCCTCGACGTTGTTCGGCGGCGGTATGCGCTGGACCAGCGCCTCGAGCACTTCGCGAATGCCGACACCGGTTTTGGCACTGACAGAAATCGCATCCTGCGCATCAATCCCAATGATGTCCTCGATCTGATGTTTCACTCGCTCCGGGTCGGCGGCCGGCAGATCGATCTTGTTGATAACCGGAATCACCTCGAGGCCCTGCTCGACGGCCGTGTAACAGTTGGCCACGCTTTGCGCTTCAACGCCTTGAGCGGCATCGACCACAAGTAAGGCACCTTCACAGGCTGCCAGGGACCGCGAGACCTCATAAGAAAAGTCGACATGGCCGGGCGTGTCAATGAAATTCAGCTGGTAAGTCTCCCCGTTGTCGGCCGTGTAGTTGAGGGTGACGCTCTGGGCTTTGATAGTGATGCCCCGCTCGCGCTCGATGTCCATGGAGTCGAGGACCTGCTCGGCCATCTCGCGATCGGTCAAGCCTCCACAAACCTGAATGAACCGATCAGCCAGCGTGGACTTTCCGTGATCGACATGAGCGATGATCGAAAAGTTGCGGATGAGGCGGGTGTCTGACATCGAATGAACGCTCGGATATGAAAACGAAGGACAACTCGCCCCGAAGCACAGCAGTGCTCGTCGGTTGCAAGCACTGACCGGTTCGAATTATACCGGCCCGAAGCCAGCACCGTCAGTCCGGATAGTGATTGAAAGTGAAAAGCAGGATAGGTGAGCGGGCGCAGCTCGGAATCAATCCGAGTGCGCCCGCTACGTCAACTACTCCTCGTCGAAGGATTCAGGGCGATAAGCCACGAACGTTGTGTTGCCGTTGGGCAGGTGCAACAGCAGGGCCACCGTCCGGGAGGTATCGAGCGACTCGACGATATCGTCGAAATCGCTAACCGATTCGACCGGCTGATTATTAATCATCATGATCACCTGGCCTCGGCGAACCCCCGATCGATAAGCATTGTCGCTCTCAATCTGGCTGATCAGCACTCCGCCTTCGGGATTTCCGATACGCCGGCGCATTTCGTCGTCAAGGGGTTCGACTGCCAGGCCCAGGGCGTTAGACGGCGGCGAGGAATCCGCATTACGACCGTCTTCGGTCATTTCGTCCTCGACGCGTTCATCAAGCTCGACGCTAAGAGTGATCTCATCACCCCAGCGTGAAATATCGACATCGACTTCGCTACCGGGGCGAACCATGCCAACAAGAGGCGGCAGATCTGTGTGGACTTCCAGAGTCTGTCCATTGAATCGCAGGATCACATCGCCCACTTCGATCCCCGCTCGATCCGCCGGGCTGTCGGGCTCGACCCGAGTCACGAGAGCACCCGCTGGCCGTTCGAGCTCGAAGGCATCGGCCTGATCCCGTGAGACGCTCTGGATGTTTACGCCCAAGAAGCCTCTCGACACCCGACCGAACTCCAGGAGCTGTTCGATCGAGGACGCCGCAACTTCGATCGGAATGGAAAACGACAAACCGATATTGCCGCCGTTGGAACTCAGAATCCACGAGTTGATCCCGACCACCGTTCCATCGGTCCGAATCAACGGACCGCCAGAATTGCCGCGGTTGATTGCAACGTCGGACTGAATGAACGGAACGTACTGCTGGGTGAACTGGGATCGGCCCTTCGCGCTGACGATCCCGGCCGTCACTGATTGTTCATACTGGAACGGCGAGCCAATGGCGATGACCCATTCGCCGGGCTTCAGACTTTCCGTATCCCCGAAGTCCAGCGTGGGAAGATCACCCTCGGCATCGATACGCAGAACCGCGATATCGGTTTCCTCGTCCGAGCCAACCAACTCGGCCTTGTATTCGCGCCGATCTGCCAGACGCACGGTGATTTCATCCGCCTCATCGATCACGTGGTGGTTAGTCACAACCAGGCCGTCCTCCGACATGATGAAGCCGGAACCACCGCCCTGGCGATCCGGCTGGCCCCGTCCGCGTCGCGGATTACGGAATAACTCATCGAATATATCGGGCAGACCCTCCGGCATCTGGCCGCGCTGCGGCGTCGCAGGGGAGCTATCGGTTCGGGTGCCATAACGCACGGTCTGAATGTTGACAACCGCCGGAATGGACTGCTCGACAACGTCAGTAAAGTCGGTCGGCGCAGCCGACCATGCCATGGGAGCGGCGAGCACAGAAGCGACGCCCAGAGCAAGAATAAATCGAAACATTCGTTTTAACTCCTGAAAACGTTACGAAACCACAGGTTCCGGATCAAACTAGAATCGAAGAGCCGCACTTTCAAGTGCGATCGTCGTACGCATCACAAGACAATGCCTCGACCTTAGGGTTCCACTGATGATGCCTTCTTTGCCATGAACCCCATGTGGTCAAGGCCGCGAGCGACAGGCCGCCCACGAGGGATGAGACGTCCGAAGCCCAATGACTCAGCTCGACGATCTGCCCGACGGTCTGTGCAATAACCGCACCCACCAGAAACCCAAGCAGTGGCCAACCATAAAGAGCGATTGAGCCCGACATTAGGCGACCAGGGGCAATTCCGACACGAACTCGTTGACCCACCTGCCAGCGATGCTCACTTGGCAGATCGACCGTTGTCGAGGATCGGGTGAAAAGCTGAGAAAAGACACCGGCGCCGCAGCCCTCACCGCGCAAGCAAGCTTCACACTGACTCAAACGATCAAAACGCAGGAGCACTCGGTCCCCTGACGAGGACAGCACCGTAGCGTGCTGCCAGAGTCGATCCATCAGCGCGAGTTCGGTGGCTCGGAGTCGACATGCATCCAGCGACCCACAAGACGCACCGTCGCCATGGGCACTTCTCCGACAATCGTGACTTGACGATCACTAAGCCGGCCGGTAAAGACATTGACTGAACCAAAGGATTCAACGCGGGATCCGCCCCGACCCTCATCATCCTCTTCAACGTAGATCGAAAAGCTCGCCAGGCCATCGCTGTACAGCAAATGTTGGAATTCCGCTCCACTCTCGGACGTCCCCTGCCCTTGGCGAGCAAGTTGAAAATGCACTGGTACGCTCGGCGGAACCCACGACGAGGGCGCCGTTGAATCAATATCTGACTCTGTAAGATTTTCAAAGGCCGGCGTGCTCTCAGCCAATCGGCTCTCGACGACGATCTCTGCCTGTATCTGCGGCTCGAGCTCTGAATCAATGATCCGAGCGTCCAGTTCGATCTCGACAAACGACAATTGCTGAATTGGCTGCCCCCCTCGACCCAGCAAGGCGGAGCGAAGCAGCATTGCGGTGTCCTGCTCCAGCCAGAACCGATGCCCGTAACGAAACTCATCTCGAGGCAGAATTTCGATGACTTGCGTTTGCAACCCGGCCACGCGCTCTTCGCCTCGAACGTGCATTTCGTAAGCCTGTTCGGCAAGATCCAGCCGTTTCTGGGGCAGACTCGGAAGCAGGCGCGTGCTCAACTGGCTCTGAATGAGAACCCGGCCCTCGCCACCCAGAAGGCTCTTAACTTCGTACCCGTTACGAAGAATTTCCCTTGGATCGCCGCTGAGAGAGAAAAGCCGCTCGCGAACTCCAGATTCATCCGATCGATGAATGATCTTGAGGGTGTCGAATTGATCGCCTCGCCAATGCACCACGGTGCCGCGATAATCTAGCGATTCGACCGCTTGAGCCATTCGATCGAGCCAGCGTTCGACCTCAATGCGATCGTCGGCATCAAGCGCCCCGACCCAGGTCGCGGTCAGGGAAACGATCATCAAGCTGCGACCAAACCAGCTCGAAAGAGCCATCGATCAGCGCCCTTGGGGCTGACGTTCAGGAGTCGCGGCCTCCGGCTGATCGGCAATCAAAGTATCGTCTTCAGCTTCTTCAGCCTGCCCTCCCGAAACGATCGGAATAAAGGAGACGAAGCTGCTGCCTCCCGCCGCTTGATTGTGGTGCAGTACAAACGTATTCAATCGCTGTCTTTGGGTCTGACTCATCTCCGCATACCCGACCGGTGTCGGCTGCCGTGCGAAATTCTGATCCAGGACGTTTGGCTGCGCAACAAAACCCGGCTGAGAATCAGGCCCGGTCTGCGTTCGCTGCAGCAGGCTGGAGTTGATTGCGACAATCGCAAAAAGCGCCGCGCTTGCGGCGATTGCGCCGCCCGCGAGCGGACGGACCCAGTGCGGAAGTCTTGCTATTGAGGCACCCGCTGATTTCGGAGAGTCCTCTAAGCTGATGGCGGCCGAAACGCGATCGGCGATGCAGCCTGATTGCACCATTTCCTTATGCAGACACGCCCTTACAAGATGGTAGCGTCGCCAGGTCAGGGCCAGTGAAGAATCGTTGGACAGGCGACTGAAGAAAAATCGCTGGCGCTCTGCGTCGAGTTCGCCATCCATCAAAGAAGAGAGGGTTTCATTGGAGTCGGTCATCTGATGATCAAGTTCCGAGGTCATTGGAAATTCCGCGCTTACTGGACGTCCAGTAGAGGACGAAGTCGTTGGTCAATTGCTTCACGAGCTCTGAAAATGCGAGAGCGCACGGTCCCGATTGGGCAGTCCATGGTCGTCGCAATCTCTTCATAACTCATTCCCTCCATCTCGCGCAGCGTGATGGCCACACGCAGATCATCGGGGAGATCGGATATCGCTTGATGAATCGTGTTTTCAATCTCTTCTCGAAGCAGCTCGTGTTCAGGTGAACCACGGTCTTTCAAACGCGTATCCACCGTGTAGTGTTCCGCGTCAGATGCGTCCACATCAGACTGCGGCGGGCGACGACTCAGAGCAACCAGGTGATTCTTGGCCGTGTTGATCGCAATGCGATACAACCAGGTGTAAAACGCACTATCACCTCGGAAGCGCGGCAGCGCCCGATAGGCCTTGATGAACGCCTCTTGCGCAACGTCCATTGCTTCCGAGTGATCAGATACATACCGGGATATTAAGCTAATGATCTTGTGCTGGTACTTTCCTACCAACACATCAAATGCTTTCTTATCACCTTTCTGTACCCGCTCGACGAGCAGTTGATCCACTTCGCGTTCGCCCATCCGGGCCGTCCTTTTTCCGTCGATGACGACCCAAGCCTGCCTCAATGGACAGCGACCGGATCGGATAGTTTCGTTCAGCCCTCATTCAGATGGGCCCGATATCCGAACTCGTTGGTTCGGTGCACCTGAATTCGAAATAAAGAATACCATGCGGCCGCCTGACCTCCGCTCCTATCGGTGCGATAATAGCCGGCTTTATGACATTCAACGGGAGTTGATCGAAACCATGACTAACATCGCCAACATTCTCAAGCAGCTTGGCCTGAACGACATCAACCCGGGCGCCTGCTTCGGGCCGGGCCACTGGGCCGACGTTCACCAGGATACGCTCATCGACTCGTTCAACTCCAGCACCGGGAAGATCCTGGCTCAGGTCAGCGGCGCCACAGAGGCCGACTACGAAAAAGTCATCAAGACCGCACAGGATGCCGCGGATGACTGGAAAATGGTCCCCGCTCCGATCCGTGGCGACGCCGTTCGCCTGGTCACCCAGGCTCTCCGTGATTACAAGGACCCGCTCGGTTCGCTCGTCTCGCTGGAAATGGGCAAGATCAAAGCCGAAGGCGATGGCGAGGTCCAGGAAATGATCGATATCGGCGATTTCGCCGTCGGTCAGTCGCGCATGATGTACGGCAAGACCATGCATTCCGAGCGTCCCGGTCACCGCATGTATGAACAGTGGCACCCGCTTGGCGTGGTCGGCGTGGTCACCGCCTTCAATTTCCCGGTTGCCGTCTGGGCCTGGAATGCGCTGCTCTCTGCCGTCTGCGGCAATGCCACGATCTGGAAGCCTTCACCCAAGGGCGTGCTGTGCTGCTCGGCCGTTCAGAACATCGCCAACGAAGCCCTGGCCGGCAGCGACGTGCCGCCGATCTTTACCTCGTTCATGGAGCCCGGCCACGAGCTGGCTCAGAAATTTGTCAATGATGAGCGCGTCGCCCTGATGTCGTTCACCGGCTCGTCGCAGATCGGGCGAGACGTCGGCGAAAAAGTCGCCGGCAGGATGGGCAAAAGCCTGCTCGAACTCGGCGGCAACAATGCCATGATCATCGACGAGACCGCCGACATGAAGCTGGCCATCCCGGCCGTGGTCTTCGGCGCCGTCGGCACCGCCGGCCAACGCTGCACCAGCACGCGCCGTCTGTTCCTGCACGAATCGATCGCCGATTCAGTGATCGAAACCCTGGTCAAGGCCTACGGTCAGGTTCGTATCGGCGATCCGCTGGATCAATCCACCCTGATGGGGCCGCTGACCGACGAACACGCGGTCAAGCGTTTCGAAGATGCCGTGGCCCGCGCAAAGGCCGCCGGTGGCGAGGTGCTGGTCGGTGGCGAGCGGATCGAGGGTGACGGATATTTCGTCCAGCCGACCATCATCCGGGCCGAAAATCACTGGGATATCGTGCAGGAGGAGACGTTTGCGCCGATCCTCTACGTGATGACCTACAAGCGCCTGGAAGACGCCGTGACGATGCACAACGACGTGCGCCAGGGCCTGTCTTCGGCGATCTTCACGACAGACATGCGCAACGCCGAGTACTTCCTGTCGCACCGCGGCTCGGACTGTGGCATCGCGAATGTCAACATCGGTACCTCTGGTGCAGAAATCGGTGGCGCTTTCGGTGGCGAGAAGGAAACCGGCGGTGGCCGCGAGTCCGGCTCGGATGCTTGGCAGGCCTACATGCGCCGCCAGACGAACACCATCAATTGGTCAACCGAACTGCCGCTGGCTCAGGGCATCAAATTCGACCTGTAATGGACCAGGTTTCGGG
>JGI12048J13642_10186233_pt1 | contig 89060 bp, 76 predicted proteins | sample ElkSlonscriptome_16_FD_13642 | JGI IMG/M metagenome (IMG submission 13642)
AGACCTTACAAAAGTTTCATGAACCAGCCCTTGCGAGTCTAGCCCCTGTGCTGTGAAATTTCGGCGCGCGGACGGCTCCGCGCGCGGCGCCCTGATGCTCGGGGCCCTTCGCACCTTTTCTTTTCGAACAACCCTTTCTTTTCGAACAACAGGTCAAGTCATCGGGAGACGAAGATGATCGAAGTTCGCGAGCTCTGCCGCGATTACGGCGAGCTGATGGCGGTCGATCGGGTGTCATTCGACATCGACCGCCGCGAAATCGTCGGTCTGCTGGGCCACAACGGCGCTGGTAAGACCACCATCATGAAAATGCTCACCGGCTTTTTGGAGCCCAGCAGCGGCTGCATCGCCATCGACGGGCAGGACATCTCCGCGCATCGGCGCGCGGTGCAGCGGCGCATCGGCTATTTGCCGGAGAATTGCCCACTCTACCAAGAACTGACCGTGGTGGACCATCTCGACTACCAGGCGGCGCTACACGGCATTCCGGTCGCTCAGCGCGGCGCGGCCATGCGCAGGGCCATCGAGCGCACCGAACTTGGCGCCAAGGCGATGGCCCAGGTCGGCACCCTATCGCGGGGTTATCGGCAGCGACTCGGCGTGGCGCTGGCGATCCTGCATGAGCCGGATATCCTAATTCTTGACGAGCCCACCAACGGCTTAGACCCGTCGCAGATTCAACACATGCGCTCGCTGATTCGCGAACTGGCGCGACACGCGACCGTGATCATCTCAACCCATATTCTGCAGGAGGTCGAGGCCATCTGCGCTCGGGTGTTGATCATGCGTGCCGGTCGGCTGGCGCTGGACAGCGAGTTGGGCGAGATTGGCGCGAGACCGCGGCTGCTGGTGACCCTAGACCGTGGCCCGGACGAGGTCCGCGGCTTGCTCGGTGCCGTGGCAGGCGTCACCGAGGTAACCCATCTTGGCGACGACGGGCTGCGTCGGCGCTATGCGCTGAGCGCGACCGATCCTGTCGCCATCGCGCCGCGGATCGCCAGCGACCTGGCCGGGCAGGGCTGGGCCCTGTATGGGCTGGAGCAGGAGCGGCGCGATCTCGAGGCGCTATTCGGTGCGGTCTCGGGCGGCTTGGCCCTGTTTGACACGGCAGGCGCCGACGCCGAGGAGAGGGCCCATGTCTGACATCCTGCGCATCACCCGTAAGGAGCTGTCTGGGTTCTTCGGCTCCCCGGTGGCCTATCTATTCATCGGCGCCTTCCTGGCCGCTTGCCTGTTCGTCTTTTTCTGGGTGGACGCCTTCTTCGCCCGAAACATTGCCGACACCCGGCCGCTGTTCAACTGGATGCCGGTGCTGCTGATCTTTCTGGCCGCGGCGCTGACCATGCGCCTGTGGAGTGAGGAGCGCCGCGCTGGCACGCTCGAGGTGCTGGCGACCCTGCCAGTGGCCACCTGGCGGCTGGTGCTGGGCAAGTTTCTGGCGGCTATGGCGCTGGTGACCCTGGCTTTGGCGCTGACCCTGCCGCTGCCGATCACCGTGTCGGTGCTCGGACCCTTGGACTGGGGGCCGGTGTTCGGCGCCTACCTGGCGACGCTGCTGTTGGCCGCGGCCTATATCGCCATCGGCCTGTTCGTCTCGGCGCGTACCGACAACCCCATCGTCGCGTTGATCGGTACCACCTTGGTCTGTGCGCTGTTCTATCTAATCGGCTCCCAGGCCCTGACCGGTCTGCTCGGCCACGGCGGCGGTGAGTTGCTGCGGCTGCTCGGCAGCGGCGCGCGCTTCGAGTCCATCACCCGCGGCGTTATCGATCTACGCGATCTGTATTACTACGTCAGCCTGGTCGGCCTGTTCTTGGCGCTGACCATCTACAGCATCGAGCGACTGCGCTGGGCCGATCATCCCGAAGACGCTCGTGCCAAGACCGGCCATCATCGCTGGACACTGATCACGGGTTTGGTCGCGGCCAACCTGGTCGCCGGCAACCTGTGGCTGCAGCCCATCGGCGGGCTGCGTGCGGATCTGACCGAGGGCGCGCTATTCACCATTTCGGATGCCACCAGCAATTATCTGAGTCAGCTCCAAGAGCCGTTGCTGATTCGCGGCTACTTCAGCGCCGACACGCATCCGTTGCTGGCCCCCTTGGTGCCGCGGTTGCGCGATCTGCTGCGCGAGTATCAGGTGGCAGGCGGTGGTCGGGTGCAGGTGGAGTTCGTCGACCCACAGCAGTCGCCGGAACTGGAGCGCGAGGCCGGCGAACAGTACGGCATTCGCCCGGTCGCTTTTCAGACCGCGAGCAAGTACCAGTCTTCGGTGGTGAATTCCTACTTTGATATCCTGGTCAAGTACGGCGATCAGTACGAGACCCTCGGCTTTCAGGACCTGATCGAGGTCAAGGCCCAGGGCGAGTCTGATCTGGACGTGCGTCTGCGCAACCCCGAATACGACCTGACGCGCACCATCAAAAAGGTGCTCTACGGCTATCAGGGCGGCGGCGATGTCTTCAGCGGCATCAGCGAGCCAGTGCATCTGCGCGGCTTTATCTCGGACCCGGCGACCTTGCCCGAGCCGCTGCCGGCCTTGCGCACTGAGCTGGAATCGGTGTTGAGCGAGCTCCAGGCCGGCTCCAACGGGCGCTTCGACTGGCAGATCCAAGACCCGGCGAAGGACCCGGACCTGGCCAATGAGATCGGCGAGCGTTTCGGCTTTCAGCCGCTGGTAATTGGCCTGCTGGACCCAGCGCCGTTTTATTTCTATCTGGTCTTGGAGCATGGAGAACAGGCCGTGCCGGTGCCCTTGCCGGAGTCGCTCGACCGCGCCGGGATGGAGCGAGCCATTGAGGCCGGCATCCGCCGCTTCGCGCCCGGCGTGATGCGCACCGTCGCGCTGTTCACGCCCAGTCCCGCGCCGGCCGGTTTCATGGGCGCTGGGCCGAGCGGTCCGGGCTACAGCTTGTTGCAAGACAGCCTGCGCGAGGGTTTCTCGCTGCGCGAGACCGATCTGACCTCGGGCCAGGTGCCGGATGACGCGGACCTGTTGTTGGTGGTCGCGCCGGAGTCCCTGGACGACAAGCAGCAGTTCGCGATCGATCAGTTCCTGATGCAGGGCGGCACCGTCGTCCTGGCCGCTTCCAGCTTCCGTATTGATCTCGGCGGCAACGCGATCGGCGCGCGACCACAGCCCACTGGGCTGGAAGACTGGCTTGGCGACCTGGGCGTGACGCTGGAGCCCAGCCTGGTGCTGGACCCGCAGAACACGCCGTTTCCGATCCCGGTGCAGCGCAATCTCGGCGGCTTTGTCGTGGAGGAGATCCAGACCCTGGATTATCCCTACTTCCCGGACGTGCGTGCGGACGGCCTCAATGAGGACAGCGGTATTACCGCTAACCTCGGGCAGATGACGATGAACTGGTCGTCGCCGATCAGCATTGATGCAGAGGCCAATGCCAGGCGTCGAGTGACGGCGCTGATCGAGAGCTCCGCGGCCGCCTGGAGCAGCGATTCCACCGAGATGCAGCCGAACTTCGACGCCTTCGGCCCGCTCGGTTTCGCGCGCGGTGATGACGCTGGCCGCAAGCTGCTGGCGGTCGCGATCGAAGGGCGCTTCGACTCGCCCTTCAGCGGCCAACCATCGCCATTGCTGCCCGATCCAGAGGCGCAGCCGGGTGCGGCAGGGCAGGGCGCCGACGACGCCGATCCGGTCGCGGCTGACCCCGAGGCCGCCGAGCCGGATGCATCAGATCGCGCGGATGCCTCGCCGCCCGTCGTTTCCGGCGTGGTCGAACACTCGCCGGCCTCGGCGCGGTTGATTCTGATCGGCTCATCGACCTTCTTGAGCGACACCGCCATCAGCCTCGCCACCGAGGCCATGCAGTCCCGTTATTTGAAGCCCTTGGAACTGGTGCAGAATACGATCGAATGGTCGCTGGAAGACCGCGGCCTACTCGCCCTGCGCGGTCGCGGCCAGTTCGGTCGCACGCTGGGGCCGGTGGGCCGCGAGGGCCGTATGCTCTGGGAATACCTAAACTATGCCCTGGCCCTGGGCGGATTGGCCCTGGTGTATTGGCTGCATCGCAGGCTGCGCCGGCGTCGTGAGCTGGCCTATGCCGAGATCCTGGCGGGAGGCAACTGATCCATGAGCGAGTCAATGGTAGAGAAATCAATGTCCCGGTTACCGAGGTTCCGTCTCGACCCGAGCTGGTCGCAGGCGCTGAAGGCACCGCTGGTGATCTCCCTTGGCGTGGCCCTGGTGGTGCAGCTGGCACTTGCGTTGTTGCTCGGCGGCGGCTCCGTCATGACGCCCGTGGCGGCCGACACCAAGTTATTGGCTTTTAACAAGGAAGCTGTCACCGGTATCGAGGTCCAGATGCCGGCTGAGACCGACGGCGACGCGCCGGCAACGCTGAAGCTGACCCGTGCGGACAACGGCTGGACCTTGCCGCGGCTGGGTGATTTCCCGGCCAACGGCACGCGGGTGCGGCAACTGCTGGACAGCCTCGCCGGCCTGACCCGGCCGTTGCCGGTCGCGACCAGCGTGGAGGCACGACAGCGCTTTAAGGTTGCCGACGATCGCTTCGAGCGGCGCCTGACCTTGCGTGGCGGCGACGGCGAACTCGCGACACTGATTGTCGGCGACTCGCCCGGATTCCGCCGGGTGTTCGCGCGCGTCGCCGGCGAGGATGCAGTCTACGACCTGCGTCTGGCGCTATTCGACCTGTCGGCGAACGACGACGACTGGCTCGACCGCGGCCGGCTTCAGCTCGACCGAGAACAGGTCCAGCGCATCTCCGCCTCAGACTGGACCCTGATCCGAGGCGAGGACGGCTGGCAGTTGGAGGGCAATGCGCAGTCACTAGACGCGGACGCGGTCGATGACCTGCTCAACAGCCTCACCTCGCTTGGCTATAGCGGCGTATTGGGCGCCGATGTCAAGCCGGAGTATGGCCTTGATGCGCCTGTGGCGACCTTCGCGATTGGCATGGCCGAGGGTGCTGAGCGAAGCTATCGCATCGGCGCCCTCGCCGATGGCGAGGACTATGTGTTGAAGGTAGAGGATGATCCGTACTACTACCGCCTAGCGGCCTTCGAGCTGGGCGGGTTGCTGGATCTGACGCCAGCGAAGCTGTTGGGAGAGGACGCATCGGCGCAGGAACCGGACCCCGCGCCCGTGTCAACGTCGACATCGGCGCCGCTGCCGGCGCCGCAACCCGCGCCCGGCGATCCGCCTGCGATGACGGACGACGAGGCGTCGCCATCGCGCCCGATTCGGGCCGCCGAATGAATACGGGCCACTGCCGGCATCCCATTGACTGGCCTGCTGGCGGGTCTGGCCTCCTCGACCGCGCTGACGCTGCGGCTGGCCCGCAAAGACGGCGCGGACCGCAACCTGTTCGCTGCCGGCATCCTGCTGGCCATCACCAGCAACGCGCTGTTCAAGACCAGCGTCTGCTGCTGGGTCGGCGCCGCGGAGCTCGCCCTGCGCGTCGGCACGCCGCTGCTCGCGGCCTGCGCCGCCGGCCTCGGGCTGCCGTGGCTCTTGGGCCAGCTAGACGCGTCGGCCGCTCTCGGGCACGATGTCCAGCAGCCCCGAGTGGAGGCGTTTCTTAATGCCTGTGTCGAAAGGAGGTCGACCGCGACGCCAGCCCGCGGACGGGGGCGACTCCCTGTGGTCGGGGCGGCGTGAGGATGAGCTGGTGCGTATGGCCCAGGCGCCGGGGCATTTCAGCAGAAAGATTCACAAGGTCATGGTTTAGGGTCGCTTCCTCGTCTGCCCAAGCCGTGCCTGGGTGCAGCATGACCTTACCCGACCTATCCAAGCAGAATGTCGTCTGGATTGCCGCCGTGCTCGCTATGGGCTTGGGTCCCCTAGCGGCCTTCAGCCTCGGCAAGCGCCGCGCTGTTCGACGAGTACCGCCGCGCCGTTGCCGATTCGGGCTTCGGCCAAGTGCTGGATCGCTGGCCGCACCGTGCCGATCGATCAGGGCGGCAGGGCGATGAGCTTCGGCGGTGCCGACATCGTCAAGACCAACCTCGTCGCCGGCAACGGCGTCGTTCACATCGTCGACGCCCTGAACCTCTAGGGCGACGCCGTATGGCTCGTTGCCGCCAACTGGCAGGACCAGCCGCGCCAACGTCATTCGCGCTAGCCGCGCGCCAAGGGACGGAAAATCCGGACGGAAAATCACGCCACCCGCGAGCTGCTGCCCCTCGGGTCGCGTATTGCTTCTCGGCCAGGACGGCCATTCCTTCGAGACGGCCACTCCGACTGGTTCGGCAAAAGACACGATAGCGAAAGAGACGCATCGCTCTTTGCTTCAGCGCATCCGGCGACGCGCCGTGCCGCGTGGTCGCGGTGCCTATGCACCGGAAACTGGTTGATATGCCCAACCGATCGCAGGCCTAGCCGCACGAACCCACTGCGACGCGCGCGGCGCGGTGCCCACAAACCCATAGGCACGGGACCTGCAAGAGCCAATCGAGGTGCTGCGGTCCGCACCCAGGCAAGTCGTAAACAGCCCCCATGCGACGCAGCACGCCGCATCCGTAACCGCCTGACAGGAGCACAACCCATGACAGCGTCCTCTGACAGCCTGCACGAAGCCGCCGGCGACCTCAGCGCTCATACCCGCAACATGCACCGCGCCCTGGTCTCGCTCCAGGAAGAACTGGAAGCGGTGGACTGGTACCGCCAGCGGGCCGACGCCTGCGCCGACAAGGAGTTGCGCGCGGTGCTGCTGCACAACATGCGCGAGGAGATTGAGCACGCGGCGATGGTGCTGGAGTGGCTGCGCCGCAACGACGACAGCTTCGATGAGCACCTGCGCACCTACCTATTCACCGAGGCGCCCATTACCGAGACGGAACACGCGGCCACCGGGGATGACACCGCGGAACCCGAGTCGACCCCGGCCCCCGGCGCGCCCACACCGCCCGGTTTGACGCTGGGCAGCCTGAAGCCTTGACGGAGGCCCACAGATGATGTACCTGAACCGCGAAGTCTCCGGCCTTGAGGAGGCAATCTGGCAGCGCATCGACGCCGCCGCGTTGACAGCCGCCGCCGAGTGCCTCACCGCACGCAGATTCCTCGCTGTCGAAGGACCCTACGGCATCGGTCTCACCAGCCTGGAGGGCGGCGCCGAGGAGCGCATTACAGATGATGCCTCGGACGCCGCGCAGGATGGCCTCGCCGTGACCGTTGGCAGCCGCGCCCTGCCGGTGCCGATGTTGCAGCAGCCCTGCGCATTGAGCGTGCGGCGGGTGGAGGGCCATCGCCAGCTCTCGCTGCCGCTGGACCTGCGCCCCGTGGAGGACGCCGCCGAGGCAGTGGCACGTAGCGAGGAGCGTCTGATCTACCACGGCGTCCCGCAGCTGGGCCTAGATGGGCTCACCACCGTCGCCGGCCGCGCCACGACGCCCTGCGGCGACTGGAACGACCTGGCAAGGGCACTCGCCGACGTGCTCGCGGGCGTCAACCGGCTCGACGCCAACGGCTTTAGTGGGCCCTACGCGCTGGCGCTGGAGCCGGCGCGTTACAACGCCTTGTTCCGCCGCTTCGAGGGCAGCGACATGCTGCAGGTGGACCACCTGCGGCGGCTGTGCGAGGCGGGTCTCTACAAGGCGCCGGTGCAAGGCGGTGTCCTGGTGGACCCGCGCGTGGGCAACCTCACCATCGGCCAGGATCTGCGCGTGGGCTTCTCCACCAACGATGGTGTGCACCTCAAGCTGTTCGTCTCCGAGAGCCTGGTGCTGCTGCTGGATGATCCGGGCGCCATCTGCACCCTAGAGCCGGAGGGCGGCTGACGCGGGGCGCTAGCTGCCCCCTGTGTTCGCGAAGCAGAACGCGGCACGAGTGTCGTGCGACGCCATCGGCTTTATCGGCGCCATCGCCGCGCTGCTCGCCGCACTGGGCAACCTCGGCACCACCTCGGCACCCTGGTGGAAGCCGCAAGCCTTATCTTTCTGCTCGCCTTCGTCAATCGGGTCCGTCCGTCGCCTCGTCGTCGTTGGCGGCGCGGTGCTCGCAAGGCCCGCTGGCGCGGCTCAGGTTGCGCGGGCTACTGATCAGGGCCACGTGGGTGAAGGCCAGCGGGAAGTTGCCCATCAGGCGTTTGCTTCATCTAATCATGGACAGCGCAGTCGCCGCGCGTCCGGCACCGAAACCCCAACCGAGGAAGAGATGCAATGAGTACTTACGTCCTATCCACGAGCCAGATCCCCCGCCGGGCCTACGACATCTCGCAACTCAGCCTGCTGCGACCGCTTCACTGGCTCCGCCAAGGCTTCGGCGACCTTGTCGCCATGCCGGGGCTGAGCCTGACCTACGGCGCAGCCGTTGCCGCGGCGGCGTTCATCTTCGTGGTGATGACCGCGGGCGGGAGACAGTTCTTTCTAGTGCCCTTCCTGTTCGGCGGCTTCCTGCTCATCGCACCCATGCTGTCCGTCGGCCTCATCGCCATGGCCAAGCGTCGCGAGGAGCAGGGCGCGGACGTCAGGCTGGCCAAGATCCTGTCCGTCAACGCGTCGAGCCTGTCCCTACTGGGGCTGGTGGTGCTGTTTCTGTTCCTGAACTGGATCATGTTGTCGAACCTGTTGTTCGGCGGTTTCTTTCACGAGGTGGTGCCTACCTACGCTCAGGTACGGCCTCTGCCGGTGATGTTCGGCGAGAGCTGGCCCTTCGCGCTGGTCTATGGGGGCATCGCGACTGCGCTGGCGTTCTTGTTTTTCCGAATCATTGCGTTGTCGCTGCCGATGTTGGTGGACCAGCGGGTTGACGCGGCAAACGCCATTTTCGCGAGTTGGCGCGCCGTCGGCGAGAACTGGCCCAGCATGATCGTTTGGGCCGCGCTGATCTTTGCGCTGACGACCGTCGGTATCGCACTTTGGTACGTCGGGCTGATCGTCGTCATGCCCTGGCTCGGCTACGCCACCTGGCACGCTTATCGGGATACCCTGGTGCCGCGGCCGGCGCAATCCGTCGAGGCGGACAACAGTATCTGACCGATCGTCCTTGCCGCGAGAGCAGTGAGGACGCCATGTCGCAGCACCCACCGCCGATGGTCAATCACCTGGTGGCGCCGCTCGCACCAACACCGAGGAGCATTCGGTGGGACTGGGCTCGCGCGTCGCCGCCAGCGCGGCTAAGGAAATCAATCGCAGCACATCGCGCGGCGGGGCTTACGGCTCCATCGCGTTAGCGCGGCGCGCAGCGCGTTGGCGTTCGGGTCCAGCGTCTTGCCCTCATTGGCTAAACGCTCATTGCGCCGGCCGCCGTGCTTGCTCTCGGGCGTCTTCGCGTTCCTCGCCCCTGGCCTTCTCCCAGGCCTCATGACAGTCGGGCGAACAGAAGTACAGGATGTAGTCCAACCCCTCCGGGACCACAGCCGCGTCCGCCGGGATCTGGACCCGACACGCCATGCATTCGGCTAGCTCCGGCGGCGTTTCACGGTGGGCCTCGGCGGGTGCCGTGGGTGCGCCGGGCGCCTGGGTGGGGCGCGTTTTGGGCTCCGGCACTTGCCGGGGTTTGTCTTTGTTATCGCTCATTGTGATGGGTCCGTCGTTTCGAAGCCCTCCGCCTGCCATCCAGTCATCCCGCCCAGTACATGGGCGACCCGCGGATGTCCGCGGGCCTTGAGCACGCTGGCGGCAACGGAGGAGCGGTAGCCTCTGCCGCGGATAACGGCGATGGGCCGTTGCGATGAGATGCTGGCGAGCAGATCGTCCACGCGCCGGGTCGAATCGGCGCCGGTCAGGTGGAGGGCGCCGGCAATGTGTCCGGCCTGCCATTCGGCTGGTTGGCGGACGTCGAGCAGCAGCAGGTCCGACTGCTCATGCAGTTCGCGGCGAAGGTCGCGCACGGTCCACTGAGGCAGTATGTCGATGGGCTTGCCGACCGTTCGCCAGGCGAGCATGCCGCCCGCGAGCCACCCCAGCGGCAGCGGATAGCCGATGCGTAGGAGCTGCCAGCAGACGAGCTCGGCGCGGGCTCCAGCCAGCAACTGCACCTCGGTACGCGCCGGCAGCTCGCAAATCCCGGACAGGTAGTCATTGTGCTGGTGAGTGTCGCAGGCGTAGCGGATACGCAGGCCCTGCCCTCTGGCCTCAGCAAAATAGGCATCCACGTCGCGGCGCACGTCGAGCGCCAACGCCTCGCCGGTGTCTTCGGACCCGACTAGATACGACGCGTGCCCCAAACTCTCGAGATAGAACTGCTTGAAGATCATCTGCCCTCCGCACGGATGCTGCTCGGCGGCCTAACGGCCCGATACGGAAATGGCAGCAAGACACGGACCACCCTGCGCCAGCACCTAGATCCAACGTCAGCGCCCGTTGTGCCAGAGGACTTACGCCGCAAGCGCGGGAAAAGCACCGCATCCGGTGGTTTTGCCGCGTCGCGAAATCCATCGTGAACGGGGTCGCGCCATCGCTACCATGGCGTGCTTGCGCCGAACGCACCGCCGCGGGCGGCTGCCATCTCCTCACCCGCATCGGTGAGCCACCATGTCCACCCCCGATTTCGCCCGCCCGCGGTCCGCCCGTCTGAGACGGGGTCCCCGAGCCGGTGCCGGACCAGGACCTCCTCCAGCAGCCCGAGCCGGACCTCGACTATGATCGGCGCGTCTCCTGGTAGCCGCCTTTTCTACCACAGAGGGTGCTGGCGCTCCTGATCTCAGGTCTGCCCACCGCGCCTCAAATCTCCTCTCAAACCCCGCCGAAGCGCGCTCCAGTCTCTACAGAAGTCTATTAAGCACGAGGCTGTTTCCTGGTGGCGCGCGGGACGTGCAGCTTGCTGAGGCGTCTGCTGCCTGTGCCGCGGTGCGATCGACGGTCGTCACGCAGCCGGGTCTGCGCGTGTTATCGTTGATCCGTCCTTCACATATCACTCCGACAGCAGGAGACTAATCTATGCCCCGGCTACCTGTTCTCCGCTGTTTCTCCCTGAGCATATGCCTGTTTCATTTGCGTCGCTTAGTGTCACAGCGTCGCTCTACATCGGCGGGCATCAGCCGTCGACGTGCCAGCTTCCCCGCGTCTGGCCCCGACGAACCTTCGTACGCTTTTCAAATGCCACAATCGGTGCCATCCTGTACTGAGACATCCCGTCGTCTACTGGGGGTTGCTGAAGGTCTTACAGCGTCTGCTTCAAAGAGAACCACGGTGGACATCACCACCGTGGAGATTTACACCACTTCGCGAGACATTGCCGCGGAGGATAGGTCCGCTTAGAAACAACTCAGGCCACTTGCGCCCATTTTCTATCATTAATGAGGGATGTGTTATATGAATAAAAAGATCGAATCCATCCTCCAGCGCTATAGCTCAGACCGGACGCGTCTAATGGACATGCTCTGGGATGTACAGGATGAATATGGCTACATCTCCGACGAGGTGTTACCTGATCTGGGCGAGGGACTGAAGCTGTCGCCGCTGGACGTACGTGAGACTGCCTCGTTTTACCACTTCTTTCACTCCCGCCCGGCGGGTAGGCACAGGCTGTATTTAAGCAATACCGTTATTGCCAAGATGAAGGGCTTTAATGCGGTGTACGCGGCGTTGGAGGCTGAAACCGGTGCCCGCTTTGGCAGCATCGACGATAGCGGCATGTTCGGCTTGTTCGAAACAAACTGCATTGGCCTAAGCGATCAGGAACCGGCAATGATGGTGGGTAAAGTGGTCTTCAACCACCTCACTCCGGCGAAGGTGCGCGATATCATTGGCAAGTTGAAAGCCGGTCAGAGCCCCGAAGAGATCGTCAACCCCGAGGGAATTCCCCGCGACCAACTCGCCTATGTGGAGGCTATGGTCGAATCTAATATTCGCCGAAAGGGGCCGGTATTCTTTCAGGCTGAGACCGACATCAACGCGCTTCTCGACAGCTGCCTCAAGCGCCACCCGGAAGAGCTTATCTTGGCGACCACACGTTCGCGTATGCGGGGTCGTGGGGGTGCAGGTTTTTCGGCCGGTCTGAAATGGCGCTTGTGTCGCGAGGCGGAGGGCGACGTTAAATATATCATCTGCAATGCCGATGAGGGCGAACCGGGCACCTTCAAGGATCGGGTACTGCTAACGCACTCCCCCCGGGAGGTTTTTGCAGGCATGGTCATTGCGGGGCACTGTGTAGGTTCGGTAAAAGGTATCGTCTATCTTCGTGCCGAGTATTTCTACCTGAAAGACTATCTTGAATCGCAGCTACAGCAGATGCGCGATGATAACTTGCTGGGAAACAACGTACTTGATCAGGGGTTGAACTTCGATATACGCATTCAAATGGGAGCAGGTGCCTATATCTGCGGTGACGAATCGGCACTGATCGAGTCCTGCGAAGGTAAACGGGGGACGCCGCGCCTCAAGCCGCCGTTTCCAGTACAACAGGGTTTTCTCGATAAACCGACCGCCGTTAGTAACGTTGAAACCTTTGTTGCAGTTGCACGAATGCTTGATAAGGGCTCGCGCTGGTACGAAAGCCTGGGCACGACGCACTCGACCGGCACGCGCCTCCTGAGTATTTCAGGTGATTGCACTGCTCCCGGTATCTATGAAGTGGAGTGGGGCACAACGCTGAACCATGCGTTACGTATGGCGGGCGCCGAGGATTCAAAGGCCGCGCAGATCAGTGGACCTTCTGGTGAATGCGTCTCTATTCGACAGGATGGAGAACGCAGGTTCTGCTATAGCGATCTCTCCTGTAATGGCTCATTGATGGTGTTTGATCACAGTCGGGACCTGCTCGCCGTTGTGCGCGATTTCATGCAGTTCTTTGTGGATGAGTCTTGCGGTATCTGTACTCCATGTCGGGCTGGAAATGTCGATCTGCTACACAAAATCGACCTTATTATGGCGGGAAAAGGACAGTTTTCAGATCTTGATGATCTGGTTAACTGGAGCCGTATCGTCCAGAGAACGAGCCGCTGTGGTTTGGGCGGGACTTCTCCGAAACCGATCCTTTCAACGCTAAAGAAATTCCCTGAAATTTACCAGCAGAAGATACGAAAACATCACGGTCCTCTGCTGCCATCCTTTGACGCAGCCGCGGCGGTCGCAGGCTACCAACAGGCACGGGATGAGTTGCTGCAGGAGGATGTCGAATGAGCATCACGATGACGATTGATGGCATGGAGGTCACTGCTGAAGACGGCAGCAATCTGGTGGACGTGGCCAGTGATAACGGGGTGTATATCCCCACGCTGTGCTATACACGCGGACGACCCTGTCTGGGCACATGCCGAGTTTGTTCCGTGAAAGTCAACGGTTATGTCACCGCCGCCTGCGCCATGCCTGTCAGCGAAGGAATGACAGTCGATGTGTCTGACCCGGAAGTCAGCGACATGCGGCAGGGATTGGTGGAGATTCTGTTCACCGAAGGCAAGCACAACTGCCCGAGCTGCGAAAAGAGCGGCCGCTGTGAATTGCAGGCAGTTGGCTATGAGTTAGGCATGTTGGTATCGCGGTTTCCGTATCGGTTTCCCGTTCGTGATCGCGAAGTAGGGGCAAGGCATATATGGCTGGAACGAGATCGCTGCATTTTCTGTCAACGCTGTGTGGAGTTCGTGCGTGACAAAGCCACGGATCGTAAGATTTTCAGCATCAGTGGCCGCGGAAGCAATGCGCGGATCGAAATTGATATCGAGTTGGCAGATGCGATGCCGCCTGAGCAGGTAACCGAAGCGGCTGAGATCTGCCCGGTGGGATGCATCATAGAAAAACGGGTCGGTTTTGATGACCCTATAGGGCAGCGCAGATTCGAGGTTGAAACCCTTCGCGAGCGCGCGACAGCGAGGAGCACTGATGAATAAGCCAACAGCACATGAATCGTTTTCCCATGATCTGCCCCGGGTCGCGCTGGACGCAGCCACTCTGGCACAACGTGGCGAGAAGGTCAAAGTCTCCATGATCGGCCTGTGCGGCTGCTGGGGTTGTTCCCTGTCACTGCTCGATGCCGATGAGGCTTTGCTGGGATTGCTTGATAAAATTACGATACTGCGATCCTCGTTCACTGATATCAAGCGTATTCCCGAGCGCTGCACCATCGGTTTCGTAGAGGGTGGGGTGGCTAATGAAGAGAACATTGAGACGCTGGAGCACTTTCGTGAGAATTGCGACATTCTCATTTCCGTGGGTGCCTGCGCGATCTGGGGGGGAGTGCCTGCCATGCGGAATAACGAGGTAGACCTGAAGGACTGCCTGCGTGAGGCCTATGTAAATTCCGTCACCGCGCCCGCGGGGGCGATCGCAACCGTGCCATTGCACCGGGAGATCCCGCGGATTACGGATCGTGTTTATCCCTGCCATGAAGTCGTGAAAATGGATTACTTCATTCCGGGTTGTCCGCCTGACGGTGCTGCGATCCTTAAGGTTCTGGACGATCTCTTAAATGCGCGTCCAATCGAGCTGCCGACGACGGTCAACCGCTACGACTGATCGTCGTGAATGCCTGCGCCGATGCGCAATGAAAAAGAGAGCATAGCTATGAGCAGAAAACTTGTAATAGACCCCATTACTCGTATCGAAGGGCATGGTAAAGTTGTGATACAGCTGGATGACGACCACAAGGTCGCGGATGCCAAACTGCACGTGGTCGAATTTCGCGGCTTTGAAAAATTTATTCAGGGCCACCCTTACTGGGAAGCACCCATACTGCTGCAACGAATCTGCGGTATCTGTTTCGTCAGTCACCACCTGGCGGGTGCCAAGGCGTTGGACGATATGGTGGGTGTGGGCTACAGCACCGGTGGAATGATCACGCCGACTGCGGAAAAGGTAAGGCGCCTGGGTCATTACGCACAGCAATTGCAATCCCATGTAACCGCCTACTTCTATTTGCTGGTGCCTGAGATGTTGTTTGGCATGGACGCGCCGCCGGAAAAACGCAACGTGCTGGGTTTGGTGGAAGAAGATCCATCGCTGGTCAGACGTGTTGTGGCTTTGCGCAAATGGGGACAGGAACTGATTACAACTGTACTGGGCAAGCGCATGCATGGTATCAGCTCCGTCCCTGGCGGTGTCAATAAAAACATCACTCAGGCAGAGTGCGATCGCTTCCTCAATGGCGATGAGACATTGTTGTCAATGGATCAGGTTATCGAGTACGCGCAGGATGGCCTCAATCTATTTTATGACTTTCATGAAAAACATCGCGCTGAAGTTGATCGCTTCGCAGACGTCGATGCGCTCAACATGTGTCTCGTGAACGATAAGGGCAACGTCGATTACTTTCACGGTCGTTTGCGCATTATGGATAGAAACAACGACATTGTACGTGAGCTTGATTACCACGATTACCTTAAGCACTTTTCTGAAGCAACGGAAGAGTGGAGCTATATGAAGTTTCCCTACCTGAAAGAACTAGGGCGTGAGAAAGGGTCTGTGCGGGTTGGTCCTCTTGCTAGAACTAATGTCACACAGTCCTACAGTACGCCGCTTGCACAAGCGGCGTTGGAGCGATTCAAGGAATACTCCAGTGGCAAAGGGAACAACCGCGTGCTTCATACCAATTGGGCGCGGGCGATCGAAATCATTCACTCGGCTGAGCTCATTAAAGATCTCTTAAATGATCCCGACCTGCGGAAGGATTCCCTGGTGGTCTCTCCCAATGAGGGCGCCTGGACCGGAGAGGGTGTGGGGGTTGTCGAAGCACCTAGAGGTACGCTGCTGCATCATTACCGGGCTAATCAGGAGGGAAACATTACCTTCGCCAACCTGATTGTTTCCACCACCCAGAACAACGCGGTTCTAAATCGCACTGTGCGGGCGGTATCGGAGCGCTATCTGGGTGGCCAGGCCGAAATTACCGAAGGCATGATGAATGCCATCGAAGTCGGTATTCGGGCCTACGATCCCTGCCTGAGCTGTGCGACTCATGCCATGGGGCAGATGCCGTTGATAGTCTCGGTAAGAGACGCTTCCGGGAAGGTGATTGATGAAAAAACACGTTAAGCGATCAGGTCTGACCCTGTCGGATTTCAATGAAAGCGATTGTTTGATTTACGGTATCGGTAATATAGGTCGTCAGGATGATGGTTTGGGCTGGGCGTTCATTGACTGGTTGGAAGAGGCGGGGCATTGCCCTGAGGCTGAATTGATGCGCCACTACCAGTTGCATCTGGAGGATGCTGATCTGATCAGTCATAAACGGAGGGTGCTGTTTGTAGATGCCACCAAGGAGCCCGAGGTAAGCGCCTATGCATTGCAACAGGTAGAGCCCCGTCTCGATTTCAGCTTTACCTCCCATGCCATATCGGCACAGGCGGTGCTGGCCACCTGCCAGCAGTGTTTTGATCGAGTGCCGGAAGTACATCTGCTGACCATCAAGGGTTTTGATTGGGAGTTGAAACAAGGGCTGAGCGTACAGGCACGGCAGAATCTGGCACAGGCTACGGCCTATTTTCAGCCCTGTGGGTAAACGCTGATCGCCGAATTGCGCAGTTAGACAACATGCTTTTAACGAGAAAGTGGAGATAATAGATGAACAAACCACAAGTCGAGCGGGTGCTTGATCTGATTAACGCAGCGCCTTTGCGCCAATATATAGGTGAAGACGGAGCACAGCTGCTTGCCGAAAGAGCAGCGAGTGAGATTCAGTTGGCCAATGACGAATTTCTATTTCACCAGGGCGACACAGCCAGCAGCTTTTACCTGGTTGCCGAAGGTCGAATCGCCTTTGTAATTGAAAACAGCGGTGACGAAAGTAAGGCACGAATTCTGCATGTGCTTGAGAAGGGGGATCTATTGGGCGAGCTGAGCTTCATAGATGGCAGTCCGCGAATGGTGTCGGCCGTAGCGATGGGAGAAGCCAGCGTGCTGTGTTTCGAAGCTGCCGATATAGAGCCGCTATCTACAGAACATCCCAAACTGATTTTTGATTTTATGCGTGCAGTGATCAAGCGGGTTCATCATACCCTGTCTTCAATCGGGCAGCAGCAAAGAGAGCTAGCGGATTACATCGTGTCGGGTGGGCGCGGCCGGCGCTGAACGCCGCGATCTAGGTGGCTAGGTGGCCCAAGCGGCTAGACAATCCGTGGAGTAAAGGGTCTGCATGAAGTCTTCCTGCTGCTGCATGCAAAACCTAGGATTCCGTCGTTGATGGCTGCGCGCGCTTCGCCCCTCACTCCAGGGCAGAGTGGTGTTATGCCGGTCGCGTGTTCTCTGCGCAGGAGGCGCTCGATGGCGGGCTCGTTCGGTCTCCGCACGCGCCGCGAGGATCTGCTCGACGCGGCGCGCACGCTGGCGCGGGAAATTGCCGACATTATTGCACCGGTTCGGTGGCCATGACGCGGCAAAGGCTCTGGCGGATGGCCAGTGCCGAGCACCCCATGATGGCACACCGGGTCGACCGTCGAGCGATCCAGGCACCTGGTCAGTCAGCGGATGCACGTGCGGGGGGCACGTCGTTTCTGGAGAAAGAATCACCGGTTTATCCGAACGGTGTATCAACGGATATGCGCATCATCGCCTTCGTCACCGATGCGGCGCCCGTCAAGCAGATCCTCACCCGCATCGGTGAGCCACCACGTCCACCTCCGGATCTTGCCCGCCCGCGGACCGATCCGCCCGTGCGCTGATCCTCTTTCGACGTCAACCGCCGCGGTCAAAGTGCGCCGCATCAACTTCCTCGTCCCGGTAGTGCGGATCGGTCCATGCGCGCGGCAGCCCTTCGCCGGATGGAAACAGCAGATCCTGTTTATCGACGGTTTCTGGGTCCTGTGCCTCCTCGCCGTAGTGGAACCGCACAGCGACCTGCTCATGCAGCGGATTCATCAGGTCTTTCAGCTCGACGACCTGCGCGAGCTTTCCAGTTGATTGGTGTTTAAGAAACATCGGTTCTCCGCGGGTCAGTGAGTAGCGGGGTTCGCTTCTCATAATTAAGGTCTTAAGACGCAGCTCCGTCGGTTTCAAGAATCGATCAGGCGGATGGCAATGCGACGGACCAGCGCGTTGCGTGCCTAAGTGGCAAGCAGAATTCGGACCAACCCGGAGGTGCCCGCGGTCGAGCGCCTCCGCGGGTTTGAAGGCCCGGCGGCCGATGAGGTTTAGAGGTTGGCGTAATCGTTGGTCTTAAAATCGCTCATGCGCACGATCACCGAGTGCGGGTGTGCCGGGCGCTCTCTGGCACCGACTGGGACGCGCTGGCTGGGTGCTATCAACCAACCGCTGGTTTAATAACCCCGGTCTGGGGCTGAGGTATCCCCACAAATCCGGCCTTCTCCGGTCACCCGGCGAGCAGTGCATCATGGTCATTCGCAACCCATTGATCGGGCGGCCCGATGGCCTCGAGAAGCTCAGCTCAATTTGCATTCTTTGACGATAGACCTTGACCAGGCGCTTCGCCCGCCACTCAGCGAGGCGCGTGGAGGCCACCAGCAGCCACGGCTCAGGGGCATTGCGAGCGGCCTGCTGACTCTGCTTCGAGCGCGAGCGCTTACCCGAGGCGGTCTTCGCCCGGCGTCCGAGCGTGGGCTCGCGGTACTCTATCTGTCCGCGCTGATCGCCATTCTGGGCGCGATGATCAATTCGGAGATGGAGCGCCAAACCGCTCGCGACACGACCCACGGCGGCGCGCAGCCCCCTGGGCAGCGGGGGGCGTACGTGGCGGATCATCTGCCGGACGGACAGGCCGCCACGACCTGGGCTGCTATCGGCCTGTTGCTGGTAGATCGAGCTCAACAGGGAGACCCCGAATGAACGACACAGAGGCCCTCACACGCGAGCGGCGGGCCGCCTTGGCCGGCTCTGAATGCTTGTCCGCGCGGGAAGTCCTCAGCCGTGAGGGGCTGCGACTGGGGCTTGGGCTGGTTTTGATCCTGGTAGGGGTCGAGCTGCGGCTGCGGGCGGTGATTGAGCTTGGCGAACGCTTCGACGTCGGTCAGTCCGCGGCGGCGGTTTCCCTGAGGGTGCGCAACATCTGCTCGATGAAGGCCGGGATGTCGCCGGGCTGGCGGGAGGTGATCAAATTGCGGTCGATAACCACCTCATCGTCCGTGTAATCCGCCCCGGCAGCCTTCAACTCGCTTGCGACCGACTCGTAGCTGGTCATCCGACGCCCTAGGACGCGATCCGCCGAGATCAGGACCTGAGGACCATGGCAGATCGCGGCGACGGGCTCGTCAGCATCCATGAAGGACTGCGCCAGCGCGAGCACGGTCTCGAGCTGGCGTAGCTGGGCAGGCGCCTTGCCGCCCGGCAGCAACAGCATGTCGTAATCGGTCGCACGGGCATCGACCACGTCCAGGTTGGCTTCGACCTGAGCGCCGTTCTTGCCGATGATGGTGCCGGCGCCGGGGGACGCGATGTCCACGTCGATTCCTGCCTGCCTGAGCGCCGCGACGGGCTCGGTCAGCTCACTGTCCTCGAAGTTGTCAGCACTGATTGTGAGTACACGCATGATCGTTCTCCGTTGGTCTTGACTCTGGGTTGGCAAGGGGCGTCCAACGGACGATCAGTCGGTCGACGGGCACCTCTGTCGAGCTTCCGGCAAAGTGCTATCGCAGTTCGCAGCCCCTCGGCGGCTGCACCCGTTGGCGGCTCGTCGCCGTCTTGCACCCCTCGGCGTAGCGATGCAAACCTTCTGCCACATCCGCGATCGCACTAACCTGCTCGCTGCCGACACCGCGGTCGGGACCCGCCGACCGCGCTCCTCTGCCCACTGACGCGGCGCGCGTGATCCCGCCCAGTCGCCGGAGTCCGACGGATACGGAACTGGCGCGATGGGCCGTTCGGGCTCAAATGGACCACGATCCGGTGCAACGCGCCCCAAAGGCTCCGACCCGCGGAAGAACGGTGCGGCCTTTGCTCATCGCCGCCGACCATCATTTCGGCGACCAGATCCGGGTGCAGGGGCCGATCCGGATCAATCAGGCTGATTCTCGAGGTAGAGCAGTTGCCGCGCCGCGTCGATCATATCCAGGTCGATCATATCCAGGTCGATCATATCCAAATAGCGTTGCTCGACCTCTCATACCGGCGCACGGCCATCGAACGGTTGTTCGAAGTTTGCACGGGGCAACTCCCGCCTGGCAAATCGGGCTGGCCTGTGTCTCGCCGCGACGCCCTTCAACAGCGAATGCCCGCCTGACCACTACCAGGGTTCAGATGCACCGGTGGACTGTGCATATCCACCGAGCGCCCTCTCGCTAGACTGGGACGACTGCGCTGATAGAGGGGGCTAAGTGCTTGGCACGCCCTATGCGTCATTCTCGTTCAATGCCGATGCACCCGCGAAAGGACGACCTGCTTGCCATGCAGACTGGAGGCCTCCGAGATGTTCGCCCAGGATGTTGGCCCAGATAGCCGGGAGCTGGAGATTCGCGTCTCCTCAAGGACGCGCACCAAATCCTTAAACAGGGCGTCGGCATCGGCGAAGACCACGATCAACAACCGATCACGATCAACCATCGATATCAACCATCAATTAAGTGCAATCAGGAGAAAATCCGATGACTTCGATTCGAACACTGGCAGCCGCGGGCCTCTCTTCCTTCTTCTTCATCACGGCGTCCTCCGTCACGGCCGCGGCCGACGTCGACTTGGACATGCTCGATAGTGGAACCTATCAAGGCACGAAATGGGTCAGCGGCGGCATCGGTACCGGAGAACGTGAGGCAATGATGGCCGAATACGGCGATGACTATAACCTGAAGCTCGAGTTTGCCGTCGCCGATGGCAACTACATCGGCGATGTCGACGTGCGCATTATCTCGTCCGACGACACGACGGTCATGCAAACAATGTCGAAGCACCCTTGGTTGATGGCTCAAGTCCCTGCCGGCACGTACCGTATCATCGTCAGCGGCTACGGACGCACCTTCGAGGAAACCGTCCAAGTACCGCTGGACGGAATGGAAACGGTTGTGTTCAACGCCTGGACCAAGGAAGGCCTCGCGGAGGTGACGCCGGGACCCTCATACTAAAGGCCCCCTGAGAGAAGATCACCCCGAGACACTCAACCCCATCCAATGGAGAGATCGGCAATGAGCAATGACCCTAGGAACCAAGCGAATCAGGGCGAAGGCAATCGAGAGGCGGCCCGTCGCTATGATGAAGCCACGCGCGAGCACATCCGCTCGAACGACGTCGAACAGGAGGCCCGAGACGCCGCCGGGCAGGACGTTGAGGAGGCGGCGCGCAGCGAAGCCGAGGGCCGCGCCCGGGCAAAGGAGAAGGATCCGGAGGTTGCTCGCGACTATTCGACGCCGAGCAAGGACTGAACGCGTGGCACAGCCGGTCGTAGACCTGCATGAGTTGGGGGACGTGGTCCGGGCCGTGACGATCGAGGTTGCGCTTCAGGATTACGGCATGCCAGTGGTAGCGCGGCTGGCCGTTCAGATCTCATCCTTCACCTGCGCATAGGTCATCAGGGCGAAAAGACCGGTCCCGCCGATCACGTTCCCAATCAAGGCGGGAAGAATGCCGGCCAGAACCGCCTTCGCCCAGGACATCTCTCCCGCGAGTGCGAGCAGGAACCACTCGGTGGATCCTGCCACGACATGGGTCAGTCCACCGAGCGCCATCATGTAGGTGATCGTGACGATGATCCAGAACTCGCTGCCCTTGGCGGTCGGCATCAACCAGACGATGGACGCCACCATGAACCCGGCCGGAATCCCGTAGGCCAGGGTCTGGGGCGCTGAGTACTCGAGCAAGTAACGCGACACCGCAAGCGCTGCCTCCAATTGCTCCGGGGGCAGGATACCGATCCGTGTCGCGACCAGGGCGGAGACGAGGCTACCGATCATGTTCGCCGCGAAGACAATGCCCCAGAGCCGCGCGGTCCGTTGCATCTTTAACCGGCTCCAGTCGCTCAGGACCGGCAGCACCACCGTAATGGTGTTTTCGGTGAAGAGCTGAAGGCGTCCCAGAATCACGATGACGAAACCAACACTGTAACCAAGGCTCTCCAGCATTAAGCGGTTTGAATTCTCCGACAAGGCATGGTGCAAGAACGCCTTGCAATAGACCGAAAGACTGAGCGCAAGGCCGGCGGCGATGCCGGACCAGAACAATGATCGGACCGGGCGCGACAGTTCCTCCATGCCTTCCTGCCGCACGACCTCAAAAACCTGCAGCGACCGCAGTCCCTGGCGCTTCGATACCTCGTGCGCTTCCTCGCGGGAAAGCCTCGTACTTAGCTCGCGTTTTGACATGGCTAGATTCGCTTAGAGATGGAGTGAACCGTCTATCGATTGCCCCGCGGGACGAATCTCCCTCGGGACGGCTGCGCGGTGTAGAAGCAATTCGCGCACCCACTCCGGTCCATCGCCAGTCATCCTCGGCCCCGCGCCACATCATGCGAGTCGAGCCTCCGTCAATTGGTGCAAAGGCACCAGGGCGCTGGTCGCTATCAACCGCCACAGAGCCCACGCAAGCCGGTCGAGGATGTCGGTGAAATTCGGCAATCCTTGCGCTTTCTCCCCGCCGCTTCTCACGCCTGCCCACCGCGCCTCAAATCTCCTCCCAAACCCCGCCGAAGCGCGCTCCGACGCGTCAGAGCGGTTCGTACCAGGTTCGCTTGAGCCGCTTGAGCCTTGACCAGCCCTCGCTAGCCTCGCATCATGACGCCGCCGAGGGCTTGCAGAGCCGCTTGAATTTTCTTCCCGTATCCGTTCAAGATGAGGCTAACAATGCCGTCAACGCGGACCCGAAAAGCTGCCCTGAGTCCTGCTTTTTGGGTCCGGTCTAAACCACTGTTGGCGCTGGAGGGTCAAAGCCTTCCGCCGACAGCCATCGAACGCGGAATGGCTGCAAAAGAGGGGGATAATGACGCAGAACACAAGAGGACTCGGTTGCAGGGACAACGACCTTAAACAAACACCACCCGCTACCGCCTCCATGTTGAAAACAAAGCGCCTGCAAGCATTGCTCGGCATCGAGCAGCACCCCACCAGCCATCATGAACGCTGGCTGTCTATGCTCGGTGGGCTGTTCGGGATCGGCTTGGTGTTTACAACATCGCTCCACGCCTTCGGCCCCGGCAGCGCGCTGGTGGTCGCCTCGATCGGCGCCTCCGCCGTGCTGGTGTTCGCTGCGCCCCATGGCGCGCTGTCTCAGCCCTGGCCCGTGCTTGGCGGGCACCTAATCTCCGCCGTTGTCGGTGTCAGCGTTGCATGGCTCGTAGAGCCGGTCATGGTTGCGGGACCGGTCGCGGTCGGTGTTGCGATCCTCGCCATGCACTACGCCCGCTGCCTGCACCCGCCCGGCGGCGCCACGGCGCTGGCGGCGGTCATCGGCGGACCGGCCATACAGGCACTGGGTTATGGCTATGTGTTAACGCCGGTGGCGGAAAACGTGGTTTTACTGCTTGGCGCCGGGGTCATCTTTAATTACCCCTTTCGCTGGCGACGTTATCCGGCCGCATTGGCGCAGAGCGCCGCCGCCGCACCTGACGCCGGCAGCGTGCGGACGCCGCCGTATGCCGGGCCTACCTCGACGCTGGCGCATTCCGATCTGGTCTACGCCCTCTCGGAGATCGACTCATTCATCGACGTCTCGGAGAACGACCTAGTGCACATCTACGACCTCGCCGCACGCCACGCGATCAAAAACCGCGAACCGCTGGCGCGGATCCAACCCGGACGTTGCTACAGCAACGGACGCTTCGGCGCCGAATGGGCGGTACGCTGCATTGTCGATGCCCCCGATGACGCAGCGCAGGATCTGCTGATCTACCGCGGCGTTGCCGGGGCCGACCGACGCACCAGCGGTACCATGCGCCGCAGCGATTTTGCGCGCTGGGCCAGCTACGAGGTCGAGCGCGACGAGACGACCTGGCGACCGGTCGACGGCACGCGCGCCGAGTGATCGCGAGGACGGTCTTGATTTTCACGCCGGGATTATCAAGCCGGTCGGCAGCGCGCAAATCCCGTCGCCCGATAGACCGGCGTGGTCGAGAAGATCGACGAGGCGCACTCGTCCCAGAGCGGCGAGACCGCGACGGCGCTCAAAGCCTTGCTGCGGACTCTGTATGTGGTCAAGCGGCTGGCCGGTGTGCAGGCGGTGCAGACCCTCTCGCGGCTCAATCGTACGGCGCCAGGTAAGTCGCGCACCTTCATACTCGATTTCGCAAACGAGGAGGATGACATCTTCCAGGCGTTCAAGCCCGAAACCTCTACGCATGCCTGTCGCCGCGATGCCCGATGTACATGCCGGCATCGGCGCCACCATCGGCAGCTTGCCCGGCGCGACATGGAACGCTGGATGATCCAGGTCCCCGATCGGGATCTCGCGTATCTGCCCGAGGGGACCGAGCATTTCGATGACTAGGTGGCCGCCGTCTCTTGGGTGCAGACCTCTGCGCGCGAGAATCGCGAGCAGATGATGCGCCTGGTACTGGCCGCGCTCGCCCGGCATCTGCCGGCCTTCTCGATCACCGATGCGGTGGTCAACCGTCATCACAACTATGTCGATCGTCAGAACCACTATGGTGCCAACCTCTGGGGCACCCGCAAGGGCGCGATCCGGCGGACCTGGTCGATGTGGTGCATACCCTCAAGCAGGTGGTGTGCGTGGAAGGGTGAGCGAGGGGCATGACCAACGAGAGCAAACACCTTAGGGAAGGGCAACGCAACCCTGATCGAGTGGCTGGACTCGCCCATTGTGGATCGCGCCTATGCCGGGAAGAACGCGTCTGATGCGGACAACGCGATTCGGTCAACAACCGGTACAATCCGCGCATGGACGTTTCTCACATTCTAGATTCTCTCAACGACGCCCAGCGCGAGGCGGTGACCGCCGAGTCTGGCAATCGGCTCGTGCTGGCTGGTGCCGGCTCTGGCAAGACCCGCGTGCTGGTGCACCGCATCGCCTGGCTGATCCAGGTCGAACAGGCGCGGCCCTGGTCGCTGCTGGCGGTGACCTTCACCAACAAGGCCGCGCGCGAGATGCGCATGCGCATCGAGGAGATGCTGCAAACACCAGTCGGTGGCATGTGGGTGGGGACCTTCCATGGGCTCGCGCACCGTTTTTTGCGCGCGCACTGGAAGGATGCCCATCTGCCGCAGCAGTTTCAGATCCTTGATTCGGATGACCAGCTGCGAGCCATCAAACGTCTGCTCAAGTCGCTGCAGCTAGACGAGGCGCGCTGGCCACCGCGGCAGGTGCAGAGCTTTATCAACAAGCAAAAGGACGAGGGCCGCCGGCCGGAGCATCTCGATAGCGGAGGCGATTTCTACCAACATCAGATGGTCGAGCTGTATCGTTCCTACCAACAGACCTGCGAGCGCGGTGGGGCCGTGGACTTTGCCGAGTTGCTGCTGCGCGCGCACGAGGTCCTGCGCGACCGTCCCGACCTGCTGCACCACTATCGCGAGCGCTTCGCGCACATCCTGGTCGACGAGTTTCAAGACACCAACGCTATACAGTACGCCTGGCTGCGCCTGCTGGCCGGCGACGACGACAATCTGTTTCTGGTCGGTGACGATGATCAGTCCATCTACGGCTGGCGTGGCGCGCGGGTTGAGAACATCCAGAGCTTCGGGCGCGACTATCCCAACACTAAGGTCCTGCGCCTGGAGCAAAATTACCGCTCCACAGGCAATATCCTCGGTGCCGCTAACGCGCTGATCGCAAACAATCCGACACGCCTGGGTAAGAATCTTTGGACCGCCGACAGTGCTGGTGAGCCAATCCGCCGCTATGCCGCATTCAATGAGGTGGACGAGGCGCGTTTCGTCGTCGAGCGTATCCGCCGTTTTTGCCAGGACGAGGGCCTGTGTCGCTCGGACTGCGCCATCCTGTATCGCACCACGGCGCAATCGCGTCTGTTTGAAGAGTCCCTGATCCAGGCCGGCCTGCCATATCGCGTCTATGGCGGGCAGCGCTTCTTCGAGCGCGTCGAGATCAAGGACACCCTGGGCTATCTGCGACTGGTCGCGAATCCCAATGACGATGCCGCATTCGAGCGTATCGTCAACCTGCCGACCCGCGGCATCGGTCCGCGCACGGTCGATCTGTTGCGCCAGCAAGCCCGCGAGGCGGGCAGTTCGCTATGGCAGGCGGCGCGGATGGCGGTTTCCACGCCGATGCTGCCGGCGCGTGCCACCGGTGCGCTGAGCCATTTTTTGGACCTGATTCGAGGCTTGGAACAGGGCGATGAAACCGAGCTGCCGGACCTGTTCCAGAGCGTGATCGAGTCCAGCGGACTGCCTGCTCACTACGAGAAAAGCAAGGACGGCAAGGGCGTCGACCGCATCGAGAACTTGGAGCAGTTGGTGGAAGCGGCGCGCCGCTTCGCCGCCGAGGCCGCGGACGATGAAGGCGATCTGCTGGCCAGCTTCCTGGCCCACGCCGCGTTAGAGGCCGGCGATGCTCAGGCCGACGGCGCCGAGGACAGCGTGCAGTTGATGACAATGCATAGTGCCAAGGGGCTGGAGTTTCATACGGTCTTCATCACCGGGGTCGAGGAAGGACTGTTTCCACACAGTATGTCCGCCGACGACCCGGCCCGGCTGGAGGAGGAGCGCAGGCTCTGCTATGTCGGCGTGACCCGCGCCCGCCAACAACTCTATCTGACCCACGCCGAGTCGCGCCGGCTGCACGGCCGAGAGGAGTATCCAATGCCGTCGCGGTTCCTGCGCGAGGTGCCGCCGGAACTCATTGAGGAGGTGCGTGGCGGCGGTGTGTCACGGCGCGGGGCCGGTTCGGTGGCGCCGAGGTCGGGCGCGTCCGCCGACGACGGATCAGGTCAAGGGTTCGGTCGTGGCGCATCGGTCGGCGGTTTTCATCTCGGGCAGCAGGTCGTGCACCCCAAATTCGGTCCAGGGGTTGTGTTGAACAGCGAGGGCTCCGGTGCCGGAGCCCGGATTCAGGTCAATTTCGAGTCGACCGGGGCGAAATGGCTGGTCTTGGCCTACGCGCGGCTTGAGGTGGCGGGTTGACCATCGACCGTCCGTTTGGGGCCAAGGTTGATGGCTAAGTATTTCCAGCTCATGAACAAGTGACAGCACCGTGGCTGCGGCGCGTATTTTCCAACTGACCCTGTTGCTCGTGCTCTGGTACTTCCTGGCCGGACTGGTGTTCTCACGCGTGTTAAACCTCTGGCCCGCGGGCTTTGAGCGCGAGGGGTTTTTCCTCGGCGCGGCGGCATTGCCCTGGAGTTTGTTGGCGCTGGACTTCTATGCGCCGACCGACTCGGTGGTCGGAGCCGCCGTGCGTGACCTGCTGTTCTTTGCCGTCATCGCGTTTGGCATTGCGATCAACGCCGTCATCGTCAACGCGCTGCTGAGCGCGGCGGTGCAGCGGCTAAGGTTCAGGCGCGCGCTGCGCTCGAGGATGGCGCGGACGCCACGCCATCCGCGTTGATCGACCATCCGTCCAGGTCGACCATCAGCGTGAATCGACCATTAGCCTTAGTCGATTGGCCTTGCTCATTGCGGCCCTGGCGTGGATGATCTCCCTGCTGCGACGCAACTGAGCGCGCACGCGAGCGGATAGACCCCAGGCTGTTTAGATCGAATCAACGTCGATCCGCGGAGCGATGCAATGGGTCGCCGCGACACGCAACCACAACGAGGAGTTCAACATGCAACGCCGAGCCTTTCTGACAGGCGCTGGGGCCGCCACCGTGGCACTGGGCGCCGGAATCAAGACCGCCGAAGCCAAACCCGAACACAAATGGAAGATGGTCACCACCTGGCCGAAGAACTTTCCGGGCCTGGGTACTGGGGCCGAAACCTTGGCCAAATTGATTGGCGAGATGAGTGCTGGTCGAATCGAGATAACCGTCTATGGTGCCAAGGAACTGGTGCCGGCATTCGAGGTGTTCGACGCCGTCTCTCAGGGGACGGCCGAGATGGGCCATGGGGCCGCCTACTATTGGAAGGGCAAGAGCGAGGCGGCGCAGTTCTTCGCCACCGTGCCCTTTGGTATGACCGCACAGGAAATGAACGGCTGGCTTTACCATGGCGGCGGCCTGGAATTATGGGCTGAGCTCTATGGCGAATTCGGGCTGGTGCCTGCGCCGGCCGGCAACACCGGCGTGCAGATGGGCGGTTGGTTTAACAAGGAGATCAACTCGGTCGAGGATTTGGCCGGACTGAAAATGCGCATTCCGGGCCTCGGCGGCGAGGTGCTCAAGCGCGCGGGCGGCACACCGGTGAGCCTGCCAGGTGGCGAGCTGTTTACATCGTTGCAGTCCGGCGCTATCGACGCGACCGAATGGATCGGGCCCTACAACGATCTCGCCTTCGGGCTGTACAAGGCGGCGAAGTATTACTATTACCCAGGCTGGCACGAGCCCGGCACGACGCTGGAGGCGATGATCAACAAGCAGGTATTCGACGCGCTGCCAGCGGATCTACAATCTATCGTGCTGAATGCCTGCAAGGTGGTCAATCAGGACATGCTTGCTGAATACACGGCACGTAATCCCGCTGCGTTGCAAACGCTGCTGACCGAGCAGGGTGTCGATCTGCGCAAGTTCCCAGACGACGTGATCATCAAACTGCGAGAGCTGTCGAACGAGGTGGTCGCCGAGATCGCCGAGAAGGATGCCTTCTCGCAAAAGACCTATGCCTCTTATCAGAAATTCCTGAAACAGTCTAAGGAGTGGAGCGCGATCTCCGAGTTGGCCTATCTGCAGGTGCGGGATCAGACCTGAGGCTAGACCCCTGGTCAGCCCGAAATCACGCCGGAAGGGTGAGGGTGGCGGTGACGGTAGCGGTCGCTGCTTCGCGGCCGGGCCGCCGCCCCTTTCGCTGTACGTGCACCTGCCCTGGTGTGTGCGCAAATGCCCATACTGCGACTTTAACTCCCATGCCGCGGGCCAGCAGATTCCGGAGCGACGCTATTTGGACGCCTTGCTTGCCGATCTCGACGCGCAACTCGGGCTGTCGAACGACGACCGGTCGCTACACTCGGTATTTATCGGCGGCGGCACCCCGAGCCTGTTCTCAGGTGCGGCAATCGGTCGGCTGCTCGACGGTATCCGTCATCGCTGTCGTTTTGCAAGCGGCGTTGAGATCACGCTGGAGGCTAACCCCGGCGCGGTCGACGCCGATCATTTCGATGCCTATCTGCGCGCCGGGGTGAACCGGCTGTCCATCGGCTTCCAATCGCTGTCGGCGCCCCACCTGGGAGCGCTTGGCCGCATTCATGATCCCGCTCAGGCGCTCGCGGCCCATGCCGCGGCGCTTAGGGCGGGCTTCGACAACATCAACCTGGACATGATGTTCGGGCTGCCTCGGCAGTCGATGGCTCAGGCGAGGGAGGACCTCGCGCGGTTGATCGATCTGCAACCGGAGCATGTTTCCTACTACCAACTCACGCTGGAGCCGAACACCGCGTTTGCTCTCAGACCGCCGCCGGTGCCGGACGACGACCAACTCGGCGATATGCAGGAACAGGGCATAGACTTGTTGGCCACCGCGGGGTACCGACGCTACGAGGTCTCCGCCTACGCGCGCCCCGAGCATCGCTGTCGGCATAATCTCAACTACTGGCGCTTCGGCGACTATATCGGCATCGGCGCTGGTGCACATGGCAAGCACACCGATCAGGCGAGTGGGCGCGTAGAGCGGCGCACCTGCCGGCGCCATCCACAGGCCTACATGGGGATGGCTTCGGGCGCCAACGGCTGCGTCGGCAGCCGGTCTCGGCTGACTAACGACGATTTGGTGCTGGAATTCGCGCTCAACGTGCTGCGACTGGTTGACGGTGTCGAGGCGACGCTGTTTGAGCATCACACCGGCCTGGCGTTGCAGTGCCTTGATGCGGTGTTGGCTCAGGCCCGCGACGACGGTCTGTTGGTTGCGGAGGCGGGCGTGATTCGCCCGAGCGAATTGGGGTTGCGCTTTTTGAACCTACTGGTCGAGCGGTTCGATTGGTCTTAGTTTCTAGCAAGACCAGGCCTCAGACCACTTGGCGCTGCAAATCTAAGATGCTCTTCGGATAGCGACTTGCGAGTGAGCGTGTTCAAGGTTAAAATTTACGGTTGACTAACAGTTTTTCTTGTCCATGCGGCATACGAGGGTCTAGCGATGAAAGAGGGAATCCATCCCGACTACAGCGACATCAAGGTGGTGTGCAGTTGCGGTAATGAATTTACGACACGCTCAACGATGGGGGAAAATTTGCACGTCGAGGTCTGTTCCGCTTGCCACCCGTTCTATACCGGCAAGCAGAAAATCATTGACACAGGTGGTCGAGTCGACAAATTTCGCCGCAAATATGGTCGGTGATCGAGCGCAGACTGTATCTGAGCGTCGATTGCTACTCTGGCATGATCTACAGTGCGTCGGGCATCCCGCGCAGCATGGTCATGTTCGCGGTGGCCCGCATGCTGGGCTGGATGTCGCGCTGGACTGAAATGATGGCCGATCCGGACAACCGTCTTGAACGCCCGCGCCAGATCTATAGCGGCCCGATGTAGCGAGATTATTTGCCGATCTCCAAGCGTTAAGGGGCGTGCTCAGATGTGTCCGTTAGCGCTATCAGGCGATCGGGCTTTGGATTCAACGCGCTGCCGCGATCAGCCGGCTCAGTTCAGCGACGCCGATGCCGCGTTCCGGTCGCTCGGAAACCGGGCTCAACGGCGGATTGCGTCGGGCTTGGTGCGGTAGTACGATCAGCTCAACCGGGATGTCGCCGGCGATGAACTCGAATACCGGATGGGTTTGGCTGGTGCCGCCTGCGTAGCGGAACTGGTCGTCGCGTTGTTGCCAAGGGATGCCGCGGTCAAGCAGTCGAAGAGCAATCTCCTCCGGGCCATCGGCGAAGAGTTGCAACCGCACGCCATGCTCGCGCCGGGCGGCGCCGTCGGCCGTTTGTCCGACCAGTCTTGGATCAAACGCCGAGAACTCACGCATTGCGTCGAGCGCCCATTGACGGAGTTTTTTTAAGACATCGACCTGTTCGTTGGCATGAAACAAGCGCTGTTGTAACAGCAGCGCCTGTTGAATCTCTTCATTGTCGGGCCAGCAGCGTTTGTCGCTGATACCCGTGCGCGTGGCCGCCTTGCGGCGAGCGCGGCTGAACTCGCCATCGCCCTGCTCTGACAGTATCCGAGCGGATTCGTAAGCGAGCCGTTGCCTTTGTGCTGCGCACTTGCGGCGTTCCGCGTCGCCGAAGCTGCCGGTCTCGACGATTTGGCGTTTGGCCCTGCGCGCCTGATTGCCGGAGCCGTGCTTTTGTCCTATGCGCCTTGGCATGGTCGTTCTCTATGATCGAGTGACGTGCTGATGGAGTCGCCTAGGCGCTGCCCGTCGGTGTCCGATCCCTTGTTCGATGGCTGCTGCCGCTGGTCCTGACGGCTGGGCTGCGAATTGCATGCTTAGGTAGCGCTAACTGTGGTAGCGTTAGCATTAGCGGGCGTTCTAGGCGTTATGGATAGCGGCAGAGGGTCGACGATATCCTCCGCATGCTTGGTAACGCTTCCTTCCGTGCTGCGAACCTACCTTGACCTGGGTCGCTTTTTCTACGATTAAAGGCTTGCAAATGGTTTATCTATGATATGGTTAAAACCTTATCTGAACCAGATATTTCAAGTATAAGGTCGAACTTCCTGCGGCGACTATGTTTAGTTTTGGCCGACAACCAAAGCAGCTTATAGGGCTCGATATCAGCTCGACCTCTGTCAAGCTGATTGAGCTAAGCCAGACGGCCGGTACGGCTGCCGAACTCTACCGTGTCGACGCCTTCGCCGTCGAGTCCCTGCCGCCGACCGCCGTGGTCGAAAAGAAGATATCCGATATTGACGCGGTCGGGCAAAGCATCCAGCGTGCCTTGTTTAAGTCCGGCTCCAAGGCAAAGCGCGCCGCGGTCGCGGTCTCTGGGTCCGCGGTCATCACCAAGGTCATCGCCATGGCGGCGTCGCTGTCCGATGCCGAGATGGAAACGCAGATCCAGCTTGAGGCCGATCAATACATCCCTTACCCGCTTGAAGAGGTCAATATCGACTTCGACGTGCTTGGGCCGACTGTCGGCAATGTCGAAATGGTTGATGTGCTGCTCGCGGCATCACGGCGGGAGAATGTCGATGACCGTGTCGCCGCTCTGGAGATCGCGGGCCTCACGGCCGCCATCGTCGATGTTGAGGCATATGCGATGGAGAACGCCTGCACGTTGCTGCTCGGCCGGTTCGACGACGAGCGCCACGATCAGACCGTCGCCGTGGCGGACGTTGGCGCGACCACGACCACGCTACACGTGCTGCATGACGGCAAGACCGTCTATACCAGGGAGCAGAACTTCGGCGGTAATCAGTTGCTCGACGAGATCCAGCGCCGTTATGGGATGACTAGATCGGATGCGCTGGAGAAACTTGACGGCGGTACCTTGCCCGAAAACTTCGAGACCGAAGTGCTTGGTCCTTTCAAAGAGGCGCTGGCGCAGCAGATCGCGCGTGCGTTACAGTTTTTCTACTCCGCGAGCGCCTTCAACCGGACCGACCAGGTCATTCTTGCTGGCGGAGCGGCCAGGATTGCGCATATCGAGGAGCTTGTGGAAGAGCGGCTCGGTTTTCCGGTTTCCATTGCTAACCCATTTGCACCCATGGGGGTGGCGCCAGGGATTGATCCTGAAGGCATCGACCGAGCTGCGCCATCTATGATGATCGCAACTGGGCTCGCGCTGCGTTCTTTCGATTGACGCCCGTCTGTCATGGCAAGAATCAACTTACTGCCGTGGCGCGATGCTGAGCGCCGTCGCCGTCAGCGGGAGTTCGCCATCGCGACCGGCGTGGCCGTCGGGCTTGTCGTACTCGCGGGATTCGGCGTGCGCTTTCATATTGAGGGTATGATCGACCACCAAATAGATCGTAACACGCTGCTGCAAACAGAGATCTCCAAGCTAAACGTGCGCATCAAGCAGATCGAGAAGCTGGAGGAGACTAAGGCTGGCCTGCTTGCGCGGATGAACGTCATTCAACAACTGCAAGAGAGTCGCCCGGAGATCGTCCATCTGTTCGACGAGCTGGTGGTGTCTATTCCCGAGGGCGTGTTCGTGACCCGGGTAACCCAGGCGGGGAAACGCGTCGAGGTGGAAGGGCGGGCACAATCCAACGCGCGGGTATCCGCCTTCATGCGCAACATCCAGGCGTCGCCTTGGATCGGCAATCCGCGGCTGTTGGTGATCGAGAACAAGGATCAAACGGGGACCGGCCTAAGCCATTTTCGGCTTGCATTTACCCAGCAGCGCCTGGCCGATGCCGAGTCCCAGGCGAGATCTTGATGCGACGATTGAAGCCTAGATTGATAGTCATGCTGAATTATGGAGCTCAGTGATCTCAACGAACTCGAGCTTAGCAACATCGGCGCATGGCCGGTGTTTGCCAAGGCGCTGGTCATCGTCTTGCTGTGCGCGGCGGTCGGTTTTGCCTGGTACTATTTCATCGTCAAGGAGCAATTGGTGCGGCTTGACGCTGCCGCAACCGAAGAAGTGGAGTTGCGCGCGTCGTTTGAGGAGAAGCAGGACAAGGCAGCCAACCTTGAAGCTTATCAGCAGCAACTGGTGGAGATGCGCGAGTCGTTTGGCGCCATGCTGCGGCAATTGCCCGACCAGACCGAGGTCGCGGCGTTGTTGGTCGATGTCTCGCAGACTGGCCTGGCGGCCGGGCTGGAGTTCGAGCTGTTTCAGCCCGCCGGAGAGCAAGATCGAGACTTCTATGCGGAATTGCCGATCCGCATGCGGGTCAATGGACAGTACCACGAGTTCGGACGCTTCATCAGTGGTCTTGCGGCGTTGCCGCGAATCGTCACGATTCACGACGTCAAGATTGCCTCGCCAAGCGGTGCCGATGGCGCACCGGGGCAGCGCTTGTCCATGGAAGCCACGGTGAAGACCTATCGTTACCTGGATGAGACCGCGGGGCAATGATGGCCGGGCCGAGTGTTTCCGTGCGCCGCGTTCCTGCACTGAGGGCCGCGCCGCGGCGCGCTCTGCCTTTCGGCCCGTCTAACCTGTTGACGGTCGTGTTGATGAGTTTGTCGATGTCCGGCTGCGGCGGGTCCGGGACGGATGAGCTCAAAGATTATGTCGAGAAGGTTAAGCAACGACCCCCCGGTCCGCTGGAGCCGCTGCCGGAAATCCCACAGGTCGATACCTACGTCTACGATCCGGGCAATCGCCGCAATCCGTTCGCCATGGACGACCGCACGGCGCAGGCGGCGATGCCGCGGCAGAGTGACGGGATTGCGCCGGACCCGCTGCGGCGCAAGGAAGAACTGGAGCAGTTCTCGCTCGATTCATTGCGGATGGTCGGCACCCTAGAGCAGAACGAAACGCGTTGGGGCTTGGTGGTGACGCCCGACGGGATCTTGCATCGCGTGCGCGTCGGTAACTATCTGGGACAGCAAAACGGCCAGATCACGCGCATCAGCCCGGAAGGCATTCAACTCACCGAGATCGTCACCGATGGTCCCGGCATTTGGCGCGAGCGCGAATCTTCAATCGCGCTCAAGCAGTAGCCGCTATGGAGACGATACAACGAGGAGTCCAATGATGTTTGCAGTCTCGTCTCATTGCGTCCCGTCTCATCGGGACCGAGCTTTGCACCTGCAACAACGGTTTGCGCTTGCCCCGCGGGTAGCCGTTCTGCTCGCTGTGACCGGGATGTGGCTGTTGTTGCCGGCTACCGTCGCCGCAGCCGTGCTTGAAGACGTCCAGTTCGCGTCGCTGCCTGGCAATCAAGTCGAGATCGATTTGGTTTTTTCGGGCGCGGCACCGGCGGCGACCGACTTTGCCACCGAAAATCCGGCGCGGATCGCCATTGATTTCCCCGGCGCAACAAGCGGCCTGGACAGGAAGCAAATGAATATCGGGCTTGGCGTTGCCCACAGTCTGGTTGCCATTGAGGCGAGCGACCGCACCCGTGTTGTCATCAATCTCAACGACTCCGTGCCTTATGAACTGACGACGAGGGGCAATCGCGTTACCATTGCGCTGAATCCTGAGCGATCGGCGCCGATCCCGCGGCAGCCGCCCGCGCAGGCTTCGGGCCCTGGGGCTACGCCCGCGAGCCGGAGTCGAGCGGCCACGCGGCAGGCACCGAGAGGTTCGGTCAAAAACATCGACTTTCGCCGCGGTGCCGACGGCGAGGGGCGGGTGGTGATCACATTGCCATCGTCTGATACCGCCGTCAGTGTTCGTGAGGAAGGGCGTGACGTCGTGGTCGATATTGCCAATACACAATTGCCTCAGCGCCTGTTCCGGCGGCTTGATGTGGTCGACTTCGCGACGCCCGTGACCGCGGTGGAGTCGCGCGCCATCGGCGGTGACGTCAAGGTCGACATCAAGACGACCGAGGAATTCGAATATCTCGCCTACCAGACTGATAACATTTTCACGCTTGAGTTTCGCGCCCTGACGCCTGCGGAGAAGCAGCAACTAGAGCGCGATAGGATCGTTTATAGCGGTGATCGCCTTTCTCTGAATTTTCAAGATATTGAGGTACGCGCGGTTCTGCAGTTGCTGGCGGACTTCACCGGCTTGAACCTAGTCGCGAGCGATACGGTACGAGGCAATATCACGCTTCGCCTGAAGAACGTACCCTGGGATCAAGCGCTGGACATCATCCTGAAGACCAAGGGCTTGTCGATGCGCCAGACCGGCAACGTCATCATGGTCGCGCCGACGCAGGAGATCGCGGCGCAAGAGCAACTCGAGTTGGAGTCCAAGATTCAGATCGAAGAACTGGCGCCGCTGCGCTCGGAGTTCATTCAGGTCAACTATGCCAAGGCGGCGAAGCTCGCCTCACTGTTGAAATCTGAAGAAAACAACCTGATGACGCCCGACCGCGGCAGCGTGACTGTCGACGATCGCACCAACACGCTGCTCGTACAAGACACGGCGACCAAGCTGGAGGAGGTCCGCAGGCTGGTCACTCGGCTGGACATCCCCGTGCGCCAAGTGATGATCGAATCGCGCGTGGTCATCGCCAACAACGATTTCGCGCGCGATTTGGGTGTTCGCTTTGGCTTGTCGACATCAATGGGGCAGACCGGTAACAACGAATTGCTGGTGGCCGGTGGGCAGCCGGGAAACCTGAGTACGGCTGATGTCAACAAAGGCCCGTTCATGGGCGCCTACGACCCAAGTTTCTATCAGAATCCCTCACCAAGTGAGATCGCCGGGGAGAATCTGGGACCCTTTCGTAACTCCGGTGTTCCGCTGGTGCCATTCAACTCGGGCATCGAGATCCCTTCCGGGTCGGGCAACGACTCGCTCTTGGTCAATTTGCCAGCGCCCACCCCATCCGGCGCGGTCAACTTCCTGCTCGGGAAGGTCGGTTCTTATCTGCTGCAACTGGAGTTGTCCGCGATGCAACGCGAAGGTCGCGGCGAGGTGGTATCCTCTCCTCGCGTGGTGACGTCGGATCAGAACCCGGCTCGGATCAAGGTCGGCCAGGAGATCCCTTATCAGGAAGCTACCGGCGAGGGCAACACCACCGTGGCCTTCAAGGAGGCCGTGCTCGCGCTAGAGGTGACGCCACACATCACCCCGGACGATCGCATCATCATGGACTTGAAGGTTAACAAAGATAACCCCGACTTCACCCGCGACGTGTTAGGCGTACCGCCCGTGGATACGCGTTCGGTCGAGACCTCGGTGTTGGTCGACAATGGCGAGACGGTCGTGCTCGGTGGTGTCTATGAGCGCGAGAAGACCTTTCAGCGTGAGCAAGTCCCTTGGCTCGGGGACCTGCCCGTTGTCGGCAATCTGTTCAAGACCACGCAGCGACAGGACAACAACGAAGAGTTGTTGATTTTTGTGACGCCGAAGATCTTGAAGCGGGATATGGCGAACCGATAATACAAGCAGAGACAATGAATTTGGAGCGCCCGGCCTTGCTCATGGCCGGCAAACCTGGCATATCTGGAGCGCATGATTCGCCCACAAAACATTTTTTTAGTCGGGCCCATGGGGGCCGGCAAAAGCACCATCGGACGGCAGCTGGCTCAGTCGCTGGGATATGAGTTCCAAGACAGCGACCATGAAATCCAGCGGCGTACCGGTGTTGACATCGCAACCATCTTTGAATACGAAGGCGAAGATGGATTTCGTAATCGCGAGCGTCAGGTCGTTGAAGAGTTGGCGGCGCAAGAGAACATCGTACTTGCGACCGGCGGCGGTGCCGTGTTGTCGCCGGAAAATCGGCAGCAGCTTGCCGCGCGCGGTTTAGTTATTTATCTGCATTGTAGCGCAGAGCAACAATACGCACGCACCGCGCGAGATCGGAACCGCCCATTGTTAGAGACTTCTGATCCTCAGCAGACTTTGCGCGACCTGATGGCGGAGCGTGAGCCGATCTACCGGCAGGTTGCGGACTTGGTCGTCTCCACCGAACGTCGCGGCACTTCGTCCGTCGTTAAAGAGATCCGTCGACGCCTTGAAAACGAAGACCTCTGAAGGCTGCCTTATCAATCGCTAGAGAACGTTAGATGTCTTCAAATGCATTCAGTGTTGTGAGCGCCACGCCGCTTACAAAGCGCCAAGGGCCGAGCGCCAAGGGCCAAAGAAGCCCTATCCCAGCGTGCGGCGACCGAAGGCACTGGGCGCTGGGCCCTCCTGGAGCAGCCCATAGTTCGAGCATCAGGACGCCGTGCTCTCGTCAGTCTGACGCATTGCCCTACCAAGGCTGTGCCAATAAGAGTAGCCCGCGGCTTGTCTAACCCTCATCGCATCCTCTCCGTCGACCTCGGCGAAAGGTCCTATCCCATCTACATTGGCCCAGGGCTGATCGGCGCCGCCGAGTTCTACCGACCCCACCTCGCATCCTCGGCGGTCATGGTCGTCACCAATGAGACCGTCGCGCCGCTGTATCTGGCGCGGGTGAAGGCTGCACTCACTGATTACCGACTCGGCGAGGTGATCCTACCCGACGGCGAGGTCTTTAAAGACCTTGCAACTTGGAACCTAATCTTCGATGCGCTATTAGAGCGACGCTTCGGCCGTGACTGCACCCTAGTTGCGCTCGGCGGCGGCGTCGTCGGTGATATAGCGGGTTTTGCCGCCGCTTGCTATCAGCGCGGTGTTGCCTTCGTGCAGGTACCCACCACGCTTTTGGCACAGGTCGATTCGTCGGTTGGCGGCAAGACCGGCGTCAACCATGCTTCCGCTAAAAATATGATCGGCGCCTTCCATCAACCAAGAGCGGTCATCGCCGACATCGAAACGCTGAACACCTTGCCAGATCGCGAGTTGGCCGCGGGGTTTGCCGAGGTGGTCAAGTACGGCCTGATCCGCGACCCGGCCTTTTTTGATTGGCTTGAGGCGAACGTCGCCGCTTTGATTGCGCGCGACGCTGCTGCGCTGACCGAGGCTGTCGAGCGCTCCTGCCGCAATAAGGCCGAGGTGGTCGCCGCAGACGAGCGTGAATCTGGCCAGCGCGCACTGCTCAACCTGGGTCATACCTTTGGCCACGCCATTGAGGCAGCGACTGGCTATGGCAGCTGGCTGCATGGCGAGGCGGTGTCAGCGGGTATGGTCATGGCCGCCGACCTATCGCGACGTTTGAAGTGGGTCGATCAATCCACGCTCAAGCGCATCCGCCGCCTGCTCGAAGCCTTCGGTCTACCGGTAGACCCGCCAGCGTCCATTGCCACCGCACGGTGGATCGAACTGATGGCGTTGGACAAGAAGGTGCTCGACGGCACTTTACGACTCGTGTTGATGCGCGCTATCGGTGATGCCTTAGTCACCGCGGACGTTAGCACCGAACAATTGAGTGCCACCATCAACGGCGCATGCTGAGTTTCGCGCTAGTGCCTGGCTCGCTCGACCTGGAGCGCGCAAATTGGGTGCGCGATTCTACCTTCATGCTTGATTCTGGTTCGCTCTAAGATGCATCCATTGAATATCTCGGACTACGGATACTAGCCAGATCTGGCATACAGAGTGCTTAATGCGTATGATTGTGGATTCGCCGAGATGCGCTTTATCGCGTCTGCTTTGGCGCCGATGCCTGGCATCGCTCCAAGTGTGACATTTCACGTCGAGCCAAGATGGTCGGCGCCCTTGACGATCAAATGATGCTGAATCAGAGAGATTCATCATCAGAGAGATTCATCGTCCGGATCGGCGCTACGCCATGAATGCTAGACCCTGTTCGGCCGATGATCTGACAGCGAACGGACAACGGGCCCGTATCGGCCCGTTAGCGACCGGTCGGCAGCCATGTGTTGTCCAGATCGGACAGGATCCCATATAACAATTGACCAAACCGGAACTTCCCGGGGTGTTTCAGGCACTCAGCCGGGAGACGCAATCGACCCCGGAAATTCGGTTACAGCGAGGTCCAACAGATGAGCCTGCGTGCCTATCCCCCAGCACAAGGACTATACGATCCTTCCAACGAGCGCGATTCCTGTGGTGTTGGCTTTGTCTGCCATATCAAAAACGCCAAGAGTCATCGGATCGTGCAACAGGGCCTCGAGATCCTTGAGCGGCTGACGCACCGTGGCGCCGTTGGCGCCGATCCCAAGGCCGGTGATGGCGCTGGTATCCTAGTCCAGATCCCAGACGCCTTCTTCCGCGCGAACGTCGACTTCGAACTACCCGCGACCGGCCATTACGGTGTCGGCATGGTTTTCCTGCCGCGCGATGAGCAGGCCCGCGGCGAGATGGAGGCCACCGTCACGCGCCGTCTTGATGAAGGCGGTCAGACCGTGCTTGGCTGGCGCGACGTTCCAGTCGATAATTCCGAGCTCGGTGAGAGTGTGCTCCCCACGGAACCGGTGGTCCGTCAGGTTTTTGTCGCTTGCGGCGACAATTGCGCGGACCAAGATGCCTTCGAACGCCGACTCTTTGTCATTCGCAAGCGCATGGACAACGAGATTCGCGCCACTGGTTATGACAAGACCGCCTACTACGTGGCCTCCCTGTCCTCGCGCACGGTCAACTACAAGGGCATGCTGCTCGCGGCCCAGGTCGGTAACTACTACCTTGATCTGAAAGACGAGCGCTTCGAGTCGGCGCTGGCGCTGGTGCATCAGCGCTTCTCTACCAACACATTCCCGACTTGGGATTTGGCGCAGCCGTTCCGCATGATCTGCCACAACGGCGAGATCAACACCCTGCGTGGCAACGTTAACTGGATGGCGGCGCGCCGCCATACCATGGAGTCCGAGGTCCTGGGCGAGGACCTCGACACCATCTGGCCGCTGATTCCCGAGGGCCAGTCCGACTCCGCCTGCTTTGACAATGCGCTGGAGCTATTGGTGATGGGCGGCTACTCGCTGGCCCACGCCATGATGCTGCTGATCCCAGAAGCCTGGTACGGCAACCAGCTGATGGACGAAAAGCGCCGCGCCTTCTATGAATATCATGCAGCCTTGATGGAGCCCTGGGACGGCCCAGCCGCGGTGGCCTTCACCGACGGTCGCCAAATTGGCGCCACGCTCGATCGCAACGGCCTGCGCCCCGCCCGCTATCTGGTCACCAACGACGATCTGGTTGTGATGGCCTCGGAGTCGGGCGTGCTCGACATTGAAGACGAGCGCGTGATCAAAAAGTGGCGGCTGCAGCCGGGCAAGATGTTTCTGATCGATCTGGAGCAGGGCCGCATCATCGATGATGCCGAGATCAAGGACGAGTTGGCCTCCGCTCAGCCCTACCGCGAATGGCTGCATAGTACCCAGGTCCAGCTTGACTCACTGCCTACCGACGTAGCGCCCATGGCCCCGGAACGGCATTTCCTGCTTGATGCCCAGCAAGCGTTTGGCTATAGCCAGGAAGACATCAAGTTTCTGCTGACGCCGATGGTGCTGACCGGGCAGGAGGCCATCGGCTCGATGGGCGCGGATAACCCGCCGTCGGTGCTCTCCTCGCGTTCCAAGCATCTATCAACCTATTTCAAACAGAACTTTGCCCAGGTCACCAACCCGCCCATTGATCCGATTCGCGAGGAATTGGTCATGTCGCTGGTGTCGCTGATCGGTCCGCGTCCAAACCTGCTAGGGCTCAACGAGGCGGGTAGCCATTGGCGTCTGGAGGTCAATCAGCCGGTTCTGACCAACGAGGACCTGGAGCGCATACGCCATATTCAAGACAATTCGGGCGGCGCCTTTCGCACGCAGACGTTGCACATGGTGTACCCGGCCGTCGAGGGTGCCGAGGGCATGGCGCCTGCGCTGGATCGCCTTTGCGACCAGGCCGAGCACGCGGTGCTGGCCGGACACAACATTCTTATCCTGTCCGACCGCAACACCAATGCCGACTATGTGCCCATCCCGTCGCTGCTGGCCACCTCCGCGGTGCATCACCACTTGATCCGCCGGGGGCTGCGCACCAGTTCCGGGCTCGTGGTCGAGACCGGCGCGGCGCTGGAGGTACACCACTACGCAACTTTAGCGGGGTATGGTGCCGAGGCCATCAATCCGTACCTGGCGTTCGATACCATCGAATCTCAGTTGGAGAATTTGCCCGAGAAGCTGAGCTTTGAAGAGGCCCAGACGCGTTACATCAAGGCGGTGGGCAAGGGCCTGAAGAAGGTCATGTCAAAGATGGGCATCAGTACCTTCCAGAGCTACTGCGGCGCGCAGATCTTCGACGCGGTCGGGTTGAACAAGGAATTCGTCGCGCGCTACTTCACTGGCACCTCAAGCATGGTTGAAGGAATCGGCTTGGCCGAGGTCTCGCGCGAGGCCGTGCTCTGGCACAGCCGCGGCTATGGGGAAGAGCAGATCCTGCGCAAGCACCTGGATGTTGGCGGCGACTACGCCTACCGTCTGCGTGGCGAAGATCACATCTGGACCCCCGAGACCATCTCGAAGCTTCAGCATGCGACCCGCGCCAATTCGGCCTCCACCTTCGCCGAGTACTCGCGACTGATCAATGAGCAGACCGAGCGACTGTTGACCTTCCGTGGTCTGATGGACTTCAAATGGGCCGATGAGCCCATCCCCATCGACGAAGTTGAGCCCGCCTCCGAGATCGTCAAACGCTTCGCCACCGGCGCCATGTCGTTCGGCTCCATCAGCTATGAGGCGCATTCGACGTTGGCCAAGGCCATGAACTCGCTCGGCGGCAAGTCAAACACCGGCGAAGGCGGTGAGGAGCCTGAGCGTTATCTGCCGTTAGCCGACGGGTCGTCCAACCCGGAACGCTCGGCCATCAAGCAAGTCGCCTCCGGTCGCTTCGGCGTCACGGTGGAATACCTGGTCAACGCCGACGACATCCAGATCAAGATCGCGCAAGGGGCGAAGCCGGGCGAGGGCGGCCAGTTACCGGGCCACAAGGTCAATGCCCAGATTGCCCGTGTACGCCACTCCACGGCGGGCGTCGGTCTGATCTCGCCGCCGCCGCATCACGATATCTATTCTATTGAGGATCTGGCGCAACTGATTCACGATTTGAAAAACGTCAATCCCAGGGCCCGAATCTCGGTGAAGCTGGTCTCCGAGGTCGGTGTGGGTACCGTCGCCGCCGGTGTGTCCAAAGCACATGCCGATCACGTGACCATCGCTGGCTACGACGGCGGCACTGGTGCCAGTCCACTGACCTCAATCAAACACGCCGGCAGCCCTTGGGAAATCGGGCTCGCCGAGACGCATCAGACCCTGGTGTTGAATCGTCTGCGCGGGCGCATCGCGGTACAGGTCGACGGTGGCCTGCGCACCGGGCGCGACGTGGTCATCGGTGCCTTGCTGGGTGCAGACGAGTTCGGCTTTGCCACCGCGCCGCTGATCGTCGAAGGCTGTATCATGATGCGTAAATGCCATCTGAACACCTGCCCGGTTGGTGTGGCGACGCAGGACCCGGAACTGCGCAAGAAGTTTACCGGCCAGCCCGAGTACGTCGTCAACTTCTTCTTCTTCATCGCTGAAGAGGCCCGTCAACTGATGGCTAAGCTCGGTTTCCGCACCCTCAACGAGATGGTCGGACAAATGGATCACTTGGAGATGCGCCGGGCGATTGCCCATTGGAAGGCCAAAGGGCTCGACTTCTCGGGCATTCTGACCAAGCCTGACGTACCTGCCGATGTGGCCCAGTACAACAGTGAGGACCAGGACCACGGCCTGGGTAAGGCGCTGGATCACGAACTGATCCGCCAAGCCGAACCTGCCTTGGCGCGCCGTGAGCCGGTGCGCATCGAGACTGGCATTAAGAACTTCAACCGTACCTTTGGTGCGATGCTCTCCGGGCGAGTCGCGGAGCGCTATGCTGATGGCCTGCCGGACGATACCATCCATATCAAGGCGCGCGGCATCGGCGGCCAATCCTTTGGCGCCTGGCTTGCTCAGGGCGTGACCGTAGAACTCGAAGGCGAGGCCAACGACTACGTCGGCAAAGGACTATCCGGCGGGCACATCCTGATCTACCCACCGGCGGAATCCAGTATTGACAAGGCAGAGAACAACATCATTGTCGGCAATACAGTGCTCTACGGCGCCATTAGCGGAGAGGTCTACTTCCGCGGCGTCGCTGGCGAGCGTTTCTGCGTGCGTAACTCCGGCGCCAGCGCGGTGGTTGAAGGCGTCGGCGACCATGGTTGCGAATACATGACCGGCGGCATCATGGTTTGCTTGGGGGCAACTGGCCGCAATTTCGCCGCTGGCATGAGCGGCGGCGTCGCCTACATATTCGACGAAGTCGGCGACTTCGAAGCCCACTGCAATCTGGCGATGGTCGAACTTGAACCGATCACGGCCGAAGACGATGCAATGGAGGCATTCGATCATCAGGGCGGTGATCTAGAGGCCCACGGTATGGTCAATATTAGCCAAGACATGACACGCTTCGATGCCATTCGGCTCAAGCAACTCATCACCAAACACCTGCACTACACCAATTCGGATGTGGCCCGGCGTATTCTCGACGACTGGGCCGGCCTGCTGCCCAAGTTCGTCAAGGTGATGCCTGTCGACTATCGAAACGCGCTGGCCCAGATGCAATCGAGCCGAAGCCGGCCGCCGAGTGTCGCCAAGCCACATCCCTCCAAGCTCAAGACGGAGGTGCCCAACCGTGGGTAAGCCAACCGGATTTATGGAGTACGAGCGCGTCGAGCTGGCCTATGAGCCGGCTGGCGACCGCGTCGTGCACTACAATGAATTCGCGCTGCCATTCTCCGATGCCGAGATCGGCGTCCAGGGTGCGCGTTGTATGGATTGCGGTATCCCATACTGCCATCAGGGGTGTCCGGTCAACAACATCATCCCGGACTGGAACGACCTGGTTTACCGCCAGGACTGGCAGGGCGCCATTGATGTGCTGCACTCCACAAACAACTTCCCGGAGTTCACCGGGCGTATCTGCCCGGCCCCGTGCGAGGCGTCCTGTACGCTCAACCTCGACGACGAGCCGGTGGCTATTAAGTCGATTGAGCGCGCCATCGCCGACAAGGCCTGGGAGGAGGGCTGGGTTAAGCCGCAGGTGCCGATGCATCGTACCGGCAAGCGCGTCGCCGTCGTCGGCTCCGGCCCCGCCGGGCTCGCCTGTGCTCAGCAACTTGCCCGCGCAGGTCATGCCATCTCGCTGTACGAGAAGGAAGACCGCATCGGCGGACTGCTGCGCTACGGCATCCCGGATTTCAAGCTCGCCAAAAAGCTCATCGACCGGCGCATGAGTCAGATGCGTGCCGAGGGCGTCGAGTTCCATACCAACTGTCATATTGGCGTCGATATGCCGGCGTCCAGGCTCATCGACGACTACGACGCCGTGGTGCTTGCCGGCGGCTCGGAAAAGCCCCGGGACCTCGACGTGCCGGGACGCAGCTACAACGGCATCCATTTCGCGATGGACTTCTTGCGGGCCAACTCGAAGCGGGTACAAGGAGTCTACGTGCCCGACGAAGACTTCGTTAGCGCGCACGGCAAGCACGTCATCGTGATTGGTGGCGGCGACACCGGTTCTGACTGCATTGGCACATCCAACCGCCACGGTGCCGCCAAGATTACTCAGATCGAGATTCTCGACAAGCCACCAGAGAAGGAAGACAAGGGACTGACCTGGCCCAACTGGCCGAACAAGTTGCGCACCTCGACCAGCCAAGAAGAAGGCTGCGACCGGCTTTGGAACCTGCTGACCAAATCCTTTGAACACGACGGCAGTGGCAACGTCAAAGCGCTCAACTACGTTTTGGTGCGCTGGGACAAGGACGACAGCGGTCGCTGGCAGATGTCCGAGGTCGAAGGATCAGAAGGCACCCTCAAGGCCGATCTGGTCCTGCTCGCCATGGGCTTCATGCATCCAATGCAAGAGGGCATGCTCGCTGAACTCACCGAGGCCAAGGGCCTAGAGCTCGACCCGCGCGGTAACGTCAAGGGCAGCACCGAGGGTCAGCAAGCCTACAGAACGAGTGTCGAAGGCGTATTCGCCGCTGGCGACATGCGCCGTGGCCAATCTTTGGTGGTCTGGGCCATCCGCGAAGGTCGACAGTGCGCGCGGGCGGTCGATGAATCATTGATGGGCAGCACCACCCTGCCGCGGTGACCGGATTACTGGGGGTAGAGATGTCCTAGACGACTGAGCAAGCGGCCTGAGGGCCGCTTTTTTGTGCTTGGCTGTTGGTGTAGGCTCTTGGGGAGGTCTTGCTCCGGGTGGGAGGGTGATGGTCACATTGCGGACAGACACTGCATGCTTGCGCTGTCGTTGGTTCCAAGGCTGGACAGGCGCCGCGGGCAATCGCGCTCGCGCATCAATCACGCGCAAATGCGGATGACGTCGCTGACCCTCCCGGATCGCGTTCCGTCTTCGGGTGATGCACCCATGCTGCCAATTATGGAAAGACGGAAAATTGCATATGCATGGCTATATTATGAAAACTTACAGAGCTAAGAAACCCAGCAATCACGCGGGCTGGCGGGCAAAATAGGGCCAAATTCGGCTGGAAGATCGGGCTTGAGTCAGAATTGCGCAGTAGGCGTTGGCGCGCTGATCAGGTCCAGAATTTGCCGCGAGTTGAACTGCGGCTTATGGCATCACCGTCTCCACATCGAAGCCCACCAGCGTGCGCTGCTCGCGGCTGAATTCGATGCCGATCAGGTGCATGGGCAGGCCCTCGGCGCGGTACTTCTCGGCATAGCCTCGGTCCTTGATCTGCTGCAATGCGGCGCCCTCGGGGGCAAGCTCGACCACCTTGAACTCGAACAGCCAGAGTTGGCCGTTGAAGCGCAGGCGAAGGTCCAAGCGACCCTGGCTGCTCGCGTCTTCGCAGGCCAGGTCGAGACCGAGGGCGGCCAGATGGCTGTAGAAGACGCTGGCGTAGAAGCCTTCATAGCGCGCGATCTGGTTGCCGTCGTGCCATTGGTGCGGGATGGCTTGGAACAGGCTGATGATGTGCTGGCGGAATCCGTCGAGGTCGGCCGCAAGCAGGATGTCGTAGAGCCGGCTCACGGCCTGCTCGCCTTGGGAGGCATCGCCCATGAGCCCCTTCAGCAATGCATCGTTGAGCGCGGCCTCCACCTCCAGGTTCGGATAGCCCAGGCTGTACTCCCAGCGCGCGCCGGTCTGGCGCGCGCCGGTGAAGGTCAGATACCCGGTCTGCCAAAGCAGCGCCTCCGGCGCCAGGTGGTCGACGTCGAAGGCCGACAGCAGCGCCTCCGATGCGCGCAGGTTTGACAGCCGAGGCGTGAAGAAGCCGCGCTCGGTCAGCACATCGACCAGGAAGGTCGGCGTGCCGGTCTCGAACCACCAGGGCCGGAATTGGCGCCCGTCCAACAGGAGCAGCACGTCGAAGGGGTTGTAGACGGCCTCGCCAAGCCAGTTGTAGCCGTTGTACCAGGCACGGACCTGGTCGCGGTCGATACCTTCCAGCGCCGGCGCAAAGACGTCGTCCAGGTCCGATTCGGTGTAGCCGCAGATGGCCGAGTAGCGCGCATCGACGGTGATGTCTTTGAGGTTGTTCAGCCCGGAGAACAGGCTGACCTTGCTGAACTTGGACACGCCGGTTAGGAAGGCGAAGCGGATGTGCGCATCCTGGCCCTTGATGACGGAATAGAGGTTGCGCAGCCCGTCGCGCATCGCCCGCGCCCTGTCCGGGTCGGTGATGTTGTCGAGGATCGGCTTGTCGTACTCGTCCACCAGCACGACGACGCGCTCGCCGAATTGCCCGTGGGCGGCGGCGATCAGCCCGTGAAAACGCCCGGAGAGGCTGCGCTGCGCGCCGCGCACACCAAGCCGCGCCTCGTTCTCCGCCAGCATCTCGTCGATCTTCTCATCGAGCTCGCGTCGGTCGCGCAGCACCCCCTCGGCAAAGCTCAGCCGGATCACCGGAAAGCGTCGCGACCAGTCCCAGCGCTGCTCGGCCGCAAGCCCCTTGAACAGGCCCGCGTTGCCCTCGAACAGCTCCGCGAGCGTGTCTAGGAACAGGGACTTACCGAAGCGCCGAGGGCGGGAGAGGAAGTAATGCGACCCCTCCGCGATCAGCCGCAGCGCCAGGCCGGTCTTGTCCACATAGTAGAAGTCCGCCTCGCGGATCTTGCGAAAGGTCTGGATGCCGATGGGCAAGTCGCGTTTCGCCGTCATGACAGGTCGTCTCGCTGAGTTGGATCGGTTTGGGAACCCGGGCAGGGGTCTAGTCTACGCATCTCCACCGGCTTGGTGCGCGGCGGAATCGCCTTGGCCCGCGGCGCCAAACCGCGCAGACGGCTCGGTCATGATGGTGTTTGGGTTTGCGCCACCGGCAGGGGCGCTCGACGCCGACCCCGGCCGGATCATCTTCCGCGACAACGGGCTCGGCATGTCCCGCGCCGACCTGGAGCGGTTCCTGTCCACCGTCGGCAAGTCCGGCACCCGCGCCGCATCGGGCGACGCCCCGGACGTGATCGGCCAGTTCGGCATCGGCTTCCTGTCCGGCTTCGTCGTCGGCGCCAGGGTCGAGGTGCGCACCCGCGCCTGGCAGGAGCCGCCCGAGGCCGGCAGCCTGTGGGAGAACGACGGCACCAAGGACTACAGCATCCAGCCCTGCCGCGTCGAGGAGCCCGGCACCGAAGTCATCGTGCACCTGGAGAGCGCCGCCGACCGCGGGCTGATCCAGGACGAGGCGGTGAAGCAGGTCATCCGCGACTACGGCGACATGCTGCGCATCCCGGTCTATCTGAAATCAACACCCGCGACCTCAGGCCCAAAGCCGCCCGCGACAACTTCGCCCGCGACCAGGCCCACTGGCTGCTGCGCGACCGCCTGGGCGACATCATCGTCGCCCACTTCGAGCACCTGCGCGACGCCGAGCCCCAGCGCCTGTCCGAGATCCTTGCCTACCACGACTTCGGCATCAAGGCTGCCTGACACTACTACGACAAGTTCTTTGAGAAGTTCGGCCACCTGCTCGAATGGCGCATCAACGCCGGCTCCCCGGCAGCGCAGGACGACGCCAGAAAGACCGGGCGCCGCGCCTGGCTCGCCGACGAGGCCGCCGCCTACGCCTGGGCCAGGCTCGACCAGGTCATGGCCGCACTGCCGGCCCCCGCCGACGGCGGCCCCAAGCGCCTGCCCTGCTTCACCACCCACAGCAGCGCCAACCAATACTTCGAGATGGCCGACGCCGCCGGCACCACGGTGCTCGACGCCAGCTGGCACTTCGAGTCGAAGCTGCTCAAGACCTGGGCCAAGGCCCACGACACCGAGGTCAACCTGGTCTATGTGGACCGCGAGGACGACCCGAACGTCTTCCGCGACGCCGACCCGGAGCAGGACCGGGACGTGCGCGCCCTGGCCCAGCAGATGTCCTTGAACATCCGCCCCGGCGGTACGGGCCGGCTGCGGGTCGAGGCCCGCCGCTTCGAGCCCGTCACCCTGCCCGCCGTGCTCAAGCACACCGAGGCCAGCGTCGGCTCGCAGAAGGCCCGCGACATCCTCAACGACCCGAACAGCCCCTCGGACCTGCGCAGCAGGGCCGAGGACATGCTGCGCATGGCCCGCAACGCCGACATGCGCATGTCCATCAACGCCGCCAACCCGCTAGTGCGCACCCTGGCGGAGCTGATCAGCCTGGCCCCGGAGGACGACGACCTGCTGGACCTGGCCATCGGCATCTACAACGACGCCATCCTCTACAACCAGGAGCTGATGACGCCCACCAATGCCCGGCTGTTCCACGAGCAGTTCCAGCGCCTGATGGGCCGCTCGCTGGAATTCGTCCGCCAGCGGGCCGAGATCGCCCGCCAGCAGGCCGAGCTGGCCACCCAACGCCTGGCCATGCAGCCGCGGCAGGGGCCGGCGCGCACCCACCTGGTCGCCTTCCTGATGACGCCCTTCGCCAAGGCCTTCGACGCCCCCCGCGAGGCCGTCCGCACCATCGTCGAAGACCGCTACGGCTGCGAGCTGCTGACCGCGGACCAAAAGACCTTCGACGACTTCATCCACGGCAACGTCGACCGCCACATCCGCGCCGCGGACCTGTTCATCGCCGACTTAACCGGCGCCAACCCGAACGTGATGATGGAGCTGGGCGCGGCCATCTACGGCGCCGCCAATCCGAGCACAGGCAACGGCGAGCCCCGCCCGCGGCTGCTGGTGGCCGCCGCCGACGAGCCCGAGCTGCCGGCGGACCTCCAAGGGCCATATCACCGCCCGCTACCCCCGCGACGCCGAACCCGCCGCCATCGCCGCGGCCCTGGCCGACGCCTTCGCCAAGCACCAGCCGCTGAAGACCCTGCTGGAGCGAGACGGGCGCGAGCGCTACCTGTCCCCAGCCACGCTGCGCGGCTTCGTCGGCGCGGCCGTCCAGCTCCCGGACGCCACCTACACCCGGCTCAGCGAGACCCTACCAACCGACTCGCGTTGGCACCGCGCGACTGACGCCGAGTTGGCGCCGCTACTTGGTGCCGAGTTCAAGGGCCTGGCCGGGTTCATCCTGGAGCGCATCCGCGCCGCTCTAAACCAGCACGGGGTTGGCTGATGGGCAGTTGGCGGGACCTCCACAACGAGGCGATGGACGCATATCGCGCCCTCCGACTGCGCGACGCGGCCCTGCTTTGGCGCCGCGCCGCCGCGGCGGCGCGGAGCATCGGCGACGAGGCGGGCTGGTACAAGACGACCGTCTGGGCGGCGGAGACGACCTATCAGTGCGGAGAACAACCTGCAGCGCTGGTCCTGCTACTCACTGCGCGGCAGCGGGAGCCAGCCGACGCGCCGGTGTTCGAGGCATGGGTGGCCCGGAAAAAGCTCCTCCACATCGTGCTCGATACCAACCCCGAACAGCTACGGCTAGACGCCTTGCTAGCGGACCTGCGGGTCTATGCCGCCGGGCGGTCAGTGCCGGCCGCGGACCTGCCATCCCTGGAGGCGGATTACTTCGAGACCATCGGCGACTGGCAGCGGGCGTTAGAGCACTGCGAGACCGCCTCGCAGGATCATGACGAGCGCGGAGGGTATCTCAAGTCCGGCTTCGCCAACCAGGCTGCCGCGCTCTGCCTGCGCCTCGACCGTCCGGATGCCTGCGGCGACTGGATCGAGGCCATTGGGCGCGCCGGGGACGATGCGTTCGGCCCGATTGTGGCTCTCTGGCAAACACGGCGCCGCATCGACCTCGCCTTGGCCACCGCTGCCCCCCACGGCGAGCTCGCGGCCCTGCTGCGCACGCTGACCGACCAGACCCTCGCGACCCAGCGCGACGAGGCCGCCGCCTTCCTGCGCGAGACCAGCGTTCGTATCCACCTGCTCGACCCCGGCCCCGCGTCCCGACCCGCGCCCGCAGATGGGACCGCCTCCGAAACGGCCCCAAGCCAGCGCACCGACGACCCCGCCCACCCGCTGCACCCGGCCCGCGCCGAGCTGCGCCGCCGCCAACCGGACCGCTACAACGTCCACCGCCGCTTCGAGGCCCGGCTGCTGTTCCTCGACTACCGCCTCGCCTGCCTGCGCTTCGCCGCCGGCCTGCCGCCGCGCGACGACAAATACCACCGCCACCCCGACGACCTGGACGCGATCCGGGCGGATAAGCGAAGCGCATCCGCCGACCAGCCCGCACGCACCATCGCGCCCGACCTCCCCACCCGCCTGCACCAGGCCCGCACCGCCGCCGACCGGGCCATGGCCTACGCCAAACGGCTCGACACGCCGCTCCAATGCGACTGGCGCCAAGCCGAGGTCAGCAGCCGCCGCGACCGCATTGAGGCCATCGCCACTGCCCTAGGTACGCCGGCTTCAGCCGGCTTCAGCACGCAGAACCCATACCAGCACCAACCATAGCCGCCCAAGACGCCAAGCACGGACCCGCAGCCCCCCATGGCCAGCGCCGCAAAACGCCAGAACGGCTTCCTCTGCTACGCCCACCGAGGTGGAAGCTCACCATCGCGCAAATTCGTGGAAGAGCTTCAGCTCCACCTCAACGGCATCGACCCGCCACACTCGCACCATGGCTGGTGCGACCAAGACCTAAAGGCCGGCAACAACTGGCGCGCGGAGATCGAGGCCGCGCTGAATGCCGCCGCCTACGCCGTCCTGTTCGTCAACATTGAATTCCTCAACTCCAGCTTCATCAACGAGGTCGAACTCCCGGCCCTGCTCCAAGCGGCAGAGCGCGAGGGGTTGGTCCTGCTGCCGCTGTTGGTGGGCGACTGCCAACTACCGGACTGGCTGCAACGTATCCAGTTCGTCAACCGCGAGACCGGCCCGCTGGACCGTATTCAGCGACCGCGGCGCGACTCGGTATACAAGGAGCTCGCCGACCGGGTGCGGGAGCTGCTGGGGAGCGGTGGCCAACTGCCGACGGCGCATCCTCCGACCCCCAAAGGCAGCGTCTACCTCGGCGGTGCCAACACCACCGGCTCGCTGCTGGCGGGGACAGACGGCATAGGCTCGACCGACGCCGCCCTGATGGAGTTGGTCGATGCCCTCTCCCAAGGCCGCGACACTGAGCTGCAGGCGATCCGCTCTCGCTATCTGGTCGGCGAACGATCCGAGGCCATTGAGGCCCTGGACAAACTGATCGACGGCCCGGGTTGGGACCGCTTGAACGCCGCGCTGCGAGGCCGCATCCTGCGCACGGCCGCGCTCTATCGCCTCAATTTCAGCCATGACTACGCCGAGGCCGAGCCCTTGGCGAAACGCGCCGCCAGTGAGGACCCCGACGGCGACGGGCAGGTCCTGGGCGCCGAACTGGCGCTGCATCGGCACGACAAGCCCGCCGCGGCCAGGCTGCTGGAGATGCCGCGCTCAGCGCACGCGCGACACCTGCGGGCGGCGATGCTGATCGAAGCGTGTGACGGCGAATCAGCCCGAAACATATTGGGATCCGAAGGCGCGGAGACCGAGGCCGATCCCGCCCAACCGCAGGCCCCGGATGCCGACGAAACCGACGCCAACCGGGCCGAGACCTGGCGCCTGCGGGCCTTGGCTTGGCTGGTCATGAAGCAGCTCCCCGAGGCACTGGAGGCCATCGACACCGCCCGCAACCTCGCGCCGGACTGGGTCGCCATGCGCAGCGCCGCGGCCCTGATCGAGTTCTGGCGACTCTGCACCCCAGCGGCAATGACGCTGACCGATCAACCGCTGTGGCCGATGCCATTCGCACGAGCCTTGGTGCGGGCCGGAACCGGCGATCAGCTAGCCGAGATCGCGGGCCGGTTCGCAACCATCGCCGAGACCATGCCACCCGGCTCCCACGAGCAAAGGCACTGGCTCACCTGGCGACTGGTCGCGCTGCTGTGTTCCGGTCACCGGGGCGACGAGGCGAGCCGGCTCGCTCGGCGCCTGATCGACCAAGGCGCTGATCTGCCGGCCTGGGCGCTGACTTGGGCACGTTTCTATGGGCTCGACCTGGACCGCGCTCAGCTCAAAGCGCGGCTGTCCAGCGTCAAAGACGACGACCCGAACCTCGGTCTGTTCACCAGCCTCTATGTCGATCTGTTGTTGGAAGACGACCAGGCCGAGATGCTGCTGGACGAGCTGGACGTGCTCAGCCAGCGGGTCGCGTCGCTGCACCAACCGGATATCCCGAGACAATGGCGGACAGCTACCCTCGCCGCCGCCGGGCGGCTTGATGATGCGGTTGCGGCACTCGAGGGTATATCCGACGAACACCGGCGCTTGGTTTTGCGGTTGCACATCGCCCGCGCCCAGGATGCCGAGCGTCCGGGGAGCCACAAGACCGCTGCCGCCGCGTTGTACGCCGCCTATCCATCCGCGGATGCCCTCGCCGAGGCCTGCGACGCCCACGCGAGCGCAGGCGACTGGGCATTCGTCGCCGAGCACGCCGACGAGCTGCTGCGGCTGGTCCCGACGCCACGTACGCTGCGGCTATTGATCAATGCGCGCTTCCATCAAGGTCAGTATCGGCGTTGCATGCAGGCTCTGGACGATCATCGCGACGTCTATGCCGATGATCGCCTGCCGGCCGACCTCGCGCGGCTGCGGGTGCGCTGCCAACGCGCCCTCGGCGACCCGACCGAGGCCGTGCGAAACGCACGGCGTCTCTATGACGACGAACCCACGGCCGAGAACCTGGTTGAGCTGCTGAACGCCCAGCTAGAGGCCGCGGACAGCAACGGCACCCGCGAGAGCCTGGAGCGACTGGCCCTGATCGAGCCCGCCGACGCGCACCTGCTCTTGCAGGGTGTCCGGATCGCGGTGCAATGGGATCAGGACCTCGCCATCCGGCTTTGGCGCCGAGCGGCAGCCGAGGACTCCAATGAGCCAACGCTGGTCACCCAGACAGCCCTGCTCGGCAACGACCTTGGGCTGGATGCGGACGAGGTCGGCCCCTGGTTCACGCGCATGCACCAGCTCGCCGAGGCGGGCGACGGTCCCGTGCAAACGCTGCATATCTCCGAGCTGCCGCGTTTTGTTCGGGAGCAACGCGAGCGCACCGAACCCGCGTGGGACCAGCTATGGCATGGCGAAATAGTTCGCCGGCATCGGCCTCGGACAGACCTTGCTGAATCGACGCGCGCAAGGCGGCGGCATAGAGAAGCTCTCGCCAGGATGCGTCGTCGGCAAGGTGTCGATGAGCGCATAAGCGGATTGTTTGAAGGTTTCTGCCTGCATCGTGATCGTGCTCGTTGGGTGTCGCTGTGCGGCGGTGTCACGGGCCGCGGAGGGAACGTCAAGTTCGCACTGGCGGCATGCACCACTGGCGTCATTTCCCAGCTACAATTACGTTGTTCGGAGAAACTGATGGAGCATTTTGCGGTTTCTGGCCCATCCCCTTTTGGGAAGACGAGTGGGAGCGTCCGGAGCGGTTTACGAACGCCGCAGTGATCGAGAATATCCGCCTCGACGGCGTGCATCTATGACGCCGGAGCGTTACCTGAGCGAGGCCGCACGTGCTCTAAGCTCGGCGCATCTGCTGCGACAGGACGGCGACACCGACGGGGCCTGCAATCGGGTTCTCCTGGGGGTTCCGCTCTGAACGGGTAACGGACCAGCTTGGATGTCGCGGGCGCTGAATGCTGGGGGCGGTTTGGCGCATAATGGCACGTTTTCCGACTGCGTCCGCCTGCCAGCCAGCCCCTATCCAGCCAGCCCCTATCCAGCGAGTTCTTAGCATGAGTCAGCCCCAGCAGCCTGCCGACGGCGGGCATCGTGACATCTTGATCACGAGCGCTTTGCCCTATGCCAACGGGCCGATCCATATCGGCCATTTGGTAGAGTACATCCAGACCGATATCTTCTCGCGCTTTCAGAAGATGCGTGGACACAACTGCTGGTATGTCTGCGCCGACGATGCCCATGGCACGCCGATCATGCTCAAGGCGCGCGCCGAGGGCATCAGGCCCGAGGAACTGATCGTCCGTGTTGCGCGCGAGCACAGGGCCGACTTCGACGCGTTCCGAGTCGGTTTCGACAACTATCATTCGACGCACTCCGACGAGAATCGCCGCTTCGCGACGCTGATCTACGAACGCAATCGCGACAAGGGCCACATCGCCAAACGCACCATCCAGCAGGCCTATGATCCGGTCGAGCAGATGTTCCTGCCGGATCGCTTTATCAAGGGCGAATGCCCCAAGTGCGGCGCCCCCGATCAGTACGGCGATAACTGTGAGGTCTGCGGCGCCAGCTATTCGCCGGCCGAGCTCAAGAATCCGCGCTCGGCGCTCTCGGGCGCCGTGCCGGAACAGCGCGAATCCGATCACTATTTCTTTAAACTCGGCGAATTCGAGGACATGCTTCGCGCCTGGACCCGCGGCGGCGGCCTGCAGGACAAGGTAGCGAACAAACTCGATGAGTGGTTCGACGCCGGTCTACAAGAGTGGGACATCTCCCGCGACGCGCCGTACTTCGGCTTTGAGATCCCGGACCATCCGGGCAAGTTCTTCTACGTCTGGTTGGACGCGCCCATTGGCTATATGGCCAGCTTCCAGAACCTGTGCGACAAGACCGAGGGTCTGGATTTCGATCGCTTCTGGGCCTCCGACAGTAGCGCCGAGGTCTACCATTTTATTGGCAAGGACATTATCTATTTTCACGCCTTGTTCTGGCCAGCGATGCTGCACGGGGCCGACTTCCGGACCCCCAGTGCAGTATTCGCACACGGCTTCTTGACGGTAGACGGCCAGAAGATGTCTAAGTCCCGCGGTACCTTCATCAAGGCACGCACCTACCTGGACCATCTCAACCCGGAATATCTGCGCTACTACTTTGCCGCCAAGCTCGGTCCGAGTGTCGACGACATTGATCTTAGCCTGGATGACTTTCAGGCACGCGTGAACGCCGACCTGGTCGGCAAGGTGGTCAACATCGCGAGCCGCTCCGCTGGCTTCATCAGCAAGCGTTTCGACGGCTGGCTTGGTGCCGAACTACCGGAGCCCGCGCTGTTCGGTGAGTTTGTTGTCGCTGGCGAGTCTATCGCCGCTGCTTACGACAAGCGCGAGTACAGCCGCGCCGTGCGCGAGATCATGGCCCTGGCGGACCGCGCCAATCAGTACATTGACGAGCAGGCTCCCTGGGTGGTTGCTAAGCAGCCGGATGCCGACGCCAAATTGCAGGCGATCTGTACCCAGGGGCTGAACCTGTTCCGGCTGCTGATCGGTTGGCTGCGGCCCATCCTGCCGGGTACCGCCGAGGCCGCTGAGCAGTTTCTTCAGGTGCCTGCACTGACCTGGGATGCGCTGGCCGAGCCGCTGCTCGACCATCAGATCGCCAAGTTTAAGCCGTTAATGACGCGCGTCGACCGGAAGCAGATCGAGGCTATGCTGAATGCCTCGAAAGAAGACCTGTCGGCGGCTGGGGGTGCATCTGCTGCCGAATCTGGGACCGCCGCCACTGGGAGCGCATCTGGAACCAAAAAGGCAGGTCCGAACGAAGCCAAGACCGAGAGCCATCTGATAGCCAATCCCATCGCCGAGACCATCGACTTCGACACCTTTGCAAAGCTGGACCTACGCATTGCGCGCATTGCCGAGGCCGCGCCGGTGGCGGGCGCCGACAAGCTGCTGCAACTCACGCTCGACCTGGGCGGCGAGACCCGCAATGTCTTCGCCGGTATCAGCAAAGCCTACGATCCGAAAGACCTGCAAGGGCGCCTGACCCTCATGGTAGCCAATCTGGCGCCGAGGAAGATGCGCTTCGGCGTCTCCGAGGGCATGGTGCTGGCGGCTGGTCCGGGCGGCAAGGACCTGTTCATCCTTAGCCCCGACGTCGGGGCTGAACCCGGTATGAAGGTCAAATAGCGTTCGGCGCAAGGAACAAGCTAACTCTACGGGACGGCCGAGCACGCCGAACCCATTGATCTAGCCCTGGTGCCGAGGCTCCGCCTCGGCACCGAGTCTTGATGGCTCCGCCATCCGCGTCGGCCCCTGCGGTGATGATCAACACACTGGCTCAATGACCGGAGGCGGCAGAGCCGCCAAGACGGCATGCCGAGGCGGAGCCTCGGCACGAGGGCAAGGGCGGGATGGCCAAGCAGCCGGCGTGCGGCCTGTCGGACGGATCTTGTTCAGAGATTGAGCGAAGCACATCCGTCGACCGAGCTGCCCAGACTCTGGAGCGTCGGAATGTGGGAGAACCAGCGAGGCTGGTTGAGCCCTACGGCGGATCGAGGATTCGGGGCAGCCGGACCACCGCCACGAGCGTTCAATCGGCTGCGCCGCCTGCCGCCATCTGCTGGGCATAGGCCAAGTTGTCCTTAGCTTGCTTCAGTATCTCGCGCCATGTCGGTATCGCTGGATTGGTTGCCGCCAGTGGTCTCGCGAGTTCAATTGCTTCGAGAAAATCGACAGCTGCAGCATCATGTTGGTTCATTCTTCCTCGAGCAGTGCCTCGGTTGGCGTAAGCGCTTGCAAGGTCCATCTGCATTGCGGGTCGCCATTGATCGCCGAGCGTCTTGCGCAAGGTTGTCATGAACTCAATCGAAAGGTCATAGTCAGTGATTGCCCCAGCCAGATACCGCTGTCCGTAGCGTTGCTTGAGGTTGCCGCGGTTGAAATACGCCTGCGCCAAATGATGCTGCATTGCGAGCGGCCAGCGCCCGCAGAGCTTTTCGCGGCGCATTTCGAGGAGCTTGAGCGCGTGACTCAGGTCGATCATTGCGCCTGGTAGATCGCACAATCTCTGGCGTAGACTCCCGCGATTCATGTAGACCTGTGCGCGATCTTTTTCCATGCTTGGCGTTATATTTTCGCCCAAAGCATCTTTCAGATAGTCTCGAATTTCTAGCGAGCTGTTGTGGTCAGCGAGGGCTTCGATGAGGTCCGACGGGTCGCTCAGCGCTGTGCGGGCATTGCCGCGATTTTCATATATTGCTGCCAGGTGATTACGCATCGCTGGCGGTGCTTGGTCGCCGAGGTGCTTGATCAATGGCGTGAGGATGTCGATTGCCCGCCCGTAGTCGGCAATAGCTCCTGGAATATTGCCCTGGTCGTAGTGGGCAACCCCGCGATCCGAGTAGACGCCGGCTAAATCGTTTTGCTTTGTCGGGTCGGAGCTGAGCACTTGTGTTGATTCGTACCCAGCAATTACCGAGTCGTACAGACGCATCGCATCGGCATGGTGAGCAAAAAAATAGGCGGAAACAGCCGCGATGTGCTGATAGGGCAGCGCTATCCAGTCTGCCGGCCAACCGTCGATTGGCTGCCATTGTGCAAGTTTCGCTGCTGCTTCCGCAGCCCGCCGAGCATCAGCTGCGGACGCATAGAGGCCAACTAGGTCGGCTAGGGTCCCGCCGAGCAGGGCTAGTGTCGGCACGTCTGTTTTGGCGGCGGCGTCCAGCGCCCGGCCCAGCTCGCTAGCGAGTAGGTTCAGGGCCAGGATCTGGTCACGCGGGTCCAGGTCCGTGATGCGGCCCGAGTTGCGCCAGTCGGTGAGGATTTGGCGCAGTGTTGTGCGGAAGGCAGCGGCCTGGGTATCGTCTTGGTGCTGGGCGGCGAGTTCTTCGACCGCGATCTCGTGCCACGCGCGCTGGGAGAACTCGCTGGCGGGCGGCATGGCCGGTGGGGTCACCCGCTCAATGATGGCATGGGGATCGCGGGCGCGGGCGAGGTCTTGCTCGGTGCAGGGCTCGTCGAGCCGGCGCGCGATCTCCAGCAGCAGTTCTTCCAGGAAGCGGGCGCCCTGGTAGCTCGCCATCGCCAGTGCCTGCCGCAGCGCGCCGTCCAGTTCATCGAAACGCTTGCGGATGAGCTGGTGATGATCGAGCAGGGCGATCTTCAGCAGTTGCCGGGCGCCGGACTCGGTGAGCGACCGGGTGCTATCGCGGCCGCCGAACAGGTGCGGACGGGTCCGCGCGTAGGCGACCAGGTCGACGACGAAGCCTGGGTTACCGCCAACCCGCTCCAGCAGCGCACCGGTCTGCCCGGCGGTGAGACCGGGCAGGGCGACGGTCAGGACTGCTCGCAGGTCGCTGGCTTGCAGGCGTTGCAGGGGCTCGACCCGGCAGCAGCCGGCACCGCGTCCGCCGCGTCTGTTGGCGATGCGCTCGCAGACGTCAGCGATGGAGCGGGGATCCGCACTGGCGCAGGGGGTCCGGGCCTCGCGGCGTTGCAGGTTCCACTCCTGCTCCCAGTGGGTGCAGAGCACCAGCAGCGGCCAGCCGCCACGCACCGCATCCAGGTACAGGGCCTCGATGAAGCGCAGCGTGTCCGGGTCCGCCCAGTGGGCGTCGTCCAGGATCAGGGCGCAGGGGATGCGGCGCTTGCGGGACTGTGCCTTGCCGTCGCTGCCCTGTTCGGCGGTGCCGCCGGCCCCGGCGGGCTGAGACAGGCCTCGAAACAGGTCCCGAAACAAGGCGAGCAGGTCTTCCACCGCGTCGCGGCGCTCGCTCGCCTGCTGCTTGGCGATGCCGGGCAGTGGGGCGTCGAGCTTGCGCCGCGCCTGGTTCAGCTCGTGGACGTCTAACCCGTACAGCGCGGCGCCGACGAGACCGGCGGAGAAGACAGTGGCCCAGATGGAGGCAGTGATGCGCAAGCCGTCGGTGGCCAGCTCTCGACCGTGGCGGGCGCGTACCAGCGGCTCCAGGTGCGGCGCAAGGTGCTCCTTGGCGTTGACCAGCCCGCAACTGGAGGCGGCGATGCCGCGCTCGTAGCGGCTGTAGGAAAAGCGCAGGCCCCACCAGAGCCAGGGGATGGCCGGGCGCGGGCCGTCGGAGGGCGCGAATGCCGGGTTTACGGACAGTGTGTGCCCGGCGATGTCGAGGCTGTCCGGCCAGTAGCCGGCGGGCTCCGTGGCGTCGCGCTCGGTGCTAAGCCATTCGAAGAATGCCTGCACCAAGCGGGTCTTGCCGAGACCGGTGTCGGCGGTCCAGACGAGGAACTGGGGCTCGCCGGTCTCGACCCGTTGCCAGGTCTGTTGCAGTAGTTCGAGCTCGGCGGTGCGGCCGACGAAGGGGGTAGGTTGCTGACCGGTGCCGTTCATTTCTCTACGCCGTCCTCTGTTGCGATGGCATTCGCTGCCATCGGTGTATCCGTCAACAAGGCCGGGCAGTTTACCTTGATCTTGGCGATCTGTGCTCAAATCGCCCGGTTGTCGATGTGCACCTCGCCGAAGGCGACGCGCATGCACTTACGCCGATTGCCTCCAGCATCCGCTCGGATTTGTTGACCATGGACTTGCCAGAGGGGATGGGGCTATTCTGGTTGTGTCTAGACTCACCCTATTGACTAGGCATTCTACCCAGGCATCCCACCCAGCCACCTGTTGACGCAGGCTCATGAGCATGGCAGACCGATTCCCACATTCAAGACAGGGCCCGTTTCGCGCCGATCAGTTGCAGGATGGCGATCGCTATGAGCTAACGGACGGGCGTCCGATCTACTGCGCCCCGTCGGGTGCGGCGCATGCCAATCGCAACCTCAGCGGCGGTTCGGTGCTGGAGACCGATCCGGCTGTCGACTGGGCCGGCGTCGATGCCGGGTTCGCCCCTCAGCCTGGTACCTTGCGCGCACCGAATGTCGCCATCGGGTCGATCAGCGTCAGGGCTACGAAGACCTGGATGCCGTACTGGCGGAAGGCAAAAAAGACGGTATTGCCGATGGTCAGGCGCGGGCGGTCTTGCATCTGCTGCGCCGTCGTGGTCTGACAGTCTCAACGGAACTGGAGCAGCGCATTATGGCATGCCGCGATCCGAATCAGCTCGACGAATGGCTATTCGCAGCCACTCAGGTGGCTCGTGCGAAGGATGTCTTCGATGCTGACTAAATTCCTGCGTCGGGAGCGCCAGCCGATGCGGGGTTGCAACAACAACGACTGAGGACATCAACCGATGCTACTGAATCTACCCGGCGATGTTTGGGCCATGCTGATCATCTTGGCTCTGTTCCTGCTGTTGCCGCTGCTGATCATCTATCTGGGCTATCGGGCCATTCGCTAGGTTGCGCCGATTGAGGGCGGCGCTCAGCCGGTGCCGAATAGGTCCTTGACCAGCTGTACCGTGGTCTGCCGCCCTAGCTCACCGATCGCGGTGGTCAGGGGTATCTCTTTGGGGCAAACGCGCACGCAGTTCTGTGCGTTGCCGCAGTCGCTCAAGCCGCCTTCGGCCATGATGGCGTGTAGGCGCTCGACCTTGTTGTTTTGGCCTGTGGGGTGGGCATTCATAAGCCTGACCTGCGCCAACGGGGCAGGGCCGACGAAGCTTGAGCCGATCTCCTGTTGCGCTCGGCCAGGGTCGTCCTTGGACCCCCTGAACTGCGGGCAGGCGGCCATGCAGCAGCCGCAGCTCATGCAGCGGCTGTAGAGATAGTTGGCGGCCCAGGCCGCGGGCGAGATGCGCGGGGCGCGCTCGTGGTTGTCCCAGTGGCCGTCGATCTGTACCCAGGCCTTCACCCGCTTGAGATTATCTAACAATCGGGAGCGGTCGACCATCAGGTCCCGCACCACCGGAAACTTCGGCAGGGGCTCCAGCCGGATGGGCGCTTTTAGGTCGTCGATCAGCGCCGAGCAGGCCGGTTGCGGCCTGCCGTTGATCAGCATGGCGCAGGCGCCGCATACCTCTTCCATGCAGTTGTGCTCGAAGGCCACCGGGTCGACCCGCTCGCCGTCGACGGTGATCGGCTGCGCGCGCAACTCCATCAACACCGAGACGACATTCGCACCCGGGTGCGCCGGCACCGCGAAGCTTTGCCAATAGGGGCTCGCGCCGGGTTCATTCTGACGGCGGATGCGCAGTTCGACGGTTGCCGGTCTCTGTGTGTCGCTCATGTCATCAACCTATTGGGGAAGGGCCAAGGGCGGAGGGCCGAGCGCCAAGCGCCATGATCCCGGCCTTCGGCCCTTCCGCCCTTGGCGCTCTCTTCATCGATAATCCCGCGGATGTTCCGGTTGCAGCAGGCTCAGGTCTACCGGCTCGAAACCGATGCGTGGCCCGTCCGGGCCCTGATCGGCGACGGTGGTTTTCAGCCAGTTTGCGTTCTTGGCCTTCCATTGTTCCCGATAGGCCTCGAATTCCGGGTCGCCGGGGTACTTGCCTTTCGGAATCGGGAGTTCGAATGCGGGCTTAAAATGGGCGCCTCGGCATTCGTCCCGCGCACGTGCGCTGGCGGTGATGACCTGAGCGAGTTTGACCATGTCGAGCACATGCCGCGCATGGGCCAGACTCTGGTTGGCCCAGGCGTTGTTGTCCGACAGGTCGAGCTGGGAGAAGTGCTGTTCCAACTCGATCAGCGCACCGGCCGCGGCATCGAGTTCCGCGTTGTCACGTACGACACCGACCTTGGCCGTCATTAGCGCACCGAGTTCATGGTGCAACCGGTAGGGGTTTTGATCGCCGCTTGAGCGCATAAAGCGCCGATTGATGTCGGCCTGACGCGCGACCTCAGCGTCGAAGGCTGCAACCGGCTCGGTCTCGCACGCCGTCTCAAGCCCCGCCAGATAGCTGGTCACGGCATCGCCAGCGACGCGCCCGGAGTAAGACGCCGACAACAACGAGTTGGCGCCGAGCCGGTTGGCACCATGATAGGCATAGTCGCACTCGCCGCACGCATAGAGGCCGGGGATGCTGGTGGCGTGGTTGCGCGGGCTGTCGGGCTTGATGCCGCCGCTGGCCTCGTCCTTCTCGAAGTCCACCCAGAGCCCGCCCATTGCATAGTGCGCGGCCGGAAAGATCTCCATCGGCGCGTCTAGCGGGTCTTGGCCGGCGAACTTGCGATAGATCGACAGAATCGCGCCGAGTCGGGCGGAGACGAAGTCGCGATTGAGGTGGGTCAGATCCAGATAGACCCGGTCTTGGTGTTCATCCGCACCGCCAACGCCCAGCCCCAGCTCGCGGGTCACCTTCCAGATGGCGCGCGAGGCGATATCTCGCGGTACCGTGTTGCCGTAGGCGGGGTACCAGTCTTCGAGGAAATAGAAGCGCTCCGACTCCGGTATGCTTAGAGGCTCGCGGCGATCGGCGGGGTCCTTCGGCACCCAGATGCGACCGCCCTCGCCGCGGGCGGCCTCTGACATCAATCGCGTCTTATCTTCCCCCAGCATCGCGGTGGGGTGGAATTGAAAGAACTCGGCGTTGGCAAAGCGTGCGCCCTGTTGATAGACGCGGCTCGCGGCGGCGCCGGTGGAGTTGGTGGAACAGGTGGTCTTGGGCGCGTAGATCTGCCCCAAGCCGCCGGTGGCGAGCACCACGGCGTCGGCGCGAAACGCTCGCACTTCCAGGCTGCGCAGGTCCATCGCGACGATGCCGCGGCAGACGCCGTCGCTGTCCTTAACGATGGACAGGAACTCCCACCACTCATATTTCTCGACCTTGCCCTCGGTCTCCAGTCGGCGCACCTGCTGGTCGACGCCGTAGAGCAATTGCTGGCCAGTGCTGGCACCGGCAAAGCAGGTGCGCTTGTTCTTAACGCCGCCGAACAGGCGCTGATCCAAGAGCCCCTCCGGCGTGCGCGAGAAGGTCACGCCCATGCGCTCGAAGGTGTGGATTAGCCCCGGCGCGTCCTCGCACATGGACTTGACCGGCGGCTGATTGGCCAGGTAGCTGCCGCCTTTGATGGTATCAACGATGTGCTGCTGCACGCTGTCGCGCTCGCCCTTCATGTCCAGCACCGCATTAATGCCGCCCTGCGCGCAGACCGAGTGCGAGCGCATCACCTCGAACAGCGAGAACAACTGCACCCGATGGCCGGCCTCGGCTAGGGTCAGCGTTGCCCACAGGCCGCCGAGCCCGCCGCCGATGACGATGACCTGACGCCCGCTCATAACACAACCTCCAGACCAGACGCCGTCAAAAAGCCGATCAGCCCATGTAGGCCAAGCGCCGCGAGCAGCATCCCAAATCCGGCGCACAACCAGGCGAAACGCCGCTGCGCATCAGCGCTGGTCGTGAGCCCCCAAACGATGGCGGCGGTGGACAGGCCATTGGCGAGATGGAACACCGCCAGCAGCAGCCCCGTCAGATAAAGCGAGAACAGCATCGGCTGCGATAGCGCCGCCTGCATGTGGCCAAACAGGTCGACGCGAATGGCCGGGTCGATGAGCCCGGCGATACGTGTCAACCCAAGGTGTAGCAGCAAAAACAGGATCAGACCGATACCGGAGAGGCGTTGCAGCCAGTAAAAGCGGTTGCGGGCGTAGTCATAACGCAGCGGCTCCGCGCGGCCGCTGCCGATAATGATCAGGCCGTAACCGGCATGAAACAGCAACGGCAGGGCGATGAAGACAATCTCGATGATCGGCAGATAGTTGAGCCCCTGCAATGCGCCGACCACCTGCTGGTTATAGTGCTCAGCGCCCAGGCGTGACTGCGAGTTCTCCCACAGATGAAAAACAAGGAAGGCGCCAACTGGCACCAGTCCGATCAAAGAGTGCACGCGGCGCAACAAAAAATGACGATTTTCGATGGAAGCTGACATAGCGGCCCTACGGATGTTTATGATTTGAGCATAGCCGCTGGATCAGTCCGCAACCTTGACGGCGCTCACTGTATTGGAATATTCGCATTAACTAAAGCCTATGCAAAGCGTCGCATCAGAAGATTGGCGGACGGCGAGATTCCGGCGCCGCCGGGTTTGGGGCCTTCCCCGACTCGCCACCAACGCCGGACTGTGGCAGGATCACTCGCCCGAACAACTTCGTGGAGATAGGCCGCAATGCGACTCGGAATTGACCGTCTGCTTGCTGAGGGTGAACTGCGCAAACCGCTGCAAGGCCGCCGCGTCGCGCTGCTTGGCCATCCCGCCTCCGTCAATCATGTCGGGCGCCATTCGCTTGACGCGCTCATTGCCCTCGGCGGGCTCGACATCACCGCCGCCTTTGGCCCGCAACACGGCATGCGCGGCGACAAGCAAGACAACATGGTGGAGTCCGGCGATTATACCGACAGGCTGCACGGTATCCCGGTGTTCAGCCTGTATGGCAACGTGCGCTATCCGACCGACGCCATGTTGGATACCTTCGACCTGCTGCTGGTGGACCTGCAAGACATCGGCACGCGCATCTATACCTATGTCACCACGCTGGCCTATGTGCTGGAGGCCTGCGCCAACCAAGACAAGGCGGTCTGGGTGCTGGATCGACCCAACCCGGCCGGTCGTCCCATTGAGGGCAGCATCCTAGAGCCAGGCTGGGAGAGTTTCGTCGGTGCCGACCAATTGATCATGCGCCACGGTTTGACCTTGGGTGAGCTGGCGCAATGGCTGGTCAAGCACAAGGGACTTGAGTTGGAGTTCAGCGTGGTCGCGATGGAAGACTATTGCCCGGATGCCGGTCCCGGTTATGGCTGGCCGCGGGATGAGATCCCCTGGGTCAATCCGAGCCCGAACGCCGCCAGCCCGAACATGGCGCGCTGCTTCCCAGGCACCGTGTTGCTGGAAGGCACAACGCTGTCCGAAGGCCGCGGCACCACAATCCCGCTGGAGGTCATGGGCGCGCCCGAGATCGACATCCGTGCGCTGCTCAAGCGCATGGAGTCGCTGCAGTCGGCATGGATGCAAGGCGCCTTAGTGCGCTGCTGCGGCTTCGAGCCGACCTTCCACAAGCACCAGGGCCAGCTCTGCCAAGGCATCCAGATCCATACCGACAGCATTCACTACCAACACCAGCGATTTACGCCCTACCGGCTGACGGCCCTATTTCTGAAGGCGCTGCGTCTTGAATATCCAGACTATGCCATCTGGCGCGACTTCGCGTACGAATATGAGGCGGATCGTCTCGCCATCGATTTGCTTACCGGCGGTACCTTCTTGCGCGAATGGGTCGACGACAGTGCCGCCGAACCCGCCGATCTCGACGACCGTCTGCAACCGGACGAGGCGCTCTGGTGCGAGCAGCGCAGGGCCTTTTTACTTTACTGACGGCGGCGCCTGTGATGGGCGGGCGACCTTGATCGTCGGCCTGTCCCGCCCGCCTGGGACATCGAGACATCGCCAAGCCTTGACGAATCGCTCTTAACCCGCTTTAATAAGCGGCTTCGTCGCAGCGCCAACCTGCGACGCGGCTCATCGATATCGGTCGACGATGAAGCAAAGGCTCCGCCTCGCGGGGTCGCACCCGCAACCACAACTGGCCCACATTAGGCCCAGGTAGCTCAGTTGGTAGAGCAGAGGACTGAAAATCCTCGTGTCGGCAGTTCGATTCTGTCCCTGGGCACCATACTCTCCAGGCCGCATCTCTAAGACCGGCTTCCGTTTTCCCCCAGCCGTTTTCCCACTAGTCAAACGCCTGCTGAAGATCTGTGCGCAGGCCATCTCTGCAAGTGAACTGTCTCTTGGGCAGCCGCTTTCGACCCTTGTTGAACCTTCTGTAAGGCGAGCGAGCGACAGCGAGACCCTCCGCAACCTGTGTTGCCTCAGACCTCTCAGAAAGACTAGAAAATCGCCTCAGTTCGTGAGCGGTCTTATCGCTGGCGCAATCGTCATCGTGCGGTAACTCAATGACGACAACGATGTTTGGTTTGCCCTCTTCATCGCCGCGGCCAAAGTTGCCGCATCCGCGAAGAAAAAGGCCCCCAAGCGGCCTAGTCCCAGCTCAGTGCGCCGCCGGTCTGATACTCGGTGACGCGGGTTTCGAAGAAGTTCTTTTCCTTTTTCAGGTCCAGCACCTCGGACATCCAGGGGAAGGGATTGGTTGCGCCTGGGTATTGCTCGGGCAGGCCAATCTGCGCGCAGCGGCGGTTGGCGATGAAGTGCAGGTACTCCTCGAACATCGGCGCGTTTAGGCCAAGCACGCCGCGCGGCATGGTCTCGTGGGCGTATAAGGACTCCAGCTCCACCGCCTCGCGGATCATGGTCACCAATTCCTGTTTGAAGGACTCGCTCCACAAATGTGGGTTTTCGATCTTGATCTGGTTGATGACGTCGATGCCGAAATTCATGTGCATCGATTCGTCGCGCAGGATGTATTGGAACTGCTCGGCGGTACCGGACATCTTGTTGCGCCGCCCCATGCTCAAGACCTGTACGAAGCCGACATAAAAGAAGATGCCCTCGAAAATGATGTAGAAGGCCACCAGCTCGCGCAGCAGGCGCTGGTCGTTCTCAGGTGTGCCGGTTTGAAAGTGCGGGTCGGCCAGGTATTGCGTGAAGGGCAGCGCCCATTCGGCCTTGCGCGCCACCGACGGCACCTCGCGGTACATGTTGAAGATCTCGCCCTCATCCAGACCCAGGCTCTCGACCGCGTATTGATAGGCGTGGGTGTGCAGTGCCTCCTCAAAGGCCTGACGCAGCAGGTACTGGCGGCACTCCGGATTGGTGATATGGCGATAGACGGCCAGCACCAGATTATTGGCCACCAGCGAGTCGGCGGTAGAGAAGAAGCCAAGGTTGCGTTTGATGATGGTGCGCTCGTCATCGGTCAGGCCGTTCGGGTCCTTCCAGAGCGCAATGTCCGCATTCATGTTGACCTCTTGCGGCATCCAATGGTTGGCGCAGCCGTCGAGGTATTTCTGCCAGGCCCAGTCATACTTGAAGGGTACTAGCTGGTTGAGATCGGCATGGCAGTTTATGATCTTTTTGTCATCCACGCGGATGCGCCCGGCACCCATTTCCAGGTCTTCTAGCCCTGTGCGACCGCCTTGGGCGTTGTCGTCGGCGGTCGCTGCCGATTGCCTGCGTGCGCCAAGACCCGGCTGCGGCTCGTCGAGCAGCGAGCGCTGTGCCGGCATTGGATTAGGGTTGACCACCGGCGCGGCGCCAGCGGTGCTCATCAGGACCTCGTTGGCAACGACGCCCTGTCCTGGTCGGACATGGCCATCGGTGCCGCGGGCTTGCAGGCGGTCGACGCTTGCCGGCAACTCGAAGTTGTCGTCTTGCTGATCGGCGAACGCGCCGTCGATCCGTGGCGGTGCCGTTCGGGCCGGTGCGTTTCGAGGCCGCGGCTTGACGGTGGCGAGTGGATCGTCCCAGTTCAACATTAAAGATCTCCAGTTGGTTTGATTGTGGTTGTGTGGTTCTCGGCTCTGTGCCGCAAACCGTGACCAAGTTGCGGTCGATCAAAGCCAAGGGGCGGGGTTGTTAGGCTACAATCTCCGCTTTAGCCGACCCTGCCGCTTTTCTCGGACTCTCATGCCTATGATTCAAAAACTCGACGTCGACCAACCCTCCTGCATTGGCTGCGGCACCTGCTGGGTCTCCAATCCGGAACTGTTTCGCGAGGACAGGCTCGATGGCGAACTCAAGGCGGCCGCCACCGGCAACATCACTGTCGATGAGGCGCGGTTGCGGTTGATCGCCGAGGGTTGCCCGACCCTGTCGATTCATCTGATCGATGAGGACGACCAGATCATCTTCCCGACCGCCGAGCAGCTGCACGCGCGCGATCATGCCGCGGATTGGTAACACCGCGGGCTTCGCTTCACGCAGCGCGCCTCGAGCGCCGACCATTGCGAGTTGCGCGATGCCATGACCGCTCCGAGGTTGCATCGGTCGCATGCTAGCCTAGCGGCTCCCGCGGCGGCGGGACATTGCTGGCGCCGGAGCGAGCCGGCCCGCAGCGCAAGTCAGCCTGAGAGATGAGCCAGTAGCTGACGCCCAGCCCGAGCACCACGGCGCCGATACCCAGGAGGTCCAGGGCCGTGTATTCGTCCATATCCAAGACGATGATCTTGCGTGCGACCGCCATCACGGCGGTGGCCACGACCAGCTTCACCGGAAACACGTCGGAACGGATGTAGAGCGTGATGTTGGCGAAGATCTCGTAGGCGATCAGCACCGCCAGGAAGGCGCCGAAGGTCTTGACGATGTCCGGAACCATGAAGAAGGGCGGCGTCGTCATGCTCAGGTAGATCGTGTAGATGACGCTGATGACGCCCTCCAGAATGACCACGACCATGGCGATGGCCAGCACATAGGTCGCCAGGTGCATGATGCGATGCAGTACCCGCAGCACCGGATCGGATGCCTGTGTCGACAATTCTTGATGGCCGTTGTGATTTTGCTCCAAGGGCGGTTCGTTCATTGCGGTCCCTGCCGTGTGCGCGTCAATTTTTTCCTGGTGCCGCGGCGCTCGGTTGTCGATATGGGGAGCGGGGAGCCTCCCAAGCGGTCGCCGGGCCGCCCCTCGGCCACCTAGGCGCAGCAGCAGGGTACCAAAGGCAACCGTGATGACCAGACCGATTAGGACCATCGCCACCCGTGCATAGTCCGGTAGTTGCCACCATGGGATGCCTGTCCCGGATGCGTCTGCGGCCATCTCGTGTCCTCTAGGTCGTGGTGATGCCTGCGTGCGCGGCGCGATTCCAACCGCTTGCGCGGCATGGGTTCGATCTTGGTCAATCTGGCTTGGTTCGTCGGTCGTCGGCGCATAAAGTGTCCTCCGTCCGCATCGGTTGCAGGGGCGCGTGATTGTTCGGCAGTCTGGTGTATTCGCCTTGCAGTGCCGGGGAACCATCGCTGCCTAGGTCGCCGTCGATCACCGGCATTAGCAGTCCATAGGCGACACGCCAGCGTGTCGTGCCGACCATGACGGCCGCCGATTTGGGGTTCAGTTTCACGACCTCGCCAAAACGTTCGTGTCCGTGGCGGTCCTTAAAGGCCACTCGGTCACCGACGCTTAGGCTGTTGCGGTCCAGCTTACGTCGGTCTTGCGCGGCAATCTCTATATCCTGGTTGTCGACATTGATCAGATAGAACTGGATATTCCAGCGCTTACCGTCGCCGATGTTTTGCACCAGCGCGCGCGTTCGCCTGATCTCAAGCAAGCGTGCTTCCAGCAATCGGTTCTCCTGCTCATCGAACCAAGTCAGTGTCTGTCCAACACGCAGCACCTGTTTGACCTTGCGGATGCGAGCGGGGTCTTCAAGCTGGTTGCGGATTGCGGCATTCAGCCGATGCAATTCGAACAGGCTGGCCTGGTTCAGTGCGTCGAGGATGGCGTTGTAGTTCATCGTTAAGCACCGTCTCCGTTGTCGTCGCTGGTGGCTGCCTGATATGCGTGTATAAACGGAATCAGCCCCGCCGAATGTAATACGGCCTGCTGCTCCGGCTCCAACGACCGGGCATCTAGAAGGAAACCATAGATCGATACTATCCAGACCCTTGGGTTATCGGTAAGTCGTGACGGGAGCGTCCAGTCGGGATCGAAGGCTATGTCGTCGGCGGTGTGCGGTCGCCCGCACTTAAGGCCGATCAAACCCCCTGAGCTGTTGGTTAACCCAGCCCATATCGTAGGCATCGGGATCGAACTCACCACCAATCCACTCCTTAAGCTCTTCGTGCTCCGAATGCGTCGGGTCCTTGATCGCATCCAGAAAATTGTAATATCCCCAGAGTCCGCCAACGTCTTCTGGCGGGCATGCGCCTTTGGCCTTGATACAAGCCGGAAGTGCCTTGCCGGGTTCCGGCGGCAACACCTTCTCCAGTAAGATCACATGCTCCCAGCCGTCGCCAAAATCGTATTCGTAGCGTATGGAATCCTTCTCGCGGACAAGAAGCCGGTCTAGCCTCACCCCCTTTTCGTCCGTGACGTCATCCATCCCGAAGTTCGGGTCAGCCACGCCATACTCACGTCCAGCAGCCGTGAACTGATGCAGATGATAGTCCGACCAACCCATCACGACCTGAAGCACGCTATGCAACTCGGGCAGCGTGACTGAACTGGCGATGAGCAAGCGCCGCCAGATGGGTGGTTTGGACCCCTTCAGAGTCACCTTCAATTGATAGACTTTCCGTGCTGTCTCTGGCATTGGTTAGAACCTCAATGATGTCGATAGCAAGATCTCAACGTCGCCTCAATTCGCTTTATTAGTTCGCTTCATTGGTAGAGCCTCTCGAAGCCCTCAATGCTAAAGCCATTCATGCGCTGTTTTCTAATGAGAATCACGGGTACGCCTTTCGCCCGCATTTTTTGATAGTCCGAGTATCTCGTTCCCACGCTCCAGCGTGGGAACGAAGTGCCGCCGCTCCCACGGCGAGTCCTATTCGAGCTTATCGCCTACGCGACGCTGGAGCGTCGTGATTCGCTCCCACGCTAGAGCGTGGGAGCCAGAAAGTCATTATACCCATCGCATCTCCGCGGCTCTCCGCGGAGGCCGGCAGTCCCAGCCAGCGCTGGGCATTTCACACATCGAACTACAAACTTCTCCTATTGGCAGCTCTCACACTCCGGATCCAAAATTGAACAAGCCGCCGGCGCGCTAGCACCCTTCCCAGACCCATTCGATTTGCCCTTATCCATACTGATGTAACTCCCCCCAACCGCCGACAACCGATTCGACTTGCTCGCATCGTTCATCGTCGATTTCTCGACATGGGTGGCGCCCATCGAGCGCAGGTAGTAAGTCGTCTTCAACCCGCGCACCCAGGCGAGTTTGTACAGGTTGTCGAGCTTCTTGCCGTTGGGCTCGCTCATGTACAGATTCAGGCTCTGGGCCTGATCGAGCCACTTCTGGCGGCGGCTGCCGGCCTCCACCAGCCAGCGGGCGTCGATCTCGAAGGCGGTGGCGTAGGTCTGCTTGAGGTCGTCCGGGATGCGGTCGATCTGCTGCACGCTGCCGTCGTAGTATTTGAGGTCGTTAACCATGACGCTGTCCCAGATGCCGCGCTCCTTGAGGTCGGCGACCAGGTAAGGGTTGACGACGGTGAACTCGCCGGAAAGGTTGGATTTGACGAACAGGTTTTGATAGGTCGGTTCGATGGACTGGCTGACGCCGACGACGTTGCTGATTGTTGCGGTGGGCGCGATGGCCATGCAGTTGGAGTTGCGCATGCCGACGCTGATGACGCGATCACGCAGGCGCTTCCAGTCCAGGGTGCTGGCGCTGTCCATCTCCAGGTAGCCGCCGCGGCCCTCGGCCAGCAACCGGACGCTGTCGATGGGTAGGATGCCGCGGCTCCACAGGCTGCCGTCGAAGCTCTGGTAGCGACCGCGCTCCTCGGCGAGATCGGTGCTGGCCTCAATGGCGTAGTAGCTCAGGATCTCCATACTTTGGTCGGCGAACTGCACCGCGTCGGGGCTGGCGTAGGCGATGCCGAGCTTGTACAGCGCGTCCTGGAAGCCCATCAGTCCCAGACCGACCGGGCGATGGCGCAGGTTGGACTTGCGCGCCTGGGGCACGTTGTAGAAGTTGTAGGTCGGATGACGTTGTCGAGCATGCGCATCGCGGTTCTGACGGTGCGCTTGAGCTTGGTGGTGTCGAGCCCGCGCTCGCCGACGTGGTTGGCCAGGTTGACGCTGCCGAGGTTGCAGACGGCGATCTCTTGGTCGTTGGTATGCAGGGTTATTTCGGTACAGAGGTTGCTGCTATGCACCTGCCCGACGTGCTGATTGGTGTAACGCAGGTTGCACGGGTCTTTGAAGGCGATCCAGGGATGGCCGGTCTCAAACAGCATGGCCAGCATCTTGCGCCACAGATCGACGGCCTTGACTTGCTTGCCGACACGCATGTCGCCGCGCTGGGCGCGCTCTTCATAGGCCAGGTAGGCATCCTCGAAGGCCTGGCCGGTGAGGTCGTGCAAGTCCGGGGTCTCGTCGGGCGAGAACAGCGTCCAGTGCTGGTCCTCGGCGACGCGTTTCATGAACAGGTCCGGCACCCAGTTGGCGGTGTTCATGTCGTGGGTGCGGCGGCGGTCGTCGCCCGAGTTCTTGCGTAAATCAAGAAACTCTTCGATGTCGACGTGCCAGGTTTCGAGATAGGCGCAGACGGCGCCACGCCTTTTGCCGCCTTGATTGACTGCCACCGCCGTATCGTTCGCCACCTTCAGGAACGGCACCACGCCTTGAGACTTGCCATTGGTACCCTTGATGTGGGCGCCCATGCCGCGCACGCGCGACCAGTCGTTGCCGAGGCCGCCGGCGAATTTGCTGAGCAGGGCGTTGTCTTTGATGGCGCCGTAGATGCCGTCGAGGTCGTCCGGCACCGTGGTCAGATAGCAGGAGCTGAGCTGTGGGCGCAGTGTGCCGGAGTTGAACAGGGTCGGCGTGCTGCTCATGAAGTCGAACGACGACAGCAGTTCGTAGAACTCGATGGCGCGCTCTTCGCGGTCGATCTCGTTGATGGCCAGTCCCATCGCGACGCGCATGAAGAAGGCCTGCGGCAGCTCGAAGCGGATGCCGCCGGCGGTGTGAATGAAATAGCGGTCGTAGAGGGTCTGCAGGCCCAGATAGGTGAACTGCAGATCGCGCTCTGGCCGCAGGGCGGCGCCCAGGCGGGCTAGGTCGAATCGGCCGAGTTGCTTGTCGAGCAGTTCCAGGTCGCCAGCGCGTTTGATGTAGGCCGTGAAATAGTCCGGATAGCGATCCTGCATGTCGGCCTGAGTCTCGACGCCCAGACCTAAGTCCAGCAGGCCCAGCGCCTCGCGCCGCATGATGTCGAGCAGCAGCCGGGCAGCGGCCTGGCTGTAGGCGGGTTCTCGTTCGATCATCGCGCGGGCGGACATGACCAGCGACTGGCCAACGTCGGCCTCTTTGACGCCGTCGAACAGGTTACGCAGGCTATCTTTGAGGATGGCTTCGGCGTCGACGCCGTCGAGATCTCGGGCGGCCTCGTCCACCAGCCGGGCGAGCCGCTCGGTGTCCAGCGGCCGGGTGCTACCGTCGGCGAGCGTGATGTTGAGGCCGTGCTGTTTGACCGGTGCGGCGGCGGCGGCCTTCTCAGCGCGCTCGCGGGCGCGCGCCTCGCGGTAGAGCACATAGTCGCGCGCGACCTTGTGCTCCCCGGCGCGCATCAGCGCCAGTTCCACTTGATCTTGTACGTCTTCGATATGTACGGTGCCGCCGCCGGGCAGACGGCGCGTTAGGGCCGTCGTGACTTGCTCGGCGAGTTGATCCACTGTGTGGTGGATGCGGCTGGAGGCGGCGGCATTGCCGCCCTCAACGGCGAGGAAGGCCTTGGTCATCGCGACCTTAATCTTGTTGGGATCGAAGTGGGTGACCTTACCGTTGCGGCGAATGACTTGGACCTTGCCTGGCTGATGGGCGGCGATGTCGGCCGAGTGCTGCTCGGCGCTTACCGGTCGCGCCGCCTGCTTTGTTGTCTGATGGCTCGCCCGGTTTTCCGCCCCTTTGTCCTTTGGGTGATGAGGTTCGGTCTGGATCGCGTTTGCGACGGTCGTCTCAGACAGAGTCGAGTTGTCCCTGTTGGTCGCGTCGGTCATAGGTCGGTCTCCTTGGAGCGTGTCGGTGGCGAAGCGGGCCGCGGTCTTATTCCGGCGGTCCATCCAGCAGGCTAAGGCGAGGCTGGGTGGAGAAGGGTAAGCCTTCTGGGCGCAATATATACGCTGCCGATATACTGTCAACCACTACATCTTGTGGTAAAGCTGTGGAAAAGCCTGCGTATGATCGGTGCGTAGCCTGTGGATAAATCGGTCGCGACAGCAGTTTGGGAGGCGCCGTTGCTTGATTGAGCTGTGGATAGGTGATTACGCCGACCGCCGGCTAAGGTGCGTGGCGTCGGCGCGGGTGGCGACCGGTCATCTGACGAACGGTCGGAGGTGAGGTCTTGTCGCGCCCAATTGGAGCTGCCCAGCATCGGCGATGCTGACGTGCGGTGGAGCTGGAGCAGGATTAGGGTAAGGAGGTCGGTCGCGGGAGTGCCGATGAACCTGGCGAGGCAGTGCTTCGGAAAGACGAGTTCTAGTTGACGTCAACGACGAAATATTTGGACGGTGTCTGGCGTTGCAGTTCGACCTGACCAGAGTAGGTGCGGGTCTCGCCGGGTTGCATCTCGGGGATGTCGACCGGACTGACCGTTTGCTCTCGGTCGAGCCGCACGGCGCCGGTTTGCAGCCCGGATGCGTCGAACAACACGATGTCGACCTTCGGCAATATCGGGCCGGTGCGCGTGTTTTCGAGCACGGTGCTGAACTCGATGGTCTTGGCATCGCCGACGCCGGACCGCACGAAGGTGATGTTGCGCACGTATTGATCGTTAATGTCGATCTGGCGGTTCGTGATCAGCTCCGCGACACCGGGGATCCGGTTTGCGAGCAGGATGCGCAAATCGTTGTTCATCTCTGTGACCTTTTCCCGCGCGCGGGCCAGTTCGCCCTCTGCCTGGCGCAGCTCCAGCGTCGACTGCCGTGCGTCGCCGTAGTATTGCTGCATCTTGAAAAAGATGACCACGGTGGCAACCGACAGCCCCACCAGCGTAACTAGCAAAACCACGACCACAAACATCATGCGTTTAAGCTTACGCTTTTGCTCGCTACTGCCGGAGGAGCGGTGGCTGCGCGAGTGGCGCCGGCTCACTCGCGGTCGCGTTATTGGTTGCGCCATCGGTGCTGGCGGCCCGTCCGAATCGGTATTGTTGGCGCCGGAACGGGTCCATTCGCTATTTCTATAATCGCTCACGAGAGATTGGTCTCCAACGTCCTGATAGGCGGGTTCGCATGGCTCTTGGGCCGGGGGAGGCGCGGCGTGGTGTTGCTTGCTCTTTGTGCTGCTTCAGGTCAGGCAAACACCGACATGCGCCGCAAAGGGCCATTGCACGATTGTACTGGTTAGGCTGGTTGGTCCTTGGGCCGACGCGCGTGCCCTTGCCTGACCAGTTTACGCGTCCGCAAAGATCAGGCATAACTGAGCCCCAAAAAACCTAAACCGGCAGAGCCGGAATTGTTGTCGTGCCAATACTCGACAACGACAACGAAAACCCTTAGACGGTTTGTTCAAAACTTGCCGAGTAAGTAGCCCATCATTGTACGACCATCAAGGATGTTAGGTAAATGCCGCACCTGCTGGGCGGGTTTGTCCACAACCATGCTTGCCGAGTGGAAGCTTGGGGCGATGTCGGTGAGACAGCGCCTTGATCCGATGCGATACTTCTCGGCGAGTTCTCGGCGATGAAGACCTGAACCTTGCTTCAGGGCGTTAGCTCTTGGGGCGTTTTCCAGGGGCCGATCACGCCGTGCCATGTCAGGTCGCGGCCAGATGCCGCGACGCAGCAGGCCAAGTGCGGGCAAGCCTTGCCGTTCTTGGCGGACCCTTAATTCGCGCAAAACAATAGACGGAGGATACCAATGAAAGTGAAAGATGCGATGAGCACGAGCACGCGTTCGGTAAAACCCGAGACCAAGGTGCTGGAACTGGCGTCACTGATGTGCCTGTATCGATTTCACGGTCTGCCAGTCGTCAATGACGACAATAGACTGGTTGGCGTGATCGCGGAAAAAGATGTGTTGCATAGCCTTTTTCCCAAGATTGAGGACATGATTGCGCACGGCATGGCCACGGTGGACATGGATCGGGAGATGGGCCGTTACGGCGAGGTGCTGGAGCAGTCGGTCAGCGCACTGATGACGCCGAACCCGGTGGCCGTCGACCCGGAGATGCATTTGCTGCGGGCGGCTACGGTGATGGTGCGCCACAATTTTCGGCGAATACCGGTTGCCGAGGAAGGCAAACTGGTCGGCATGTTGACGCTGGGTGATGTGCACAAGGCGATCTTTCACGCCAACATGACGGGTATGCTTAACGCCGACTAGCGGCGGACAATCTTGTGGAGTTGGCGGCTTTTCGCCGCTGGCTGCAATCCGTTCCGGCGTGCTTTAGGCGTGCCAAGAGCGCGGATCGCACAACAGCCGAGTCATGGGAGAACAGCATGAAGACGAACACATCGCCCCTAGTCGGGCGCGGATCACCGGCCTCTCTGTCGCGTCTGTCGCGAGGCCCCGTTGATCGCGGACACAGAACCCGGAACCTCGCAACCCGCAACCTCCTGAGATCAAGATTGTTGGGGCTGGGGTTGATCGCGCTCTTCGCCGTGCTGGCGGTGATCGCCGCATCTGTGGCCGCGTCACCGGGTACGTCACGGGCCGAAGTGGCGCAATCGGAGTATGACGAGGTCATGCGGCTCGATGCGAACCTGGACAACGGCCGACGCGTCTATCTGGCCTGCGCCGTTTGCCACCTGCCAGAGGGCTGGGGCAGTCTCGATGGCAGCTATCCCCAGATCGCCGGCCAGCTTCGCACCGTGATCATCAAGCAACTCGCGGACTTTCGCGCCGGCAACCGCGACAACCCGCTGATGTATCCGTTTTCAGTGCCTAGTATCATTGGCGGAGCACAAGAGATCGCGGATGTAGCCGCCTATGTGGCGCAGTTGCCGATGTCGCCGCACAATGCCGTCGGCCCCGGCAACAGGCTGGCGCTCGGCGAGCAACTCTATGTCGACAATTGCGCCGATTGTCATGGTGCGGCTGGCGAGGGTGATTTGGGTGAGCACATTCCTGCCATTGCCGGCCAACACTGGCCTTATCTGATGCGCCAGTTCGACCAGATCCGCGGCGGGCAGCGCAAGAATGCCGACCCAAAGATGCGCGAGCAGATTGAGGGTTTTACCGCCGAGCAGCAGGCCGCGGTGCTGGACTACAGCTCGCGCTTACGACCGCCAGCACGCAAGCTGGCCGACGACGGCTGGTTGAATCCTGACTTTCCTGACTATGCGCGTGACGCCATGGTAATTCGGGCTTACTCTGCGCGGGTTCAACACAAGTTCGGCCGTTGCGGCTCGCCCGGTAAAGGGCCGAGGCAGCGCGGCGAATGAGGCCGTCCAGACGCTCGTCGCGTCGATCAGCGGCAGCGCGGAGGTGACCTCCGGGTTCGCCGGAGAAGGGGCTGTCTTGGTTATCGCAGCGACCTGGCCGCGGGCTCCTCGCCACCCATTGATCCCTGCGCCGACCCTGGGTATCGCGGCAAGCTATGCGCCCCGAGCAGCCGATAGATCATCGGCACCAGCAGCAACGACACTAGGGTCGAGAAGCTCAAGCCCCAGACAATCACCAGCGCCAGGGGTTGCAGCATCTCGGAGCCTTCACCCACGGCCAGCGCCAGTGGCAGCATGCCCACCACGGTGGTCAGCGTGGTCATCAGGATGGGCCGCAGGCGTAGCCGTGCGGCCTCGACGATGGCAATGGTCTTGCTGTCGCCGCCACGTCGGCGCAGCTCGATGAACTCGACCAGCACGATGGCGTTGTTGACGACGATACCGGCTAGCATGATCAGTCCGAGCCAGACCGGCATCGACAGCGGGGTTGCGCTCCATTGCAGTCCGAGCACGACGCCGATCAGCATGAACGGCACCGAGACCAGGATGATCAATGGGTTGCGCAGCGATTCGTACTGCACCGCCATCACCACCAGCACGAGAAACAGGGCTAGCGCGAGCAGTATCCGGCCAAGATCTCGGCCTTGTTGCAGGGTCTCCAGGCTGCCGGCCTCGTAGAGCACATAGCCGGGCGGCAGCTTGACCTCCGCGGCCGCGGTCAGCGCGGCCTCGACCGCCTGCTCCAGCGGCTGGTCGCCGCCGACCGAGGCGGAGATCTCCACCACCCGCTGCTGACGGTCGCGCAAGATCTCGGCGGGTTGCGGCAGCAGTTTCACCTCGGCCAAGTCGCCGAGTCGGATCGGCGTGCGCGGTTCGGTCTTGCTGAACAGCAGAATGGATTTCAGATCGCCGGGCGTGCCGATATCATCGCGGTCCAGGCGCAGCCGCACGTCGATGCCGCGGTCGCCGTCGATGTACTCGGTGACCGTCTGGCCCTCCAATGCGTACCGCAGCACGCTGCCGACGTCCTCGACGTCGAGCCCGTAGCTGGCCGCGCGGCGACGGTCCAGGCGGACCTTCAGTTCCTGCGTCAGGTCCTCGTTGGAGTGCTGGACGTTGCTCAAGCCCTCGACGGACTTCAGCCGCGCCACGACAGAATCGGCCAGTCTCGCCAGGGTATCAAGGTCCGGTCCTTTGATCCGCAATCCGACATCGTCGTCGCCGCGGTTGAAACGGATGCCGCGGATGCCTCTGGTGTAGAGGTAGACCTTGAGTCCAGGGATGCCGGCCTCGGTGATGGCGGTCTGGACCTCATCGATCCATGCCTTGGTGCTGATGTCGCCGCGCTCTGCGATTGGCGCGAGCTGCACCTGCAGGCTGGCACGATGGCTGTTCTCGAAGCTCGACCGGCCGAACACGAAACCGCCGACGGTGGTGAAGATGGACCGCACCTCGGGCCGCGCCGCGACGATGGTCTCGATATGGCGGGTGAGAGCGTCCATCTGCTCAAGATTGATGCCGGTGTCCGCGGTCAGGCTGATGCGTACATCGCCCTCGTCAAACTCCGGTAGAAACGCCTGTTTGCCGCCGAAGAAACCAGGCACCGTCAGCATCAGGCCGATAACGAACAGCGCGACGATCAGCCAGCGCAGGCGCAGCAGCCGGGCAAGCAGCCAGGCATAGCCGTTTTGTAAGGCTTCCATAGCCTGATTGACGCCGCGGCGGACTAACCCTTCGCGTGCGGCCGGTACACGCCCGGCAAGCCCCGGCACCAGCGTTAGCGCCACCATCATGGATGCCAGGATGGCCGCTGAGATGGTGAAGATGAGCTCGCGAAAGAGCAAGCCAATCAGGCCGCCAATGAACAGGAACGGCAGCACCGCCGCAAGGTTGGTCGAGGTGGAGGCAACGATGGCGCTGGTGACCTCGTCGGCCGCCTTGCTGGCGGCGGCGACGCTGGGCTCGCCGCGGCGCTGGTGGCGATAGACGTTCTCCAGCATGACGATGGTGCTGTCTACCAGCATGCCGATGCCGAGCGCCAGCCCCCCCAGGGTCATGATGTTGAAGGTTAGGCCGAAGCCCGCCATCAGAATGAAGGTGACCAGAATGGCGATGGGGATGGCGCTGCCAATGATCAGTGTGCGGCGGATGCTACCGAGGAATAGGTACACGACCAACATGGCCAGTGCCGCGCCGCCCAGCGCCGCGCCGACGGCGTTGCTGAGCGCATGCCGAATGTAGCGGGCCTGATCATCGACCTTGCGGATGCGGATGTCGTCCGGGACCTGTCCCTGATCCGCTAGATGCCGCAACTCGTTGTCCACGGCCTCCACCACCGAGACGGTGTTCGCCAGCGGTTGTTTTTGGATCGAGAGCTTGATCCCAGGGACATCGTCCAAGCGAATGCGCAGCCGTTCCTCGGCGGCGCCGTCGATGACGCGTGCGATCTCGCCCAATCGCAGCAGACTGAGCGGATCATCGCGGCCTTCCGCGGGAAGCGGCAGCTCAACGATCTGCTGCACTGACTCGAAGCGTCCGGCGGTGCGCCCGCTGATCTCGCCCCGTGGCATCAGCAGGCGGCCGGCGGGCACGTCTCGGTTGGCCTCGCTTAGGGTCGCCTCCAGGTCGAGCACGTCCAGCCCGAGCCCCGCCAGGCGGTATTGGTCGGCGATGATGCGTACCTCGCGTTCGAGGCCGCCGCCGACCTCGGCGGCGGCGACGCCCGGTAGCGTTAGCAGCGAACGGCTGAGACCATAGTCCACCCAAGCGCGCAGTTCTACCGGGTCGAGCAACCGGGAGCTGACCACGTACTCCGCCACTGGCAATTGAAAGGGATCGCGTTTATAAATGATGGGTGGGTCGATGCTCTCCGGCAGGAAGCGCTTGGCGCGGTCCAGCCGCGAACTGGCGTCGCGCAGCGCTTGGTCGACATCTTCACCGTAGCGGAACGACAGGTCCACGGCACTGCGTCCCTCACTGCTACGTGATTGGATCGCGACCACGCCCTCGGTGATCGCAAGTTGTTCCTCGAGTTGGCGCGTAATCTCGTCTTCCATGACTCTAGCCGGCACCCCGGCGTCGAGCACGCGGACGCGTACGTCGGGGTAGATGATACGCGGCAGCAGATCCAGGTTCAGCCGGCCAAGGGCGAATGCACCCAGCACCATCACCGCCAGCGTCAACATGACGACGCCGACGGGGTGATGGACGGACCAGGTTGAGATGCTGCTATTCATGAATGCTTCGTGCTCAGCTGTTGAGCGAGGGCTTTGCGACCGCGTTCAAATGCGCGCCGGTCGACCGTGATGGCAAGTGCCTCGCGACGGCGTGCCGCCATTGAGTTGATTCAGGGGAGTGGTCGGTCACGCCGTGTTCAGCTCTGGCGTGCCGGTCTTCTCCTTGATGGTATACCCACGACTTGGCCGGCGTGGGGAAAGTCGACCGGTTGGCTGCGAAGCCGAGCTGTCATCGACGGGTTGCGACTGTCCTCAGGGGAGCGCTATCTGGCCTTTGTCGTCAAAGGTGTCCCCTCCAACCCTCGCTGAAGTTGATCGTCCGGGTGCAGCGACGACGCGTCTCGGCGACCGCGTACTTGCAGCCCGTCGGCGGCGCTGATGGCGATAGACATAGTCCAAATACCGTGTTGGCCGGCGGCTGTGCTTGGATCGAGAGCTTGATCCCTGGAGCATCCTCCAAGCGCATGCGCAGCCGCTTTTCGGCGGAGCCGTCGATGATGCCTGCGATCTCGCCTAGTCGCATCATGCTAGGGTCCAGGCGACAGCACGGACGGTAAAGAGGATAATGGCGGCAGCAACGGACTGGGTCGCCGATCTCAAATCGCCGGGTCAGCTGTTGCCCTATGGCTTCACAGTATCAATCAGTTATCATGTCTTTGTTGAAAGCTTCTTATCACCCTCGGCCAAGATTGACTATCTAATGCTCCGTAAACCTGGACGTCGCCGTTTCGATCTCTTCTCGGCCCTGCTCACGGTGCTGGCCATCGGAATGTCCCTGACCTTGGCCTATCAGATCAGCGTCTACTACACTGGTGATGCAGCGCCGGTGGCAAAGCAAAGTCCGGCACGTCCGGTGGTCGGTGGTTGATGAGCGCTCCGTTGCGGGTCGGCGTGATCGGCGTTGGCTATTTGGGCCGATTTCATGCGTTGATCTATTCGCGTCTGCCGGGTGTGCAACTGGTCGGCGTCGTGGATGTGGATGCGGCCCGAGCCGCTGAGGTGGCCGCCGAGGCCGGCTGTGCCAACTATGCCGACCCCGGCGCGCTGCTTGGCAAGGTGGACGCGGTCAGTATCGTCGTGCCGACCTCTCTGCATCTGGACGTGGCGCGGCCCTACCTTAAGCAGGGTGTGCACATGTTGATGGAGAAGCCGGTTGCGCCGGACATGGCGCAGGGGACTGAGATCCTGCGTTTGGCGAAGGCGTCCGGGGCGATCCTGCAGGTTGGTCATCTGGAGCGCTTCAATGCCGGTATCATGGAGTTGGCGCGGCGGATCGACACACCCCGCTTTATCGAGGCTCAGCGCATGGGAGGCTTCACCGAGCGCGCCACGGATGTGGACGTGGTCTCTGATTTGATGATCCACGATATCGACATCATCCTCGCGCTGGTGGACAGCGACCTGGCCGATGTTCGCGCCGTGGGTACACCGGTGCTCACCGAACACCTGGACATTGCCAATGCTAGGCTGGAGTTCGTCAACGGAACGGTCGCCAACGTGGTCGCGAGTCGGGTCTCGAATAAGCCCACGCGGCGCATCCGTGTGTTTCAGCCGCGCTGCTATCTGTCGCTGGACTTTGTCGAGCAAACCTTAGATATCGCCGCGCCGGTAGCGCGCGCGGACGGCGCGCGTGCCGAGATCATGCGCGAGCGCGTGGCGGTGCAACCGGTGAAGCCGCTAGACCGCGAGATCGATGCCTTCGTAGATTGCGTGCGCCGACGCGAGCGCCCGTTGGTGCACGGCGCCGTCGGGCTCAAGGCGCTGGAGGTGGCGCTGCAGGTCAGGGAGCGGATCGGGGCCTAGATTCCTGTCGGACTTCTCGCTCGTCAGCTCGACCGCAAATCGCGGCTACAAGGCGCTTCCAAGGGCGGCAATCGCCGTCGTGGGAGCGATTTGCAATCGCGACCTGTGCAGTCACCGCCGGTCGGCGGCTCGCGCATGTGTCGCCATGGTGATGGCCAGGTCCAGTGCCGCTTCCAGGCTGCCGACATGGGCCTGCCCGCTGCCGGCCAGGTCCAACGCCGTGCCATGGTCAACGGAGGTTCGGATGATGGGCAGCCCGAGCGTGACGTTAACGGCCCGGCCGAAGCCCAGATGTTTGAGCACCGGCAGCCCCTGGTCGTGATACATGGCCAGCACGACGTCGACCCGCGCGATCTGCTCGGGCACGAAGGCGGTGTCCGCCGGCAAAGGTCCGCGCAGGTCGAAACCTATTGCGGCGCAGGTCTCAGCGCCAGATTCGGCCTTGCGATGAAGCAATCGTTTCATCTTGCGGGGTGGCGCCGCGCCATGACCGTAAGATACAGCCCCATCAGATTTCAGGCGCTCCAGCACCGGGATGATGATGTCGATCTCTTCCCTGCCCAGATAGCCCCCTTCGCCGGCATGTGGGTTGAGCCCGCAGACCAGGATGCGCGGTCGTTGCAGTCCGAAGCGCGTGCGCAACTCGCGCTCCAAGGTCTCAATGACGCGCGTTAGACGCTCGGCGGTCAGCGCGTCGGCTACCGCGCGTAGCGGCAGGTGGGTGGTGACGAGCGCGACGCGCAGCCCAGGTGCGGTCAGCATCATCACTGGGTTCGCGTTGCAGCGCTCGGCGAGGAATTCGGTATGGCCGGTGAAGGCCAGTCCGGCGTCGTTGATAACGCCCTTGTGCACGGGGGCGGTGACCATCGCGTCGAAGTGTCCGTCGAGGCAGCCGTCGCAGGCGCGGCGCAAGGTCTGAAGCACGTAGGCCGCGTTGGCCGGGTCGAGCCGGCCGGGGATGACCGCCGCGCTTAATCTTGCGCCCGCTCGCGCGTCGGCGTTCGGGCTCGGATGCTGATTCGAGCCCGATCCGGCGTCTACTCGCAGGCTGCCCGGCAGTTGCTCGGAAGGCGGGCGCGTTGCATCGAACGGCAGTAGCCGGAGCGACAGGCCGAGCCGCTCGGCACGCTCGGTGAGCAGCGCCGGATCGCAGAGCGCGACCAGCTCCGCGGTATGGCCGGTTTGCGCCAGCATGACGCACAGGTCCGGCCCGATGCCGGCCGGCTCTCCCGGTGTCAGCGCGATGCGCGGGGGTGCCATTGGCGTCACTGCCCGGTGTCGATGCGTAGATCGACATAGGCCTCGTCGCGCAGTTGGCGCAGCCATGCCTCGGTGGCCTCTTCTCCCTTGCGCTGGCGAATGGCATCCTGGGCCTTCATGCGCATCAACTCGTCGGTCGTCTCCTGTTTGCGCCGCTCAATGACCTGCACGATGTGCCAGCCAAACGGACTCTGGAACGGCTGGCTGATTGCGTTGGGGGCGAGTTTGTCCATCACTTCCTCGAACTCGGGTACGGTGTCGCCGGGACTGACCCAGCCCAGATCGCCGCCCTTCAGCGCGGAGCCGGTGTCATCGGAATGCGCGCGCGCCAGGGTGCCGAAGTCGTCGCCGCCGACGATGCGCATGCGCAATTGCGACAGGCGACGCTTGGCGTCGTCGTCGGAGACAACCTCGTTGGTGCGGATCAGGATGTGGCGGGCGTTGGTTTGCGACATCGGCTCCGGGGTATCGCCCTTGATGTCCGCGACGCGGATCAGGTGAAAGCCACTCGGGCTCTGGATGGGTTCGGAGACCTCGCCCTTCGCCAGCGTCTGGGCCGGCTCAACCGCTAGCGACGGCACCTCGGCCATCGGAAACCAGCCTAGGTCTCCGCCCTCAAGCGCGCGGCGCCCGTCCGAACTCGCGGCGGCAACATCGGCAAAGGGTGTGCCGCCACGCACGCGTTTCAGCAGCCCGATGGTCTTGTTTCTTGCCGCCTCAATCTGTGCGCTGGTCGGGCTGTCAGGCGTCGCGACCAGGATGTGCTGGAGCCGAACCTCGCGGCGCTCAATCAGGCTATCGCCTTCTTGTTTCAGGAAGCGGTCGACCTCGGCGTCGGTGACACGGATCTTTTGCATCACCTCCTGCTGTTGCAGCCGGGCGGTGAGCATCTGCATGCGTGTGTCTTCGCGGAAGTCCTCGAATGAGACGCCGCTGCCCTCCAGCGTGTCGCGCAGTTGTCCCAAGGACATGCCGTTTCGCGTGGCGATGCTGGTCATCGCTTCGGTCAACGCGGCATCGTCGACTTCGATGCCAAGGTTCTCGGCCTGCTGTTGTTGCAGCCGCTTCAGGATCAAGCGTTCAAGCACCTGTTTTTCCAAGACGGTACGCGACGGTATGGCGGTACCGCGGGCGTTCAGCTCAGGCAGTGCCAAGCCAATGGCGGCGTTGAGTTCGCTTTGCACAATGACGTCGTTGTTGACGACGGCAACGATGGAGTTCAGCGGTTGGATGTCGGCGCTGGCATGACCGGTGCCGAGCAACAGCCAGGCCAGGACGGCCGTGGCGCGGCCAAGGCGCATGGGAATCACGCCCCTGTTAGTCGACTTGGTAACCATAGATTTCTTTTTCCAGGAATTGACCGATAGGATTGCCAATGGCGCCGAGCCCTGCCAACTCCAACTGGAGCATCACCGAGGTGGTCGCGGCTTGGTCGGGGCTGCGCTTGAGATTGCGGCCGATCAGGCGAAGGCGCCAGCAGCACTTGCCATACTCGATGCCGGCGAAGGTATCCATGGTCTCGCCGTGCAGCACCGAATAGAGCCAACGCCCGACTACCTCGACGTGCTGCCCGAGCGGCAGGCGAAAAGACAGGTCGGTGTCCTCATAGCGGCTGGCCAGGTTGACGCTGTCATCGGCACGATAGGCAAGATTCAACAGCCGCTTGTTGGGATGACGATATTCCAACTGCAGGGTGCGCCGTTGCCATTGCTCCTCTTGCAGTTGCGGGTCCCACTCAAAGCTGGCCCGACCGAACCAGTGTTTGAACAGGGTGGCGGATAACTCGCCGGTGTAAGGAGACTGTTGCGCGGTCTCCTCGGGGCCGGCGATTTGGACGCGGCGATCGGCAAAGTAAAAGATTTGGCCCAGGCTGAACCGGAACAGTTCCTCACCTGTGGCTGCACGGAGCGTCCGTGAGGTCAGCGCCGCGGTCAACTGATTGGCATCGCCGATGCGGTCGCGGCCGGTGAAGCGGTTGCCGCGGAAGAGGTTCGAGAAGCTGAAGGTGAGTTCCGAGCTGTCGAAGACCGGGGTATCGTCTTGGTTGACGTAAGGCGTATAGAGATAGTACAGCCGCGGTTCTAAGGTTTGCAGCGAGCGTTCGCCGAGCCAGGAGGCGTCACGCTCGAAGATCAGCTTGCCGTCCAGGTCGAGGCTCGGGATTGCGTGGCTGGGGTCGGACGGGCGGGCTGCCTCCTGATCGGTCAGGCTGTAGCTCGCGAGGTGTAGCGTTGCGCTTGGGATCAGGTGACCATAGCTGCGCCGCAGTGGCCAGGTCAAGGTCGGTAGCATCGCAAAGCGTTGACCGTAGACCTTGGCCGCGTGGTCAAAGAAATCGTACTCCGCATCCATGTCCGCGATCAGGCCGGGGCCAAAGCGGCGCGGGTTGACCCGCAATAGCAACTGCGGCAGCCGCTGATAGGGTCGTGACCTTGGGTTGCTGACTTGGTCCAGGTTCTGAAACGCCTGCAGGCTGGTCAGCAACGACCATCCCTTGCCGAGGTAGGTGAGGTCTCCGCGTTGAGTCAGGCGTCGGGTACTGGTGGCATCGATGTTGTTGCCCAGGTCTTCGAGGTAGCGATCGTCGCTGACGGCGCTATAGTCGATGTTGGTTACTAGCCGGCTAAAAAAACGCCCCTGTTGATCGAAGCTAAAGGCACCGCGCGTACCGCCATCCTCATACAGGGCATCGGAGGGGATGATCTCGCCGGTGATGGTGCCCTTGTCCTGCCGCGTCAGATAGCGCAACTCCCCGCCGAGCATCAGGCCGCGCTTGCCCATATAGCGCGGGTAGAAGGTGGCGTCGAGATTTGGCGCGATGTTCCAATAATAGGGGATGATGAGCTCGAATCCGTTGGCGTCGGATGAGCCGATGGAGGGAACCAGAAAACCGCTCTTGCGCCGGTCGTCGATGGGAAAGTTGATGTAAGGCGTGTAGAGCACGGGGATGCCACGGATGCGCAGCCGCGCATGCTTAGCCACCCCGCGCCCGGTGTCTTGGTCCAGGCGCAGCTTGCCCGCGCGCAGTGCCCAGGCATTGCTGCCCGGCGGGCAACTGGTATAGGTGAGATTCTCGTAGCGCGTGACCTTCGGGTTGTCGATATAGGCGACGTCGGCGCGCCCGCGCAGGTTGATCGGGCCGCTCAGGCGATAGTGCGCGTTGTCGATTCGTCCGCTGTCGCGCTCCAGGTTGACCTCCGCGCCGCTGCCGGTGAGCCGCAGCCCCGGATATTCCAGATAGGTCTCGCCCTTGGTTGAGACGTCCCCGCTGACGCGGTTATAACTGATGCTGTTCGCCTCGACGCGTTTGTCGCCTCGCGCCAGCTTGACCCCGCCGATCGCATTGATGATCTGCGTATTCTGTCGATAGCTGACACCGCCGGCATCAAGCTCAATCGCGCCACTGCCAGGTTGGGATTGGGGCTGGGCTGGCACGGATGCCGGCCGCGTGCCGCAATAGTCCCAGCCCAGCCCCGCCTCCAGTCGGCCGGAGTCTCGCTCCAAAGGTTCGCGCGAGACGCCGGCAATGGTCTCTGGCGTATCCAGATAGCCGCGATCACGCGTCATGCGGGCGCCAGGCACACCGATCGGGGCCTTCGGGATGAACCGCTCCGGCAGCACCCAGAGAGACTCGTCGGTGGATGCGGCATCGACAGCAGATTCCAGCCCCGCTGATGCGCCATAGCCCAAACTCAATGTCCCAGCACCTGGGTAAGGGGCGACGTATGGGCTCGCCAGCGGCGCGGTGCGCAGGTCATCAAGCATGTTGGGTGCCGGTGGTGCGACGGCCGGCGTGCTTGGGGTTGTCGCTGATGTCTGTGGTACGGAAGCTGCCGTTGTCTCAGGCGCGGAAGTTGCCGGTGGTGAGTCCGAAGACAAAACGGGCGCCGAAGCCGGTGACGACATTGGCGCCGAAACCGACAAAGACACCGGTAGCGAGTCGGGCGCCGCGGCACTCGCCGTTGACGCCAGTAGCAGGATGCCGGCCAGGCTTAACAGGCCGCGCGGTCTATGGTCCATTGGAAACATGCATCAAGGCACAGGGCTAGTGCCGGACCTGGGACCTCATCCGAGGCTGGCGACCGGCTAAGAAAGCGCTACAAGGTCGCACATTCCGGGCCAAGCATCAATTCGGCATTGAAATCTGCTAGCCTTCCCGCTTTATCATCAGTTCCGGGCCATCGCGGCGGAGGGTGTGCTGTTGTCAGAACGTGAAGTCTTGCTGCGCAAGTGGCTACAAGCCGTTTTGGGCTGCGATGCGCCGCGGCTGTCGGCGGCGTCGTCGGACGCGAGCTTTCGCCGCTATTGGCGATTTCGGCATGGCGAGCAAAGCTTGATCGCCGTCGATGCCCCACCACAAACCGAGAACAATGCAGCCTTCGTGCGCTTGGCCCGCGCGTTCGGCGAGATCGGTCTCAATGTGCCGGCGATCCTGGCCGAGGATCAGTCGCTTGGTTTCTTGCTGGTCAGCGACCTTGGCCAGCGCTTGTATCTGGATCATCTGCGGGCGGAAAACGTCGATCGCTTGTATGGCGATGCCATTAGGGCGTTGATTGTGCTGCAGGCGGCAGGTCCGACGCATGGACTTCCTGACTACGACGCCGCTTTTCTCGACCGGGAACTGCGCCTGTTCGACCAATGGCTACTCGGGGGTCTCCTGGGGCTGGACTGCTCAGACGCCGATCGGGCCATGTTGGAAGCGGCGTACCAAGGTTTGATCAACAGCGCGCTTGAGCAGCCGCGGGTCTGCGTGCATCGGGATTTCCACAGTCGCAACCTCATGCTGGCCGACCGCGGCAATCCGGGCATCCTGGATTTTCAGGATGCCGTCGTCGGGCCCGTCAGCTATGACCTGGTCTCGCTGTTGAAGGACTGCTACATCGACTGGTCCCGGGCGCGTGTGGAAGACTGGGCAATGGGATACTTCAATGTCGCGACCAAGTCCGGCATCCTGCGCGAGGACCAAGAGTCAGTGTTCCTGCGCTGGTTCGATCTGATGGGTGCGCAGCGGCATCTGAAAGCGGCGGGCATATTTGCACGGCTTTGGCTCCGTGACGGCCGGCGCGACTACCTCCAATATCTGCCTCGTACCCTCGGCTACCTAGTCCAGGCGGCCGACGCCTACCCGGAACTGGCGCCGTTGGGGGCCTTTATTGAGCGTCGAGTCTCGAGCGAGCTGTCCGGCCTCGTCCCAGACTAGTGAGGCAATGCCTCAGAGCGACGAGAGCACGGCGCCGTGGTGCTTGACCCTTGCGTTACCTGGTGGCCAAGCGCCGAGGGCCGAGGGCCACCGTGCAGCGCGATCACGCAATGCTGATCTTTCTTTGCCCCTTGGCGCTCGGCCCTTCCGGTGCAAAGCGCGTCGGCGCCATGAAATTGGACTCATCTGAAAATCTTCGACGCCCTCAAGCAATCCAGGAATATCCGGCTTCGCGAGCCGCCGGAGCCGAACCCGCGGGTCACTGTGGCGGCGACCTGCGCAATGCCTTGCGCAGCAAATGCGCGCTCAGCAGTCCCGGCGGCATGCGCAGCCAGTGTGAGCGCAGATAAAGCAGCCACCCGGAGACGGTTGCCGGTCGACGCAGCGGATATCTGGGTTCGAGGGCGCGTTTGGCCAGTGTCTGCACGAGCGCGTTGGTGGTCGGGTTGGGCGCGAATTGGCCCGC
>JGI12048J13642_10356329_pt1 | contig 88029 bp, 78 predicted proteins | sample ElkSlonscriptome_16_FD_13642 | JGI IMG/M metagenome (IMG submission 13642)
GCCTAATTTAAACACTGGCGGAGCTGCCCGGTACGAGCCGATTGAACATCCCTGAGGCTATAAGCAATCCAAGGGAGCTGTCCCTGCCCGGGTCTGCGGGTTTGTCCTGGAGGCCCTTGCATACGGCGCCCACCTGACGTTTCCGGCGTCAGAGGATTTCGAGGAAAACGACCCATGGTGGTTCCGTCATGTTTTCATTGCGCTGGCGCCCGGCTGCCCCTCAGCCCGGAGCCATCCCGGGATCGGGCATGACAAGCAAGCAGGAGCTTCGCAAACGCCTGCGCACGGCGCGCAAAGAGCATGTGCTCGCCCAGCCCGAGATTGTACGCGCGTTGCTGTTCAACCGCCCGCCCACTCCCATCGTCAAGGCGCTGGGCGAAGATGCCATCATCGGGCTTTATTGCGCGACAGGCCATGAAGCGCCTGCAGGCGGCTATGCGCGCTTTTTCAAGGAGGCCGGCTTCACGATCGCGCTCCCGCAGATCGCACACGACACCGATGCGATGGTGTTTCGCGAGCATACCGATCCCTTCGCGCTGACCGATCTTGTACCCGGCCCGTTTGGCATCGCCCAGCCTGCGCAAAGTGCCGCTCGGGTGACGCCTAACGTACTGTTCGTCCCGCTCGTCGGCTTTACCCAGGCGGGCGACCGGCTGGGCCAGGGCGGCGGATATTACGATCGCTGGCTGGCGCAGCATCCCGCCACGAAAGCGGTTGGGCTTGCATGGGATGTGCAGTTGATCGAGGCGGCCGCTGACCCGTTTGCCGAGCCGCATGACAAGCAGCTCGACTGCATCATCACACCCACACGGATATACGGAGAGCTGTGATGCGCGAAACACCGACCTGGCGGATCCCGGCAGGGATCATCGGGCTGTTCATCGCGCTGATGATCTACGGGATCATCATCGCGCGCTATGCCCCCGATCTGATCGGCGCCTGGCCTGGCTGGGCGCAGACGATTGTCTATGTCGTTCTGGGGCTTGCCTGGCTGCTGCCCCTGCGCAACTTCCTGATCTGGATGGAGACGGGCAGCTGGTCCGCGCCCCCGCCCCCGCCCCCGCCCACGCAGAAAGGCGGCGAATAAGGCCGCGCCGGTTCGCGCAAGGCTCAGCTGGGAACAACCCGATCGCACAGCGAGTGGCGTTTGCCGAGATGCTCCCTTCCATGTTCAGGAACCTTGCGGGAAGCGCACACACAAGCGGCAGCGAAGGCCTTGGTTGCGTGCGCGAAAGGACGGCGCCAGCGCCTGTTCCAATCCGACCATTTCGACGTGGAAAATGGCGCGAGTGACGGGACTTGAACCCGCGACCTCCGGCGTGACAGGCCGGCGCTCTAACCAACTGAGCTACACCCGCATCATCGCGGCAATCATCGACATGCCGCTCGGGAAGCAGGGCCATTAGGCCCCGCCAGCAGGGCTGTCAACGCCGCGAAGACCCGAAAGCGAACTTTTTCTCCCCGTTCAGTCAGCCAGCAGCAAAACCGGCGTTTCGATAAGCTTTTTGACTTCCTGGATGAAGCTTGCCGCGTCATAGCCATCGACCACTCGGTGATCGCAGGAAATCGAGATATTCATCAGCTTGCGTTTCTCGATCCGCTCGGTTCCGTCCGCGCCGGTGATGAACATGGGGCGCTCGATGATGCGGTTGGGACCGATGATCGCGACTTCGGGGCGATTGATCACAGGCGTGGTCGCAACCCCGCCCAGCGGCCCCAGCGACGTGATCGTAAGCGTCGAACCGCTGAGCTCCCCGGATTTGGCCGAGCCATCGCGCGCAGCACCTGCAAGCCGGCCGATCTCGCTGGCAAGCTGCCACAGATTGCGGCTGTGCGCATCGCGGATGACAGGCACGATCAGCCCGTTATCGGTCTGCGTTGCCATGCCCAGATGCACAGCGCCGTGGCGCGTCACGACATTGGCTTCATCGTCATAGCGCGCATTGATCATCGGATAATCGGGGATCAGCTTGCAGATCGCGGTTATCAGCAAGGGCAGCATGGTGAGTTTGGGCTTTTGCCCGCGCGCGCTGTTAAGATCGGCGCGCAACGCCTCGAGCGCGGTGACATCGCATTCCTCGACATAGGTGAAGTGCGGAATGTGGCGCTTGGCCGCGCTCATGTTCTGCGCGATGCGTTTCCTGAGGCCGATGACCTTGATCGTCTCGTCCTCGCGGATGCGTCCGGCAGGCGCAAAGCCGCCGCCCGCATTGTAGGCGAGGAACTGATCGAGATCGCCATGGCGCACGCGGCCATCCTCGGCCGGCTTGACCTCGGCAAGGTCGATGCCGAGGTCCCTCGCGCGTTTGCGCACGGCGGGGGAGGCGAGGACCTTGGCGGCAGGGGTCGAGGGTTCGGGCGCGGGCGGCGTGGGCTGAGCCGGCGCCGGCGCGGGGTCCGCTGCCATTGCATCGTCGGCGTCGGTCGGATCGGGGTTCTCGACCTCGATCCGCTCCTCTGTTTCCTCGCTCATGGGCGAATCTACCGGTTGGTCGGTGGTGGGAGCCTCGTTCGCCGGCTCGGCGTCATCAGGCACTTCGCCCTCAACCTCGATCACCAGCAGCATCGAGCCCACCGCGATCACATCGCCGACTTCGCCGGCCACTTCGAGCACCTTGCCATCGACCGGGCTCTCGATGTCGATCGTCGCCTTGTCGGTCATCACGTCGACGAGATGCTGATCCTCGGAAACGGTGTCGCCGACCTTGACGTGCCATTCGACAATCTCCGCCTCGGCCACGCCTTCGCCCACATCGGGCATGTTGAAAGTGAACTTTGCCATATCCTCAAATCATCCTCTGCCGGGCGCACGAAGCTGCGCCGATCGACAATGCTGCAACTGCGAATGAAGGTGACAAGGGTGACATGGCGTCACCGAACATCTGGACCATCACCTTCTTGTTTTCATTCGAAAATCCAGTCAAAATCAAAGGTGACACTTTCCCTTCTTGCGATCATGCTCGCACACGCCTGCACACGCCCGCACCAAACCAGATCGCATCGGCTTGCCCATTGCTGGCAAGGTAGGAAAGCGCCAAACCGATCAATCCTTCAAAATAGCATCGATCGCCTCGCCAATGCGGACGGGACCGGGGAAATAGGCCCATTCGAGGCTGTGCGGATAGGGCGTGTCGAAGCCGGTGACGCGCTCGACCGGGGCTTCGAGGTGATAGAAACACCGCTCGGTGACGAGCGCGGACAGCTCCGCGCCAAAGCCGCTGGTGCGGGTCGCCTCGTGGACGATCAGGCAGCGCCCCGTTTTCCTGACCGACGCCTCGATCGCCTCGATATCGAGCGGAACCAGCGTGCGCAGATCGAGGATCTCGGCATCGACGCCCTTCTCGCGGCACACCGCCTCGGCGACATGGCACATCGTGCCGTAGGTGAGCACAGTCAGCTCCTCGCCGTTGGTAACGTGGCGCGCCTCGCCCAGCTCGATGCGGTAATAGTCTTTGGGAACAACGCTTTGCGGATGCTTCTTCCAGGGCTCGACCGGCTTGTCGTAATAGCCCGAGAACGGCCCATTATAGATGCGCTTGGGCTCGAAGAAGATCACCGGATCATTATCCTCGATCGCCGCGATCAGCAGACCCTTGGCGTCATAAGGCGTCGAGGGGATCACGGTCTTGAGGCCGGAGACATGGGTGAAGATGCTCTCGGGGCTCTGCGAGTGCGTCTGCCCGCCAAAGATCCCGCCGCCAAACGGCGAGCGGACGGTCATTGGCGCGATATATTCAGTCGCCGAGCGATAGCGCAGGCGCGCCGCCTCGCTGATCAGCTGATCGAGCCCGGGATAGATATAATCGGCGAACTGGATTTCGGGCACGGGCCGCAGCCCATAGGCCCCCATCCCGACAGCAACCCCGATGATTCCGCATTCCGAAATCGGCGTATCGAACACGCGGGTCTTGCCGTGCTTCTCCTGCAGACCGGCCGTGCAGCGAAACACGCCGCCGAAATAGCCGACATCCTCGCCCATCACGATCACGTCCGGATCGCGCTCCAGCATGATGTCGAGCGCATCGTTGATCGCCTCGATCATGTTGAGGCGGCGCTCGGCGGGCGCTTCGGCGCAGGCGGCACTGTGCGTATCGGCGCTCATCCGAAAGGCCTTTCCTTGCCGAACTTGGCGATCCGCTCGCGCGTTGCCTGCCTGGCCTGCTCTCCAAGATGCCAGGGCAATTCCTCGAACACATCCTCGAACATGGTGTGAAACGGATGATGCAGGCCGTGGCCCAGAATACCGTTCTTCTCGGCCTCCTTGGTGGTTGCCTTGACCTTTTCGGCACACGACCTGTCCATCTCGGCCTGCTGCTCCTCATCCCATTCGCCGATCGCGATCAGATGGTTCTTGAGGCGCATCACCGGATCGCCCAGCGGCCATTCCTCGCGCTCCTGCGCGCTGCGATAGCCGGATGGATCATCCGAGGTGGAGTGCCCCTCGGCGCGATAGGTGAAGTATTCGATCAGCGTCGGGCCATGATTGGCGCGCGCGCGGTTTGCCGCCCAGCTTTGCGCGGCATAGCAGGCGAGCGCATCATTGCCATCGACCCGCAGGCCCGCCAGCCCATAGCCAAGAGCGCGCGCGGCAAAGGTGGTGCGCTCGGCGCCGGCGAAACCGGAGAAGCTGCTGATCGCCCACTGATTGTTGATAACATTGAGGATAACGGGTGCATTATAGACCGTGGCGAAGGTGCACGCGCTGTGGAAATCGCCTTCCGCCGTCGATCCCTCGCCGACCCAGGTTGCAGCGATGCGCGAGTCGCCCTTGATCGCGCTCGCCATCGCCCAGCCCACCGCCTGCGGCGTCTGGGTGGCGAGATTGCCCGAGATCGAGAAGAAGCTGTGCTCGCGGCTCGAATACATGATCGGCAACTGGCGGCCCTTGAGCTTGTCGCCCTTGTTCGAATAGATCTGGTTGATCATTTCGAGCAGCGAATAGCCGCGCGCGATCAGGATGCCCTGCTGGCGGTAGGACGGGAACACCATGTCGTCAGAGGCCAGCGCCATCGAGGCGGCAACGCTGGTCGCCTCCTCGCCGGTGCATTTCATGTAGAAGCTGGTCTTGCCCTGGCGCTGCCCGCGGAACATGCGTTCATCAAACGCGCGCACCATCGCCATGTGGCCAAGCATCGTGCGCAATGTATCGGGATCGAGCTTGGGATCCCAGGGCCCGTGCGCCCGGTCGTCCTCTCCCAGCACGCGCACGAGGCCATAGGCGAGCTCTTTCATGTCAGCGGGCGCAGCGCTTTCGTCGGGGCGCGGCATGGCGCCCGCTTCGCCGATATCGATATCGCTGAAATCGGCCTTGTCGCCAGGGCGGAACCGGGGCTCGGGCACGTGCAGCGCGAGCGCTGGGCGATTGTCGCCCTGCGGTTTTGGAGTGTCGGCCGGATCGGCCATAGGCTTGCTCTCCCAGCAGCTTTATGGAGGCTCGCCTATGTCAGCGCCCGAGGGGGGTCAAGCGTTCCGGATCAGACCGCAACGGGGGCCTTGATCGGGGGCAGCGGCGCGTAATCATCGACCCTGAAATCGCCGATTTCGTAATCGAAAATTGTTTGCGGCCTGCGCGTGATTTCGAGGCGGGGATGGCCGGTCGGCTCGCGCGAGAGCTGTTCCTCGATCAGCTGCGCATGGTTGAGATAAAGGTGCACATCGCCGCCCATCCAGACCAGCTCGCCCGGCTCCAGATCGGTTTGCTGGGCCATCATCCGCGTGAAGAGCGCAGCAGACCACAGGTTGAACGGCAGGCCGAGCGCGACATCGCAACTGCGCTGATAGAGCAGGCAATTGAGGCGGCTGTCGGCGACATGGAACTGATAGGTCTTGTGGCACGGCGGCAGCGCCATCCGGTCGAGCTCGGCCACGTTCCAGCCCTCGATGATATGGCGGCGGCTGCCCGGATTGTGCCTGAGGCTCTCGACGACCTGGGCAACCTGATTGATGCCGGGGCCGGGTTCGTAAAGGCCGTCCTTGCGATAGCGATAGGTCGGCCAGTCCACCCATTGCTTGCCATAAACCGGGCCCAGATCGCCCCAGCGCGCGGCAAACGCCTCGTCATCCGCGATGCGCTGGACGAAATCCTCCAGCGCGATCGCCTCGCCCGTTTCGCGCACATAGCGTGCATGCGGCCATTCGTTCCAGATCTTGACCCCTTGCAGGACGAGCGGGCGGATATTGGTTTCGCCGGTGAGAAACCACAGCAGCTCGCGCGTCGCGGTCTTCCAGTAAACCCGCTTGGTGGTGAGCAGCGGCATGCCCCCTTCTGCCAGATCGAACCGCAGCATGGCGCCTGCCAGTGAGCGCGTGCCGATGCCGGTGCGATCGGCCCGCTCGCTGCCCCGCTCCCAGATCTCGCGCATCAGATTGAGATATTGCCATTCGGGATGGGCCGGCTCGGTCAGCCGGGGTGGAATCGAATTGGTCGCCATGGCGCAAGGTATAGGCTGCAAAACCACGCTTGCCACCTTGGCTATCCACACCTATAGGGCGCGCCTTGCCTCGGCCCGCCGCATCGCGAATCCGGTGGGCCCGACACGGTCGGGGAGTAGCTCAGCCTGGTAGAGCACTGTCTTCGGGAGGCAGGGGCCGGAGGTTCGAATCCTCTCTCCCCGACCATTTCAGCTTCACATCTTCAGCGATGGCGCGGGGCCGGTCAGCGCGATCTGGCTTGCAGGGACGGGGCTGGCGTGCGGATTGGGCGGAAGCGTGGGCGCCATGGCTGACATCGCAAGCACGCCCAGCGCAATGGTCAGCCCGCCAAGGCCCAGCGAAAGCTGCCAGCGCAGGCGCAGAAAATCGGGCGCGGCATAGCCCAGTGCGCGGTCGACCATCGGGCTCAGCGCAAGAAACGCTCCGATATAGATGAGCGCAGGCCCCGGCCATTCCCACCCGATATTGAGCGGAAAGAACAAGGCGGCGGCAATCAGGCTCGGCAGGACCGCGAGGATATAGACCGCCGCCTTCGCCTCGGCGCCTGCCGCAATCGCCTGTCCCCACCACACCCCGCCAAGAAAGCTGAAAATGACAGCGGCATAGACAAAGCCCATGAACAGCGCCGTGAAGCGATAGTCGCTCCCGCTTGCAACGAGCGCAACGCAGATGATCTGGGGCAGCAATCCGGCATAGCCAAGAATGCGCGATGCGATTGTAAGCGAAGCGTGCGATTCCATATCAGCCTAAAGCACCGAGCAGCGTTTGCGGTTCCTTGACGCGCTTGCAGGATACAACCGTGCGCGCCATCGTTTCGTTATCATACAAACACCCCGAGGGCTCCCCATGTCTGACAGCACCAATGACCCGTCCCGCCGCGACAGATCCCGCGAGCGTTCCGTCCCGTCGGGCCGGATCGCGCGGTTCAGCACGTTTGGCCGACTCGTCGGCGGGGTTGCCGGGGGGATGGCGGCCGAGGGCGCGCGGCGGCTCACAAGCGGCGAGCGCATTTCGACCCGCGATCTCATCCTGACCCCCGGCAATGTCAAACGGATGACCAACAAGCTCTCGCATCTGCGCGGTGCAGCGATGAAGATGGGCCAGATGATCAGCCTTGATGCGGGCGATTTTCTGCCGCCCGAGCTGATCGAGATAATCGCCACCCTGCGCGATCAGGCGAACTACATGCCGACAAGACAGCTCGATCAAGTGCTCAAGAGCGAATGGGGCCCGGATTGGCGCCGCCAGTTCAAGTGGTTCAACCCGCGCCCGATTGCGGCGGCCTCGATCGGTCAGGTTCACAAGGCGATGACCCGCGACGGCGAGGAACTGGCGATCAAGGTGCAGTATCCCGGCGTTGCCAAGAGCATCGACAGCGATGTCGACAACATGATGACGCTGCTCAGGGTCGCCGGTTTTGCTCCGCCCGAGCTCGAGATCGACAAGCTGCTGGCCGCCGCCAAGCAGCAGCTTCACGAAGAGGCCGATTATGAGCGCGAGGGCGAACAGATGGAGCTCTATCGGGCGCAACTGACCGATATGCCCGGCTTTGTCGTCCCTCGGCTCCACAAGGAGCTGACCCGCGGATCGATCCTCGCGATGAGCTATGAGGAAGGCGTGGGCATCGAGGAACTGGCCAACGAGCCAGAGGAGCGCCGCAACGAGGCCTTTGCCCGCCTGCTGCGCCTAGTTGCGCGCGAACTGTTCGATTTCGGCGTGATGCAGACCGATCCCAATTTTGCCAATTTCCGCTATCGCCCCGCAACCGGCGAGATCGTCCTGCTCGATTTCGGCGCCTGCCGCGCGGTCGATCCCGCCGTGTCCGATGGCTACCGCGATATGCTCAAGGCCGGGCTCGAGGGCAATCGGGAGGACGTGCTCAAGGCGACTATCGAAGCCGGCTTCATGATGCCGATCGTGGCAGAAAAACATCCCGACCGCGTCAACCGGATGATCGATATCGTGATCAACGAGATGCGCGAGGATGCCCCGTTCGATTTTGGCGATCGCGCCTTCATCCCCCTGCTGCGCGAAGAGGGCTACCAGATCGCGCAAGACAAGGACACCTGGGCCTTCCCGCCGATCGAGACACTGTTCGTCCAGCGCAAAGTTTCGGGCACGGCTCTGCTTGGTGCAAATCTCAAGGCGAAGGTAAATATTCGCCGGATTACCGAGGAAGTTCTTGCATCGACGATACCGATGAATGCGCGCGCGGCCTGATCAGGCCTGTGCCATTGTGATCCGCATGAGGCGCCGGGACAAGGCCCAGGCTCTTGTGGCCGCCGCACAGGTTTGCATTTGTGTCTTGCATTCATTCTTCACAAACCATATCGAGCAACGCCAGTTCGCCATTTTTGTTTTACTAGGATCAAATGTTGCAGCGGACCGAAACTCGACTTTCTGTGCTGTTCGTGTGCCTGGGGAATATTTGCCGTTCCCCGATGGCCGAAGGGGCGTTTCGTGCCGCAGCCTTGCGCGCGGGGCTCGAGTGCGAGGTCCAGTCCGCCGGGACCGCGTCCTATCATATCGGCGAGCCCCCCGATCCGCGCGCAATCGCGGTCGCGCAGGCGAATGGGGTCGATATCAGCCTGTTTCTTGGCCGACAGCTCGCATCCGACGATTTTTACGCATTCAGCCACATCTTCGCGCTCGACACGGCGAACCTTGCCGGCATCCGATCACGCTCGCCGCAACAAGCGCGCGCGAAGATCTGCCTCCTGATGGATTGCGTGCCCGGCCATGAAGGCACGGCGATCAAGGATCCCTATCACGGCGATGAGGCAGATTTCGAACGCGCCTGGAGCGAAATTGACCTGGCCACCAAGGCGCTGGTCGAAAGGTTCCGCAGCGAAGGTGTCGACGCCTCCTTCGGCGCCTAGCCCCGCACGCATCAGGGGCGGCGCGCAGCTAGCCGCCGCGCAGCAATTGCACGCCCCAATCGCGCTCGAACAGATAAAGCAGAATGCGGGCCGCTTCGCCGCGGCCTTTGCTCAGACCATCTCCCGCCTCGACAAGCAGGCGCGCATCGTCGTGCGCGGCGGGCAGCAGGCGCTGGGTCTGCTCGAGATCGGCAATGCGGAAGGCCGCCTCGCCTGATTGACGCGTTCCGAGCAATTCGCCGCCGCCGCGCAGTTCAAGATCCTCCTCGGCAATGCGAAAGCCGTCCTGGGTTTCGCGCATGAGCGAAAGGCGCTTCTTGCTCGTCTCCGACAATTCGCCGCCGCGCAGCAGCAGGCAGACCGATTTTTCCGCGCCCCGGCCAACCCGTCCGCGCAATTGGTGGAGCTGCGCCAGGCCGAAACGCTCGGCCTGCTCGATCACCATCAGCGTGGCCGAAGGCACATCGACGCCGACCTCGATCACGGTCGTGGCGACCAGAAGCTTTGCCTCCCCGCCTGCAAAGCGCTCCATGCTGGCATCCTTCACATGCGGTGCGAGCTGGCCATGCACAAGCACGACAGCCTCGCCGAAACGCTCCTTGAGCGCGGCATAGCGCGCTTCGGCTGCCGCGATATCCGCGCTTTCGCTATCGCGCACCATCGGACACACCCAATAGGCCTGCTGTCCGTTTTCGAGGTGCCGCTCCAGCCCTGCAACGACATCTGCGATGCGGTCCTGCGCGACGACACGCGTATCGATCGCCTGGCGCCCAGGCGGAAGCTCGTCGAGCCGGCTGACATCCATCTCGCCATATTGCGCGAGCGTCAGGCTGCGCGGGATCGGGGTCGCCGTCATCGCGAGCGTGTGCGGGCTGCGCTTGCCTTTGGCCGCGAGCGCGAGGCGCTGGGCGACACCGAAGCGATGCTGTTCATCGATCACGACGAGGCCCAGATCGCGATAGGCAACGCTGTCTTGAAAGATCGCGTGCGTGCCGATGCAGATGTCGATCGAGCCATCGAGCAGGCCCATCAGGATGCTCTCGCGCTCGCGCCCCTTGGCGCGGCCGGTCAACAGCGCGAATTCGACCCCGGTTGGCGCGGCCATCGTGCGCAATGTCTCGAAATGCTGCCGCGCGAGGATCTCGGTGGGTGCCAGCAACGCGGCCTGCTTGCCCGCTTCACACGCGATCAGCATGGCGGCGAGCGCGACCACGGTCTTGCCCGCGCCGACATCGCCCTGGAGCAACCGCAGCATCGGTGCCTCCTGCGCCAGATCGCCTTCGATCTCGGCGATCGAGCGCTGCTGCGCGCCCGTCATCTCAAACGGCAGATCGAGCCGTTCGCGCAGCGCGCCATCGCCGATCAGCGACTGGCCCTTTCGGCGCCGGCCCTCGGCCTTGACCAGCAGCAGCGCAAGACTGTTGGCGAGCAATTCGTCATAGGCGAGACGATCGCGCGCGCGCCTGTCCGCCGATTTGTGCGCCAGATGAAGCGCATCGCGCCAGCTCGGCCAGTCCTCGCGCTGGAGCATGCCCGGCTCGATCCATTCGGAAAGCTCGGGCACCCTCGCCAGCGCCTGCTCGATCAAGCCGGCGAGGCGCGGCTGGGTGAGCCCTTCGGCAAGCGCATAGACCGGCTCGTTGAGCCGTCCCAGATTGGCCTGCGAGGAGGTTTCGACATGATCGGGGTGGACGATCTGGAGCATGTCGCCATAGCGATCGAGCCGCCCGGCGATCCAGCGTTTCTCTCCCACAGGCAGCTGCTTCTTCGCGGTGTAGGATGCCCGCCCGAAATAAGTCAGCGCGCACATATCGCCCGCTTCGTCCTGCGCCAGCACCCGGTAGGGCCCGCGCCCCGGATTGCGCGCGGCGCGGTGTTCGGTGGGCGTGAGCGCGATAACCACCTGCTCGCCCTCGCCCCCTTCATCGAGCCGGGCGATAACGCGCCGGTTGATGAAGCGCTCGGGCAGGTGATAGGCGAAATCCTTGACCCTGGCGAGCCCGAGCCGTTCGAGCGGTTTGCCCAGTTTCGGGCCGACGCCCGTCAGGCTGTCCTTGTCCGCAAATAGTTCGTTGAGCACTTCGGGCCGCATCCCCTCAGCCTATAGCCGCTTGCGCGCGCAGCGCGAGTGTCTTACCTCGCTCCGCATGAGCGATTTGCCAAACCGCAGCTTCGAACAGCGCATAGCCCGCGCCCGGTTCCGCGCCTGGCACCGCGGCACGCGTGAGGCCGATTACATGATCGGGGGCTTCTTCGATCGCTACGCCTCCGGCTGGGGCGAAGATGAGCTTGCCTGGTTCGAGCAACTGCTGGCTGAGGACGATGTCGACATCATGGCTTGGGCGCTCAAGACGCAGGCCGTGCCGGATCGGTTTGCCGGATCCCAGATCGATGCCATGATGAAGCTCGATTATGTGAGCATTGCGCGCTAGGGCCGCGCTGCGCGCATCCTGAAAACACCCGATTGTCGAGGTTTGTGGGAACGGCGCGCACGATAGCCGTTTGACTAAGCAGCCATGCCCGACCTGAGCCGGATCATCCGGAGCGATCATGCTCTGACCTTGTCTTCCCTGCCGCGCGGGAGCCAACCGCTCGTGTTGGCCGACCTTGCGCGCGCTGCGAAGAGCCGCGCGGTCTTCATCGCGCCCGACGATGGGGCAATGCACTCGCTCGCACAGGCCGCGCGGTTTTTCGCGCCCGAACTCGAAGTGCTCGAATTGCCCGCCTGGGATTGCCTCCCCTACGACCGCGCGAGCCCCGCGCTCTCGATCAGCGCGGCCCGGCTCGCCGCGCTGTTCAGGCTTCAGAACCCGGCCGCCGCCGGATCGCAATTGCTCGTGACCACGGTCAATGCCGTGCTGCAGCGGGTGTTGACCCCGTTTCGTATCCGGGAAAGCGTCCGCGAATTCAGCCCGGGCACCACGATCGGGCATGCAAGCCTCGCCGCCCTCCTCCAGCGGCAGGGCTACACCCGCACCGATACGGTCATCGATCATGGCGAGTTCGCGGTGCGCGGGTCGATCGTGGATATCTTCCCCTCCTCGCTCGATGAGGGGCTGCGGCTCGATTTCTTCGGCGACGAGCTTGAGAGCCTGCGCCTGTTCGATCCGAGCACCCAGCGCTCGACGGGCCGGGTCGAGCAGCACCTCCTGCTCCCCGCCTCCGAAGCCCTGATCGATGAGGACAGCATCCGGCGCTTTCGCTCGCGCTATCGCGAGCTGTTTGGAGCCAACGCAACGCAGGATCCGCTCTATGAGGCCGTCAGCGATGGGCGGCGGCTTGCCGGGATGGAACACTGGCTGCCGCTGTTCGAAGAGCGGCTGGCAACGGTGTTCGATCATCTCTCGCCGCAGGACGTGATCGTGATCGATCAGGGCGCGCTCGGCGCGGCGCAGGAGCGCCTTGCCGACATCGCCGATTATCACGAGCAGCGCGGCCGCATCGCGAGCGACAAGGCGGGAAGCTATCGCCCGCTTGCGACCGATGCGCTCTATCTTGCGCAATCCGAGTTCGACGCTGCGCTGGACGAAGCGCAGGTCCACCGCGCGCAGGTTTTCGCCGCGCCCGAAACCGCGACCAACATCGATTTCGGCTTCAAGGCCGCCCGCGATTTCGCGCCCGAACGCGCGCGCGGCGATAATGTCTATGAGGCCGCCGCCAGCCATCTGCGGGAAGTTTCCAGGAAAGGCCGCAAGACCTTGTTCGCGGCCTATTCAAAAGGGTCTGCCAAGCGCATCGGCTCTATCCTTGGCGAGGCCGGTCTTGCCACCGCGCAGGCGACGAGCTGGCAGGAGGCGCACGGCCTGGCAGGCAAGGGCAGCCTGGCGGTGATGGAGCTGCCGCTCGAGACGGGCTTTGCCAATGACGAGCTCGAACTCCTCACCGAGCAGGACATGCTCGGCGACAGGCTCGTCCGGCGCAAGAAGAAGCGCAAGGATTCCGATGCCTTCCTTGCCGAACTTCAGGCGCTTTCGCGCGGCGATCTGGTGGTCCATGTCGAACACGGGATCGGAAAGTATCTCGGGCTCGATCCGATCACGGTGGGCAAGAGCCAGCACGATTGCGTCGCGCTCGAATATGCCGGCGGCGACAAGCTGTTCATCCCGGTCGAGAATATCGACGTGCTCAGCCGCTATGGGTCGTCCGAAGAGGCTGTCGGGCTCGATCGGCTCGGCGGCGAGGCCTGGCAGAAGCGCCGCGCGCGCCTCAAAGAACGCATTACCGCGATTGCCGGCGAGCTCATGCAGGTCGCGGCCGAGCGCGCGCTCAAGCAGGCGCCGGTGTTCGAGATCGAGGAAGCGAGCTTCAACCAGTTCGTTGATCGCTTCCCCTGGGAAGAAACAGAGGATCAGGACGCGGCGATCGCGGATGTCTTGCGCGATCTGGAGAGCGGCAAGCCGATGGACCGGCTCGTGTGCGGTGATGTCGGCTTTGGCAAGACCGAAGTGGCGCTGCGCGCTGCCTTTGTTGCCGCGATGAACGGGCAGCAGGTCGCCATTGTCGCGCCCACGACATTGCTCGCGCGCCAGCATTATCAGAATCTCAGCGAGCGTTTTGCCGGATTTCCCCTGAAAGTCGGTCGCTTGTCGCGGCTTGTCTCATCAAGAGAGGCCGCCGAGACGCGCGCAGGCCTGGCCGACGGGACGATCGATCTGGTTGTCGGCACGCATGCGATCCTCTCCAAGTCCACGGTTTTCGAAAACCTCGGGCTTGTGATCGTCGATGAGGAACAACGCTTCGGCGTCACCCACAAGGAAAAGCTCAAGCAGCTGCGCGCCGATGTGCACATGCTCACGCTCACCGCAACGCCGATCCCGCGCACGCTGCAGATGGCGATGACCGGGCTGCGCGAGCTCTCGACGATCCAGACCCCGCCGGTCGATCGCCTGGCCGTGCGCACCTATGTCATGGAATGGGACGACATGGTGATGCGCGAGGCGCTCTTGCGCGAGCATCATCGCGGCGGGCAGAGCTTCATCGTTGTGCCGCGCATCTCGGACATGGAGCCGCTCGAGGCGTGGCTGCGCGAAAATGTCCCGGAAGTGAAGGTGATCGCGGCGCATGGCCAGATGAGCGCAGGCGAGATCGAGGAGCGCATGAGCGCGTTCTATGAGGGCAAGTATGAGGTGCTGCTCTCGACCACGATCGTCGAATCGGGTCTCGATCTGCCGAGCGCCAACACGATGATCATCCACCGCGCCGACCGCTTCGGCCTTGCCCAGCTCTATCAGCTGCGCGGGCGGGTGGGCCGCTCGAAGATCAGGGCCTATGCCTATCTCACCACCCCTGCCGACACGCAATTATCGCAGGTCGCGGAAAAGCGGCTCAAGGTGCTAAGCGATCTCGACAGCCTTGGGGCCGGCTTCCAGCTCGCCAGCCACGATCTCGACATTCGCGGCGCGGGCAATCTTCTGGGTGACGAACAATCGGGCCACATCCGCGAAGTGGGCTTTGAACTCTATCAATCCATGCTCGAAGATGCGATCCTCGCAGCGAAGGCGGGCGAAATGGGGCTCGAGCCCGCGCGCGACAAGGTCAGCCCGCAGATAACGGTCGATGCGCCGATCATGATCCCTGAGGATTACGTGCCCGATCTGGGCGTGCGCATGGCGCTGTATCGACGGCTCAACCAGGCGCAGGACAAGGCCGAGATCGAGAGCCTTGCAGCCGAGATGATCGACCGGTTCGGCGATCTGCCCGCGCCGACGCAGAACCTCGTGCGGCTCATCGAGATCAAGCATCAGGCGATCGAGGCCAACATTGCCAAGATCGATGTGGGCGCGCGCGGGACGCTCGTCACCTTCCACAATGACGATTTTCCCGATGGTCCGGGCCTTGTGGCCTATGTCGATCGCCTCAAGGACACCGCCAAGCTGCGCCCCGACATGAAGCTGGTGATCAATCGCGCCTGGGGCGACCCGCAAAGCCGGCTCAATGGCCTGTTTCAGCTCACGAAGGGCCTCTCGGGGATCGCGCGCAAGGCCGCTGCGCGCAAAACGAATAGGCAGGCTGCCTGAAGCACTCGCGCGCAAGGCTCAGCTGGTTTTCCTCTCACCCTCACCCATGGCCGCGCCCGCGCGCCGTGCGCGAAAGCTCCACCACTGCCTCGCTCGCCATCGGCTGAGCGCGCAGAAATCCCTGCCAATAATCGCAACCTTCGGCCTGGATCGTCGCGCGCTGGATCTCGCTTTCGATCCCTTCGGCATAGACCTGGAGATCGAGCGCCCGGCCCAGCGCAATGATCGCCCGCAGAACGGCAAGCGCCTTGGGATCGCCAGGAATATCCTCCACCATGATCTTGTCGAGCTTGAGCGCATCGAGCGGCAATTCGCGCAGATAACGGAAATTGCAGAAGCCCGCGCCAAAATCATCGAGCGCCGTGCGGAAGCCCAGCTTGCGCAAGGTCCCGAGCGCTGCGGCCGCCTGATCGAGATTGCGCAACAGGAGATCTTCGGTGATTTCGAGCATCAGACGTTCAGGCGCAAAATCACTGCGGCCGATAACGGCGGCAAAGTCTGCCGCAAAGCGCGGATCGCCAATCTCCTCGGGCGTGATATTGAGCGAAAGCGACAATTGTTCGGGCCAGCGCGTCGCATCCTCGAGCGCGCGGGCGACGATGTGGCGCGAGACCGGTGCGACCAGCGCGGCGCGCTCGGCAATCGCGAACAGATCGCGCGCGCCGATCTCGCCAAGCGTCGGGTGCTGCCAACGCGCCAGCGCCTCGGCACCCACGACCGCCCCGCTCTTGCAGGCGAATTGCGGTTGGAAGAGAACCTCGATTTCGTGGCGATCAAGCGCGCTGAGCAGGTCAGCTTCGAGCGCTGCCGGGCTCACGCCGGGCAACGACCCGCGGGTTGACCGGCGCAGGGAAAAACCGAGGTCTGAGTTGGCGGCGTCCATCTTCCGGGTGTAGTCCAAATCGGAAAAGTCAGGCAGAGACCAATTGCATTGCGCCCTGAATTGAAACACCAGTATAACCCGCTAGCGCAGCGCGCGCGACCCCCTGTTTGGCGTCGGCGCATATGATTGGGCCCGCGTGATGGGTTTGTGATTGGGGAACGGGCATGGCGCGAGATCCTGTGGAGGCAGATGAGCAATCGGCATGCGATGAGGGTGCCTGCGACAAGGTTGCCCTGCTCGCTTCCGAAACGCCCCGCGCACAGGAGGCCTATGCGGCGCTCCTGCAGAAGGGCGATTGGGTGCCGCTCGAATCGGCTGACATGGTCGTCGTGCTGGGCGGCGATGGCTTCATGCTGCAAACGCTCCATGCCATGCTCGATGAAGGCCGGATCCTGCCTGCCTACGGGATGAACCTTGGCACGGTCGGTTTCCTGATGAACCCTTATGACAAGCGCGCTGCGATCCGCAAACGGCTTGCGCGCACCAAGCGCAAATCGATTGTTCCGCTGCGCATGGAAGCCCGCACGCAGGCCGGCGCGCGCCACGAATTGTGGGCGATCAACGAGGTCTCGCTTTTGCGTGAAACGCGCCAGACGGCCAAGATCGAGGTCACGGTGGGCAGCCGGGTGCGGATCGAGGAACTCGTCGGCGACGGAGTGCTCGTTGCAACGCCGGCCGGATCGACGGCTTATAATCTCTCGGCCAACGGTCCGATCCTGCCGCTTGACAGTCGGATGCTCGCGCTCACTCCGATCAGCCCGTTTCGCCCGCGTCGCTGGCGCGGCGCGATCCTGCCGGATCGTATGTCGATAACGCTGCGGGTGCTCGATCCCGAAAAGCGCCCGGTCGCCGCTGTCGCCGATCAGAAGGAGCTGCGCGACATTGCCGAGGTCTCGGTCGAAATCGATCATAGCCGCGCGCTTCATCTGCTGTTCGATCCGGGCCAGTCGCTTGAGGATCGCATCGTGGCCGAGCAATTCGTAACCGAATGAACAGCCCGGCGGGCTGGCCGACCGCAAAATCCTAAACTCTCTCTTGCATTGCGCACCCGCCGACCATATAGGCGCCCTCTCGCACACGGAGAGAAACCCGTTCGTGCTGCTCCCCGATAGCTCAGCGGTAGAGTAGGTGACTGTTAATCACTTGGTCGTTGGTTCGAATCCAACTCGGGGAGCCATTTCTCAACAAGACGCACCCTCGTTCTTGAGTTTTTCAAGGTGCGAGAGAATCGTGCGGTTTGCGCCTGCGCGCTCTGGCTTCACCAGACGCAATTCGAGGCCATTGTCCGCGCGAGCCTGTATCGCATGGCGATCGGCAAACCTTGCCGAGATGCAAGCCTGGTCCAACGGGCATGTTGCCCGCTACCTCATCGCCTAGCCTGCCGAAGGCCCGATGATCCGAACATCAGCGCCGTCCGAGGCGCGAGGCGTCACCTCAGCTTCGACCCCGAACACAGCGGCGAGCCGCTCGGGCGTCAGTGTTTCGGCGGGCGATCCGTCGGCGATGATCCGCCCCTCCTTCATCCACAGCAGCCGGTTGGCATAGCGGGCCGCAAGGGGGAGGTCGTGGACCACAGTGAGCACTGCTGTCCCGGCCCGCGTGGCGCGCTCGAATATCCGCATTACCTCGTGCTGGTAGCGCGGATCGAGCGCGGCGACAGGCTCGTCGGCGACGAGCAGCGGCGCCTGCGCGGCCAGCGCACGGGCAAGGTGCACGCGGGACATCTCGCCGCCCGACAGCGTATCAGCAGCGCGTTTCTCGAAACCGCCGAGGCCGCAAGCGGCGATCGCATCGTCCACTGCCTGTGCATCGGCGGGGGAAAGTCGCGCGGGGCTCGCGCCATAGGCAAAGCGGCCCAAAGCAACGATATCGCGCACCGGCTGGGGCCAAACGAGTGGACGCTGCTGCGGGAGGTAGGCGGCGCGGCGGGCGCGATCGCGCGGGGAAAGGACATGGGCTTTCTCGCCGCCGATCAGCGCCTCGCCGCTATCCGGCGCAAGCAGGCCGAGCGCCAGGCGCAGCAGCGTCGTCTTGCCCGCACCGTTGGGCCCGATCAGCACGGTGAGCGTGCCGGGCTCGAGCGCGAAGCTCGCGTCCTTCACCAATGGGCGATCCTGCGCATGGTAGGCGAGCGAACGGGCCTCGAGCGCGCTCATGCCAGCCTCCGCTGCGCTGCGATCCAGATGAAGACCGGCGCGCCGATCAGCGAGGCGACCACGCCCAGTTTGAGTTCGCTCTCGGTCGGGACCAGCCGCACGCCGATATCCGCGAGCACCAGCAGCAGCGCGCCGAGCAAACAGGAGGGCACGAGCAGCCGCGCAGGGTCATAGCGCAGGAAGGGCCGCACCAGATGGGGCGCGACAATCCCGACAAAGCCGATCGCCCCCGCCAGCGCCACCGCCGCGCCCGTCGCCAGCCCCGCGCCGAGGATCACACCCAAACGTTGGCGCTTCAGATCGAGCCCGAGCCCCTCGGCCGTCTCCTCACCCAGCGCGAGCGCGGCAAGACCTTTGCGCCCCGCGAACAGGATCGCCATGCCGATGATCAGGAACGGCGCGGCGAAGGCGAGATCGGCAAAGCTGCGATTGTCGACCGTGCCGAGCATCCAGTTGACCATATCGGCGAGGCTGAAGGGATTGGGCGCCAGATTCATCAGCAACGCCATGAGCGCGGCGGCAAAGCTCGAAAGGCCCACGCCAATGAGGATCAGCGTCACCACAGAACGGGTCCACAGCGCCGCCGCTGCCACCAGCGCGGTCGCAACCAGCGCGCCTGCCACTGCGGCGAGCGGCAGGACCAGCGGGCCGATCGTGGCGAGACCGAAATACAGGACGAAACTTGCGAACAGCGCCGCGCTCGCGGAAACGCCGAGAATACCCGGTTCGGCCAGCGGGTTGCGAAGGAGCCCCTGCAATGCCGCGCCGCTCATGCCGAGCGCCGCGCCCACCGCGGCGGCGGCGAGCGCACGCGGTAGACGGATCTGCCACACGACGAGGCTGTCGCCCTCGCTTCCTCCGCCCGCCAATGCCGCCAGCACCCGCGCCAGCGACAATGGCACCGAGCCGAGCAACAGCGACGCGATGAGCGCGGCCCCGAGCGCGAGGCTCAGCAGGAGCGATACGCGCGGCTTCATCGCGCACCTTCGGCGAGGGCTTCGATCGCATCAATGAGGAACCAGCCCGCGCATGAGGTCCACGCCCCTTCGAGCGTGACGACCTGCCGCCCGTCGAGCTGCGCGCGGGCGATCGGATGGCGCGCCGCGCTCCACGGATTCGACGGCTTGCTCTCGAAGAAGCCAGCTGCAACCAGGTCAGGCCTTTCATAGGCCAGCCGTTCAAGGGGGATCGGGTTCCAGCCGGAACGCTGTTGAAAATTGGCAAGGCCGGCAGCGCGCACAAGCTCGTCGATCAGTGTGCCCGGGCCTGCTGTTACGCCGCCAGGCGTCATGTAAAGGACCTGGCGCCCGGTTGCCGGTCGTTTTGCAAGGGCCGCCAGGCGGCGATCCATATCCTGCGCGAGGGCCTTGCCCGCCGCCCGGTTGCCAAGCTCTGCTCCCATGCGCAGCACCTCTGCGCGGATCTCGGCAAGGGTTTCGGGGTAGCCCAGCTGCACGAGCTCGATCCCGGCGCGGGCCAGAATGGGTTTCACTCCCGGCCCGCCACCATAGGAGCGCACCACATGCGTGGGCTCAAGAGCCAGCACGTCTGCAGTGCGCGGGCGCACCTGCCGCAGACCCGCCGCTTCGCGCCGCATATAGGAGAAGCGCGCATTGGCATCGGGCGAGAGCGCGAGGATCTCCTCGCGCTTGGCAAAGCGCAGGACATATTGATCGGCGCAATAATCCAGACTGACGATCCGCCGCGGCGCATCCGGCCCCTGCTCGGGCACCGGCTCGGGCATCAGCGAACAGGCGGCGAGCGCAAGGCAGGCCGACAGGCAGGCCACACACGCCAGGATCGACCGCATCATCGCGCCATCACATCCGGAAGCGCACGCCGCCGAACACGCCGCGGCCCGGTTGCCCGTATAGAAAGACGGTTTCGTATTGTTCGTCGGTCACGTTCTCGATCCGCCCGAAAACTTCGAGGCTCTCGGTGATGCCGTAGCTTACCCTGAGATCGGCCACCACATATCCATCAAGTCGCGTCGTGTTTGCAGCGTTCTCAAAACTGTCTCCGGCAACGAAGATCGTCGTGCCGATCCCGAGCCCATTTTCCATGCGGTAGTCGGCGACGAGGCTGATCGTCTCCGCCGCCCGGCGCGGGAGGCGATTGCCGGTGGTCTCGTCAAACGCATCGATGATCGAATAGTTGAGCGCAATGTCAAAGCCGTCCACGGGGCGCAACGCGATGCCAAACTCCCACCCGTCAGCGCGGGCGCGGGCGATATTGTCATAAGTGCCAAATGGCGCATTGGGCACCCGGCAGGGCGGGAGCGGGTTTTCGAAGCATCCCACGAAGATGATTTCGTTCGTCCCCTCGCGCTCGAAATAGGTGACGCCGATCTCGGCCCTTCCATCGAGGAGGCCCTGCGTGATGCCGACGTCCCAGCTGTCCGATTGCTCGGCATCGAGATCGGGATTGCCGAAATCGCTGAACAGCTGGAACAGCGAGGGCGCCTTGAACCCCTCGCCAAAGCTCGCCCTGACGACGGTGTTGCCGGCATTGGGCGTATAGGCGCCGCTTGCCTGGAAAGTGGTTGCCTCGCCAAAGGTCTCATGATCATCGAAGCGCACGCCGCCGCTCAGCGAAAGCCCCTCGAGCGGGGTCAGGCTGACCTGTGTGTAGACCGAATTGATCCACACATCCGCGCGCGTCGCCGGGCCGCCGAAGCTGGAGGTGCGCAACTGCGATTCCTCGCGTTCGGCTCCAACGACGAGGCTGACCAAATCGGCTGCATCGAACACACCCTGATATTCGAACCGGCGGTTCTCGCCATTGGCATCGAAGGTCTCGGTATCGGCCCCGCCGGTGCGATCGATGCTCCGCCGGTCGACCTTGGTGTAGGCAAAGCCGAGCCGGTTGCGAAAGCGCCCGTCGAGAAAGGCAGCGTTGATCCCGGCATAGCCGACGAAATCGCGGCGCTGTGACACCTCATCGGTATCAGCCAGGGCGAAGGCGGGTGCTGGAAAGCCATCGACCTCGGTCTCGCCATCAGCGTAGAACGCGCGCAGATCGAGCGAGAAATTGTCAGCGATCGCGATGTCGAGCTTGCCGTTCACCCCGAGGCTTTCGAACCCGTCGGGCTCGGTGCCGCCGCGCGCCTCGTTGAAGGCGGAGATGCCGTCGGTCCGGAAATAGGTCGCCCCCACACTCGCCGCGACTGGGCCCAAGCGCCCCGAGACATTGCCGATCAGTTCGGCTGTGTCGCGCGCGCCATATTCGGCTCTGGCAAAGGTCTCGATCTCCTCGCTCGGCTCGCGGGTCAGAAGGTTGACGACGCCGCCGATCGCCTGGCTGCCATAGAGCACCGATTGCGAGCCGCGCACGACCTCGACGCGGCTGATATTGCCCATCAGCAGGGTGCCGAAATCAAACCCGGCGCCGACAGAGGCCGGATCGTTGAGCTTGATCCCATCGACCAGCACGACGGTCTGATCGGCCTGGGCGCCCCGGATGGAAACGCCCGAGACCGTGCCGAACCCGCCATTGCGGTTGAAGGTGACGCCTGGAACGGTGCGCAGGATATCGAGCACTTCGCTCGGCTGGCGGTTGATGATCTCCTCCTCGCCGATGACGGTGACGGATTCGCCGACCTGCGATTTCGCGCGGGCCGTGCGGTTGGCGGTGACGATGATTGCATCGTTTTCGGGATCCTCGCCGCCCTGTCGATCCAGCGCCTGCTGCGCCAGCAAGGGGGCGGGCAGCATCGCGAGTATGGATACGGATGCGAGCAGCCGAACCGTGGTTTCCATGATCGTTCATCCAAAGTCACGCCGCGAGAAGGGTTTGGCGCCCCCGCGGATCGGCAGACAGTTGGCCCGCCGGCAGCGCCTGCGAGGGCGCGCCGACGCCGAAACCGGCCTCGCTGTCGCTACTTCGGAAAGAGAGCTTTCCTGTCCCGATGGGCTGAACCCGGCCCTGGACGAACGACGCGACGGCAGGTCTCCTGGCTCGCCGATCATCGCCCTCGAAGCGTCTTCCCGGCTTCGCCCGAGGGCTGTGCCAGTGACATTGGTGCTTCGGGACTCCCGGCCTACAGTTGCGGGCACAGCGCCGGAATTGCCCGAAGGCGCACCGGCTTCCCTCTTAGCTCCGGACGCATTCGCGCCCGCAGCACCGTCTGCGCCGTTCCATGCGTTGGACGCGCATGCCTGTCAAGCAGCGTCAGGCGACAGGCAGGCTTGGCGCAACGATCGACCCCTTGCCGGGCTGCTGTGCGCCCGCGCGATCGCTTGCGCCCATACAATTCGCGACACATCGGGACTGGAGATGCCATTATTCGGGCCGCATAAGGCTTCGCATAATCACAGGAGACCGCTCTTGAGCATTCGATCCACTTGCGTTTCCATCGTCCTTGCAGGGATGATGATGACCGCCGGACCCTCATTCGCTCAGAATCGGGCCGGTATTCTCGCCAAGGCAGATACAGACAAGGACGGAGCCGTGAGCGCGAGCGAGGCGGCTACCCGTCGCAAGACCATCTTCAGCAAGCTGGATCGCAATTCGGACGGCGCGATCAACCGCGCCGATCGTCCTGGTCTCATGGGGCGGGGCAAGTTCGACAAGGCGTTTACCGCGCTCTCGAAATCGGCTGACACCAATCGCGATGGGACGATCACCTGGAGCGAATTCGACGATGCGCAAAAGGAGCGGTTCCAGCGGCTCGATCTTGATCGCAACGGCAGGCTCGACGCCGCCGAAATGACGCGCGCCGGAGCCTGAGGCATGGACCCTGAGACGATCACGAACCGGCCGACGCGCTCCAAGGCCCTGCGCCCTCTTGCTGCCTTGGGGCTCGGGATGACAGGCGCGTTGATGCTGGCAGCGCCTATCCTCGCGCAGCAGCGCAGCGGCACAGGCGATCGCCCTTCGCGCCAGTGTCTGCAGGAAATCGCCAGACTGTGCGGACGCGATCGCTCGGCAATTCCCGCCTGCCTGCAATCAAGGGCCGATCAGCTGTCCTCGACGTGTCGCGGCGAAGTGCGCTCGCGCTTGGAGGAGCGGCGTAGCCAGGCGAGAGATGCGGCCCCTTTCCAGCGCACGATGACCCCGGCCCGCGCGATCGTCTATGGGGCCGACAAGCGCCAGCAGATCGATCTGTACGAACCGGAAGATGCGGTCGATGATCTGCCGTTGATCCTTTTCATCCATGGCGGCGGATGGTCGATGGGAAGCCACCAGCTTGTGCAGCAAAAGCCCGTTCATTTTACAAATGCCAATCGTTTCTTTGCGTCGGCAGGATACCGCCTGCTGCCCGAAGCCCCGGTGGAAGAACAGGCACGCGACGTCGGCGCGGCGCTCAGGGCTCTGGTCGGGCAGGCGGAAGTGATCGGTTTCGATCCCTCGAACATCGTCGTCATGGGACACAGCGCCGGAGCGCATCTCGCCGCGCTCGTCGCCAGCGATCCGCAATATGCCGGGTCCGCTTTCGATGCGATCCGGGGTGTCATCCTGCTCGATGGCGCAGGATATGATATTGCAGCGACAATAGCCCGCGCGCGCGATCGCATGTCGACCCTTGAGGGCGCGCGGACACTCAATCTCTATCGTGACGCATTCGGCGAGGAGGAAACGCGGCAGCGGAACCTATCGCCGATCACGCATATCGGCGGGCGCGACGCACCACACTGGCTCGCGCTGTTTGTCGATACGCGCACGCAGGCTCGCTTGCAGGCCGAAGCGCTCGTCGCAGCACTCGATGCTGCTGGCGCAGATGCCAACGCGCTGGCGATCGAGAACACCGATCATGGCCGGATGAACCGCGAAGTGGGGACACCGGCAGGCGCGCAGCAAACCGAAGCGATCGAGGCATTTCTGGCTCGGATACTGCGCTAGCAGACGAAAGCTACCGGCCTTTCGCGCTCACACGGTCCACTAGGCCAACGGCCTCATTTGCGCCCCATCGAGCACATGCGTGCAACCCAGCGCTGCCGGGTCTTCCTTCTCGCCAAGCTGCCTGAGCGTGCGCGCGCCTTCGCCGCGAAGCTCGGCTGCGCGGCTTTCATCATGTCCCAGCGGCAAATAGACAAGGCGCGAGCGCTCGATGCCCCCGATCGCATCGACCATCCGATCGAGATAGAGCGTAAACCCTGCTGCCGGTTCCTGCGTCCCAGCGATCGTATAGGTTCCGCCGCGACCGGCCGCTCCGCGCACGTCCGATGCATAGATCGTGAAGCCAAACCAGCTTTGATACTCGAAGCCATGGCGCTCCGTCGGATCGAGCGTCAGGCGCACCTCTGTCTGACCCGGCGCCCTGATCCGGCGGGCGATCTGGGCAAGACCATCAAGTCTGGTCGCCAGCACGCCGGCCGTATCGAACGCGCGAAGTTCCTCCAAGGCCGGATCGAACGCTCCAGCGGCATAAAGCAGCGGGAGAAAATCCTCCCCGCCTTCCGCACGCAGGCCGCCCGCATCCTTCGTATCGAGTTCGCGGCGGATGGCATCCAGCTTGTCAAGATCGATCCCCTCGTCGCGCGCGCACAGCGTCTCGACCAGATCGGGCAAGGTGAAATCGACCGAGATGCCGGTGAGCCCTGCAGCCCCGAGCGCCTCGATCGCGAGCAGGACAATCTCGCCCGCCGCTTCATGCGTGTCCGCGCCGATGAGTTCAGCGCCCAGTTGCAGCCGCTCTCTCGCCGGATCGAGCGGGCTTGCCTCGATCAGTGCCGTATCGCCGCAATAGGCGAGCCTGAGCGGACGCAGCGCGTGCTTCATGCTGGTCGAGGCAATCCGACCGATCTGGGGGGTGATATCGCTGCGCAAGGCAAGCATCCGCAGCGAGGCAGGATCGATCACGCGAAAGCAATTTTGCGTTTTCACGCCGCGCATCCGGCTCGCCAGCGAGCTTTCGAATTCGAGCAGCGGCGGGCGCACGCGCTCATATCCGTGACTATCAAGCACATCGAGCGCCGCACGCATCGCTGCAGTGATGCGCGCAGCCGAATGCGGCAGACGGTCTTGAAGACCGCGCGGGAGAAGATCGGTCGTTCTAGTCATTGCTTGAGGCCCCTAACGAATTCGTGACCCCTGCGGAAGCCACGATCGAAGCCGCCAGGCGCAGCGCCTGGCGGCCTCGTCCCCGATCAGCCAACGCCGATCAGGATCCATGGCAGGACCCTTAGAAGGAGAGCGCCTTCACCGTCTTCACGCCCTCGACCTGTTTGGCGCCGGCCAGCACGACGGCACTGGGAGCATCATCAAGGCTGAGCAGCAGGACCGCCTCCCCGCCATCTTCGCGAAAGCCATCGCGGCGGCCGAGATTGAACGTGCCGATATTGATGTTGTGACTGCCCAGCAGGGTTCCGATCCGGCCGATGAAGCCGGGTTTGTCGTCGTTGACGATATAGAGCATGTTGCCTTCAAGCTCGGCTTCGATGCCGATCCCGAAGATCTCGACGAGACGCGGCGAATCCTTGCCAAACAGCGTGCCGGCGACCGAACGCGGCCCGCTTTCGGTTTCAACCGTCACCCTGATGAGCGTGTTGAACGCTCCTTCGCGGCTCTGGCGGATCTCGCTGACCTCGAGCCCGCGCTCCTTGGCGAGATAGGGCGCGTTGACCATGTTCACCGTATCGGAATAGCGCCGCATGAAGCCTGCCAGCACAGCACCGGTGATCGGCTTGCCGTTGAGCTCGGACGCGGCGCCTTCGCGCTCGATGCTGACCTTGGTGAGATTGCCGTGCGCGAGCTGTCCCACGAGGCTGCCGAGCTTTTCCGCGAGCACCATGTAGGGCTTGAGCTTGGGGGCTTCCTCGGCGGAAAGGCTCGGCATGTTGAGCGCGTTGGTGACGCCGCCATTGACGAGGTAATCGGCCATCTGCTCTGCGACCTGCAGCGCAACATTGACCTGCGCCTCGGTCGTCGAAGCACCCAGATGCGGGGTGCAGATGAAGCCGGGCGTGCCGAACAGCGAGTTCTCGGTCGCGGGCTCCTCGGCGAAGACATCGAGCGCAGCGCCTGCAACCTGCCCACTTTCGAGGCAATCCTTGAGTGCCGCCTCATCAATCAGACCGCCGCGCGCACAATTGACAATGCGGATGCCGGGCTTGGCGTTTTCAAGCCGCTCGCGGCTTAGAATATTGCGGGTCTCGTCGGTCAGCGGGGTGTGCAGCGAAACGAAATCGGCGCGCGAGAGGAGCGTATCGAGATCGACCTTCTCGACGCCGATTTCGACTGCCCGGCCTTCGGTCAGGAAGGGATCATAGGCGAGAACTTTCATCTTGAGCCCGAGTGCGCGGCTTGCAACGATCGAGCCGATATTGCCAGCGCCGATGAGACCCAGCGTCTTGCCCGTTACTTCGACGCCCATGAAGTCCTTCTTGGGCCATTCGCCGGCCTGCGTGCGCGTGTTGGCCGCCGGGATCTGCCGCGCCAGCGCCATGATCATCGCGATTGCATGTTCAGCCGTGGTGATCGAATTGCCAAACGGCGTGTTCATGACAACCACGCCCTTGCCGCTCGCATAGGGAATATCGACATTGTCGACGCCGATCCCGGCGCGGCCGATCACCTTGAGATTGGTCGCCGCATCGAGGATTGCGGGCGTGACCTTGGTCGAGGAGCGGATCGCCAGGCCATCATATTCGCCGATCACGGCGGCAAGTTCGTCGGGCGTCATGCCGGGCTTGACGTCTACATCGCAGCCGCGCTCGGCAAAGATGCGCGCGGCGTTTTCGTCCATCTTGTCGGAGATGAGAACCTTGGGTTTGGTCATGATAAAGTCCTTGGTGCGCTCCTGAATACACAGGAGACCGGATTGCCGGGAATTGTGAGCGAAAAATGGGCTCCTGCCGATGCAGGAGCTAACCAAATGAAGATCAGTCGTTCTTGACGGACTCGTAAGCCCATTCGATCCACGGCAGGAGACGCTTGATATCTTCCTGCTCAAGCGTGCCGCCGCACCAGATCCGCAAGCTCGGCGGGGCATCGCGGTAGCCGTTGAAATCGTACCCGACATTGCGCTCTTCGAGCATCTTGACGATTTTCTTGGGCACCGCCGCCTGGTCCTCGGGCGAAAGGCTCTGATACCATTCGCCCTGGAACATCATGCAAACGCCCGTATTGGTGCGCTTGGCCGGATCGGCGACCATGTTGCGCAGCCAAGGCGTTGCCTCGATCCAGTCCTTGACGATCTTCGCATTGGCATCAGCACGCTCAAACAGTGCCTTGCGCCCACCGATCGACTGCGCCCATTCGAGCGCGGCGATATAGTCCTCGGTCGCGAGCAGGCTGGGCGTGTTGATCGTTGCGCCCTCAAAGATGCCGCGGTTGAGCTTGTCGCCCTTCTTGAGGCGAAACAGCTTGGGCAGCGGCCACGCAGGATCGTAGCTCTCGATCCGTTCGACCGCCTTGGGACTGAGGATCAGCATGCCGTGCTGCGCTTCGGACCCCATGACCTTCTGCCAGCTATAGGTCGTCGCATCGAGCTTGGGCCAGTCCATCTCCTGCGCGAAAATCGCCGAGGTCGCATCGTTGATCGTCACGCCTTCGCGGCCCTGTTCGAGCCAATCGGTGTTCGGGATCATCGCGCCAGAGGTCGTGCCGTTCCAGGTAAAGACGACATCGTTGCGCTGCGGCACGGTGGTAAGATCGGGGATCTCTCCATAGTCGGCGCTCAGCGTCTGAAGATTGGGCAGCTTGAGCTGCTTGACCGCATCCTGGATCCAGATGTTGCCGAAGCTCTCCCACGCCGCGACCGTTGCCGGGCGCGCGGGATCGAGCATGGTCCACATGGCACATTCAAGCGCGCCAGTATCGCTCGCGGGCATGATGCCGACGAGGTAATCCTCGGGAATGCCGAGCAGTTCCTTGGACAGGTCGATCGCGTATTTGAGACGGCCCTTGGCATGCGCGGAGCGATGCGAGCGACCAAGCGATTCGGTCTTGAGCTTGTCGAGCGACCAGCCTGGAAACTTGACCGTGGGACCGGAGGAAAACTGGGGGCGCTCAGGCTTGAGCGTAGGCTCGTGGAGGAGCCCGCGTGTGTATGCAGTCATGTGTATTCTCTCCTTGCAGAGAGCTCGCGCGGCGTTGGGACCGCGTGGCCCGCAGCCGCACTTAAAGACCGGGCATGACAAGTCAATGAAGGAATGCGCAAATTGCCGATTGGCGCGGCCGCAATTTTTTGGAACCAATGTGCAACACCGCGCGCTGCATCCGCGACGAACGCAGGCGGAAAAATCAGGGAGTAGCAGGAATGAGCGGATATCTGCGCGACGGGAAATGGCACACCGGCACGGACGGCTATGCCGAGAAGGACGGCACGTTCAAGCGCTGGGACACCAAGTTTCGCGACTGGATCACGCCGGATGGTTCGCCCGGGCCGGATGGACAGGATGCCGTCAAGGCAGAAGCGGGCCGGTTCCACCTCTATGTCTCCTATGCCTGCCCGTGGGCGCACCGTGCGCTGATCACGCGCGCGCTCAAGGATATCGAAGATCTGATCCCGGTCTCGGTCACGCACTGGCTGATGCGCGAGCGCGGCTGGACCTTTGACGAGGGCCCGGGCGTGATCCCCGATCCCAACGAGAACGCGAAGACGATCCACGAACTCTACCAGATCGCCAAGCCCGATATCTCGGGCAAGGCAACCGTTCCCGTGCTGTGGGACAAGCAGGAGCGGCGGATCGTCAACAATGAGAGCGCCGATATCATCCGCATTTTCAACACGGGCTTCGCCGAGCTCGGCGCGAACGACCTGGACCTTTATCCGGCCGATCACCGCGAGGAAATCGATGCGGTCAATGAGCGCGTCTACACCTGCGTCAACAACGGGGTCTACAAGGCTGGTTTTGCAACCAGGCAGGATGCCTACGAAGACGCTGTGGAGCCATTGTTCGAGACGCTCGACTGGCTGGAAGACCGACTGAAGGGCGAGGAATATCTCGTTGGGGGGCGACTGACCGAGGCGGACATCCGACTGCTGACAACGCTGCTGCGTTTCGACGCGGTCTATGTCGGGCACTTCAAGTGCAATCGCCGCCGCATCGCCGATTATCCCAATCTCCAGCGCTTCACCGTGGCGCTCGCCTGTCGCCCCCAGATCGCGCCGACGATCAACATGCAGCACGCCAAACGCCACTATTACGAAAGCCATGTGAGCATCAATCCGACGCAGATCGTGCCGATCGGCCCGGACCTCGCCTTCGGGTGAGCCTCGATGGTAGCGTGCGGGCGTGCTTTGCCCTAAGCGCAGCCACGATGGAGACGACAGACCTTCGCATTGCCCTGTTCAGTGGCAATTACAATTACACGCGCGATGGTGCCAATCAGGCGCTCAACAAGCTCGTGGGGTCTTTGCTGGAGATGGGGGCGGCAGTGCGGGTGTATTCCCCCAAGGTCGCTCAGCCCGCCTTCGAACCGACCGGCGATCTGGTGGGTACGCGCTCGTTCGCGATCCCCTTTGCCGGCCGCGGCGAATATCGCTTCCCCTATGGTCTTGGCGCAAAGGCCCGCAAGGACCTGGCGCAGTTCAAGCCGAACATCGTTCACCTGTCCGCGCCCGATCCTTCTGCCCATGCTGCGCTGCGCTGGGCACAAGTTCATGACATTCCCGTTCTCGCGAGCGTTCACACCCGGTTCGAGACCTATCCGCGCTATTATGGCCTCGGCTTTCTCGAGCCGCTCGTCAGGCGGTTGCTCAAGCGATTTTACAATCGCTGCGATGCGCTGGTCGCGCCGTCACAAAGCATGATCGACGAGCTGCTCGCGATGGACATGCATGACCGGATCGGCCTGTGGTCACGCGGGGTCAATCGCGAGGTCTTCTCGAGCGCAAAGCGCGATCTTGCCTGGCGGCGCTCGCTCGGGCTGGCGGACGACGATGTTGCGGTGGTGTTTCTCGGGCGCCTCGTGATGGAGAAGGGTCTCGATGTCTTTGCCGAGACGATCGTGCAGCTGCGCAAGCGCCAGGTGCCCCACAAGGTGCTCGTGATCGGCGATGGCCCTGCGCGACGCTGGTTCGAGGACGCGCTACCGGGCGGCATCTTCGCTGGCTTCAAGACCGGCGCCGATCTCGGCAGCGCGCTCGCAAGCGGCGATATTTTCTTCAACCCCTCGATCACCGAAACCTTCGGCAATGTGACGCTCGAGGCGATGGCATGTGGATTGCCGGTGGTTGCAGCAAGCGCAACGGGCGCAGCGAGCCTCGTGGTCGAAGGCAAGACCGGCATGCTTGTGCCTCCGGGCAGGACCAGCACGCAAACCGCGATCCGCTTTGCAGACGCGCTCGTCCCTTATTGCACGGATCAGAACCTGCGCGCTTCCCACGGCGCTGCGGGCGAGGCGCGCTCGCGCGAGTTCAGCTGGGATGCGATCAATCAGGTGGTCGCCGATCTGTATGTCACGCTCATCGAGGAGCGACACGCACTGCAGGCCTCCGAGGTCGACTGAGCGCGCCGCTCAGCGCAGCACTCCGGCTCGGGTCATGCGCCGCGCATAATAGGCGAGCGCAATGACCGAAAGCCAGATAAGGGCCGCAAACACCAACTGGAACGGGGACTTGAATTGCTCCGGCATGTCCGAGGTGAACTGGTAGGTGGTCGTTCCGACCAGCCCGATCAGCGAGAGGACAAGCGCGTGAAAGGCGAAGCGGCTGCGCAGCAGCAACAGCAACCCGCCCGCAACAGCGCCCCACACACCGAGCGCCCAGGCGATATCGGCCCATAGCGGCCAGTTTGCGAAATAATCGACGACGACCTGCGGATCGACCCCCACCCCCGATGCCGCCATCGTGATGTAGTCCATGTTGAGTGTCTTGGTCTGGACATAGTCGTTGGCCCCGCCTGCAAACCAGACGAGGCTGACCACTGCGACCACCCACAGATGCCAGGGTGTTCCCGGCCTGCCGATCGCGGCTTGATCCATGATTGCCTCCCCATCACCCCCCCCGCGAAGCGATCGCGGGGCTTCAGGGAGAGGTAAACACAACAAAATTCAGATCACAAGCGCTCGATTCGTTTGGCGACTTCGTCGATGATGTCGACGATCTCGTCGATCGCTTTCTGGTCGAGCTTGCCCGCGCGGGCGCGATTCTTGAGAACATTGGCGAGATTGCCCATTGCGCGAAACAGATCGGGGGATTTCTCACGCACTTTTTCCGCCCGCTTGCCATGCGAACCGAGACGCTCCATCAGCCCATCAACCTCGTCGGACCGATCCTTCAGCTCGGCCTTGCCCGCCTTGGTCGCCTTGAACGGCTTCTTGCTGCCTGTCTCGCCTTCGTCATCGGCCTCGGCAGGTTTGGTCTGCTTGATCAGCCCCTCTTCCTCAAGCATCTGCAAAGTCGGATAAACCGCACCAGGGCTCGGCGCATAGGCCCCGCCAGTCATGTCTTCGATGGCGCGGATCAGCTCATAGCCATGGCGTGGTTCGTCATCGATCAGGGCAAGCAGCGCGAGGCGCAGTTCGCCCGTCCCGAACATCCGCCCGCGCCGCTTGCGGGTTGGCTCGCCATCTGCCCAATCCTTGCGGAAACGGCGTCCGCGGCGGCGCAAGTCGTCCTCGTCAAACTCGCTGCTCGCCTGCGCAGCCATCATCGCGATCATCGGGCCAAGGCTGCTCCAGCCGCTCCCGCCATACTTTCTCCACGTCATGTCTCACCCTTTCGATAGTTCGAATAGAAAGTAAGATATATCTTCGATCTATCGCTTCAACCCCGGCGGCTTTTTCTCATGCACAATCTCCACGAGCGGCCTATGGCCATCGACCAATGGCAGACCTGTTTGGAGAGCAATCGCCCACGAGCCCTGCGCGCCCCACCGATCCGCCGGGAAAGAGCGCCCCGCTGGCTGATCGCCTGCGGCCGCAAGCGCTCGAAGATATTATCGGGCAGGATCATCTGACCGGTCCTCGAGGGGCGATCGGACGCATGGTTGCAGCAGGTCGGCTGGCGAGCATGATCCTGTGGGGTCCGCCGGGTACGGGCAAGACGAGCATCGCGCGTCTGCTGGCAGGTGCGGTGGGCATGCGCTTCGTCGCCATCAGCGCGGTCTTTTCAGGCGTTGCCGACTTGAAGAAGGCGTTCGCCGAAGCGGAACGGATGGCTGAAGCGGGCAAGCAGACCTTGTTGTTCGTTGACGAGATCCATCGGTTCAATCGCGCGCAGCAGGATGGCTTCCTGCCCTATGTCGAGCGCGGCACGGTCACGCTGGTCGGAGCCACCACCGAAAACCCGAGCTTTGCGCTCAATGCGGCGCTTTTGAGCCGGGCGCAGGTGCTGATCCTCAAACGGCTTGACGAAGAAGCGCTCGATGCTCTGCTCGGGCGTGCAGAGGCGCTCGAGGGGCCCCTCCCCCTGACAAGCGAGGCGCGCTGGGCTCTCATCGCCAACGCCGATGGCGACGGGCGCTTTCTGCTCGGCCAGGCCGAAACGCTGTTCAACGCCTCGCTGACAGAGCCACTCGATCCCGCTGCACTCGGCGCTTTCCTCCAGCGCCGCGTTGCGGTCTATGACAAGGACCGCGATGGGCATTACAACCTCATCAGCGCGCTCCATAAATCCTTGCGCGGCTCTGATCCGCAGGCGTCGCTCTATTATCTCGCGCGCATGCTCACCGCAGGCGAGGAGCCGCTCTATGTCCTGCGCCGCCTTGTGCGCTTCGCAAGCGAGGATATCGGCCTTGCCGACCCTCAGGCGCTTGCCCAATGTCTTGCCGCCAAGGACGCATATCAGTTTCTCGGCAGTCCCGAAGGCGAGCTGGCAATCGTCCAGGCCTGCCTCTATTGCGCAACGGCGCCCAAATCGAACGCCGCCTATGCCGCACAGAAATCCGCTTTCAAGGCAGCGCGCGAGACCGGCAGCCTGATGCCGCCCGCCCATATCCTCAACGCGCCTACGACGCTGATGAAGGAGATCGGCTATGGCAAGGGGTATGCTTATGATCACAATGCCGAGGAAGGATTTTCCGGCGCGGATTACTGGCCCGAGGAGATGGAGGAGCAGACCTTCTACACGCCGGTCGATCGCGGCTTCGAGCGCAAGATCAGGGAGCGGATCGCCACTTGGGAGAGTCTGCGCGCACAGTCCCGGCCTTCAACAGGCGATCCTTCGCAGCCGGGCTGATGCGGAAATTCGATCATTTTCTCGCGCTCGATTGGTCAGGCGCACGCGGCGAGCGGCACAAGGGCATCGCGCTGGCATTGGCTGTCCGAGACGGCGGCCCCCCGGTGCTTGTCGATCCGCCGGCAAAAGGCTGGTCGCGCACAGAGGTCATGGCGCTCCTGCGCGACGAATTGCCGCCCAATACGCTTGTCGGTGCCGATCTTGGCATCAGCCTTCCCTATCAGGATGCAGGCGGTTTTTTTCCCGGCTGGGATCGCTCGCCACGCACAGCCCGCAAGCTATGGGCGATGATCGACGATATCTGCAGGGACGATCCGTATCTTGGCGCGCACAGCTTACTCGAACACTCCGAGGCTTCACGCTATTTCCGCCACGGCAAGGATAAGGTCGGCGATCGCTTCCTGTCAGAAGAGGCAATCTCGCGCGAGGGCCGCTTCCGCGTTGCCGAGATCGCGCAGCGCGCGCAAGGCTGCCGACCGGTCAGCAATTTCAACCTCGTGGGCGCAGCGCAGGTGGGCAAAAGCTCGCTGACCGGGATGCGCATGCTGCACCAGCTCAGCGGCATGCTTACCGTCTGGCCGATCGACCCCGTGCCTGCGCGGCGGCAGGTTTCGGGCGGCTCGATGTTGGTCGAGATCTACACCGGGCTGGCTGCGAAGGAAGCGGCTGCGCTGCGCCATGCCGCAACCGGTGAACGCAGCGGCGCGCGCACCAAGATCTTGACCTATGCCGATCTCAACGCGGCGCTGCATGCGCTTGGCAGCGCACCCGTCGACGAGACGGGCACGCTCGATGATCATTCCTCCGATGCCCTGCTGACCGCCGCCTGGATGCGCAGGGTCGCAGACGAAGAGCGCCGCTGGACCCCCCGGTTCCTGACCGCCGAGATCGCCTGGACCGAAGGCTGGACTTTCGGCGCCCTGTGATGCCCCGCTGGCCGGGAAGCGCAGCGACACGAGCGGTCAGCGATACAGACCGCCAAACTCGTCGCGCCGCTCCTTTCGATATCCGGTCTGGCGCAGCTCCTCGAGCATTTCCTCCCGGCGCCGATCGGCTGGGGTAAGTGCCTGCGGAGCCTGAGTGGCAGGTTCGCCGGGCGCGTCCAGGCGATTGATCCACTCGAGCGTGTTGCGATTGTGCTCGTTTACCATGTCGGGAACAAGAAACGCGTCGATCAGCCACCACCAGAAGCTCACCAGCACGAAGCCGATCACAGAGAGGCTCAAAAGCAACTGGATGATGCCCGAGCGGGTCTTGCCGGCATAGAACCGATGAACCCCGAACCAGCCCAGGAAAAGCCAAAGCAGGAAAGCCACCCGCTTTTTCTTGCGCTGTTCCTCGAACATCATGTCAATGTAGAGATTGTCTTCCACGCCCTCGCCTTCCTGCCAATCGCAAGATGTATCGTGCGCCTGGCCCAATCAAGCTCCCATAGGCCTTAATCGACCAATGTCGCTGCCTGTCCTGCGAAGGAGGTTTCGACCCTCTTGAAGCGGAATCGCTCTTCCCGCGCACGTTTGGCAAGGGGCTGGACTTGCGACTGCATTTGCGGCTACCGGGCGCACTTCCGCGCGCAGCGACACGCCCTGCCGCCAGTTGCGGGCCGGTTTAGCTCAGTTGGTAGAGCAGTTGATTTGTAATCATCAGGCCAGGGGTTCGAATCCTCTAACCGGCACCATCCTCCGGCAAGGCTCCGCACGAGTGGCGCCAGCACGGCGCGTGTCAAACATCGCAAGGGTCAAATAGTCGGCGAGCATAGCCGGAACAGAGTTACAAGGCCTTCCCTCAAGCGTGCCGGATTTCGACTTTCTCGGAACAAGACCAGTGGGTTCACACGTTTATGGGATATGAACAACGCCCAAACTTACACTGATAAATCAAATTTGTCCTTGCCCAATCGGCGCGAGCGTTTGCGCATGCTTTTGAAACTGCGTTCGCAGCGCCAGCTCTTCATGGTCGGCAGCATCGCGCTGGCCTTGATTGCAGCCCTGCTGGCCGCTGCTCTGATCCAGGCGCGCAATGCGCCCGAAGTCGTCAGGCTCGGCACGGGTATGGCCAGCGTTGATGCATCGGCGTCTGTCTCGCCGGGACAGGGCCTATCGGACAGCGGTTCAAACGAGGCAGCTGCAGCGGATACCGGCGAGAGCTACATCGGAAGCGGTGAAGCCAGTTTCTACGGCGAGGAACTCAGGGGCAATCGCACGGCCAGTGGAGAAATCTTCGATCCCGAGCGTTTGACAGCCGCTCATCGCACTCTCCCGCTCGGCAGCCGTGTCCGCGTGACGAACACACGTAACCAGGAGAGCGTGGTCGTGCGCATCAACGATCGCGGGCCGTTCCATGGCAATCGGGTGATCGACTTGTCGACCGCTGCTGCGCGCACGATCGGCCTCATTCAGTCCGGCACGGGCAAGGTGCGACTGGCGTTGCTAGTCGACTGATCCTTGCGCCCAACGCGCGATCGCTCAACCCGGCCCGATTCTGCCCGAGCCACCCCGAGCCGCCTGGCCCGGGAACGTGGCATGCAGCAAACCAGAGGCATTCAGATCAGGCATCGCTCGCGCGCGATCATCGCGGCATGCGTGCGGTTGCGCGCGCCAAGCTTGCGGCACAGCGCCTTGACATGAAGCTTGATGGTGGGCTCGCGCAGATCGAGATCGAGCGCGATTTCCTTGTTGCTGAGGCCCTTGCACACACCGTCGAGCACCTCGCGTTCGCGCGACGAGAGCGCGCTGTGGGTTTCACTTTCCGGAGCCCGGGGGCGCAGGATTTCCATCGGCATATAGGTTTCGCCCGCCGCCATGAAGCGGATCGCATTGACGACCGAGCGCGCCGGCAGGGTCTTGGGCAAATAGCCCGCAGCGCCGCTCGCCAGCACTCTTTCCGAGACACCGGCGGGCGCAAGCCCTGACATCAGCGCTACGGGACCTGCCCCCGCCGCCTTGACCGCAGCTTCGAGGCCGGCATATCCGTTCATTCCCGGCATTGCATAATCGAGCAGAATAAGATCGAAGGGGTTCGCATCCTCGATTCTGGCAAGCGCTGAAGGCAGGTCAGCCACGGTCTCGACCTCAAACCCGGTTTCAGCCTCGAGATAGGACCGCAGGACGTCTCTGAGCAGTTCATGGTCATCGGCAATCAGGATACGCATCATGACTTGCGCTTTCTGGCAGCGCTGATCGCTGCAAGGGCAGAGGATACAAGAGCATCGCTGGTCGCTGGCTTGCCCAGGATGCCATCGAACAGATCCGGATCGCCGGCTCGGCGACCATAGGCCTGGGGCAGCGCCGTGAGCAGCAGGACGGGGACATTCTCGCGCACAGCGCGCAGCCATTTGGTCAACTGCACCCCGTCCATGCCTGGCATATCGTGATCGGTGATGACGAGATCCCAGCCATCGGGGTCTTCGCACATGGCGCTCAGGGCATCGCGCGAATCGAGGCAAGGCCCCGGCTCCGCACCTGCATCCTCGAGCATCGCGACGAGCGTATCGACCACGGTGGCATTGTCATCGACCACCAGCACGGTCTTGCCCGCCAGAGTCTCTTCCTGCGAGACCGGATGGGTGTCTGCGCATTCTGGTGAGCGAGGCGCATTCGAAACTGGCCACCAGACTTCGAACATCGTCCCCTCCCCCTGTTCGCTGCGTACCGAGATCGCTCCTCCAATTCCTGCGACGATGCCCGAAACGACAGCAAGGCCAAGCCCCGTGCCATCGTCGCCCTTGCGGGTATAGAACGGCTCGAAGACCTTCGGCATGTCAGCAGACGCGATGCCACCGCCGGTGTCACTGACTTCGATCAGGATGGCTTTTTCAGGGAGGCTGCCGATCAGCACCCGTCCCTTGGGCTCAACGCTCGCATGGGGCAGCAATCGCATCTGGATGCTGCCTGCCTGGCCCAGCGAGAGCGCGTCGCGGGCATTGAGCGCCAGATTGAGCACCACCTGCATCGCCTCGGTCGCATCGGCATCGATCTCGACAGGGCCATCCGGCACGTTCAGATCGATCCGGTGTTGCGGATCAGCGAGGCTTGCCTTGACGAGATCGCGCACGCCTACAAGCGTCTCGCGCAGATCGAAACGTCGGATGCTTGTCTCGCGCTGCCCGAGCGAGAGGAGCTTGTCGACGAGCTCGGTAGCGGTTCCCGAGGCTGAGAGGATACGCTGCGCACTGGTGCGAACACGATCATCCTCGCTGCCTTGGAGAAGGCTCGCCGTGCCCGCGATTGCTGCGATCAGGTTGTTGAAATCGTGAGCGATCCCGCTCGCAAGATGGCCCACGATTTCCTGGCGCTGGGCGATCATCAACTGTTCGCGCAGCCGGGCCTGTTCGCGCTCGGCAGCAAGGCGCTCGCCGATCGCGCGGGTCACGCAGACGATCCCCCCCTCGGGCGAAAGCGATAGCCCGACTTCCTGTTCGATCGGACGACCATCGCGCCCTCGCCCGACCGTCTCTCCGCGCCATTGCCCGGCCGCCATGAGGATCGGCATGGCCTCCTGCTCGATCCGCTCGGCTTCGAGGCGGCCATAAAGCGCGTTCCACGGCTTGCCGATAAGCTCAGCGGGATCATCATAGCCGAACATTCGGGCATGCGCGCGGTTCATGAAAGTGAACACGCCAGCAGGATCAGTGATGGCAATACCATCTTCAGTGACTTCTATCGCAGCCAGTTTCTGGGCGAGCCGGTTTTCGGTCGCGGTCCGTTCAGCTTCAGCCGCCTTGCGCTCGGAAACATCGCGGATGATCGCGGCAAAGCCTTCGGGTTGACCGGTCTCCCCGGCAGACCACATGCCGAGCGAGAGCTCGACCGGGATTTCGCGCCCATCGCGGCAGCGCGCGGGAACTTCAACCGTCTTGCCGACCAGTCTGGCCCTGCCGCCACCGCGCATCCGCTCCATCCCGGCATTGTGCCCGGCTTGATGACGGTCGGGAATGATCAGCTCGAGGCTCTTCCCGATCGCCTCGCCGGCGCTCCAGCCAAACATCGTTTCTGCCGCCTTGTTCCACAGCGTGATCCGACTGCTTTCATCGGAGCAGACGAAGGCATCGGTCGAGGTCTCGGCGATCAGTTGCGCGATCCGCTGGTCCTGCTGCATTTTGAGCGACTGGAGGATCGCCATTGCCTGTCCTGACATCAGTTCGAGCGCCTCGGCATCGCGCACGCTGAAATGCTCACGAGGAGACTGATCGATGATGCACAGCGTGCCGATTCGATAGCCCCTCGTCGTGATCAGCGGGGCAGCGGCATAGAAGCGGATATGAGGCGCGCCCCTGACAAGCGGATTATCAGCGAAGCGGGCATCCTCGAGCGCATCCCTGACCACCATGACATGGTCGTGCGCGATCGCATGCGCGCAGAAGCTGTCGCTGCGGCAGGTTTCAGCGAGCGCGATGCCATAGCGCGACTTGAACCACTGGCGCTCCTCGTCAACCAGGCTGACCAGCGCGATCGGCACATCGAACCGATCTGCCGCGAGCCGGGTTATGGCATTGAGCCCCGGATCGGCGGGCGTATCGAGCGCCCTGAGCGCGTGCAGCGCAGCGAGACGTTCGCTTTCACCGGGCAGTTCGGGCACCGTGGCGATGGTCGCACACGCGTTGGACCTGGTCATTGTTCTTTTGCTTTCGTCGCTGGCAGGCTCTCAGGAGAGCCTGCCGATGGGGTGGCGAGGCCTCTCGCATGCCCTGCGCGCTGCGACAATAATCGCTAAAGGTTAGCCAAGACTATACTTTCGGATAGTCCGCCCCGCCCCATGGGACTTCGCTTAGACCAGCTGAAGCATTGCGCTATCCATATTGTCGCCAGCACCATGCGTCGGTGTCGCCAATCATACTTGTGCGCGCCTGACAGCGCGAAGCGATCCCTTCAACAGGGCGCCAGCCACGACAACCCTGTCACGGCCCAAGCAATGTTGAAAGGATAAGTAAATGAACATGAAGATTGCCGGGGGCCTCGCCCTCGCCGCGTTTGTTGCAGCCAACCCCGCTCTTGCCCAGTCGATCTCCGATGGCTCGGCCGGTGCAGAAATCATCGCCCCGCTTGAGATCGAAAACACCGCCGATCTCTATTTTGGCACGATCGCGCCTTCGACTTCGACCGACGATGTCGTCGTGGTCAGTTCGGACGGCAGCCGCAAGTGCGGCCCTGCACTGGTCTGCCTCACGACTGACCACACTCCGGCGACGTTCCAGGTCACCGGCGAAGCGGGCTATGCCTACACGATCGACCTGCCGAGCGAGATCGAGATCACCTCGGGCAATGGCGACACGATGACCGTCTCGAGCTTCGACGGCTCGCAGGAGCGCGGTCAGCTGCGCGATGGCACCGACAGCTTCACCGTGGGCGGCACGCTTGCTGTCGCCGCGCGTCAGGCCGCCGGTCAGTATCGCGGCGCGTTCACCGTGACGGTTGAGTACAACTAAGCCCTCCGTGGCAGGGGGGAGGACGGGCCACTCGGCTTCGCGGTCGCAGGCGGCCCGTCCTCTTCCCCCCTCGCTGCAACCCGCAGGCAATGCGCGCAACCTTCGTCTGCGCCTGTGCCCGCGCCAATTCCTTCCAAGACCACTCCTGCCATTTGAGGTCTCGATCATGTTTTCCCTTCGTCTCAAGGGCGGCCCACTTGTGGCCTGCCTTGCCGCCTGCCTTGCGGCCCTTGCTCACAGCCCGGCGATGGCCGAGCTGCTGATCGCTCCAACCCGTGTCACGCTCGATGAAAAGACCCGCTCCGCCGAGCTCGTCCTCGTCAATCGCGGCGAAGGCCCTGCCGCCTTTCGCCTGTCGCTGGAAAACCGCCGGATGCGTGAGGATGGCAGCCTGGAGACAGTCGAGGAGCCCCGCGAGGATGAACTTTTCGCGCTCGACAAGCTGCGATTTTCCCCGCGGCAGCTTCTGCTCGAACCCGGTGCGCGTCAGGTGGTGCGGATCATGGCCACAGGCACAGCCGGCCTTGCTCCCGGCGAATATCGCAGCCATTTGCGCCTTTTGTCGGCGCCCGCCTCGGCAGCGCGGCCTGCCAGCGAAACCGCCGCTGGCGATACCAGCCTCTCGATCGAACTGATCGCGATCCGCTCGATCACCGTGCCTGTTATCCTGCGCGTCGGCAAACTCGACGCAAGTGCGAGCCTCGATGCAGCCGCGCTCGACCAAGCCGCGCCCGACCAATTGATGATCAAGCTCACCCGTTCGGGCACCCGGTCCACCTATGGCGACATCACCGTTACGCCAGAGGGCCAGAGCGAGCCCGCATGGACCGTGCGCGGCGTCGCGATATACACGCCCAATAGGAGCCGCGAGGCGGCCTTGCCGCTTCCGCCTGAAGTGCGCGAACAGCTCGCCGGCACGAAGGTGCGCATCGCTTATATATCGACCGACGATGCTGTGCCGGAGACCCGCGGCAAAGTGCTCGCCGAGTTGATCGCCGAGCTTTGAGCATCCGGCTGATCGTGCAGGCCTTGAGGCCGTGTCATGTCTCGTCTGGTCCTCCAAAGCCTGCTTCGCGCAGCGGCTCGGTTCTGGGTATTGAGCTTTGCCATTGCTTATCCTGTCTCGGCGCAGGAGGGTGCCGGAGCCGATGTTTTCGACTCGCTGTTTGGCTCTGCGCCAGCCTCCGAGCGCCCGGGCAAGGCCAGCGACGGGCTTGGCTTGCCGAGCCTTGTTGCTGATGGCAGGCTGCTGTCCGACGGCCTCGCGCTCCACGATCTGGGCCCGGACGAGGGCTCTTGCATCGTGCTCGAGCCGCTGCTCGCGGTGCTCGAACTGAGCTTTGAAGGTGATAAAGATAGCGGCTTCGAGGTAACCCTTCCCGAGCCGGCCCGACGGGTCGTCATTCCCGCCGACAGCTTGCTTGAAAGCGAGACCGGCGCCTGTCTCCAGCTGGATCGCATCCCGGCCTTCCTGCCGATCACGCTCGAATACGATCGCGTCAGCCAGCGGCTCTTGCTGACCGCACACGCACCCGTGCCGGTTCTGTCGCGGCTCGAACGCGAGGACGGCTATGCGCGGCTGCGCCCTGAGATCCGCCGGTCTGCCTTTCCCCTGATCGAGCCCGCGCAGCATTTCGCCCGGCTGTGGAGCGCGGATATCGCGACCGGGATGCTCTATCGGCCGGGCACTTTCGAGGCGAGCGGCTCGGTGCTTGCTTCCGGAGAGCTCTTCGGCCTTTCAGGAAGAGCCCGGTTAAGCCTTTCGAGCCTCGCGGGCTCGCAGGCCAGTGTGTCGCTTGGCAAAGCCAGCGCCGAACCTGATCTGCTTGGCCCGCTGGGCGCGCGCAATCTGGCAATCGGCGATGTTGTTGCCCCTGCCCAGCCCCTGATTTCGGACACTCTTGCCGGACGTGGCCTCGTGATCTCGTCGCGCGCGCCATGGAGCGTCGATCTCGTCGACCGGATTGAGCTGAGCGGCGCCCTGCCTGAAGGCTGGGAAGCGGAATTGTGGCAGGACGAACGCCTGGTCTCGGTGTGCCGCAAAGGCGATCAGACCGGCGCCTGGCGGTTTTCCGACCTTGCCCTGCGCATCGGCCGCAATCGCTGGCTGGTTCGACTGCACGGCCCTCATGGCGAAAGGGAGGAGCATGTCTTCACGCGCCTCGTCGGGCCACAAATGAACGCCGAGAACGAAGTCGAATACGCTTTCGGCTTTGTCGACAGCGGGAGACCGCTGTTCGGTCCGGCGGGCGAGCGCGCCGCGATGGCGCCACTTGGACCGTCTGCCTTTGCAACGCTCGACTGGGGCGTCTCCTCGCAGGTGACCGCCCGCATGGACCTTCGCATGGCACCAGGCGGGCCGACCGCCCTTGCTCTCGGAATGGAGGGACAGCTTGCCGGCGGGCTTGTCGCGGGAACGCTGGCGAGAATGGGTTCGGGCGATCTTGCCGGCGCCGTCCGCATGGCGCGCCGGTTCGGAGATAGCGACTTTGTCTTCGATCTGGCTCGCCATGGGCAAACGAGCGATCCCTGGGCTCCCGCTTCCGTGCGAGACAATCTCCAGATCGTGGCGATCGAAGGGCAAGGCCGAATTGGTTTTGAACAGCTGAGCTTGCCATGGCAGCTTCGTGCGGAGGCAGCGACCCTGCGCGGCGGCCGAAAACAACAGCAGATCGCGGCGCGGCTCGGGCTTCCCCTCGCAAACTGGCAGGCCAACGCGCAGATCGGGCTCCAGCGCAGCAGCGGCGGCTGGCGGGGTAACACGGCCTTTTCGGCCACGGGCCAGCTCAGGGATTGGCGGCTGAGAGGCGGGATCAACACGCTGATCGATGGCGGCCTCAAACTCGGCGCGCTGCAATTCAGTGCCGCACGGCCGAGCCAGTCCGGTTCGCTCGCGCTCGATCTTGATTGGGACATGAATTCAGGGGCGTTTGGCGCGGGGGTCTCGCTCAACCGCGAAATCGGGCCGTTTGGTCTGTCCGGCGCGCTCGGTTTCGGGCGCGAGGGCTTTCGGGTCGGCCTCGGGATCAATTTCGGCCTGTGGCGAGGCGGGCAGCGATGGCGCACCGCGCGCGCCGGCGTTGCATCCTCAGGCGCCGTGCTCGTTCAAACCTTTGTCGATGCCGATGGCAATGGCACATACGATCCGGGCGAGGAAGCGGTCGAGGGGGCGCGGTTCATCGTCGGTGCAGCGCTGCGCCGCGAAGAGACCAATGAAACCGGGCAGGTTCTCATCCGAGGCTTGCCTGCAGGCCCGCCTGTCGAGATCGAGACCCAGCTCGCCTCGCTGCCCGATTTCAGCCTGCGCCCGCAGCGCGCGGGCGAACGGCTTGAGCTGCGACCCGGCGAAATCCGGGCGCTTCCGATCCCGCTGAGCCAAACCGGGAGCATCGAGGTGCAGGTGCTGCTCAAGGCGGGCGAGAACATGATCCCGCGCTCGGGCATCGAAATCGTGCTGCGTGACCACGAAGGGACCGTGATCAGGCGAGCCATATCGGATTTTGCCGGATATGTGCTGTTTGAAGGACTGCCGTTTGCTGAGTATTCGGCTTCGATCGAACAGCAAGGCCAGCAGCCTTTCGTGCTCACAAAAGAGACACCCGATCACAGCACTACGCTGTTTCTTGCGGCGCGCTGAAGCTCGATCCGCAACGGAAAACCGCCGGGTTAGGCCCTGTCATAACGCTTCCTTAACCAAAACCTTCCATCACGCGGTCACAGAGCCAGGCAGCAGGAAGCAGACGGTTCGCAAGGGGGCAGGAAAACACACGCATGGCCAAGCTCATCATCCAGATACCATGTTTGAACGAGGCGGCTGTTCTGCCGGCCACTCTCGCCAAACTCCCGCGCAATCTGCCCGGAATCGATACGATTGAGTTTTGTGTTATCGACGATGGGAGCAGCGATGACACCGCAGGTGTCGCACGGCGCTGGGGCGTCCACCATATCGTCCGCCATCGCCGCAATCGCGGCCTTGCAGAAGCGTTCCGCAGCGGGATCGACAGGTGTCTTGCAGAAGGCGCCGACATCATCGTCAACACAGACGCTGACGGTCAATATGAAGGCGCGGACATCGCCCTGATCGTCGCGCCTCTCGTGGCAGGACAGGCCGACATCTGCGTCGGCGATCGCGGCGTTGCGCGAAATGCCCATTTCGGACGCGGCAAACGCCTCTTGCAACAGCTGGGCTCGTTCGTGGTGCGCAGGCTTTCGGGTACCGAAATCAACGATGCGGTCAGCGGTTTTCGCGCGATCAGCCGAGAAGCCGCCCAGCGCATCAATATAACGACCGATTTCAGCTACACGACCGACATGCTGATCCAGGCCGGGCGCAAGCGCCTGGCGATCACGAGCGTGCCAGTGCGCACGCACGCCGCGACCCGACCCTCGCGATTGTTCAAATCCATCCCGCGGTTCATTCAGCAGACCGGCATAACGATCCTGCGGGCCTACACCACGTTCAACGCCTTGCGGGTGTTTGTCGGCCTTGGCGCCCTCGCGACACTGATCGGGCTGATCCCGATCGGGCGGTTCTTGTGGTTCGCCTTCCTTGGCGAGGGTGATGGTCATGTCCAGTCGCTCGTGCTGGGCGGTGCGCTGCTGACAGTCGGTGTGCTGGTTGCAACGCTCGGGATTCTGGCCGATCTGATCGCCACCAACCGCAAGCTGCTTGAGGCCAACATGCTCAAACTGCGGCGGATCGAGGAGCGGCTCGAGGAGTCACCGGCGCACCAAGGGGGCCAGAAAGATGCTGAATTCAAAAGCGATCTGGATGGTGCGGACCTTCTGAAGAAATCGGCATGAAACCCATCTCCCTGGCAGCGGATCGCGGGTCAATCGGCACAGCGCTGCGGCCGGCGACCATCGCTCTTGGTTCACTGGCCCTCATGGCCCTTGCCCAGCTGCACCTCACGCTTACTCGTTCGATCAACTGGGACGAGTATCATTTCATCGAGCAGGTCTATCTGTTCGCGCGCGGCGAATTGACCGCTCCGCTCAACACCATTCATGTGCACCTGTTTCAGTGGCTGCCCAGCCTGGGCGGATCGACGGTCGATCAGATCGTGGCCGGGCGGTTGGTCATGTTTGCCGCTCTGGCATGGACCGTGGCGATGATAGTGCTTGTCGCTCAGCGTTTCGTCCCGCTGGAGCTCGCTTTGATCTGCGGCCTTGCCTATCTGTCGTTTGGCTTCGTGGTGCAGCATGGCACTGCGTTCCGGGTCGATCCGCTCGCGACAAGCCTCGCCATGACCGGGCTTGCCATACTCGTGCGCGCGCGCCTGACACTGCCCGCGATCGCCGCCGCAGCACTGGCGCTGGCACTCGCCTTCAGCGTCACGATCAAGATCGTCCTGCTTGCTCCGGCATTTGCCGGCATCGCATGGCTGCGCTGGTCGCAAGACGACTTTTCCGCCGACGCTGCACTCAGGATCGCTGCCATGCCGATAGCAGCGGCCGCACTCGCCGTGCTGATCTATCTGTGGCACGGGGCTGAGCTTGCCAGCGTTGACCGTGCTGCAAGGGTTGTCGGCAATGCCGGAGCCCACATGTTCGCAGTCGTGCCTCAGCCGCACTACATCGCCAAGGCCATTACCCTTTCGCCGGCGTTCGCCATCATCGCATTCATTGCGATCCGTGAGCTCGCCCGCGCAGAAGCCTTTCCCGCAGCCCAGCGTATCGCGCTTGCAGGATTGGTTGCGCCGCTGGCGACACTCGTTTTTTACACCAACAGTTTTCCCTATTTCTATCCGTTTCTGCTGCCACCCGTCTGCGCAGGACTGGCCGCCGGGCTGCCGTCAATCGCGCGCCGCTTTCACTTTGCCGCAATTGCTGGCGTGTTCGTGCTTTGCGGCGCAATGACCTGGGCAATCGACGGGCCCAGCAGACAACCGGAGCAGCGTGCCATCGAACAAGGGGTCGACATGCTGTTTCCCGAGCCGGTCGCCTATTTCGATTTTCCAGGTTCGCTTCCGCGACACGAGAAGGCGAACTTCTTCATGACGACATGGGGGGTCAAACTTTATCAGGAGCGGGGCCAGCCGGAGTTTCTGGCGGCGATGCTGGAACGCCCGGTGCCGCTGCTGCTTACGAGCGAACTGAGGATCAACCCCTATCTGCTCGCCGTCATGGAGGGCAGCGCGCGCTCGCAGGCGTTTCACCGGGACGATGTCGTCGCGCTCCGCACGACCTATCGGCGCTGGTGGGGGCCAATCTGGGTCGCAGGGCGCGAAGTCAAGGCCGGCGAGGCCATTACCTGGGATGTATTGGTGCCTGGCACTTACAGTGTGGAGGGGCGCTTGCTGGTCAATGGGCAGCGCAAGACGACGGGCGATCGCGTGAGCCTGGCTCGCGGGAAAGTAACGCTCGAAGCCATCGGCGAAAGCGATGCTGGGCTCATCTACGGGACCAATCCGCAGCGCCCGGCAAGAGCCGAGCCTGCCCGCCCCTACTGGACCGATTTCTAGGCGATTGATGGCTCGCATGTCGCACAACCCTTCCTTCCAACACGGCATGGGGCCGAGCCGCACCCGCAGCGCGCAGGGCTTGCCCGCTGGCGCTTCTCCCCCGCGCGAGAAGAGGAGCAGGCGCGTCCTCTTCATCACCCGCAAATGGGGCCCCGCGGTCGGCGGGATGGAGACCTACTGCGAGCGGCTCTCCGAAGAGCTGGCGAAGTCGCATCGGATCGAGGTGGTCGCGCTCAGAGGAAGAAGCAACGGCCTGCCGCCCTCGGCGCTGGCGCTGTTGCTGTTTCCCTTCACCGTTCTGCGGCGCCTGCTGACGCTCGCGACCAAGCCGGACATCATTCACTGCGGGGATATGGCGATCTGGCCGCTCGGCTTGCTCGCGCGCGGGTTTTTTCCCCGTGCCCGCGTGGTGTTATCGGCTCATGGCACCGATGTCGCCTATGGCGCGCGCGGGGGCATCAGAGGCTCGCTCTATTCGGCTTACCTTGCGTTGGGCTCCAAGCTGCTGCGAGGGGCGGGCGTCATCGCCAATTCCCGGGCGACACAGAGCCGTGTTCAGGGGATCGGCTGGACCACGATCGCGATGGTTCCGCTGGCCACCGATCTGCGGGCGAACGGGCCGCGAGCGCATCACCCCGGCACGATCCTTTTCGTGGGGCGCCTCATCAAGCAGAAAGGGTGCTCGTGGTTCGTACGCGAGGTCCTCCCGCACCTGCCCGAGCCGCTGACTCTCTCCATCATCGGCACGCGTTGGGACCCCCGCGAGGACGAGGTGCTCGATCATGCGCGCGTCCGCTTCCTCGGCCCCAAGCGGCAATCGGAATTGATCGGGCACTATGCGCAGGCGGCCTGTGTCATCGTCCCCAATATCGAGCTTGCTAACGGCGAGTATGAGGGCTTCGGCCTTGTTGCGACCGAAGCGGCAAGCGCAGGCGGACTTGTGCTTGCCGCGGCAACCGGGGGGCTCACCGACGCTGTCGTCGATGGTGAGACGGGATTTCTGCTTCCTCCGGGCGATGCGCCTGCCTGGGCTCGCAAGATCAGCGAGATTTCGCGCTGGAGCGATGCCCGGCGAGCCGAGTTCCTGACACGCTCGCAAGCGGCCGCACAACGTCATTTCAGCTGGGCACGCGTCGCTGAAGAGACCGCCGCTGCCTATCGCAACAACGAGGCTTCATGAGCGCGCGGCACACCGTTTCTGGAGAGATGCTCGATCGGCTGGCACGCACCGTGCGCAGCGCCAATGGTTGGCTGGCGCGCAATCGCCGGCTGTTTCTTGTGCCGGCGCTGGCAATCTTCGTGGGAGGGACTGCCTATTGCGCCGCCACGCTCGAGCTTCGCCTCAGTGATCTGGCGCCTGTGTGGCTGGCAGCGCTCATCGCGATGGTGCCTCTCTCCTTCGTCTACGCGGCGGTGAACCTCAAATACGTGGCCGCGTGCGCCGGGCAGCACATTCGGTTTGCACCGGCGTTCAAGGTCTCGGCCATCGCGCAGTTTTCCGAGCTGCTGCCAATCCCGGGTGGAGCGCTCGTGCGAGGCAATGCCTTGGTGCAGGCGGGCATTCCAATCGGGACCGCGGCCATGCTGGTGCTGGTCAGCGCGTTGCTGTGGGTGAGCACCGGCGCGATCGTGACCGGTTACGTGATTGGGCTGGGCGCGTCCTCCGGGATGATGCTTGCAGGCGCAGGGCTGGCGGTGCTGATGGCCTGTGCGGCGTGGTTCTGGCACTTCGCAGGACCCGCATGGGCGCTAGTCGCGATCGGCTTGCGGATCGTGGGTCTTGCCATCACCGCGCTGAGGATCGTGATCGCTTTTCGCGCGCTTGGTCTCGAGGTCTCTCCGCTCGAGACGGTCCCGTTTGCCTTTGCGACCATTCTCGGCTCGGCTTCCTCACTTGCGCCGGGTGGGCTGGGCATAAGCGAAGCGCTCGCGGCAACGATGGCGATGACGGTGGCGGTCTCCGCGCAGGCGGCGTTCCTTGCGGTCGGGCTCAACCGGATCATCGGTCTCACCTTCAGCGGCCTCGTCACGCTGCTCGTCCTGCGCTCGCGCAGCCCTCAAGCGACGGCCAATGCCTGACAATTTCACCTTCATCGCATCAGGAGGACGCACCGGGACCCAGTTCCTGGGCCATTGCATGAGTTCGGCCGTGGAGGACTGCTTCTCGGTCCACGAACCCGATATTTTTCAAGGCTGGAGCCCGGAGACCCTCGCCAATATTCGCCAGTTCGGGCTCTGGCACATGACCGGTGCCCGCGCGCTGGGGCGCAGCGGGATCCGTGCGCTCGGCACCCGGTACCTTACGGGGAGGAGCGACTTCGACGCCACCGCGAAGCGGCTGCGCGCCCAGCGGGCGGCCTATCATGCCTCGCTTTCGGCATCGCTCATTGTGGAGAGCTATTACGCCTGGTGGATGGTGGCGCCGCGGCTCCGGGAAATCTTCCCTGGCGCAGCGCTGATCGGGATCGTTCGCGATCCGCGGCATTGGATCGCGAGCTGGCTGGCGCGGGCTCCGGGCCGCGGGTCCGGCCATTGGACCCATCGCTTGCCGCCTGGACCGCTCACCGCGATCACGCTGGGTGATGAGCGCTGGTCCAGCCAATGGGAGGCACTTCCCGAGGTCGCCAAGCTCGCTTGGCAATGGCAGCTGATCAACGGGACGCTTGCGCGCGCCGAGGACGATGGCGTGCTGGCCATGTTTCGTTTCGAAGACGTGTTCGACCCGGCAAGCGATGCCCTCCCCTGCCTGCTCGAGTCTGCGACGAGCTTTGCCGGGCGCTCCTATCGTCACGATGATTTGCGCCCGGCACTCGCCAAGCGCCACAATCAGAGCTCGGCGAAGGCGGAGGACTGGCAAGGCTGGCCGCTCGCCGAACGCTGCCTCGTGAATGAAATGTGCGGGCCTTTGATGGAAAGATTCGGCTATCCCCCGGTTTAGCGTTAGGGCCGGATCACCCACGCTGACAGCCAGTGGCGCAGGACCAAACGCCCCGCCGCCACTGGCGTGGCTGCGAACCCGATTCGAGGCCATGTGCGATCCTGGCCCTAACACCTGGTATAAGAGCTTCAATGCCTGAGACAGCCACCGCCCCATGAGATTCTCGGCCCAGAACGCAGCTCCTGCCTGGCCTGTCTTGGCCTGGGCAACGGTGGCGCTCGCCGGACTTTTTGCGCCTGCTGCAGCGTTGCTCCTGCTTGCAGTATCGCCCGATAGCGGATCATCAGCAGACCTTGGCAGCCCGGTACTGGCGGTCACTCTGATGGGCGCGGGCATGATCGGAGCGGCTGCGGCTGGGCGCTTCTGGATTGGTCTTGGTCTCGCCCTGTTTGGCGGCATAATCATGATCGCTCTTGCATACGCATCAGGCGCGGCAAGTCTGGCCAACCCGCTTCTGGCCGGTCTGGCTTTTGTCATTGCCAGCATCAGCTTCGCTGCGCGGGGCGCCTTGTTTTCCCGAAGCGCTGGGAAAACGGGCTGGTGGATCGCGGTCTTCGTCGTCGCTGGCGAGGCGGCGATGCTTGCCGTGGCATGGGCCCAGCCAGGGGCTCTCCCCTTGTGGCTGTTGACGCTTTTGCCCGCGCAGTGGGCAAGCACCGCAATCGCTGCGGCGCTGACAGGCACAGCTGCATCCTTGGCCATGCCGGCCCTTCTGGCGCTTGGCGGAACGGCCACAGCAACGCTCTTCGTGGCCCGCATGTTGCCCCGGCGCTGGCCCTATCTCGTCATGTTCACTAGCTGGCTCGCGCTCTCCGCCTATGTCTATCAGAACAGCCCACCCTCGCCCGCCCTCCTGCATACAAGCGCAATCCATGAGGCGACGCACGCCCTGTGAGAGCAATGCGCGACCGGCAGCGCCTCTGGCCTAAGGTGCGCATGGCTCGATGCTGGCCCAATTCGGCTGGCCATCCCTAGCGGGCATCGCACTTCCAACCCTTCGCCGCGATGGCTAGGGTCAGCGCGTGCCCCGGTCATCTTCCATCTATTCGCTCAAGGCGATCGAGCAGGCTCCCGCTCATCTCGACCGGGCCGAGCTCTTTGCGATCTGCAAGCTCGATTTGAACAAGCCGCCTGATCTTGCCACGATGGTTTCGGAAGAGGACTATGTCAGGCTGCTCGAGACCATAGCGCAGGCCGAAGAGGGGCCGCCGCGAGCCCATATCAATCTGGGAGCCTCGATCCGCTGCGAAGATCTGGGAGCGGTCGGGCTTGCATGGAAAAGCTCTCCCACGTTGATGGATGGTTGGGACCGCGCAGAGCGATATGTCGGTGTTGTCGCCGGTGTAAGGGCGCTCGAGATCACCCGCGCTGAGCGCGCAACCCAGATCCGGTTCGTTCGCTTGAGCAACGAGGCTCCGATGGGCGCACGGCTGTCGAATGAAGCGACCTTCGCGTCTTTCACCGCGATCTGCCGCGAGGCTTCGGGTCGACCGTTCAAGCCAGACCGCGCACTGTGCGCGCATGCCCTGATCGGCGACAGGGCGTTCCTGGAGGACTATCTGGGATGCACTGTGGAGGATCGCGCGGGTATCAATGCGATTGTGATTTCGAACGCAGAGCTGGCGCTGCCCAATGCCGTTGGCGATGATGCGATCTCGCGTTTCTTCGATCAGCGCGTTGAGGAAATCCTGGCAGAGATGCATTCGCCCATTCCGATCGACATGCAGGTGAAATCGGAAATCGGAAAGAATCTGAGCGGCGGCGTTCCCAAACTGTCTGATGTCGCAAAGGCACTTGGGATGAGCGCGCGCACATTGCAGCGCAAACTCCACGATGAAGGGGCGGTGTTTCAGGATCTCGTCGATCAGGCCCGGCGCGAATTGTCCGAACGGCTGCTGCGCACCACGCAATACCCCCTTGTCGAAATTGCCTTTCTCACCGGGTTTGCCGAGCAAAGCGGCTTTACGCGCGCTTTCAAGCGCTGGTCGGGCGAGACACCGCGGTCATATCGCCTGAGCGCAATCTAGGGCCAGTGACGCGATCTGCAAAAGGCCTGGCACTCTAGGGCAAGAAGGCCCGCTGCCTGAGGCCTATCCCTTGCTTGTCTCCAACGAAAAGGAACAAGCCCATGACCTATCAGGAACAAGACGAACCAATCACACTGGTGATCGGCGGGACCGGCAAGACCGGCAAGCGGATCGCCGAACGCTTGACGACCAAGGGGCAGCAGGTCCGCATCGGATCACGCTCCTCCAATCCCGCTTTCGACTGGCACCGGGAGGCTGACTGGAAAGCAGCTCTCGAAGGCGTCAGGAGCATCTACATCACCTATTCGCCCGATCTAGCCATTCCTGGAGCCACTGATGCCATCCGCTCGCTGGTCTGGCAGGCAAGCTTCCATGGCATCGAGCGAATTGTCCTACTTTCAGGACGCGGCGAGGCAGAGGCACAGGCTTGCGAGCAGATCGTGCAGGATAGCGGCCTTGAATGGACCATCGTGCGCGCCAGCTGGTTCAATCAGAACTTTTCCGAAGGTGCCTTCATCGACATGGTCCTGGACGGAGCAATCACACTCCCAGCCGGGGACACACCCGAGCCATTCGTCGATGTTGACGATATTGCCGAGGTCGCGGTCGCAGCGCTTACAGAAGATGGGCACCATGGCGAAATCTACGAGGTCACCGGCCCCCGGCTGATGACCATGGCCGATGTCGCTACCGACCTTTCCAGTGCGACCGGGCGACAGATCACCTTCATCGATGTCCCGCATGATGCCTTCATTGAACAACTGAGCAGCGCAGGCGCGCCCAGGGATGTGGTGTGGATGCTGGACTACCTGTTCTCTACCGTGCTCGATGGTCGCAACGCCCATCTGGCCGACGGGGTTGCGCGCGCGCTGGGGCGGGCGCCCAGGGATTTCGCAGATTATGCCCGTGATGTCGCGGCGAAAGGTGTGTGGAGGTCAGCGGCATGAGACCCGCTGTTACACGCGGCGCCCTTGCCGTGTCGGGCGCGATCCTCGCGATTACGGGCGCCTCGATCATGGCGGCGCCCCGCCTGTTCCTCGTGACCAGCGAAGTGATCATCGAGCATGACGCGGGCCTCCTGTCAGAAGTGACCGCGCCGAGCGGCCTTCTCGTCGTGACCGGCGTGTTCATGATGGTCAGTGCGATCAGGGCGCGGCTCGCAAGGCTCGGCCTCCTCGCCGGCGCGCTTGTTTATGGCAGCTACGCGATGAGCCGCTTCATCAGCATGAATCTGCACGGGACGCCGTCCGATACATTGGTCATCGTTGCCTATTTCGAGCTCGGCGTTGCGGGTTTTCTGTCAGCACTCAACCTCGCTTCGGGATCGTCAGGGCCCGAAAACTGATTTCGCACATCTATCCCCTACGCGCGTGAACATTCCGCAAGCCAGGTCCACATTCACTCAACTCAAATCTCAGGAACCATTGTCATGACCTATGATTGGCCACTCTATTTCTGCCTTTTCCTCGCGCTCTGGAGCGGCGTTGTCGCAGGCGTTTTTTCCGCCTTTTCCGAGTTCATCATGTCGGCCCTTCTCAAGGCCGAGCCAGCGAGCGGCATGGAGGCGATGCAGCATATCAATCGCGACGTGATAAAGACCCAGTTCGTCGCTGGCATCCTCTCGATTGCAGTCTTCTCGGCGCTCTTTGCGCTCTATGGCCTTGCAGTGTTCGAAGGGGCCGCGCTGGTGACGCTGATACTTGCGCCGCTGATTTACCTTCCAAGCGTTTTCGCGATGACGATGATCGGCAATGTCCCGATGAACAACCGGCTGGACAGTCTCGATTACACCAGCGCCGCAGCCCACGCATACTGGCTCGAATATGGTCGCAAGTGGACGCGGCTCAATCACTTCCGGTCACTAGGCAGCATTCTCACCTCCGGTCTCTACATCATCGCCGCGATCACGTTAATCACCAGCGGGCAGGTGTGATCCTGAAGCGGCGGGCCTCGGAGCTGCGGACCCAAACGCGATCGCCGCCTTCCTGCGTCCCATTGGCGCGAACTGCCAAAATCATGGCGGTGCCGGGCAAGAGCGCCTGAGCGAGAGCGGCTATCAAGGCACGCATGCAATCAAAGGGAGATCACGAAATGCAAAGCCAAAAATCCGCATCAAACGCCAGCCCGGTCACGCGCACCCAGCCCCAAGGTGGCCAGGTTGCGGGCCCGCTCGCTGGCAAGCCATTCACGGTCGCAAGCGGCTTCGAGGCGCTCAGTTTCCATCATGCCATGTTCGGCGGTCTGATGGACCCGCTCGTGATGGTCGATCACTATACGATGAGCGAACCCACATTCGGCCCCCATCCCCATGCCGGCATGTCTGCTGTGAGCCTTCTGTTCGAAGACAGCCGCGGATCGTTCAACAACCGGGATTCCCTGGGCAATGACATCGATCTGGAACCCGGCGATCTCTACTGGCTCAACGCGGGCAGCGGAGCGGTTCACGATGAAAAGCCGGTTCGAGGTGCTATCGCACATGGCCTGCAGATGTTCGTAAATCTTCCCGCCCGAATGAAGCGCGCCGCCCCTGAAACACTTCACGTCAAGGCGAGTCAGATGCCTCTGATCGAGAAAGACGGTGCAAAAGTGCGCCTTGTTCTGGGAGAAAGCAACGGCCTTGCTGGGGCGACATCACCTGCGCTGCCGATGACGATCCTCGATGCGATGATCGCTGCCGACGGCGAGCTCGATCATGAAGTGGCTCCCGGGCATGCGCAATGGATCTATGCTGTAAACGGATGCATCGACGTGTCCGATGGCAAGACGATCGCCACTGTTTCGGTAGGCGAGGCGCTCGCGGTTGGAGCCATAGAGGAGCACGCCGCGCTGCACGTGCGCGGCCGGAGCGATAGTCATTTCGTGCTCGTCACCGGTGAACCGATCGGCGAAACTTTCGTTCAGCGTGGTCCCTTCGTGATGAGCAATGAAGCCGAAATCGTGCAGCTCGAAGCCGATTATCGCGAAGGGCGATTGGGGGGGATCGCCGCATAGGCGCGCGATCCAGCAGACCTCAGGGCGACAGTCCACAGCGACACTTGTTTTTGTCAAATTTGGTGGACATTAGGTTCGACTGGCTCCAAACTTGCGCTCTGCGGAAGAGACGGAGAACAGGCAAAATGGCAATCGGCAACATAATCCCGAACAGCATGGGCACGGCTCGCAGACCGATTGGCCTGCTTGCAAGCACGCTGGCATCCGCCTTGGCGCTGACCGCTTGTGCGACGACCGGCATGGCGAATGCAGAGGGGGGCAAAGCCGATGCAGACCGTGTTGAAATGGCCGCGATGACCGAAGCCGAGGGCCCCTACCCCTCGACCTACAAGCCCTATCCCGGCGTCGCGACCGCGCTTGTGGGTGCGACCGTCTATGATGGAGCGGGCAATCGGATCGACAATGGCACCGTCCTGTTTCGCGATGGCAAGATTGTGGCGGTCGGCGATGCGACCCTCTCCACCGAAGGCTACAGGGTGCTCGATGGCACGGGCAAATACGTCACGCCCGGCATCATCGACATTCACTCGCATCTCGGCGACTATCCCAGTCCCTCGGTCGATGCGCACAGCGATGGTAACGAGGCCACCGCGCCGACCACGCCCGACGTCTGGGCCGAACACTCGGTCTGGCCGCAAGACCCCGGCTTTTCGCGCGCGCTCGCCAATGGCGGGATCACAAGTCTCCAGGTTCTGCCGGGCTCGGCCAATCTCATGGGCGGGCGTTCGGCAACGCTCAAGAATGTGCCTGCGCGCACGGTTCAGGGCATGAAATTCCCCGGCGCGCCCTATGGTTTCAAGATGGCCTGCGGCGAAAATCCCAAGCGGGTGTACGGCTCCAGAGGCCGCAAGCCTTCGACCCGGATGGGCAATCTCGCCGTCGATCGTCAGACCTGGCTCGACGCAATCGCCTATGCCAACAATGAAGATGCCAAGCGTGATCTCGCCAACGAGACGCTGGTGGGCGTGCTGAAGGGGGAAATCCTCGTCCACAATCACTGCTATCGGGCCGACGAGATGGCGCTTGTGATGGATATGGCCAAGGAGATGGGATACAAGGTCGCCGCCTTCCACCACGCGGTCGAGAGCTACAAGATCGGCGATCTGCTGCGCGAAAACGATGTGTGCAGCGCAATCTGGGCTGACTGGTATGGCTTCAAAATGGAGGCCTATGACGGCATCCTCGAAAACGCGGCGCTGCTGCATCAGGCAGGCGCGTGCGTGGTAATCCACTCGGACGATGCGAACGACATCCAGCGCCTCAACCAGGAGGCTGCCAAGGCGCAGGCTGCGGGCAACCGGCTGGGCCTCGATATCCCCGATGCGACCGCGATCGGCTGGATCACGCTCAACCCCGCCAAGGCGATGGGGATCGATGCAATGACCGGCAGTCTGGAGGCCGGCAAGATGGCGGATGTCGTCTTATGGAACGACGATCCGCTAAGCGTCTATTCGCGGCCTGAAAAGGTCTGGATCGATGGCGCGCTGATGTTCGACATGATGGATCGAAAGCGCAGGCCGGTGAGCGATTTCGAGCTCGGCCAGCCCGGCGAAGGAGACGTGAAATGAAGGCTTTTCTTGCTCTCGCCGCCTGCGCTCTGGCTCTCTCGGCCAGCCCGGTAAGCGCGCAGGATCTCGTTATCACGAACGCCAAGGTCGTGCTCGGAGATGGTAGCGAGCCGATCGAGAATGGCACTGTTGTCGTGCGCGGCGGCAAGGTCGTCGCCGCTGGCGCCGGGGTGACCGCGCCCGCCGACATTGCGAGCATGGATGCCGGCGGCGCCTGGGTGACGCCCGGCCTGTTTGCCACCATGACCACGCTCGGCATCTGGGATGTGGGCGCGGTGAGCGAATCCAACGATCAGCGGGCGGGCAGTGCGCCATTCAGCGCTGCGCTCGACACCGCTCCGATCGTCAATCCTGCCTCGCAGCATGTGCTGATCCACCGCGCAGCCGGCATTACCCGTGCAGCGACATCGACCATGCCTTCGGCGTCGATCTTTGCGGGCCAGGGCGCGATCATCGATCTCGATGATGACGGCTCGCCGATCATGCAGCCGCGGGCCTTCCAGATGGTCACGCTTGGCGAATATGGCGGCGCGATCGCGGGCGGAAGCCGGGCGGCAGCGCATGTCCTCTTTCGCAATGCGCTGCGCGAAGCGGACAGTTATGGCAGTGCAGCCCGCATTCCAGCCAGCGGGCGTGCGCGCGATATCCGCAGCGGCGATGATCTCCCGCTCGATCCACGCCTTGCCGGACGGGACACCGACAGGGCAGGTGATGCATTGCTCACGCGCTTCGATGCAGCCGCGCTTGTGCCTGTTGTTCGCGGCGAACAGAAACTCTACGTCGCTGTCGAGCGCGCTTCGGACATTCGCGCAGCGCTCGCGCTCAAAAGCGAATTTACAAGGCTCGATCTCGTGCTGGTCGGCGCGAGCGAGGGTTGGCTCGTGGCCAGCGAGATCGCCGCAGCCGGTGTGCCCGTGATCGCCGATGGCCTCGATGACCTGCCTTCGAGTTTCGAGCAGCTTGCCGCCACACAGAGCAATATCGGCCGCATGAAACGCGCCGGAGTGCAAGTGGCGATCAACGCATCAGGCCTCAATCACGCGCGCCGTCTCACCCAGGTCGCCGGCAATCTGGTCGCGCTGACCAAGGTGCCCGGAGCCTCGGGTCTGAGCTGGGGCGAGGCCTTTGCCGCGATCAGCTCGGTCCCGGCGCAGATCAGCGGCCTGGGCGGAAGGGCCGGCATACTCAAGGCCGGAGCGCTCGGCGACGTGGTGATCTGGGATGGCGACCCGCTCGAGGTCGGATCGATACCCACGCGCGTCTATATCGGCGGGGTCGAGCAATCGCTCGAGAACCATCAAAGCCGCCTGCTCGATCGATATAAAGACGGATATGAAGGCGCGCTGCCCAAGGCTTATGACTGGTAGGCTTGCCTGACGGCGCTGCTCGGGGCGCGGCAAGACTGCCCGATGAGTACCGCATTGGTCGCCAGCGGCAAAGGCCTGGGACCGTCAGCCAATGGCTGGCTCAGTCGGAGCGCGTTCAGTGCCACCTGGCGCTCAGAGGCTCGCTGCGAAGCGTCGCCGACTGCTTGCACCAAACCTGGTAGCGGAGGAGGGACACGCATTTCCTAGATAAGCAATTGTTATTACGAATTTTTCTCCTATGTAATTTGTACGATACCCCCAACTGTACCCCCACCTGCGACGAACCGTTTCTAAATCTCGCCAAGCCGCTCGAGAGCGGCAGCATAGCTTGTGAGGAATATCACCCCACTTCTATGCCGGCTTCGCGCCCCAATCCAAGACGCAGCGATCCGAGATTTTAGTTCCCGGAAGCGGACATTCTCCCAAGCCATTCCGGACTAGGAGAATAGACATGACACGATCACAATTCCACCCAGCTACGCAGAATAGAGCGCGTTGGAACTTCGGCAGTAAGATCGGCCTCAAGCGTCCATTCAATCAGAAGCAGATATGGGCCATCCACTTCTTCCTCGATCGCGAAGAACGCATCTTAAATCGAGCACTGCGCAGACCACAAAACCCTCGTCATGTATGGAGTGGCGACTTCGTCATGGACCGGACGTATGACGGCAAAGCGTTCCGCATGCTCGCGGTCATTGAAAAGCACGGCAGGCAATGCTTGGCGACCCATTTGCAACGCAAGCTCAAGAGCGATGACGCCGCTCGCTCACCTTCCAAGACATCATCTTCTGCTGACGTATGACAATCTCAGTTGTTAGTCTCACGCCAGCTTTCACCAACTGCTTGTCCAAGCTCGAGCAGGCGCATTTGTTCGGCAACTATCAGTTCGACTTGGTCATCCGGCACCGTGCCGGGCAGATTGAGCGTCGTCGACATGTAGACATGGAAAAGGTCGTGCATGGTCGGAATTACCGTTCCGTTCTGCTGCAGTTCTTCCTCGGCACAAACGCCCATCCAGCCTATTGGTAGTGGCACCAAAGCGTCCGGATTGTGCATGAGCACTGCACCGTCACGCCACGGTTCAGGAGGAACCTCCCGATCGCCGACCATATATGCGAAGTTGTCATGCGTGTGGGCGTTGGGATCAGGATCCCAGCAGTGTCCCAAGCGGATCATCTGTACAGCCTCAGAACGATTTCTGCCCTGCTGGCCCATCCGGCCAAATTTCGGCACCGTCCCAGAATTCGAGAAAAGTATAGCCGACACGTTTTCAGCACCTGGCAGACCGAAAAACCTAGAAGGGATCGTCTTGGACCCGCGATGCTCCTCGATCGCCTCGCCCTCGACGATCATATCACCGTCCGTGTTAAACCAGTGCCGGTGCCTAACACCATAGACATATTGCGAAACCGAGGTAGCCGATAACCCCAGTCCTCCCGCGTGAAAATTCTCGATAGCGATCACCAGCGGCTTTCCGTTCACGTGCGGGAGTTCCCAGTACCTTTTCTGGAGCTTCGAATAGAGGGGGCTGCCGATTTTGATCGCCACTTCATGCATTAGGAAACGGAATATGCCATCCACATCCTCGGGCAAGTCTGCCGGCGTTTGGCGATAGGGTCGGATATCCGGAGACGGGGCCGGGTTTGCGGTCACAGCTTCTACTGCCACGGTAAGGCCATCGCGGGTTAGCAGAAAATCTGGGCGGGATTGCGACCTGTCGATCTGGTGTCCGCCCGCATTGAATAGAGCTTGAAGATAGAGTTCGAAGACGCGCGCATCAAAACCATGAGTTTGAAACTGCTGGACGAAATTGCCGTCCGGATCGCCCATTCTCGCAGCGACCTCCGACATCGTTGCCTTTGCGGGGCCCAATAGCGGGTCATCGCGCAGCCGAATGTAGTCCGGATGGAGGTGACGATCCGTTGCCAGAGTTGCAAAGAGGTCGAGTGACACTAGCACTCCTCCCCGCCGCCCCTCGCAGCACGATCACGCAGCAGATAGACACCGACGGCGCACGCGACAGTCACGACGAGCTCGGCCTCCTCGAATCGCGGTCGGCGGCCTTCCTGAATATGACGTCCCTGCTCGGAGGCAAATCCCCAGAGGCGATGCAAGGCCGTATCCAATGGTGGTGGAACAATCATCTGCCCGATGATCTTCCCAAGGGTTTCCTTGGTATCATGGACCTCGCGGGCAACGCATTCCAGTGAAGCCATTGCGTGCTGGATCGCTCCAGTAACATCTGCTTCTGGCCGCCGAGAAATGTCCTTCAGCGCCTCGTGGATTTCGATGGCGGCGGTGGGCGCGCCTGATCGATCCATAACAGCAACCGCATCGGCAGTGGCCACTTCGAATGCTTCGGACCCTCTAACCACCAATCGCCCATGTTCCATGACCCAGCCTACCCCAAGCTGCCTGAAAGAAGCGTTGAGCCGATCGGAAAACTCAACCTGTCTTTCCCCGGTAAAATCACCTTGAGCGATCTCGTCGTGCAATCGCTCGGCGAGGTCGTATATCTTGAACCATGGCGCGTCGTCCGCAAGCTGCAGGACCTCGTTTTCGATATTGCCTGGCGACCAATTGTTCGGGTCAGGGCGACAAAGGAGCAGGTCGCATAAGACATGACGCATGCTGTCCGGTCCGAGACCGAACGAATATCCGAGGCGCACCACTGCATCGCGGACCGGGCCCGGAGCATCTTCCCTGATCGTGATTTCTGCGTCGGGGAGTCGATACCCGTGTCGGTCGGAAAAGGAACTCTCATCTTTGCTCATTATTTCTTCATAGCGTCTTTCCCCTTGTGGAGCATTGTGAAATTAGCCGAACCGGGCGTGTAGTTGGCGCGTATTGGAAATCTGTGCTGCGTATAAGGATGGCCGATGCTGATCAGTCCGCTAGAATGCGGTCTTTAGGCGAAACGAAGCAGACAAAATGACGAAAGATCAGCAATCTATGGAAGCCGAGGCGCCCATAGAAATCCCAAGCGAAGGTCCGTTGTTCGACGCAAACAATCCGAGCGGTTTTTCACGAATGACGCCACAACGCTTTTTGGCCTTGGCGTTGTGGGGCTTGCCCACTCGGATGCGCGAAGAAACCGTTCCAGTCTCGTATTGGTCGGCAGACAATGAGCGCCTGCTAGCGCTCGTTTTCCAGAATTCGGAGACTTCAAAGAGCGGTATTTCAATCATTGGTAGGGACGAGGAAGGCCGATATCGGCCGTTTGCCTTCCAGAATATCTTTCCAACTGTCCGGGCAGCTGAGGACGCTATTTGTGGCAATTTCGGGCGATCCGCTCTTGAGCTCGAAGCCAAGTTCGACGAGCTTACAGACCAACCGCCCGGAACTGATTTATTCGCCGCAATTCCAGCTGTGGACAAGCTCCACCCCGCTTTTCGTTACCTTCGTGATGGTGTGAACCAGCGTGCTGCGCGCGAACTGCTTTCCGAGTTATCGCAGTGGATCCCTGACTTGGATGGCAACCTCGCGCGAGATCTCCAAACCACTGGCTACAGCGCTCGGATATGGGAGCTGTATCTTTCAGTTGCGTTCCGTGAAATGAATTTCGCTGTGCTCAACGAGCAGGCAGTGCCCGATTTCCACTTGGTTAAGGGTGACCAGACTATCTTTGTCGAAGCTACGACAGCAAACGCGCCAGATCCAATGGCGGTCGCAGTGGGCCTCGGCCCGCCGCCGGGGCCGCCGGATGATTTCTGGTCATTCATTGAAAAGGAGATGCCGCTGAAATTCGGTTCACCGCTCCATTCGAAGATGCAGAAACGGTATTGGGAGAAAACGCACGTCGAAGGGCATCCGCTTGTCCTGGCAATCGCAGATTTCCATGACCGCGCTTCAATGACCTGGTCCCACACGGGTTTGCCGATTTATCTTCACGGTCGCTCGGCGCATCTCGAGCACGATGAACAAGGCGCAGCAATTGGAAAGGAAATTCGAATCCCGGCCTTCAGGAAGGGGAATACAGAGATAACACCATTCTTCGAACAGCCAGATACTGAAAATATCTCTGCGATCCTCTTTTCCAACGCCGGGACGATATCGAAATTCAATCGAATGGGCGTGCGGGCAGGGTTTGGGGATCGGTTTGTTCGGGTGCGACGCATTGGTGGATGGAATGACCCTCACCCAGACGCCTTCGAGCCAATTTCCTTCGATCTCGATGTTGAGAGCTCACTTTATGAAGAAGCTTGGGCAGACGAGTTAGAGATGTATCATAACCCCAAGGCTCTTCAGCCGATCGATGACGAATTGTTTCCAGGCATCGCGCACTTCCGGATTGAGGGCGGAGAGGCGATTTGGAGGGGGCCTTCGCCCCGGGTCTTATTTTCGCAAACATTGACGATGGACTTGCTGGGTCGCGAACACCCAGAGGACTTTGCTACCATGGGCAAGGAATTAGACACCCCATCGAATTAGGCTAACCGAGCCGCGCTTCGTGTCGAAGGCGTCGCGCCTAATCAATTAGACGTAAAACTTGAACGGTTGCTTTTCTGCACCTTTTGCAGATCCCATGGTCAACACGTCCCCCACCATTTTCGCAAAACGAACGGTCACTGGGAGTCCATCATTAAAATTGCAGGAATTGTAGTTGATCTTGGTAAGCCCCATGATGTCGCGCAGGACCGTTGAGACATGGGGCTTTTCGTCCTTGCTCCGAAGCACGGTGATTTGCAGTGGGTTTGGCGTTTCAGGGCCAATATATGTGTCGAGTTGAGGCACGTAGCCCGTGGACCAGAGATAGGCAGTTTGGTCGTCGAGCAGCAGTGCGGTCCCGCGCAGGACGGGATAGTCCCCATCGCGGAAAAGCTTGGTTTCGCCACCGGTCGAGCGAATACGAACGCCGACAATGTTTGTCTCTTTCGGCGTGGCCGCGACAAAGCCCGCCCATTCCTCATCATTGAAGCGCGTCTGTCCGTGAATAAAGAGCTCCGCAGGCGGCTGCCCATGGGTCTCGATGTAAGTTTCGAGAACAAGTTCGATGAGATCGCGGGCGGCTCTAGCCTTTAGATGAAACTCATAGTCGCCCGTCTTCCAAGGACCATTCGCGCCACGAAAAACGACACCATCTCCTTCGTTAAGAAACATTTGTGCCGCGCAGCAGGAATGGCCATTCGGATCATTTGGCAAGCTCTTGAAGACCATTCCGATATAGCAGACCCCAGGCCTCACCTCTGCGAGACGCCAAGGGGGTTTAGGCTGCGTTTTGTAATAAAGCCCAGTCGCTAGATTCCACGCCGTGGTGGCGGCATCTTGTGTCTTGCGAAGTGGGTAGCCAGCTTTGTTCAAGAAGGCGTCCGGTGCAAGTGTCGTCTCCCGAACCATTTGCGTCGGAGCCAGACGCAGGAACTCGGCTTTGATACGCCGGTGAAAGTCAGGCACATCCTCGAAAATCTTCTCGTCGCTTTGGTCCACTAGTCCAGTCATTGACAGCAGAGGTATCTCGGACTTCGATTTTTGCTTCTTGCCGAACTCGCCCTTCTTGAGAGCAAGTCCCGTTCTCCGGGATTCAGGGCGACACCGCTCGTAGATGAGATCGGGAAGCACGAGTAACCATACATCTACCGCGCGCTCTTCGTTGCGGAGATGTTTCTGAACCCGGTCGATGTAGAGCTGCGCCACCTTGTCCACGGCCTCATGCAGATTCAGTAGTCGCGTGGCACTGTCGATATCATCAAAGGGGATAGATAACGTGCTGCACTCATCGGGCTCGAAAGTGATGCCATATGCCTCTTCCAGCCCCGGAAAGTTAGCAAGGTGAAGCCGATCCGCCTTCTCACCTTTGCCGGGAGGTGGAACTTCGATTTTGCTTAAAAGCCGTCTTGCCCATGTGCGGAAATAACCAATACCATCGACGGTGCCGACCACACCGACCCTGAATTCGCGGGTTTTTCTTCCTTTTGCATATGGGCCGTAGAGAAAGAGACCATCCTTGGGATGAGCGCTGCGCTGTGAGAAAGCAAATTCGAGATCCGGCTCGTCGATGTGCTCAACAATGAGCGATGTTTCGGGAAACCTCATAGGCCCTCCTCCAGCTCGGGCTCCGGTCGCCCAAGAGTACTGGCATCAGTCTCCTCGGCGTCGGCATCAGAATCATCGGGCAGGTCTGTACTAACCGGGGACTCGAAAAGGATGGGCGAAGTATCCAGCGTGATCGCGCTTGTGCTCGAAACAGGCAATTTCAGAAATGCGCTTTCGCCCGAAAGGAGCTCAAGGAACGCAAGCATTCGGCCATGCCATTGCTTGTTGCGCCAGCCCTTACAGTTCGATCTACGCAGACGATGCATCTTTCTGTGATCATCAATCGCCTCACCCTCTTCAGTCCCGTTATCCACCGCAAACAGAACCCGCGATTTCAACTTGAAATGCCAGAATGGCCAAAGGAAAGGCATGCCTGTCACGCCATATTGCCAGATATGACCGCGAGCCGAATTGCGAAGCATTGAGGAGCGTTTAGTGCCCTGCCTCCCCCAAGGAATCCTTTTGCCTTTCGGGGCCAGTTCGGGCGAAGGGTGAAAGCCAGTGGCGTTAGAATAGGCATGTGCCGCAAAGCCCCTCTGTTTGCAGAAGTCTTCCCAGGCCTCCCTGAATATTCGCACAGCGATGTTCGACGATGGTTGTTGCTCTAGACCTACGCCGGGCCAACCACCTCCGACGAATTCAAGTGTGTCAAGCTCTTCGACAAGCACAAATCGGCCTACCTCTGAGAGCCATTCATCGATATCGCATTGGTCTGCGAATGTGATGAGACCGCGACTATGTGGCACCGCGGGAAAAGGTAGGGCCTGGGCAGCTCTTAACGCGAGACCATCATCCGCTGCGCCGACAGCTTGATAGAAGCGGATCGAATCCGGCGCTTCGAGTACGCGTAGCCAATTGGAAGTGAGGCGCTCGGGTTCATCCAGTAAGGCGACACTCCCCCGCCGCCGAAATGAATCCCAATTCTGATCAATGAGTATTTCGCCAGCACGCTTGGGCACATTTTGGCGCTGCAGGGCATCCAGCAGGGTGTCCAAGCCTTCGCCCCAACCGCGAACGAAGTCGACCGGAACCGCATCGCCGATGCCTTTGATTCTCCGTCCTGGCTCAAGCCTTAGGGGTATAATGAAGCGATCATCGCCGATGGCGTTCGCGACGTCGAGCGCCACATCTATATTGTCCTGCACTTGGCGATCATCATGTGCTTTGTTCGTGACCACCAGCAACGCTTTAGCGGAGCGATGTTGCAATATCAGCCCTTCAACCCTGCGCCATCTGTCACCGGGCTCCAAGGTCAGGATATCGGCATATACTGTGTAGCCAGCTGCTTCCAATTTGGGGGCGAGCCAAAGCGCGAACTCATCATCATTTGGTGTGGTCTTGATCAAGAAGACCATGTCCTGTTCGACCTCGATGGTGTCGGTATTGCTTGAAACGATTTCGGTCGATTTTGGCCGAAAGATTCGCTCGAAAACCTGAGGGACGTTGTCCTGCGTCGTTTTGGCTTCAACGAAAGCCTCGACGATCATCTTCTTCATTATGGCACCCGAAGGTGCCCAGAGCTTCGAATGGGCCTCCTCGATCTGTGGATGTTTCCGCAGCAAGGCGTTGAGGTCAGCAGGACCAAAGATGTCACCCGTACTCTGCAGGCTTGGCCCAATAATGTCTGTTAGTTGTGCCTTGTTCTGTGGAGTGAGGGCAGCAGAAGTGACAAGAATGTATCTGTTAGCTGCGAGTTGGTCGATCTTTTCCCTTTCAGCTGCCATTTGCGACCTAAGCTTCGAGTAGCCGGATCGTTGGTAGTGCTTAGCTTGCAAGATAGTTGAGGTATCGCCTGAGCAATGAAGACCGTCTATTCCGCCATCTGGGCCTTCGGTGAAAGCCTCGAAACGGATTTCGAGCTCCGCTCCCACCAGCTCTCGGGCGAGCTCTTCGAAGTCGTTTGGCGAGAGCGATGCGAAGCTGTAGTTCATTGCAGTAGTTGGTGGGAACCGACGCTTTTAGTCAAGAACGTGAAGTGCGTTTGAGGCAATACTCTGGTTATAAGAGTTAGGTTGGCTGGATGGCGGATTACTAACGTTCTCGAGATCAAAGCCGACGGTCAGCAAACGGCTCAAAAACGGATACGATGACTACGAGTTACGCCTTTCGACCAGCTCGAATGGCCTGCCATCTGATGGCTCGCCCGTCTCTATCGGAATTCCGAAGGATTCCGAGTCGTCGGCTTCCACCCCCATCTCGAACTCGAGGAAGTGCCGGTACTTGGACCTGTGATGGTCATTCATGAATTAAACTAGGTCGCTCGGGTCCGACGAAGGCGCTTGTTACACAGCGTCCGTCATCTCTCTATGATAGTCGAAGCTCATCTTGAGCGTCCTTTCTATCGGCCCTCGGACTGTCGGTCGGCGCGCTTTAAGCAGCCTGCCTCACCTGCTGCGACATAAGTGCCAGCAGATGCTCGCCGATAGCCTTTCCAAGCAGCGGGGGCACTGCATTGCCGACCTGAATATACTGCTCTGTCTTTGAGCCGAAAAACTCGAAGTAGTCCGGGAAAGACTGCAGGCGGGCTGCTTCGCGAACGGTTATCGCGCGATCCTGCTCAGGATGAATATAAGCGCCCCAGTGAATGTCGCATTTGGTCAGGATCGTGCACGCAAGGCCTTCCCAGCGCATCCGGCCATAACGCTTGGTATGATCGGAACGTTTTGCCCGCTGCATACCTGCAGGCAGAAGCTCGTGCGGAATGTCCCGCCAGCTACCTCCCTGGGGGATATGCGGAAGCCGGTCGAGATTCACTTTGCCCAGACGCGGCGCGGCGTGCTGGCTCACATGGGTCGCATTGCCTCGCAACTGACGCTGGAAGGCTGACGAAGCCTCTGTCCGATAGACAGGGACACCCGGATCCTCGCCGTTCTCGACTTCAGGAAGATCACCGATCGCGTCACGAATTGTCGTGAAGGGATGCGCCCTGTCCGGACCGTGAGTAGGGGCGGGATGAGAGATCGGCATCCCGAGGCGGTTGCCGATAAAGACCACTCGCCGGCGCTCCTGCGGCACGCCGAAGTCCTCCGCCTTGAGCACTGCCTCTTCGACATCGTACCCCAGCGCCGCAAGTTCGGATTTGATTGAGCGAACGGCTTCGCCGCCGCCTATGGAATAGATGCCTTTGACATTCTCCATGACGATCCACTCGGGCTGCATGCCCTCTACTATCCGGAGGTACTCCCTGAAGAGCGTGGCGCGCCTGTCATGCATGCCGCGTTTATGATTGTAGACCGAGTAAGCCTGACATGGCGGCCCGCCGACCAGCACGGTCAACTCGCCTCTCTTGATCCCGGTCACGGCCATAAGCTGCTCGACCGACAACTCTTCAATCGGACCTGGGATGAATTGTGCATTCGGGTGGGTTGCCGAAAACGTCTTCCCTGCCGCCTCGAAGCAATCATTTCCGGCCAGAACACGAAAACCAGCCATCTCAAGCCCGGCAGACAGGCCGCCAGCACCACAGAACAGATCTATCGCGGTTTTTGTCATCGAGACAGCCTTCAGTTTGTTCTCTTTTTGTCCTGATACATAGCTCGCTGCGTCATAGCAAGCGCTCCAGTCCCGCCTTCGCCTTGATCCGGGCTTCGAAGTCTCCCTGGGCAACTGGTATCCCGCCTGTAAGTCCAAGCGTGGCGCTTTCGAGAGTCGTGTATACCTCGTCCACGATCTTGAGCTGAAAACGGCCCGAGGCAGGGTCTTCCACAAAATCGGCGATAAACCACGCGATGTCGGCGTTGGAAAGATGCTTCGTGTGTTCCATTTCCCCCATCGAGTGGAAGAACGCCCAGTCGACGACGATTGCCATTTTTTTGCCCCACCGCCTGAGCGTCGGGATCTTGGTAAGCAGCTGAGGCATCAGCCGTTTCACGCCGCTGCTGCGGTAATCAGGCCGCCTGCCTAGGACCGGCATTGCCAGTTTTCCTTGGCGTTTCGCGATATCGTCGAATTCGACTGACATCTTCTTTCCGGAAAAATAGACCGCCTGGACCTCGACAGCCACCCAATCCAGCAAGGTCTGGCCATCGCCGTCCAGCTTAAGCAGGACCATGTCGATACGCCCAACATCCTTGCCCTCCTCGCTATCCAGACTGCCGGTGGATTCGAGAAACCCAACCTCGCCGACCTTGACTGGGTCTGAGGTGCCCAGAAGGCTCTTGCCGATTTCTGCAAATGCGGTGTGATCTTCATGAAACCGCCAGGGGCAAAGCGATCTTATCCTCCCCTGGTCGCCTTCCACAGGCTCGATTTGGGCGCCGGTGTCCTGATAAAGACGGATTGAACACACCCCGCCTTTCTTGGTGCAAACAGGGTGGTCTCGCCCGGCCTTGAACGGGCATGGCAGCTCGTTCTCATGCTGCTTCGAGAGCTTCTCGCGCAGCACATCAAGGCGTTTCGCTTCGCTCGCCGTCAGCGAGGTCGCGGCATCCTTTTGTTCGAGTGCGGCGAGACGGTCGAGCTCGTCCTTCTTCATCGCCGAACCACCCACCACATGCGCGGCATGTGCGACGCGTGCGGCGTCCTCGAGCTTGTGAAATGGATCGCCATACCATTCTGCGATATGGAATTTTCTTTCGGCCATGGACGTCCCGGTGAATCTGTCCGGCCCTATGTGCAGCTTTGAACGCCGCCCGACAATTCATGTTGCATTGTATCCCCCGCTAATTCTTCACTTGCTCGTCTTCGCGTCGCAACCTCCATGAACGACTATCGGTTTCATGATCGCGCAAGGCGCATCGTTTCGGACTGCGATCCTTGGCTTCTTGGCCGTCTGCGAACTGGGTGCAAGCGCCTTATTCTTTCAATGATACCGCCCCTGTGCTGACAGCAATGATGCTCTATTCGTCGGAGAACTCTGAAGAGCCACTGCAGCCGATGAGTCTAGGAGCGCGCACCGGTCGCGATGCCCTGCGCCAATTACATTCGAGTGCTGCAAGAAGCCGACGTATCCCATCTCTCGATCAATCTGCGGCGGTCCCGCAGGCCGGTCAAAGAGGTTCTCGACGAATTGGCGTTGGATTTTATACATTAACTAAGAGGCCGCTTTCCAGGGCGGCCAACCTGTAAGCACGCATTCGGCAATCGGCCCAAAACCTGAAGCCAAAATGAAGGGAGAGAATGACCAAGATCTCGACCTTAGCCTTAACGACGCGCACTGGATCTCAAGCACCGGCGTCTCTGCCCGGGGTTCCGAAAAATATGGACAATTTAGAGCAACAGTTCTAGTTTGCCAGAGCAGCCATTTGCTAAACCAGATTTAGTGTTTCCTGCTCACTTTAAACTCGACATTAGTTCGATAAAAGGCTAAAACGCCAAGCATGGCTACGCGTTCGGACAGTAAATTAAACCAGCTTCTGCAAGAGCTCCCTGGGGGCCTCTTGGTTGATGCCGCGTGGTTGGAGGCAAAGGGCTATTCGTCGGCCCTGCGTAGCCACTACCTCAGCTCAGGCTGGCTAGATAGCCCGACCCGGCGAGTATATCGCAGATCGAGAGGGCCCCTCACCTGGGAACAGACGGTGATCTCCCTTCAGTCATTGCTTGACCTCCAACTCACAGTCGGCGGGCGAACAGCGCTCGAAGAGCAAGGCTATGCCCATTACATCACGACTGTCACCCAGCGCGTCTATCTCTATGGGCCGAAGAAACCACCGACATGGCTGGACGATTTGCCCCTGGAGACAAAATTTGAGTGGCGTAACAGTCGCCGCCTGTTTCCCAAAGACGCAGAAGGGCCGCCGCTTCCGACCCCGGTGATGTACAGCGCATCCGGAATGCAGCTGCCTATACGCTACTCGACCAAAGAGCGGGCGGCCCTCGAACTCCTCGATGAATTGCCAAAGCATGAAAGCTTCCATCAAGTCGATATGCTGTTCGAGGGGATGAGCACTCTTAGCCCACGCAAATTGCAGCCACTTCTTGAGCACTGCTCCAGCGTGAAAGTGAAGCGCCTGTTTCTCTTTTTTGCTGACCGGCACAACCACGCATGGCGTTCACATCTTGACCTCTCGAAAATCGATCTCGGTTCAGGAAAGCGGGCGCTGGTCGAAGGCGGAAAGCTCGATACCCGCTACAAAATCACGCTGCCAGCAGAGCTGTTCGAGTAGCGACCCGTGGCTTTCTCAGAATCCTATCGACGGCAGGTTGAGCTGTTGATCCGCACCATGCCCCTTATCGCCGAAGAAGACGTTTTCGCGCTTAAAGGTGGTACCGCAATCAATCTCTTTGTCCGCGACCTGCCCCGCCTCTCGGTGGATATCGATCTGACCTATCTCCCGGTGCAGGATCGAAAGACTTCGCTTGCTACCATCGACAAGTCACTAACCCGCATAAAGGAGCGGATCGAACAGGAGATGCCCGGCGCGGCGGTCACAGGCCTGCCCTCCCCAAAGGACAAGATCCTCACCAAGCTGATCGTTCGCGCAGATGGCGTCCAGATCAAAATCGAAGTCACGCCCGTACTGCGCGGAACGGTCCAGGGCCCCGCCTTGCGAAGCGTTGCGCCGGCGGTCGAGGACGCCTTTGGTTTCGCCGAAATGCAAATCGTTTCCTTTGCAGATCTCTACGCTGGCAAGATTGTCGCAGCACTTGACCGCCAGCATCCGCGCGATCTCTTCGATGTCCGAGACCTGCTGGCCCACGAAGGGATCGACGATGCTCTGCGACAGGCTTTTGTTGTCTATCTCATCAGCCACAACCGCCCCATGGCGGAAACTCTAGCGCCGGTCCGCAAGCCGTTAGAAGAAGAATTCAGGCGCGGGCTGGTTGGCATGACGCAAGAGCCAATCGAGCTTGCCGCGCTCGAGGAAACACGCGAAGCCATCGTCGCCCAGATGGTCGATGGCATGCCGGAGGAGCACCGAGAATTCTTGATCGGCTTCAAAGCCGGCGACCCTGATTGGCAGCTTCTGGATATTCCCCATGCGAAGGACCTGCCGGCGGTCTTGTGGAAGCAGCAAAATCTGGACGCACTCCCTACGACCAAACGGCTGAAGCTAGTCCGCATTTTGGAGGACGTGCTGCGGAAATAGCGAACCTCGAACTCGGTTTCCGTAGATCCTCACGCGACTTAGAGGATGGGAGGCTTTCTCTCAATTCCCTGTCCGTCAGGGAGGGGAAGGAGATGCAGTCGAATCTGACGTCGCTTCGAGGTCGCACCGATGCGATTGGTTCCCATCTCGAATGCTCTGGAACCTGATACCATGTTGGACCGTATTTCTCTTTAATACTTGCTGTGATCAAACAAGAGATATGAAACAGGTGGGTAAGACAGTGAATGGGGCAATATGAAGACTTGAAGCGCCTTGTGGAGGCGGTCCACGCTTATCGGACCAAGAGAACCATCCCAGCGGACGCCGAAGAGCTCGATGCAATTTGCACGCGCATTTTAGAGAATGACACCTTCGATGAGACGGCGATCGAATGGAAGCGGTTCAGCGAGTACGAAAAGGAAGTAAATGGCGGCAGTTGGCCCAAGCCCAATTGATGACCGCATTCAGGCTGCTATTATTCGACCATGAGTGAAGGAGTCGATCAGCTTTACCGCGTCGCCATCGAGAAACTGGCTAAAGCTGCAGATTCCGAGATCGAGACCTTCAGGCGAGCAATTGCGCAAGGCGAAGGCATTCCGCTCACCCCCTCCCCCGAAGCCTTGGCGAAAACGGCAGACAAAGACTTCGCCTGGGGTGAATACGCCTTTGGCGAGCTGCGCAGCTTCGGGTTCATCCGCACAAACATCACCAGGTTAGAATGGTATCGCCCCACAGAGACACAGCTGTGGGAGGAACAGACTGCGCTTGCGGGGATAGAAGCGACTGCCATCGTCCGGCTCTCCTCGATGAACTGCACCCCTGCGATCCCTGAATTGCGCAAGCGGGTTCGAGCGTTCGAGACCGTCGCCAGGTCCGGGAAACCATTAGCTGCCCTCCTCGCTCACCAGAAGATGATGATGGCTGTTGTCGCGGCAGTCGGCGAGCGCCGCATGCTCGAAGAATATGCGAAGAGAGCGAGCATCGCACAAATCTACGCACGCTCGCACAGGCTAAGCGAGCGTCATTTGGATGGCATGGCGCAGTCTGCGCAGACGATGTTTCATCACCTCTGTGAGATCGAGGTCAGGACCTGCGCCGCCGCGGCCGTAGCCATGCGAGTGCATCCGTCAGATCCATTGGTTGTGAAAGCCGCGCAAGTGTGAGGCCAGGCTTAGAACGAGTGAGCGTCGCATTCTCGTTCGCCGAGCGGGCTTAAAAGGGGAGTCATAGCCCTTGAGCTGCCGGCGTAGGTCGGGGCTCCAGTGATCTTTGGCTCAATCGTATGAAATCCATCGTGCCTGTCTTTGGGCGGGTATGATCCCGCGGCCATTTCATCGACCAGTTTGTGCAGCGTCGGCGCAGTCCCATCGAAGAAGAAGCGGCTCGCTTGCCTAACACCCTCCAAGTCCTTCGCCCGCGCCGCTGAAAGATAACGATCGGAGGCTTCTACCAGATACCCCGTGCGCTCAGCATAGACATCCGACAACCACTGAAGGCGGAAAAACGCCTGCGGGATGAACTGCTCGACCAGCCCTGAAAGTGTGCTGCCCCTTCCTCCCAGAATGATGTTCGTGAACGCGACAGCTCCAAGGAAGAAGTCCTCTTGCCTGTGAGAGATGTCGCGAACATTGGCGTCGAGAAACGCCTCCGCTGCATCCAGCGTTTCACCGCCAACAAGGGCCAGGCGCAGCGCGCCAATCTCCACGATCGCTCCTAGCGCTAGGCGCCATTCCTCAACCTGTTCGTTTGTGAATGACGAAACGACATGCCCTCTGCCGCGCCGAGTGAGGTACCCGCCTGCCCCCAATGAAAGGATGAGCTCACGCGCCATAGATGCCGAGACACCGGTGTGCTCGACTATATGCTCGAACGTCATCGGCGAGCCGGGCTCAAGTTCGCCGAACAGGATCTTCTCGCGCAACTCTATATAGGTCGCATCGATCTTCGATTGCATTGTGTCCAAACGGCCTGCCTTTTCGACATACTCCGCCCCCTCGAGTTCCTCAACTTATCATACAGGTCGAACTTGGTACCAGCGCGAACCGTTCCGCACTCCTAGTCTTTTCGCAAAATTCCGCCAGTAATTGTGTTTGGCACCCCGAAATGGTATTAGGGATCTAGGAGAAGTGAGTTGGATGACTTCGATAGAAACCCAGCTGAATCGGCTGAGCTGAAGGCTATCACCCAGCGGGATCCGTCCGGTGGCGTGAACCCGGAATGGTATTGGCAGAAGCCGGGCGACGAAGAGTATGTCATTCCGTCTGGCGAATCCGCTGGTGGCTTGGGGCAAGGACTTCTAGCCTTGATCCTTAGCGCCGCATTTCTATTCCTAGCGATCCTTAACTGGTAACTTACTTGTCGTCGCCGCGAAGAGTACGCTGGAGGCGATTCCGTTTTCGTTGATCGCGATCATAGAAACGCTCATTGAAGCGATCGTTTGCGCCACCCAAGCCTTCTCTTGACCCTTCGAACTCCTCACGCCACTCGCCATAGCGCGATCCGTTCCTCTCATAGCGATCGCCCAATCCTTCCGCGCCTTCATCAATCCGCTCGCCTATCGAACCGTCATTTGAGCCGCTTACGAAGCTGCGCGGGCCTCCATGCGAGCGCTGAGGTGTGCTTGCGCGCAGGTCCGCCTCGCTGAATTGGCCCGGACCGGATACGTTGCCAACCACGCTGCCTTCGTCAGGGATAAGATCCCGGTAGGGAGCGACGCGCTCATCATAATAGTCCGAGATGATGTCGCGGGCGACGAGTTCATAGGCGGCCTGCTCCTGCGGCGTGTAGTCCGTTCTGGCGAGGCTCGGCGCAGTGATGCCCAGTTCGGCCGCCTTCTCCTGATAGCGGCTCGCGACGATCTGGCTCATGTCGAAACTTATGTTCGAGCCATAGCCATCGCGCGACGACGTGTTGTTGCTGAGCGAAGTGGACAGCTCATCGATTGCGGCGATGCGCTCATCAATGCGACGGACTTCCTCGAGCGCGCGTTCACGGGAGAAGGAATTGTCCGAGTACCCTTCGCTGCGGTTGAAGCTTCCGCTTTGGGCATAGCTACCAGCGTCTTGTGTGGCGTTCGACCCATTGGAACGATTGTCAGACGTTGAAGAGTCAAAGCCTTTGGATGCAACGCGTTCGCCGCCCGTCGTGACGCTGTCAGTGCGGAGCCGCCCGCCACTTACGCCAGCGTTCACACCTCCATTGAGGCCAGCGCCTGAACCTCGGCCTTGAGTTCCCCGGGAATTGCCTCTTCCGACGGCCCCAGAAAGCCCAGCACTGCCTGATCGCGTCGTTTCAAGGCGATCAGTGTTCGTCTGCTGATTGCCCCGTGAACTTGTGACCCGATCACTTTCGCTGACCCCATCGCGTGAATCCAGCGACTGATTGTCGAAGCGCTGCAGGTTTTCACCAGACCGAAAGCCAGACGTGCTCTCGGTCCCGCTAGAATTGCGCACGCCGCTTGTCTGACGGCTCGACGTCCGGTCGAGGAATGACAAAGCGCGCGAGCGCTCCTCGCTGAGCGTCGAGCGCGCAGTTTCGAGCTCGGAAAGCGTCTGCTGGCGTTCGGTATTGTTAAACTGGCTAAGCGAGGCACCAAAGGCCAGGCGGCTCATGCCAGGCGATGTGTCAAACACGGTGGAACCATCGGCGGTTCGCTTAGTGAAAGTGCCGTTGTCGTTAACCGTGCTCATCATAGCAGCCCCGCCGGTGTAGGAGGGTGCCGTGTTCCACTGGTTCGACTGCCTGTTGAAGCTTGAGAGATTCATGAAGCTCTCATTGCCATAGGAATAATTGCCGGTGGTGCGTTCGACCGCCGCCGCTTCGGCCGCCGCCTGCGCGGGCGCGAGCATGGAGGTTGCCTGAGAAGACACTGCCATCGCCCCGCGCGCCATGCCGGCGGCGAGAAACGGGATCGACATCATCAGGAAGCCCGCAATGGTAGCGGTATCCGCGTTGACCGCATCAATGCCCGCCATGCCAGCCATGGTAATCCCGCCCGGCGCGGTCGCGTTCAGCGAGTCTGCCGCGCGATCCATGATGAACATGTGCAGGACCACATAAAGCGGTCCCCAAGCGGCTAGATAGAAGAAACCCGTGACATAGCCTTTTAGCGCCGTGACACCAGTTCGCGGAAAAAGGAAGAGCGGGAAGATCACCGGGAACATCGCGTAGAACACAACGGTCAGCACGATATTGAGAAGCGGCACCCAGGTCATCGCTTGTTGAGCGATCGAGCTGTAAGTGTTGCGAGCCTGTTCTTCGGCACGGAGCATGGCGAACGTGTCGCCATCGGCTGCGGAGAGGTTGGCGCGGGCTTGAAGGAACGCATCGACAAGCGAGCGCTGCTGGAAGATCTGCTGCGCGGTTTGCGAGCTGCCGTGGAAGTGGTTCGCGATCACCGGCATGTCAGCCACCAATTTCGCTTTGGCTGCGCTCGGCGTGAGACCCGGGAACATCTTGCGGCCTTCTTCTTCAAGTCCCAGCTCGGTGTAAGCCGCCATCGCGGTCTGCAATTCGGTGTATCCGGCCTGGCAGGTAACGATGGCGGAAGGCCCGGACACCGGTATCTGCGTCATAGCGCGGGCGGGAGATCCCGGGCCCATGTCGACGAGGATGTTGTCAGAATTGGCGATCGTGTCGAAATCTTCGAACCCAAGCAGAATGTCGTAAAAGAGGCATTGGCGATAATACTCGTCGAGATTCGCGCTGATGCGTGGATCCTTGATCCGAAAATCGCGTGTGCGGTCCCAGAGCCTGGCGCCATAGATGATCCCGTTGTTCGACATCTGCAGCGAATTCGGCATGACGAAGACAGTCTCGGCCGTGCGCGTAAGCCAGTCTCCTGCAGTCGAGCTGATCGATGCAACAAGGGCCAGCCCCACCGGAACATTTGCGACTGTGGCGGGCGCCAGGGACGGATTGAGCCGATCGGTCACCTTGACCGTAGTGGTTGGAACAATCAGCGCGCCGAACATTAGGGTCGCGCCCAGAAACCAGTTGAGCCATGCGCGCCAGTTCAAGCTGAAGGCGACAACCAGAAGGCTGTAGATCAGGCCCATCACCATCACGACCGTAAGCAAGGAGCGAAAGCCCCCTCCCCCGGTCCAAGCGCTGACCGCGTTGAAGACGTTGACGATGTATTCGCCGCCGCCGGTGGTGAAGATTTCCAGCATGGCCCTTGGGTCCCTATTGAATGCCCTGGTTCGACAAAGCGGTGCTGAAGGAGAGCGCCGACGACATTTGCGGGGAGAGGTTGTTGCGAAGCGTGCTTTCGAGGAAGACCGCGCGCTCGACGATCATCTGCGTTCGGCTCAGCCGCGCAGTCATCTTCTCCGAATTGTCGCGCAAGACCTCGCCCGCGACCGCGATTTGCTCGCGCCATTGCTCGACCGCATCCTCCTGGCCATTCTGGAAGGTGCCGACCCCGCGTATCGCCAGATTGTAGTGTTGCTGAGCAAGCGTCTCGAGCAACTCGACCGCCACGACTTCGGCAAGCTCGTTCATGTCGTTATTCGTCATGCCGCCAAGCGTTGCCGCCGCATTCACCGTCATGATCTTGTAAAGGGGGATGGTCGTTGCGCCCAGCAACCCGATCTCGTCGCCGTTCAATGCAGCGTTGGTGCGGATCTTGGTGTTGATGCCTTCGATCATAGTGCGCACGCGCGGCTTCAGCGCCTCAGAGCTCGAAATCGTGAGCGTCTGCTTCGTCGGGTTGAGGCATTTGTCAGGCGTGTCGCAATCGAGGATTTTAACCGAGCTGCCGCCATCCAAAAGCGCGGTCAGCAGATCGCTGTTGGCGTTACCGACGAATTGATACCCGGTGTTACCGCTTGGATCGCCATCCTGGTAAAAGATGATCGTCCCGACGAACGTCATGAGATATTCGCGGAATTCGACCGAGAAACTTGGATAGCTCTCATCAAGCATCTCCCAGGTGAAGTTATAGCTTTCAGCCGGGATATCGGGGTCGCTGTTCGCCTGGATGGTCGATGAGCGCTGGCCTCCCGTGCCACACTCATGGCGGCTCTTCGCCCAATCAGAGAACAGGCCCTGGCTGTTACCAATGGACTTACAGATTTCCGAGGACATCCGGTCGGACTTGCCCCAAAGGCCACCAACGAGGTTCTGCGCCACTTCGCAGCTGTTCATATTGAACTGGTTCATCTGCTGGGCTTTCTGCGCCATTTCCTCAATGGTCGCAGCAATCTGCGGACTGATCGATTTGATCGCGAGCTGAAAGGCGAAGCCGAGCGCATTGTTGGCGGTCGCCTTCAGCATCGCCACAATCTCGTCGGTGTTGATGAAAGAGAACGAACCCGAAAAGACATCGATGCCCCCGCAACCCGCTTTGATCGATGGGAGCTGAAGATTGACAGGGTCCACAGTCTTCTGCGGAAACCGGGTCCAGATGTTTCCGCCCGAATAATAGCCCGCTTGCTGACCCTGATAGGCAACGGGCCCGGTTACATTGGCCGCCGCCCCCATGTCATCGAAGAAGTCGTTGAGTTCGCCGCCGACATTGGCGCTCAAAGGAGCGGCCGCCATGCTCGCAGCGGCCAGCGCCGAGAGAGCGACACCCCCTCTACAGAATGCGCGCTTTACGATCCGGGCGGCCAGGCCGCCTTTGTTTTGCTGAGCCATCAGTAGTCACTCCCTGGTTCAAGCTGGGTGAGAGAGAAAATGCGCTGCATCACATCGTCGGCAGCCATGACGCCGTAGCCAATTGGAACCGGCTGCTTGGTGTGCGTATCGAAAAGGACGATCGCCGGCACCGTGCCGCCCTGGAGCCCCATGCGTTGGTACTGGCCTTGATTGATCACGAAGTTCGGGAAATGCTCGTTGGGACCGCCATCCATCGACACAGCAAGCACCTCCAAACCGTATCGGTCCGACAGAGCGCGCATCACGGGCGAGAAGGTCCGGCACGCCGAACAAGTGGATGAGTAAAAATAGAAGACGCCATAACGCTGCGTCAGGGCTTCCATTGAACCCGTGCGCTGATCGCGCCGGTCTTCGAGCCAGGTTTGCTTGGCAAGCGTCCCTACAGGCCGCTGAAGCGTGTAATCGAGATCCGGGTTTTGCCAGAGCGCCCGGCTCCACACATCGGCAAAGGTGGAGGCGCGATCGAGCTGCTCGCGCTGAAAGCGAATGTAATTGACTATGTTGTCCTGCGTCGGGTCGAGAATGGCCCGCGCCTTCAACTCATCGAGCTGCTGCGTGATCGCCTCCATGCGCTTCACCGCTGGTTCTGGCGAGGGCGCAGCTGCTCCAGCGCGTTCGCGCGCCGCGCGCTTCGCCCTTTCCGAGTTGCAGTAGAACCAGCTGCCAAGCTTGCGCTCTTCGCAATAGAACTCATCGCGATCCTGGTTCGCGACAGTCTGCGCGAGCGAGGGTCCGGTTACGGCCGCTGTTATCGCGGCGAGGCTGAGAACAGCTAGTCTCTTCATGGGCATTTTCCTTTTTCGAGATCGAGCATCTGGAGGAGAAAGGCGGTCTTGAAATGCCCCCGGCCGCGGTCGATCATGCGGATCATTCCGCCAGACAATGTCGTGGCGGCATCAACGCCGACCTCGGTGAGGCAGAAATCGAGCCCCTCACCGCTTGAACGCTGGATCCAGCCCTTGCCCTGCAGCCGGGCCAGCGAGGCGCTTAGCTCGGAGCGGCTCGCGGGCCGCAAAAACCACTCCCTGATCAGAGCGAGCAGTTCCTCCTCGCTGGTCGCAAGCTCGCGCCCGATCGCGACGCTCACCGCAAGATCGAGCACCTGAGCAGGCGGAAAAGGGTCGCCGCTTTCAATGGCAAGGATATCGGTACCCGGCACGATCAAACGCCTCCGTGGATGTTGTAATAATTCTCAATTCTTTGTTGGATCTGGATCGACAGCTCGATCTCATCAGGCAGCTTGGCTGCGTCCACGAACTCGGCGTAGACTTCCGAGAAATCCATCTGGCTCAGATCAAGCTGTTGGAACTGCGCGATCAAAAACCCTTCGCAATCCGGGTCCTTGGGTTTGCCCCATTGCATGCCGAGCTGGGCCTTGCCCTGCTCATTGAGGATGCGAACGAGCTTGCTTCCATAGCAACAGTAGGATTGCTTCTTGGTGGTGCAGACGCCGAGGATTTTGTTCGAACAATAGGTCCCGACATTGTAGCACAGACCTTCGTCGTCTTTTGTGTCGACGTCGCGATCTTCGCTGCTGCACAAGAACGGTGTGAGGAGCGGAACGCCTTTCCCGCTGCAGCAATTGGAAAGCCCGAAGAGCTTTTTGGTGCATTTGAGATTTTCGCCGCTGAAGAGCTTCAGCTCATTGGGATCGAACTCATCGCGCAGCTCGCCCATGACATTCATGGCGACCATCGCATCTTTGAATTCAGTCGAAGCCTCACGCTCAACACTCGTGCATTCGCCATCGATGCAATAGAGATCATCCGCACAGACATAGGCCGGTGGAGGCGGCGCGCTGGTGCTGGGTGTCGTGCATTGATACCAACGGTCGTAGACGTTGCAGGTGACGCCGTCAGGCTCATAGCTCAGGCAATCATCATGGCTGAAGGTGCATTCCGGGCGGGCGTCTAAATCGCCACAATCGTTGGCGGGGCTAACGCCTTGGCACTGATAGGTGCGTTCCCATTCCCAACAGGGCCGGAGGACGTCCAGACCATTGATATTGCGCGTCTCGTTCGGCGACACACAGACTTCAGTGTCGAGCGTGCAAGTCGCATTTCCCTTCGCGCTCTGACAAATGCTCTCGTCAACGCTTTCGCTAGCGATCGACAGCGTATTGCGCTCGCGATAGCCCCAACCAGACAGCGGCTCGTTGCAAGCGAAAGTGTCGATCGTTGTTGGCTCGGGTTCTGTGCAGTCGTTTATCGTTCCCTGCAGGCAAATAATGGGGCCGGGGCGACTGCTTTCGCGCCGACAGTTTGCCCCTTGAGAATTCGCATCCGTGATGAGCGAGGTGCAGGCCTCAGGAATGTAATTTACGTGGAAGATCGAATAGCTCGTGCACTCGTGCAAATAGTCTATTCGTCCGGTAACCTGGACATTGAGCGGCGCCGAACAGGTCCTGGCTTCATCATAGGGCTCAGACCCCTGATTGCAGCTTTCGAGATAGGTGGCGGTACCGCCGCCACCCGGAGGGAGCGGATCGCAAGTGCCGGCGGAACCATCAGGGGCGACCCCGGGCCCCAGATAGGTGTCGGGATCAGCCTCGATGGCCTGAGCGGACGATAAGTCGATCGTCGCCGGATCAAAGGTTGTCCGATAAGGATCAACTACGGTCCTGTAATCGTCTGCATAGCGCTGCGCCTCACCGGCCGTGCTCAAGCCAACCGGGTCTTCGACATAGTCCAAGTGCGGAAAGTCGCTGCCGCCATAGGTGGGCACTTCAGCTTCAGCGCCGGACGCAAGAATGGAATCACTCGTGCTGTCCCGCACCCCCTCGCCCAGCGCTTCGCCTTCGGCGCGCGCTTCCGAGGATGTCATTTGGGCATAGGCGACATGGCCGGTGGCAAGCAGCGCAGCGCACACAACAGGCAAGCGAAGGCCATTCATCGCGTCCCCCGAATATTCGACAGAGCGAGGCGCGAAACAGGCGCGCCCGGACCATTGGCATCGGCAAAGGTCTCCAGAACATAGGAAACGCTAACATTGCCCGCGATGCGATCATGCGGCGGCGGCGCGGTGACACAATCGAGCTGGTCGCACGGTTCAAAATCACTCGAAAGCGCCACATAGGTCGGCACGCGGTCCACGCCGAACGAACGGAACAAGCGCGGATCGATCGCGACATTGCTTGCGCCCGCCTGGTCGACCACATTGCGAATGCCAGTGATGAAATGCTGAGGGTTGTCGGCCGCAAAGCCCCGGAAGACGATAACACCGCCGGCCTTGGTGGTGTCCGCGATCATTTGCGACAAAGCCTCTTCAGGCATGGAGAGGCTGGCAAAGGCGATAAAGAGCGGCGCGCCCCTGGGGCTCGCCATGCCGGTCTTGGCGCCGGCCACCATTTCATCGAAATCGAATGGACCGTCACCGCCTGCGATATCGGAGACGTCAAGGTCCTCGATCGCAGCGTAACCGTCCTGGACAACCGTCTTGGCTTCCTCACGGTGCGTTTCACTTGTCTTCGTGGCGTAGTCGAACAAGACTTGTGCGTCATCGCGAAACTCATCCGCGCGCGCTTCGATCGCCTCGGGATCGAAGCCATCAACACTTTGAGCGAAGACAACGGTGACACCGCCGACAGCGACCAGACCAAAAGCCGCGAGCGCAAGTTTGGTTGTCATGTCAGCCCTCCCCCTCAAAGCACGCAGCAATTGCGCTTGCGCCACAGGAGGAAGCCGACATCTTCCCCCTTCACCGGATAGACCTGCCCCGACTTGGGCAGGATGGTGGTGGCGCCGATCGGTGAGCAGCTCTCGCGCCCGCTCACCATCGGAGTCGGATTGACCTGCTGAAGCCGGTATTGGCTCTTTTTCAGGATCGGCATGATGTACTTGCTGCACAGCGCCTTTGATCCGCTCGTGCCCCAGGCCAGACCCTGGCGGTGCATCTTGAAGACCATGCGCTCGGCTGCGAGGCGTGAGGATTGCTTGATCCCGATATTCGCGCCGATATTGCCGTTCATCGGGTACATTGGACCCTGGCAACCAGAGCACCAGAACAGCTCATCGATCGGCAGTTTGGCGGTGGCAGAGATGCAATCGGCCGAGCACGCAGCCTGCGCAATCGGCGAAGTGAACAAAGCCGCTTCAGGATTGAGCAATGCGGCGAGTTCATCATCCTGCCACAGCGGATCGATTTCGCTCATATAGGCAACGTCGAAAGAGCTCGCCTCGAGACAGAGGAAGTCGGTGACGATCTCGAGCCAGTAGAGCAGCGGATAGATGTAATAGTGAACGTGGTACTTCGCCGTCATCTGCGATTGGCCGCCGATCTGCGACACATTCGAGGCGTAGCCGTTGCCGATCGGAAAGCCGGGATCGAGCTTGATGCCGCCGAGATTGGGAAAGCACCAGGGCTTGGTCGAGACATCGATCAACCGAACAGGCTCCCAAAAACCCATGGCGAGACCGATGCGCGGGACCGGCGTGCCGCAGGCGCAGATGGGGAGGTCCGGGTTCTTGGTGTCCGCACGCGAGCTGGGCCAGATCTTGAGCGAGCCCAAGGACAGCGGAAACATGCAGCCCCAGCACACATCGGTTATAGGATTGACGAAAGAGCCGGAGCAACGCCCTGGCCCCGATGGCAGCCCCTGAGCGGCCACAGGCACGGAAAAAGCGAACGCCGCCAATGCCGTCAGACAACCAAGAAGCTTACGCCACATCGTCACTCTCCCGGTAAAGCCAGGTATCATCCGCCGCGTTCTTTGCTTTGATCCAGAGCCAGCTCTGAACGATTGAGTAGGTCACGGCCGCAACCAGCACCGGAAGCGCAAACGAGCCGAGAGCAGCATGAAGCGGCTCTAAAAACAGGACAAACGTCGCAACCAGCACGCAAGACCCCATCGTGAGATAGCGCGCGCGCCGAAGCCTGGCAGTCTCCGGCGCGGCCAGGGGCACCGGCATCAAGTCTCTGAGCCAGCTCATTCCCCCTTCCCTTTCCGCGCAATCACCTGCTCGGTCACGAGCAGGATCTCGCCTTGCTGTTCGACCAGCGCGGGGGTGCGCGTGATCCCGAAATGGCTGGTGAGCCTGCCTTCCTGGTCGAAATAGAACCGGCGTTGGTGCACCTTCATCAATTCGAAGGGCGAGCCGTTGACGAATATGATCTTGGTCTGGCCGTCCGAACCGTGCTGCAGCGCCCATTCGACCTGATCGGCATCATCGCCATTGACGAAGACGAGGCTTTTACTGAGCCCTGAAGTGGTGAGCGGGTTTACACGCTGGCCAGCAGCGGCGATGAGATTGCCCTTGTGATCGCGAATGTCGTTCTCGACCACAATGGCAGGATCGAACTCCCAGCTGCGGGTTACCTCCGCGTGCGCGATACCACTTACAGGAACCGGACGCATCACGCGCTCTTTGACCCTCGCTGCGAAGCGCTCGTTGAGCTCGTCGAGCTTGCCGGTTGCCTCCGCGCGATCGAGGCGGGTCTTGATAACCGACATCAGATCAGGCTCGATCACGGGCCAGGTCTGACCCATTTGCCCATGATCAACCGCCTGTGCTGTCGGTGAAGGAGAGGCACTCGCCGAAGCGCCCAGCGCCAGTAGCGCGGCAAGAACAACGCGGCGCTTCACAGGATCGGCTGCCCGGTGCCGACCAGACGGTCACGGCACACAAATCCGATATGCGAATACCGGCTGTCGAACCCATCCTTATGCGGCGTCGCCGCGAAAACGCAGCCTTCAGGGACAGCGCCGACAGGTCCCTTGGAGAGTGGATCACCGTTTTTGGTCAGGGGTTTGAGCGATGCGATGCGCTTTCCATTGACCATGACGTCGCCGCCTTCGCGGGTCACGACATCGCCGGGTATGCCGAACGCGATCTTCGCGAAAGCTTCGGGCTCATCACCGAAGTACTTCTTGGTCACCGGGTCATCGCCTGGATGGAAAATCACGTAATCGCCGCGCTTGGGGAAACCATCACTCTCGACAAGGAAAGCCCAGTTGGGCAGCGAGTCCGTGGCGTTAATCATCAAGGCGTGGTTCTGGGACCATTCATCGAGCGCGCTGACCGCGCCGAACACACCGAAGAGCGCTGCGAATGCGAGAAGCTTGCCCTTGGTTGAGAGACGCCTGGTCTCTGGACGGTGGGTCTTAGCGCGCGCCATCGCCTTCGCCTCCCTCATTGGATGCCATGAAGGCCTGCATTTCGCCTTGGACACGCGCGGCCTGAGACGGCTGGGCTGCGTTCGGCGCCTGCGCGATCTGCGGGCGCGGGACCTTGGCGTAGACAGCCGCCTTCACGCTTTCGGTCACATCGGGAATATCCCCTCCAATAATGGCCTCATGAACCAGAATGACTTTGCCACTTTCAGACAGGCCAGCGACCGTCCGATCCAGTGTGGTCATGAAAATGCCGGTTTGCTGGGCTGCGGTCTGCTCATCGGCACTCGAACGCGCCTGAGCCGTTAGATATTCGCTGATGATGGATTGAAGTTGGAGTTGCACGAACTCTGGTTCGCCGGCATCATCAGAGACAAGGTTCTTGGTGACCCACGCTCCCCAAATGAAGATCGCGATGGCTGCAGCGAGCATGATGATTTCACGCGGTGACATTCCGGCAAATCGACGGATTTTGGCACGCGGTCGAGCATCCGTGCTGGGGTCTGGATCGAGTTCCATGCCAGCATTCTCGAACAGATCATTCATGGTCAGCTCCCGTGACATCGAAGGCGGCGCGAAGGCTCGCGCGCCGGAAAAAGGTGATGAACGCAAAAGAGAGGCCGAGGATGGCGCAGATGATCGAGTGGAACTGCGCTCTTCGCGCCGCATCCGCTTCGAGATAGCGCGAAGCGAGATTGTCGAGCTGCAGCATTGTGCCTGAGAGTGTGAAGCTGCCGAGCAGCCAGAAGAAGAGCGTCGCGACGCCGAGCGTTGCCATCACGCTCGTCGCAAGCCAACCAGTAAGCCTTAGGCCCACAAGCAGCGCGTCTTGCCTGCGTTCTTGGTGGCCTGCGCGGGTCTGTGGATGAGACAGGGAGTTCATTCCGCCGCCTCCCGCAGAGGCGCCACATCAGGGAAGGCGACCGCTTCGATGGCCTCCTGCATGTTGCAGCCGCAGTGGACGAGGTCCTCGATCTCGGCGAAGACGTCCGGACTTGAGGAATAGAGCGTTCCCGAAAACCGATCGAGCACGAGACGGCCGACACTTTCGGTATCGGGGCCGCGGATGAAAATGTCCGAATAGTCGATCCCGTTGCGCTTGAGGCTACGCAGCAGTGCTTCGGTCATACCGTCCATCTCGAAGCGGTCCGAGTTCCGGAAGTCAGAAATCGTCTCGCCCTTTTGCTGGAGGATCAGAAACCAGTCGGAATTCTCAAGCGCCGCGCGCGAGCCTTCGGACTTGTAATAATCGTGGATCGATTGTGTCGCCGTGATGAGCGAGCCGCCATATTTGCGGCAGGTGCGCGAATAAGTCTCGACAAAGTCGGCCATCGCCCCGCCCTTCAGCATCTGCCAGGCCTCGTCGATGATGAGCGGCTTGGGGATGGAGCGATCCATCCTTCGCATCACCTGCGAAGCGATGAACATGATCGAGGTCAGGACAACGCCGCGGAGCTCCTCGCGGGTTGCGAGGTCCGACAATTCGAACACGGTCAGATCGGCCGACAAGTCGAGATTGGCATCGCCAAGGAAGAACTGACCAAAGGTGCCATTCGCCGCAAACGGCAGAAGCGAGGTCGCGAGATCGTAGGCGTAGGGGTGTTCAGCCCCTTTGAGCGCAGCGATCACATGGTCGACCGTGCCGTCGCGTCCCTGGGCGTCCCAGACCACGTTCACCGCCTGATCGATCAACCCGCGCTCGGTATCGTTAAGGCGTGTTTCGTTGCGCGCCATCTGCGAGATAATGGATTTGAGCATGGCAAGGCAGTCAACGAGGTAATCGTCGTCCCCTTCCGCGAGCTTTTCGTCGATCATCCGGAAGGGATTGATTGAGATGCCGCTTGAGAGCTTGAACTCGGTGAAAGTGCCGCCAAGCGCCTTGGCCATATGTTCAAAGCTGCGCCCATCATCAATGACGATGGTCTTTGCCCCGACACCGGCAAAGCTGGCGGTCAGATCCTGCAGCAGCACCGATTTGCCCGAGCCCGACTTGCCCGCGATCGCGACATTGTGGTTGCCGGCCGAATTTTGGAACGGAGACCAAAACTGCGGCTGACCACGGCGACCGATGAAGAGGCAATGCGGGATGTTACCGCCAACATACTCGCCCTGGATCGGCGCGATCGCGGCAACATTCGCTGAGCGCATCGTGCGCAGCCGCTTCATGCGCTTCAGATCATGGTCGAGACCATCCGCGACCATCAGCGGAAAATGCGACATCAAAGCCGGAAGCTGGATATGGGTCTCATCGATGAGATCCCACCCGCTCGCCTTGTAAAGCGCCTTCAGCGTGCGTTCGCAGGGCTCTCCCCTTCCCTTCGGAGACAGTATCGTCACGGCGTAATAGCATTGGACGAGCTTCTCGCCCTGCTTCACGCGGTCCTGGACAAACTCCCATTCGCTCGCTTCGGTGCGGAGCTTGGGGACCAGCTTCACGCCCTTGCCTTCCGCAAGCGAGCTGGTGCGCGCGAACTTGTAGCCCGCTTTGCCTTCGGAGGATTCCTGGCTCGGGATGATGCCACAAACCGTTTGGAGAATAGGGCACGGCAGACTGAGCTTGGGATTGAAGATATCGCCGATCATCTTCTGAGTATCCCAAGGAGCCCAGCGATCGGGAAAATTGCGCACGGCCATCGTGCGAATATCGAAACGCTCGGGCACGAAATCCTTCATCTCCGGCACACCTTCGACGGTCGCACCAGTAGGGCGAAGCGATTGCGCCTGAAGGATCACCCGATCCTTTTCGACGTGGGTGACGAGATCGCGCCGGACGCATTGCTCGTTGATCGGATCGAACCGATTGTAGCCAGGCACTTCGTCGCCGGCGCCGGTTGAAGGCGCAAGCATCTCGTCGAACAAGCGGATGAGATCGGTCGGCTCGTATTCCTTGACCGGGACATCGATCGATTCCAGCGCCGAGATAATGCCATCGCGCATGGTCTGCAGCTCTTCGCTCGTAAGCGATGATCCATCCGTAACCCCGACCGACATGATGACCCGAAAATTGCGCACGAAGAACGGGCCGTCGCTAGCGAGTGTGGACCACGCGCCGCCCGTAAGCTTGTCGAGCCGGTGGCGAGCAAGGGTCTGAAACACGCCAGAAGCTTTGATACGAGGCAACGCCCAAGCCTGCAGCTTCTCGGCAACACGCGGACTTGCATAGTTTGTCACGCTGAACTTGGTTCCGGGCAACAGGATATCGGAGAAGATCGAGCCGATCATGTCGCTGACGCGATCGTTCGCACCGACCAAGGGAGCGAGCTCAAGAATGAATCCCTTGGACCGAACCTGATGGAATATCCGCTTGTTCTCATCGAACGAGCGATAGCCCAGATAATGCGAGAGCATCGGGATCGCCGCTGGGCATGCATTTTGCTCGGGCTTGCGGCTGTCGCCCACGACGAGATCAACAATGTTGCTGAGGACGTTACCCATCGCGCTCTACTCCACGGTGCCTGGAAAGGAGGCGGCCTGACGGCGCACTTGCTGCTGAGCGGACAGGCGCTCTTTCACCTTGTCCTCGATCTTCTCAATGGGATTGGGGCGGTCGGCTGCAGCCGCTTGCGCAGTAACTTCGTCGCCTGCTGGAGAAACCGCTGCATTCAAGACGCCAGGAGCGATGGCCAGAAACGGAGGCGCGCTTTCAGCAGCCGCCAGGAGGCCGCGATTGCGCGAAGGTTGAGCGCCACGCTGGGCCATCGCATCCATCGCGTCCCCGCGCCCCGGCAAGCCCGCTTGTGTGCGAACCACGCGGCGAGCGTGAGACGTTCCCGATGTATCCGTATAGGCCGGGAATACGACGGACAGCTCATAACTCGGCGCAGGACGCGACATCGCCGCAGCATTCGGAGCAGCGATGATGTGAACGGGCGTGTCGATGCCATCGTCCATTTGGTAGGGGCCAGCGGGATTGAGCAGGTCGGTTGAACTGGTCTCTTCGATCCTTGCAAGCGCTTTGTCATCGATCACGGTCGAGGGTGCACAAACACCGTCAGGAGCATCACATCTGAAGCTGCCGTTGATGTTCGTCCCGAAGGTCGTGCACCCTCCAAGAGCTGCGGCGAGTGCTGCAAGCGCGATAAGCGGCTTCACTGTCATGAGGCGTCCCCTTTGATCCAGTTTTCGAGGAATTCGCGGTGGCGGTAGCCGTGAACCACAGCCCCATCCTCGCGAACGATGACCGGGGTGCCGGTGAAACCGTGCTTGCGCGCAAAGGCTTCATTGGCATCGAGGCCTGACGTGTCACAATCGCCTCCAGTGGTGATCGACCCGCCATCATAGGCTTGGTTCACCGCGCGCTTTTTGTCGGGCGAACAGATCACCGCTTCGGAAATCGGTCGCGTGCCGAGAACGGAAATCGGTCGCTCGACCACTTTCACATCGAGCGTTTCAAGCGTTTCGTGGAGACGCTTGCAGTACCCGCAGCGGAAGTCGCTGAAGACAGTGAGCGTCCTCGAACCTCGCCCCATTGTGACGGCACCAATCTTCGGCAAGGCAGCAAGCGCAGCAGGGTCGACTTGCGCGTCTATCTGCGAGGGTTTTGCTCCCTGCTTCGGTGTAAGCTGATCCGTGTTGGGAGCAGAGCCCCCTCCCCCGACAAGCATATCGGGATTCATTTCGAGGAGACGCGCGGCGGTAAGATCCTGCTTGGTTTCCATGTCATAGACACGGCCGATGATGAGATATCGTGCACCCTCGTCGACATAGAAGAGGTTTTGCTTAGCCTCGACCTCGCACACGCCATCAATTCTGGCGCAATCAATCGCAGTAATCTCGGTTTTGGGCAGCCGCTCGGCGAGCGCCTTGGCCACGTTCGTGTCCGTTGGAGAGACGAGCGCCGAGGCGGCCAGAGCAACCCCGCTGCCTGCAGCTAGGATGGCTATCGCGGCGGCAGTCTTAGCCAGTGGCGTGAACTTCTTCATCACATATCTCCTCAGTTGCGAATAAATGTGCCGTCGAGGAACACGACCTCGACTTCGGCCCCGG
>JGI12048J13642_10008106_pt1 | contig 86157 bp, 89 predicted proteins | sample ElkSlonscriptome_16_FD_13642 | JGI IMG/M metagenome (IMG submission 13642)
CCAAGCGCTGTAGGCGCCATCGCGCACCTTCTGCGAGAGCGAGCTTCGGCGCGACAGGCGGGCGGCCTCGCCAATGAGCCCATCGAGGGCGTCGGGGTCGTGCTTGAGTTGGTGGCAGTGTTCCCGCGGCCAGTGCGCCCGCTTGGCCTCGGCGTTGCGCTGTGGATAGAGCGCCTGGGCGAGCTTGCCGATATAGTCGGTGGCGTGGAAGAAGTGCTACACGACGCTCAGGTCAGTCGGATTGCTCGAGAGGTGCGTGATGCAAAAAGGAAGACCTGCCCTGTGACCCGGCCCGAGGTCAGCCCGCGGGTTGCACGCGCCCACATTGCGCAACCAGCGTGGCCTTGTAGTCGTTCTTGTCATGCGTCGTTACGTGGGACGGATAACCGGCCGCGGATGCCGCGGTAGACACCAAATCGATAATTGCGGCGGTATTCCTGTCGATTCCCTGATAAGTGCTACTCGATGTCAGTACATAGGCCTCCTGTCCGGTGGCATCGCAGCGCGCGTCGGCCGACGCCAAGGCGTACTTGATGGCGGACTGTTCATCGTAGCCAGTGGCGATTACCTTGAACTGGCCACCGGCCATGGGCAGCACCGTCGGCTCAGGCAGCGTCTCGCAACCGGTCAGGGTGAGCGCCAAGGCGGCACCGGAAAACAGTGATCGGATCTGTTTTGCTGATGTGCGCATGGATGTCATCGATTGGATTGGAGAGCGACGCTGGCTATGTCAAAGGCAGCGAAGGATAGTTCATTTAAGGCTTGTTTTCGACTTCCGATAGCGATTTCGATTCCGGTAAAGACTTGCACAGTCTCTCCTGCCCCACTAGGCTTTTTCCTCGGGTTAATCTAGCTGCTTAGGCTGGCGTGGATTGCCTATCCCTGGTCTCGGCGTGCCGGGGAATCGGCCAAGTAAGCTGCTCGTCGGCTGCGACGGCGTCCCCAAGGAGTGGTTGATCTGGTTGGGCCGATGGCATAAGTCAGCACCATTCGGGTCTGTCCCCTATCCTCCTGTCGACGCGCAGCGCTAGGCCCATGGTGTGCGTGTTGACAACGGCAACATTTTCACTAGCATGTCTAAGATGGACGCGCACTGCGAATTGTACGGAGACCACTTCGTCTTCTACAACAGCGTCTGCGCCGCGACCGACCGATGACCAGCATCAGGCTCGGAATCCCGGTGGACGTAGCGGAATCGCTGAAGACAATTGCACCGCGCAAGGGCCTGATCGGCTACCAGCCTTGCTTAAGGCCTACGTCAGCGAAGGGTCTTGGCCGGTGGCACGGTGGCGAAATCCGGAGCAGTGGTGGTACGTCCACATTTTTCGATTTTCACTTTCCAACAGAGAAGACACCATGGAGTTTTCGACAGGCCATAAGGGCCGAGAAGAGGAAATCATCGACCTCTTCGTCGCGACCTTCGCCGCGTCCGAGGATAGCAAAGAAGGCGCGCTGATCGGAAATCTAGTGCGGAACCTGCTGGGCGGCACGGTGGAGAAGGATCTCTTCGTCTTCACTGCCGAGCAGGACGGCGCGATCATCGCCGGCGTCCTCTGCTCTCGGCTGAGCTACGCGCAAGATGTTCGGAGCCTGTTCATTCTCGCCCCCGTCGCCGTGGCCACCAATCAGCAAGGACAGGGCATCGGGCAGAAACTGCTGACCCATGCCCTGGCTGGGCTTCGCAGTGCTGGTGTCGACATCGCCATGACCTATGGCGATCCGAACTACTACACCAAGGTCGGTTTCAAGCCGATCACCGAGGCGGACGCGCAAGCGCCCTGCAAGCTAAGCCAACCCGAAGGCTGGCTGGCACAGCCGTTGACCGGGCACAAGATAACGCCACTGCAAGGCCCGTCCCGCTGCGTCGAGGCGCTGAATGATCCCGTATTCTGGTAAGCGCCCCCGTGTTCTAGTAAGCGCGATCGTGATGGGCTGTGACCACTCCAAACGCCTTCGCCGCTGCGCTGGCAGCAGCGCATCATCCTGGTCGATGGGCGGCAAATCACCCTGAGAGCATTCTTGATCAGCTCAAATCAGGCGGGGTTTGGTCGGGTAGGGTCTAAGGCGGACCTCCGCCCGATCACGCAACAGCGGCAGGAAGCGCCGATAGGCGGGGCTCATGCCCGGCTTGTCGCTCGCAAGCGGGCTCCTACCGGTCGCGACCGGTCGGTGTAGGAGCCCGCTTGCGGGCGACCCGGCAGAGCTCGGCACAGACCCCTCCCACCCAGCTTAGGCGGAATAGCCCGAGCAGACCAACCATGAGCACGACGGGGCCTGGTCGAAGTAGAAGAACAAGGACAACTCGTCGCCCGGCCTGGTCTCGTTGGGATCGATAAGCTTACCGATCCAGTCGAACCAGACCTAGCCGTCTGGAGTGCCGCCGGGTGCCTCCCAGGCGGCGTCGATATCACGCTCTTCGGGCAGGGTTCTGACTACAGCAGAAAGGGCCGCTTGCGCGGCCCCTTCCCGAGATGCTGGCTGCCAGTGCCCGCGGAACACAAGATGCGCCGCGGCAAGCAGGTCAATCAATACGCCCGACTGGGCAGCCACTCGGCGATACGGCGACGCTCTTGCGCGGTATCGATGTCGAAGAAGCGGTTCAGGACCCGTAGCGCTTCGTCGATGTCGGCGCAGCCGTAGTCGTCAACGACGACGTGATTGTTCCAGTCTTCGACGCGAAAGCTATGGTTTATGTCCGCCGCGTCGTAGCGCAGGCTATAGCCGGAACCCGTCCAGTCGTCCCATTTATATCTGATGACCTTGTCTTTTTCGTCGAACATGGTTGTCCTCTCGAAGTGGTTGCTTATTGGGTTTTCGTTGCGTACAGGCCTGTCGTTTTCACCGGGAGACTCAGGCGATGCCACGATGCTGAACAACAGATCGGGATGGCCGATGCTTCAGGGTTTTCCCGGAGGTCGAAACCACCCATGTCGTATATTGATCACAAGTCGGCCTCGTCGAGCAGAGTTTAGAAGTGAAGCCTTACCTTGGCAAGGCCAATTCCAACATTTGTTTGAGTAAAAAACTCAATGAATAACAGACATGGATCTCTAAGAAAGCAATAGTGCAACTTTTTCACAACTAAAGCGCCGGAAAATTCACCACAAAAGAGACGCAACCACCATCGCGTCGCACTGACACGACAACGAGCCGTCAGCGCGTTCGCTTCGATGGTGACCAGGCCGAATCAGTCCCGGCGGGACCGAGCCCAAGGGGATCATCCAGGTCGACGCCGGTCATGAAGGGAAGGCGCCGGTCGTGGTGGGTCACGCGGTAGATCAACCCCATCCAGTTGCCAACCACGCCTTCAGCGGTGTCGCGCCAGGTGTTGTTGAGCCCCTCCGCAGCCCGCGCCTCGGGGAACTCCGGCGGCTGGCGACCGCGGTCGAGTTGATGCTCGACCAGGGTGCGGTATTCGTTCAGCAGGGCGCGCACCTTAAGACTGAAGATATTCTCAGGGAAGGGGGGATAATCCAGTCGCTCCCCGGCGATGAAGCGACGGACTTCGCGCTTGTATTCCTTCAGCAGCGAGACGATGTCGTATTCCGGGTGGCCCTGGAATAGGACCTGCCGTAGCCCGTCCGGACTCACGGCCAGGTGCACGCCGGCGCTCTCGCTCTCCACCAACAGGCGCGCGCCAACCAAATCAAACTGTGCCCGCGAGATCTCGTTATAACGCGAGTGCGGTACATCAAAGAGCGTATTGACGCTGCTGACCAGCGGATGGCGCCGGTCCACGACTCGATGCGTGTAGACGCCCCAGCGCTTGGCCGGCAGCGGTCGGCGCCGCTGGCCATAGCGGAACTGCATCACCGCATGGGTCGCGAGGCAGGAGCACAGCGTGGAAGTGACGTTCTCGTAGGCCCAGTCGACGACCTCAATCAAGGGCTCCCAAAAGGGCTCGTCGGCCAGATCGCGGCCGGTGACGTTGGCGCCGGTGATGATTAAGCCATCCAGCCCCTCGGCGCGGATGCGATCAAAGGTCTGGTAGTAGCGCTCGATATGCGCCGCGGCTTTGGCGGACCGTTGCAACTCTTCGAGGCTGAAGGGATGCACGTAGAACTGAGCGATCTGATTACTCTGTCCCACCAGGCGGAAGAACTGTCGCTCGGTGGCGGCCAAAGCCGAATCCGGCATCATGTTCAAGAGTCCGATGTGCAGCTCGCGGATGTCCTGATGCAGCGCGCGATCGGACTCTAAGATATTCTGACCCTCGGCGCTCAGACGCTCGAAGGTCGGGAGATCGTTATGGGCGACGATGGGCATGCGTTACTCGGCTTTCCTGTTCATGGCTTGGTGCCACATTGGATTGACTCATCTGCCAACATGTGGCGCTCACCATTAATCGACGGGCGGCTCTGCCTTGCGCGCGATGGCCGCTTCTACCAGTGTCAGAAAGTCCTGCTCATCGCGCACGGCGGCCACCTCCGTGGATTCAATCGTATAGCCCAGCGGCCGGGCAATGGCCTCATAGCGCGGCACGCGGGAGTGGAACAGGCGCGGAAAGACCCAGCGCGTGAAGTCATTGGGCTCGATGTCAGCGACGTAGGTCAGCCCCTTCTCCGCCAGGTAGTCCTTGACCGCGGACTTCAGGAATGCCGGTCGGAAGTAGAGCGGCTTGGGGTCTGACTGGGCGCGATGGATCAGCTTGATCTCGTCGGCCTCCGGTACCCGGATATACAGAATCAGCGTGTGTTTCGCGAGCAGGTCCGTTACCCGAGGCTCGTCAAGCTCACACAGGCTACCGCCGACATCGTTGACGAAATGGCTGTAGCCGTAGATACGCCGTGCCTTGCCGATGAACTCCGGCACATCCAGCATCGCCTGGATCTCGGCCTCGCGATACATCGCCTGGCGGCGGGTGAACTCGGGCAACGACAGACCGTTGGCTTGCGGATCACCGAGCTGGCCAACAAAGCTCATGACCGGCCCCAAGTCGTCGACCCGAATCTTGTTTTGGATCGCGATCCAATCCCGGCGCAGCAGGTCGCGCAGGAACGCGACCTCCATCGCCTTGGACTTGATGAGGTCCAGAATCGGCTCATCTAGGTAGCGCGTGCCGATGCGGTAGTCGCCTGAGTAATGAAACCAGTCATTGCGCCGCAGCAGCGCCGACAGGTAGGTCTTGCCCACCCCCGACATGCCGAGCAGCGTCACGCTGCGGTTCTTCCAATGACGGAATTCATCGACCGAGAATTTCACTGCGAGTACTCCGGAAGGCGCAAAGGGGAAGGCCCTCCACCAAGGGGCGGCCCAAGCTCTGGGACGCCATCATAAGGGAATCCGATCGGAACCGATCGGCGCTGGGATTATCGAACCAAGAGCCTGTTAGGGGCAAGCGCTCACCGCGCCTGAGCGCATCGGCATCAGCCTCTTTGCGTTGCGGCAGATTGCCGCGGAATCCCGACATGGTTAGCATAGGGCCTAGACCATCCTCATTCTGGGATGACGATACCCCCGGAGTAACGCCTTATGTCCGATGCTACGACTCAACCCGACGCCCGGCCCGCGGCGGATCAGGCCACGCTGATCCTGGGCGAGCAGCAGTACCAGCTTCCCGTTGTTGAGGGCAGCGAGCAGGAGCGTGCCATCGATATCAGCTTCCTGCGCGCGGAGACGGGCCATATTACGCTGGACCAGGGCTACGGCAACACCGGCAGCTGCAGGAGCGCGATCACCTACATCGACGGCGACAAGGGCATCCTGCGTTACCGCGGCATCCCCATCGAGCGGTTCGCCGACAGCCCAACCTTCATTGAGGCGGCGCTGCTGCTGATCAGCGGAGAACTTCCCAACGAGGAGCACTATGAGCAGTTTTCCGAAGACCTGACTCGCTACGCCTACCTCGACGAGGGCATGAAGCACCAGTTTGAGGGCTTTCCGCGCAACGCACCGCCGATGGCCATCTTGTCGGCCATGATCAACTCGTTGTCCTGCTTTCACCCGGACTTGCACGAACTCGAGGACGAGCACCAGTTCCTGCACGCCGCCGCTCGCTTGATAAGCAAAATCCGCACCATCTCCGCCTACGCCTTTCGCCACTCCCGCGGCCTGCCGTACATCTACCCGGACCCAGGTCTGCGCTATGTGCAGAACCTGCTGCACATGATGTTCTCTCAGCCCTATCGGCAATACGTCTGTCCGGACTTGGTGCGGAAGGCAATGAACCTGATCCTGATCCTGCACGCCGACCACGAGCAAAACTGCTCCACCTCCACGGTGCGCATGGTCGGCTCCAGCGGCGCCAATCTGTTCGCGTCCATCGCCGCCGGAATCTGCGCGCTGTGGGGGCCGCTGCACGGCGGCGCTAACGTAGAGGTGCTGACCATGTTGCACCAGATCCACGAGGGCAACATGACCCCGGAAGAATACGTCAAGCTTGCCAAAGACAAAGACAGCAAGGTACGGCTCATGGGCTTCGGCCACCGGGTCTACAAGAACTTCGACCCGCGTGCGCAGATGCTGGCCAAGGTCGCCGAGGAACTGGTGCCGAAGCTGTCTGGCAGCGACCCGTTGCTCGGCATTGCCCGCCGGCTGGAGGAGATCGCGCTGTCCGACCCCTACTTTGTCGAACGCCACCTCTATCCGAACGTCGATTTCTATAGCGGCATCATCCTGCGCGCCATCGGCATCCCCACCAACATGTTCACCGTTATGTTCTCCATCGGTCGCCTACCCGGCTGGATCGCGCACTGGTGGGAGCAGAATCAAACGCCGGGCAACCGCATCGCCCGTCCGCGTCAGGTCTACACCGGCAATACCCTCTCGGACTATGTGCCGAAAGACCAGCGGGATTGAGGCGGTGACCGTCAATCGCCTGTCACCGCGATGCGCGGTGCGCCGACTGAACGACCTTGAGACAGGCCGCCATGCTGCTTGACGCTTACCATAGCGCGCTTGATGAAATCTGCGTGGTCGGTGCCGACCAGGGCAGTCACTTCGCCAAGGGCGTGGCAGGTGATTTCAACCCCTTGCACGACGCCGATAACTCGCGCTTTTGCGTGCCTGGCGATCTGTTGTTTGCGCTGGTGCTGACACGGCAAGGACTGAGCGGGGCCATGCGTTTCGGATTCGAGGGCATGGCAAGCGCGGGGGCACGGCTACACATCCCGACACAGGCAATGCCGAGTTCGGTATTGACAACCGGCGACAAGATCTTGGTGCGGGTGACCAGGGGCGGTGAAACCACGAATGATCAAAGCATCATCGAACGCGTGGTAAGCCGCTATGTGACCTTCTCCGGACACAATTTCCCGCACATCTTGGTGCCGTTGATGGAACGCCACGGCGTCATGATCAACCCGGAGCGCCCGTTGGTGATCTATGAATGCATGAGTTTTGAGTTGAGGTCGCTAGAGAGAGCGGCATCCATGCCGACCGCACTCGACCTAGCCTTGGTGGACAGCACCCTGGAGATTGACGGCAAACGCGCCAAGGTACAGCTTAGGTTTGAGTGGCGCCTAGGCGCGGATTGCGTCGGCAGTGGTGCCAAGACCCTGATTCTAGGTGGTTTGCGTCCCTTCGAGGCCGTCGGCTTGCAGGGTTTGGTGGAGCGCTATGACGGTTGGCGCGCGCGCTATCTTGGCCGAGACTCATAGCGCAGGGCGAGTGCGCTCGATCGACGGTGACAACCTAAACCGGTAGAGCCGGGATCGTTGTCGTTGTCGCAATTGTAGTCTTGCGGTAACTCGATGACGACAACGACAACGAGAATTCTTCGACGCTTTATTCAAGACTTGCTGGGTAAGGGGGTGGTTGACGACCAGGCAAACAGCCGAATCAGGAGCGCAGCAGGCTGGCGCGCCCGTCGGCGGCACGCAACATGCCATCCGCCCGATACAATCCGATCAACGTCTTTGCATCGGTAATGTTGCCATCGGCACACCAGATTAGCGCATCGGCTAGAGGAAACCAGTGCACCTCAATCACCTCGTCGGCCTCGTGGCCGAGGTCGATCTCGCTCAGACCACGGGCTAGGTATAGATGGATCACCTCGGTAAAGACGCCTGGGGAACTGTGCAGGTATCCCAGCGAATCCCAAGTCGCGGCAACCAGCCCCGCCTCCTCGGCCAGTTCACGCTCGGCGGTCGCGGCGGGGCCCTCGCCCGGATCGATCTTGCCGGCAGGCAGTTCCCATAGCCAACCGCCGGCCGCATGGCGATATTGCCGCAATAGGCAAACGCGCTGGTGATCGTCGACGGCAACGGCGGCGGCGCCACCGGGATGGCGAATGACTTCTAATTGGACATCGCGACCGCTGGGCAGCCGCACCTGCTCCAGACCCAGATCAATCACCTTGCCCCTGAAGATGGGGGTGCGCCCGGCATCGGCCGGAACCCCGCGCGCTTTATCTATGTCGGTCATTCGCAAACAACCCCGACTCGTGAACCTGCCCCTAGTCTACCAGTCAACCAGGCCCAACAGTCGTGCAAGATCCACTGACCCAGGCTGGCAAAGCCATTGATCACATCCGGGATCGACCGCGCGTCACCGGCGTAGGTTTCAGTGAGTATTGCGCTAGGCTGTCGAAAATCGCTGTTTCCGGCGATTTTCTCGATCCCCGCTCTTGGCCGTCGATTTCCAGCCACGGATGGTCGGAAGCCGGAATGCTTGGTAGCCGAGGTGCGGGAAGATGTCGACAGCCTAGAACAGCGCCCGCGGCGACGCTTTCGCCAAGTAACCTATCCGTAACGGCGTGGAAATAGAATACCGGTAAGCCAAACTTATCAAGACAACATTGGATCCATGCCCAAGATACTCATCGTCGATGACGAGCCCGACATCCGTGAAACCATTCGTTTCGCATTGGAAGAAAACGGCTTTCAAGTGCAGGAGGCCGGACACGCGGACGAGGCCCGCAAACTGATCGCCGAGGAACCGGATCTGGTGCTGCTGGACTGGATGTTACCGGGCCGCTCGGGGCTGGAGCTGGCGGCCCAGCTCAAGCAAAACCCAAAGACGCGCGCGATCCCTATTATCATGATTAGCGCCCGGGGCGAGGAGCATGACCGAGTGAAGGGGCTAGATACCGGTGCCGACGACTACATCACCAAACCCTTCTCGCCGCGGGAGATGGTTGCACGCGTCAATGCCGTGATGCGCCGCAGTAAGCGCGAGGAACGGGCCGACGAGATCGACATCGGCGGACTGCGTATCGACAATATTAGTCACCGCGTCACCGCGGACGGCAACGCCGTCGATATCGCACCCACCGAGTACCGTCTCCTACACTTCTTCATGACCCATGTCGACCGCGCCTTCAGCCGCTCGCAGTTGTTGGATCAGGTCTGGGGCAACCACGTCTACGTGGAGGAGCGCACCGTCGACGTCCACGTCCGCCGCCTGCGCAAGGCGCTGGAACAGACCGGGCACGAGCACCTATTGCAAACCGTGCGCGGAGTCGGTTATCGCTTCTCAGACAAATAATTGAAACATGGCCTCGCCAGGCAAGACAGCATGCGCCGTCCCCTCATCTACGAAGTCAACCTCGCCACCGGCGCCGCGGCGGTCGCGCTGCTGTTGATACTGCTCGGCCAACCACCGGCGCAGTCCGCGCTGCTCGTGCTGCTGCTCTATCTGATGCGCCATCTGTTCCATCTGGGGCGGCTGGCACGGCTGATTCGGCGTCATCACCGGCTGATACCACCATTCCCACCAGGCCTTTGGGGCGAGCTCTATCGCAGGCTGGGCCAATATCAGCAACGCGGGCGCAAGGGCCGCAAACGCCAGATTCGTTTCACCCGCCGCTTCCGCGAGGCTGCCAACTCGGTACCCGATGCGCTGATCGTGCTTGATAAGACCAAACGCATCGAATGGGCCAATCCTGCCGCGGCCTCGCTGATGAACGTGCAATGGCCACGCGACGACGGCAAACGACTGGCCGAGATCTTCCAATTCGTGGGGTTGGGAGACTATATCGACGCTGGCGAGTACGGTCGGCCGTTGGAGGTGGCACCCGAACATAACCAATCGATCACGCTGTCACTGCGCGTAGCACCATTCGGGGAGCGCAAAAAACAACGCCTGGTGGTAGGGAGAGACATCACCAAGGTATTCCACCTCAATATGATTCGTCGCGACTTCGTAGCCAACGCGTCGCACGAGCTGCGCACACCACTTACCGTCATCGCGGGCTTTGTTGAATCCCTGTCGGATTCATCGCAGACCCCGGAGCATCATAGACGGCCTCTGCGCCTGATGCAGAATCAGGCGGAGCGTATGGGCTCCATCATTGAGGACCTGCTGACCTTGTCCCGACTGGAGATGGACGACCAGGCGCCTGATCTGACGCCGGTAGATGTCCCGCACGAGATCAAGATGATCGTCGCCGAGGCCCTTGCGGTCTGCGACGATAGTCATCGGTTCGACCTAGATTTAAACCCGGACCTGCTCATCATCGGTAATGAGTTGGAACTACGCAGCGCGCTGTCGAACTTGGTTATTAATGCCGTCAGGCACACGCCCCCCGGCAGTCAAATCCGCGTCTGTTGGTATGACGACGGCAGCGGACCGGTGTTTTTGGTGCAGGATGATGGTGACGGTATCGCCGCGGCCGACATTCCGCGCCTGACCGAGCGCTTTTATCGCGTGGATAAGGCCCGCTCACGCGACTCCGGCGGCACGGGACTTGGCTTGGCCATCGTCAAACATGCGCTCAACCGGCATGATGCGCGACTCAGCATCGCCAGTGAGCCCGGGGTGGGCAGCACCTTTACCTGCCGCTTCCCGAGCGCCAGCGCGCTGAGTCGGCATGGCGCCGATCGAAGCGAAGCAGGCATTCGATCAGGTTCGCACTAGATGTTCGACACGGGCTCGTTGCTCGTCGCGCAAAGGTGCAAGCCCGTTCGCTTGGCGCTCGGCGAGATCCTTAAAGCGCCGGTCATAAAGAACCGAGACTCTTGGAGACAACCTCATAGACGTCGTTGGACAAACCCTCGACGTCCAGCACGCGTTCGAGTTGCGCGCGCATCAGGGCCTGGCGGTCGGTGTCATAACGGCGCCAACGGGTCATCGGATAGAGCAGGCGTGAGGCGATCTGCGGATTGAGTGGGTCCAGCTCGATGACGCGGTCGGCCAGAAAGCTGTAACCACGGCCGTCGTCGGCATGAAAACGTAGCGGATTACCGACGGCAAAGGCGCCGATCAGCGAGCGCACCCGATTGGGATTGGTCAGCGAGAAATCCGCATGGCCCATCAGCGCGACGACCTGCTCCAGCGCGTCCGGCCGGCTACTTTGGGCTTGCAGCGCAAACCATTTGTCGAGCACCAGTTGGTCGTGAGACCAGCGCTGATAGAAACGCGCCAGCGCGCGCTCCCCGGCGTCGCCAGCCACATCGACGGGGGCATCGACCAGCAGCCGCAGCGCGGAGATCACGTCCGTCATATTGTGACCGGCATCGAATTGGGCTTGCGCGACGGCCAGGATGTCGGCATCCGGCGCCTGCATCAAATAGGCGAGCGCACAATTGCGCAACGCCCGGCGACCGATGGAGGCCGGCGACAGCTCATACTCGCTCGGTTCAAGATTGCGCTGATAGACGGCCTGCAGGTGGTCTCGCAACAGTGCGCCGATGCTGCCTGCCAGGGCCTCACGGGCGCGGTGGATGCCGTCCACATCGACAATGTCCATCTGATCGCCCAGATAGCTCTCCGAGGGTAGCGTCAACACCTCCGCCAACAGCGCTTTGTCTGCATCCGCGTCGGTCAGGGCACGGCGGAAGGCATCAATGAAGGCGTCGGGCACCGCTAGGGCCTCGTCCTCGACCATGGCCAGCAGCAGGCGCTGCGCCAGAGTCTGAGAGGCGTCCCAGCGGTTGAAACCGTCGCTGTCGTGGGCCATCAGAAAGGTCAGATCGGCGTCCGAATAGGCGTAACTTAGCTTGACCGGGGCAGAGAAGCCGCGCAGCAGCGAGGGTATCGGTCGCGCCTTGAGTCCGGTAAAGCTGAAGAACTCGACCGGATCGCGCAGGGCGAGCATGCGTGTGCCGGGAGCCGGGGGCTTGGTCTCGCCAGCAAGCCGCAAGGGCAGATCGCTGCCGTCCGCGTCCAGCAACCCAAGCGCGAACGGAATGTGCAGCGGCAGCTTCTTCGGCTGACCGGGCGTGGCCGGCGTGTGCTGGCGGACCTCCAGCGTATAGGTGCCGGTCTCGGCGTCGAAGCTGTCGGCGCACTCCAGCACCGGGGTCCCGGCCTGGGCATACCAGCGGCGAAATTGGTTCAGGTCGATGCCGCCGGCCTGCTCCATGCAGGCGACAAAGTCATCCGTGGTCACGGCCTGGCCATCGAAGCGCTCGAAGTACAGGTCGGTGCCCCGGCGGAAAGGCTCGGGGCCGAGCAGGTTGGCCTGCATGCGCACCACCTCAGCGCCCTTCTCGTACACCGTCGCGGTGTAGAAGTTATTGATCTCTATGTAGGAATCCGGGCGTACCGGATGCGCCATGGGGCCTGAGTCTTCGGGGAACTGCCGCGCCCGCAGCATGCGCACGTCTTCAATGCGCTTGACGCCGCGCGAGCCCATGTCGGCGGAGAACTCCTGGTCGCGATAGACCGTGAAGCCCTCCTTAAGGCTAAGTTGAAACCAATCTCGGCAGGTGATGCGGTTGCCGGTCCAGTTGTGGAAATACTCATGAGCAACCACCCCTTCGATGCCGGCGAAGTCGGCATCGGTCGCCGTCTCGGGCCGCGCCAGGACATACTTGGCATTGAAGACGTTTAGCCCCTTGTTCTCCATCGCGCCCATGTTGAAGTGGCTGACGGCGACAATCATGAAGATGTCGAGATCATACTCGCGACCATAGCGCTCCTCGTCCCAGCGCATGGCGTGCTTCAGCGAGCGCATGGCGTGATCGCACTTGTCCAGGTTCTCGGGCTCGACATAAATCTTTAAAGGGACCTCGCGCCCGGAGCAGGTCGTGAAGCTGTCCTCCACCACGGCCAGGTCGCCAGCGACGACGGCGAACAGATAGCTCGGCTTGGGGTGCGGATCATCCCAGCGCGCCAGATGACGGCCATCGGGCAGGTCTTCGCTGCCTGTCGGGTTGCCGTTGGATAACAGCACCGGATAAGGCTCGGGATCGGCCACCAGCGTGACCTGAAAGCGGGCCATCACGTCGGGGCGGTCGAGGAAGTAGGTGATGCGGCGAAAGCCCTCGGCCTCACATTGGGTGCAGAGCATGTCGCCGGAGGCGTACAGACCCTCCAACGCGGTGTTCGCCTTGGGCCGAATACGCACGCGGGTGCGCAGCAGAAACCGGTCCGGCACCCGGCGCACGATCAGCGCGTCGTCTTGAACCTGATACTCCACCGGCGGCAACACCCGTCCATCCAACGCCACATCGATCAATTCCAGCTGCTCGCCATCCAGGCGCAGGTCGCCGTCACCGCGGGGCGCGGCCGGGTTGCGGCGCAGGCTCAGCTCGGCCTCAACTAAGGTCTCATCGAGGTCCAGGTCGACGCGCAGGTCCACCTGGTCGATCAGAAACTCGGAGGGGTGGTAGTCCTTGAGACGAATGACCGGGGGTGTCGTGCGATACATGATGGGCCTGTACTGTTGTTGGAGCTAAAATGGTGTTAAAGCTAGAATGGTGTTGAAGCTAGAATGGTGTTGAAGCTTAAATGGATGGCTGAGCTGATCACTGGCGAAGCAATGGCTAGAGAGATAGGCCATAGTCTGCGCTGGTCAGCGTGGTCGACCGCTCTTAAGCAATTGGATGCGTTCCGAGGTTCAATCCTGCCCCGCGGCCCGACGGCTCGATCGCGGGGGTCTTGGCATTTTAGTGGCGTTTATGTCAATCTTTAGCTTGTCCGGCCGCGATGATGCGTTTTCAAGCCGCGCGCTGGAGGCCGACACCAAGCTGGAGGCCTGACAACAAACAGGACAGGCCCCGAACCAGTCCAAGGTCGACGAGAACCAGTGAGGACCGCCATGACCGATGTGCAGATCTACGCCACCGCCATCTGTCCCTACTGCGTGCGCGCGCGACACCTGCTTGAGCGCAAGGGGGTCGCCTACCAAGAGATTCGCGTCGACCGCGATCGAGACCAGCTCAAGGTGATGATTCGCCGCAGCAACCGAACCACGGTGCCGCAGGTCTTTATCGGCGAGCATCACATCGGCGGCTTCGACGACATGGCGGAGCTGGACCAGGCGGGCAAGCTCGATGTCCTGTTGCACCATCACGGGATCGCAACCGTACAGCAATGACCCTAACCGATGCCAATACCGATACAGCTGCCCAGCGTCTGGACAAATGGCTCTGGGCAGCGCGCTTCTTCAAGACCCGGTCACTGGCGGTAGAGGCCATCAACGGCGGCAGGGTACAGGTGGACGGCCAGCGCGCAAAGCCCGGCCGCGGCATCCGTCCCGGCGCCCAACTCGTCGTCCACAAGGGCGAGCTGGAATGGATCGTCGAGGTCAAGGGCCTCGCCAAGCAGCGACGCCCGGCCAGCGAGGCGGTCTTACTCTACGAAGAAGTCGAGGCCAGCCAACGCAAGCGTCACGAGCTGCTACGCGAGCGCCGCGAGTCCGGCGTTCAGGCGCCGACCTTGCGAGGACGCCCGACCAAGCGCGATCGCCGCCGCATCGGCGCGTTCACCGACAGGTTCAGTGACTAAGACCGCAAGGGACGCCAGCGTGGACAACGAACGACTTCGCGAGACCTACAGTGCCATCAACGAACGCTTCTGCCCGTTCGAGAAGGGCATCCTCACCAACAATTGCACCTGCTCTCGCGCCGATCGCTTCTGCATCGCCGAACGCGAGGGCGTCCATTGCAACGCCGACGATGCCCAACTCCGCTGCATCGCCCTGCTGGACCTACTGCGCGCCCATGCCCGCTTCGCGCTCAAGACCACCGTGGCGCACGCCGCGCTGCCGCACGCCAAGGCCATGCGCATCCAGGTCGGCGGGCTGCGCGGTATCCACGCAGTAGTAAAACCCGACGCCGCTGTGCCGCAGCAGATCGAAGACATCGACGCGCTCTTGCAAGCGGCCGTAGCACGCTTCGACAACCTCGAGACCCTGCCCTATCAGATCATCGTCCAGCAGATCACCGCCTATCGCGGGCGCAGGCCATTGCGCAAGCGGCGTTGAACCCGACAGCGCGCGGCAGCGCCCGCGGCGCGATGGCTCAGTAACGAAAACGCTGACGCCGAGAAATTCACCGCCGAGCCGGCGGACTTCCACCGTGGCATCGATGGGCTGGCGGCGTTGTGCCGGCAGCGGCTGGGGGAAGCCCCCTTCATCGGGACAATCTTCGCCTTCCGCAACCGTCGGGGCACAGCCTTAGCACGTCGCCGACAAAGGCGCCGTGTTGGTTCTTATAGAACAGGCAGTTGTTGCGGTAGCGCAGAACAGGTTCGGGTACTCCCAAAGCTGCTTCGACGAGGCGCCGCCGCAGCTAGGCAATCGCGTAAAACTATGATATAACATAACGCACGATCGCGATCAGCGGGGATCGATAGCCACCGGGGCACTCTGCTCGGCCCGCGGGGTCGACGCGAGAATCGGTGGGAGAGTCGCTATTCGACCTGGGCGTGCAGGTCTGCGTTTGGCGGCGCGAACTCGATCCGAGCATTTCGGCGTACCTCGCGGCGTTGGAGCGGACCAGCAGGCTGCAGGCAATGGAGACGCTTTCGGCGCAAGGGCGACCGCCGCTTACCGGCACCCGCCCGCCACCATAGGAGAACCCCCATGCACTCGCAACCCAACATCCCTCAGAAGCTGCCGGTAACGGTGCTGTCCGGTTTCCTCGGCGCCGGCAAGACCACGCTGCTGAATCAGATCCTCAACAATCGTGAGGGGCGGCGCGTGGCGGTCATCGTCAACGACATGTCCGAGGTCAACGTCGACGCCGCGCTCGTGGACAAGGAGGTCCAGCTCAACCGGGCCGAGGAGAAGCTGGTGGAAATGAGCAACGGCTGCATCTGTTGCACACTGCGCGAAGACCTGCTGATTGAGGTCAGCCGGCTGGCGAAAGAAGGCCGGTTCGATTATCTGGTGATCGAGTCCACCGGCATCTCCGAGCCGCTGCCCGTGGCCGAGACTTTCACCTTCCGGGACGAGGAAGACACCAGCCTGTCGGATGTGGCGCGCCTGGACACCATGGTCACCGTGGTGGACGCGGTCAACTTCGATGTCGACCTTGAGCAGGCCGACAGCCTTCAGGCGCGCGGCGAGTCGCTCGGCGCAGAGGATACGCGCACCGTGTCCGACCTCTTGATCGACCAGGTCGAGTTCGCCGATGTCATCGTCCTGAACAAGGTCGACCTGATCGCCAGCGCCGAGCGCGAGCGACTGCAACACGCCCTGCGTCAGCTCAATCGGCATGCCCGGATCATCGAGGCCAGTTTCAGTCAGGTCCCGCTCGATGAGGTCATCGGCACCGGGCGCTTCGACTTCGCCCGCGCCGCCCAGTCGCCCGGGTGGCTTGCCGAAATGCGCGGCGAGCACAGGCCCGAGACCGAGGAGTATGGCATCGCCAGCTTCGTCTATCGCGCGCGCCGCCCCTTCCATCCGGCGCGATTTGCCGAGGCGCTCAAGACCGACTGGCCCGGCAACGTTCTACGCTCGAAGGGCTTTTTCTGGCTCGCCTCGCGCCCCGACGCCGCGGGCCAATGGTCCCAGGCCGGCGGCATCGTGCGCCACGGACCGGCCGGGATCTGGTGGGACGCCGCGCCCCGCGAGCATTGGCCGACGGACCCCGAACAAGTCGCACGGATCGAGGCCGAATTCCAGGGCAAGTTCGGGGATCGCCGCCAAGAGATCGTGTTCATCGGCCAGCACCTGGAGCCCGAGCGGACCCGCGACATCCTCGATCACTGCCTTCTCAACGACCAGGAGATGGCGGCCGGCATTCCCGCCTGGAGAGCGCTGGACGACCCCTTTCCCACCTGGTTTGCCGAGCAGCATGAGGACTGATCCCATGGCAGAGGACAACGCAGGCTATGCCGCGGAGTTGATCCCCAGCGACTACGCGAGCTGGCGCTACTGCATCGAGGTGAAATGTGGACTTGCGCTGACACCGGATTTCATCCAGGCCCGCATCGCCGTCCTAAGCGACGCCGGCCAAGAGGAAACACAACGCTTCGCCCGGCTCTACGGCGACGCCCACCGCGAGCAGGTGCTGGCCTGGTTCCGCCAGGCCGCCGCCGGGGCTTGATCCGAACCTTCGCCGCGATCCGGTTCGGCCCCGCTGAGGCCTGGGCGCCGCAACCCCGGCATTCAACCCACCGATGCGCTGATCCAACCATGCGAGACACAGAGCAAGCAATTCAGGCACAACCCGCATCGCCCTCCGACGGCACCCCTCCCGCGGACGACGATTACATGGGACCGCGCCAGTTGGCCTATTTCAGGCAGAAGCTTCTGGACTGGCGGGCAGCGTTGCTCGCGGAGACCGACGCCACCCTCGCGGAGCTGCGTGACGCCAGCCACCACGAGGTCGGCGACGAGGCCGACCGCGCCAACCGTGAGGCCAGCCAGACCCTGTGGCTGCGCACGCGTGAGTTTGTTCCTGCTATTGACCGTCGGCGACAACCTGTTGGTTCGCCCCCCGCTGGGCCAACTCCTCAAGTGCGTTCACCACTTGCGACTGGACCTATGCCTTCCGGTTGGCTCTTTCGCCCGTAAGCAGACGGTAGGCCTGCGGCAATGAATCATTCAAACGGATCATCGGCGGTCTCGCCCCACTCGGAGGCAAGATCAGGCTGGCCGGGATTGATGCCTGGGAGATCGCCTATCTTCCTCAGCAGGCCGATATCGATCGGAACTTTCCGATCTCGGTCTTCGACATGGTCGCCATGGGATTGTGGCGGAAGACAGGTGCCTTCGGCGGATTCGGACACGAGGGTGACAGGAAGGTTGGCGAGGCCCTGGATCTCGTTGGGCTGGGTGGTTTCGAGACGCGCCCCATCGGCACCCTCTCCGGCGGGCAACTGCAACGCTCCCTGTTCGCCCGCCTGCTCCTCCAGGACGCTCGGCTGATTCTTCTGGACGAGCCGTTCACGGCCATCGATTCGGCAACCGTCCGCGATCTCTTGGGACTCATTCATCGTTGGCATGGCGAGCAGCGGACGGTGGTTGCCGTCTTGCACGATCTGGACCAGGTCCGCACCGACTTTCCAGAGACCCTTCTGCTGGCCCGCGAGCAAGTCGCTGCCGGCGCGACCGAGAAGGTTCTTACTCCGGCGAATCTCGATCAGGCGCGCCGGCTGACCGAGGCTTTTGACGAAGAGGCTGCGGTATGTGCGAGATAAATACCGAGGCGTACGGCATTCTTGAGGAGGCCTATTGATGTATGAAGCCATCTTCGCCCCCTTTGTCGAGTTCGGCTTCATGCGTCGGGCATTGGTCGGCTGCCTTGCCCTTGCTCTAGGGGCAACACCGATCGGCGTTTTCCTAACGTTGCGACGGATGAGCCTGACCGGAGACGCCATGGCCCATGCAATCCTTCCCGGTGCGGCACTCGGATATCTCGCAGCAGGGCTGTCGCTCGGCGCCATGACAATCGGCGGGGTGATCGCAGGGGTGACGGTGGCGATACTCTCCGGGCTGGTGGCCCGAACGACCGTGGCTCAGGAAGATTCCAGCTTGGCCGCCTTCTACCTGATTTCCCTTGCCGTCGGCGTCGTGATCGTATCCATGCGCGGCAGCAATGTCGACCTGTTCCACATCCTGTTCGGCACCGTACTCGCCTTGAACAATGCGGCCATCTTCCTGATCGCCGGGATCGCGACGATCACCTTATTCGGGCTCGCCGTGATCTATCGACCCTTGGTGATGGAGTGTTGCGACCCCGGCTTTCTCCGCTCAGTCAGCCGCCTTAGTCCTGTCGCCCATTACGGTTTTCTCGTCTTGGCGGTGCTTAATCTGGTGGGCGGCTTTCATGCTCTCGGGACCCTGATGGCGGTGGGCATCATGATCCTTCCCGCCGCTGCCGCTCGTTTCTGGACGCGCGACATTACCCCTCTGTTGGCCATCGGCGTGCTCGGAGCCTTCCTGAGTGGGTTGGTGGGCCTGCTGCTGTCTTATCACGCCAGCCTGCCTTCAGGCCCCGCAATCATTTTGACCGCAGGGGCCTTCTATCTTTTTTCTCTGGCTTTCGGGCCTGACGGCGTTGTTATGACCAAGCTTCGCCCACGCCGCCATCTCACGGCATAGCTTGCCATGTCACGAACATTCGGAGCTTTCTGATGATACTGGTCGTCAATGGGCTGGGCTTCGAGGGCTGGATGGATCGCCTGACGGAGGCAGCCGGCTACAAGGGGCCTGTAGTAGCGGCGACGACCGGCATAGAGCCCCTACAGATAGTGGACGACGCAGAAGAGAACGGACAGAAGACATCAGACGGCGCGCGGGCGGACCAAGGCCCTGGCCGGATCGATCCCCACGCCTGGCAGAGCCTGGCCAATGCCCGGATCTATGTTCAGAACATCGCTGACGGACTGGTGACGGTCGACCCCGCCGGGGCCGAGCTCTATCGGAACAACGCGGCACGCTTCCTGGAGGAGATCGACGCGCTAGAGGCGCATATCGGCGGCACCCTCTATTCCGATGCTCTATCTACGGCGGACGGGCCGGCCGGCACCTACCTCGACATGATGCGCCACAACGCCGAAACGCTAGCCGCGGCGCTAGGCGGTTGATCGGGGCCCGGCAAGGCTAGCGGCAAAGATGTCCGATGCGCAGCAAAGAGGCATGCGTGAACAACCAAGCGCTTACGCGGGTACTTGAATCGAGCCGAGGTGCTCGAATGGAGAAGAAGGAACATGTTGATCAACACATCGCCACGTCGAGCGAACCTGGCAAGCGTTCGGCGGATAAAGGACGCGCTATTTGCAGCGCTTAGCCTTCCGGACGCCACGACCGTTACGGTCACCAAGCTGGCATGCCTCGAAGAAGGCTGTGCGCCTGTCGAGACCGTAGTTGCCTTGCTTCGGCCCGATGTGCCGCCGCCGCAGCACAAACTGCACAAACCTATAGACGACGTCGATGCAGAAGACTTGCGCCGGATTTGCCAGGTATGGGGCTACGACGTCCAAACCCCAACGCTCGTATCCCTGTTTCAGGAGGACTAGATGGACACGCCGCAGAAAATACCTGTTTCCATCCTCACCGGCTTCCTCGGCTCCGGCAAGACGACGCTGCTCAACCGGATCTTGAGTGAGGAGCACGGCAAGCGCATCGCCGTGATCGAGAACGAGTACGGGGAGGTCGGCATCGATCAGGCGCTCGTCATCGACGCCGACGAGGAGATCTTCGAGATGTCGAACGGCTGCATCTGCTGCACGGTGCGCGGAGACCTGATTCGCGTGCTCGGCAATCTCATGAAACGCCGCGACAAGTTCGACTATGTGTTGGTGGAGACCACGGGGCTCGCCGATCCCGGTCCGGTCGCTCAGACCTTCTTCATGGACGACGAGATCCGCGCGGAGTTCTCGCTCGACGGGATCGTCACGCTCGTCGATGCAGCCCACATCGAGCAACAGCTCGGCCGAAGCAAAGAGAGCACCGAGCAAATCGCATTCGCGGACGTTCTGGTGCTCAACAAGACCGATCTCGTCGATGGCGAGGCGCTCGACAGGCTCGAAGCACGGCTAAGGGACATGAACCGAATGGCGCAAGTCATGCGTAGCGAGCGGGCGAACGTCTCCGTCGACAGGGTACTCAACCTCGGTGCCTTCGATCTGGATCAGGTGCTCAATCGTCGCCCCACCTTCCTTGAGCCGGAGTATCCGTTCGAATGGACCGGAGTCTATACGCTCGATATCGGTCGCCATGAGCTCAGCCTCGCCGATGGACCTGACCCGGCGATGTCGCTCGTGGTCGTGTCCGACCAGGGCACGGATGACGCAGCGCTGCGTGAGGGCGCGGAGTGGTGTGTGCGGCGGTACGCCGAACCTGCGGATATCGCTCGCCCGGGGGAAATGATTCCTATCGGCAAGCATGTCAACCTCCAGCTCGACTCCCCGGGGCGCAAGTCGTTCTTCTTGGAGGTCGATACCCAGGTGCGGGTTGGCCTCTACGCCCAGCACACCGCGGAGGAATTCGATTTCCAACTGACGAATGCGAAAGGAACAACAATCAGGCAAGAGGTCGAGCGCACCTGGGTCGCACAGCACGAGCATGACGACGAGGTGGGCTCGATCGCGATCGAGAGGGCCGGCGACGTCGATCCCGACAGGCTCAACGCCTGGCTTGGCGAACTGCTCCGTGAGCGCGGGGTGGACATCTTCCGAATGAAGGGCTTCGTCAGCCTCGCGGGCGAATCGCGTCGCTTCGTCTAGTGCGATCGCCTGGTCGAGCGCAGGGGAGCTGGCGTCAGCTTGTTACGGTCGCGTGACGTTCTTCGACGCGTCCACTGGGGAGCTTTGCCAGAAGCTGGAGTGGAAGGGCTCCTTGGTGTCGATGGTATTGAGCCCGGACGGGGATATCGTCGCCTGTGGCAGCCAGGATAACTCGGTGCATTTCTGGCGCCGCTCCACGGAGCGGGACTCTATGATGTCCGGATATCCTGGCAAGCCTTCGTCCCTCGCCTTCGACAATACCGGCACCCTCTTGGCCACCGGCGGAGGTGAGGCGGTGACGGTCTGGAGTTTCCGGGGAAGTGGTCCCGAAGGCACGCACCCCGGCGTTCTTGAAGGTCATGTTCAACCCGTCACAACACTCGCCTTCGCTCGACGCGGGATGCAACTGGCCTCGGGAGGTCGGGATGGTGCCGTCGTTGTTTGGTCGCTTCAGCGTGATGGAGGAGGCGATCCGGTAGGCGAAGCATTTGTGGCAGATGTGGTCGCAGAATTGTATTGGCGGCCGGACGGTCGCGCCCTTGCGGCGCTCGACGCGCGGGGTGGCGTGACGGTTTGGCGGATAGGCTCAACGCATGATCGTTAATAGGTCAATAGCTTCAACACAAGAACCCGTATGAAACCTCGGCACACAAACCCGCCGGTCAGCGGCACACTGTTTCTCGAGTCGACATCAGGCAAGGACCGGCGCAGCCTGAGCGCCTCGCTGCGTGGCGGTCTCCACGCTGTCTCAGGGGATACGGCATCATTCAGCACCGTACCGATCGACACCCCGGACGTGGCCGAGACCGCCGTTTGCGCGCCGGCGACGCAGCGCCTCGCTGAGGAACTCTTCGAGCGCTGGAACGAGGCACTCGGAAGCGGCGACGCCCGGCGTGTCAGCGAGTGCTATACCGACGACGCGGTCTTGTTGCCCACGGTGTCCAACCTCCCGCGGCTCTCCCGCCGCGAGATTCAGGACTACTTCGAGCGCTTCCTGCGGAAACAGCCGCTCGGCAAGGTCGATCAGCGCAACGTCCGATTCGGCTGCAACAAGATCACCGATGCGGGCATCTACACCTTCCGCATCATCAATGCCGGCAAGGCCAAATACGTGCCCGCCCGCTACACCTTCGTCTACGAGAACCGCGATGGGCGATGGCTGATCGCCCATCACCACTCGTCCCTGATGCCCGCGTCATGACCGATCAAGAATCGCTCCCATCTGCCGGTACAGCCTCCAGCCTGATACCGGTCACACTGCTGACCGGCTTTCTGGGCAGCGGCAAGACCACCGTGCTCAACCACTTGGTGCGCCAGAGCGAGCTGTCCGACGCCCTGGTCATCATCAACGAGTTCGGCGAGATGGCGCTGGACCACATGATGGTGGCCCACAGCACCGAAAACCTGGTGATGGAGATGAGCAGCGGCTGCGTGTGCTGCAGCATCCGTGGCGATCTGGTTCAGACACTGCGTGACCTCACCTGGCGCTATTCGCGCAACGGCCAACGGTGGTTCCAGCGCGTCGTCATCGAGACCACGGGCTTGGCCGATCCCGCACCGATCATCCAAACGCTGATGACCCAGCCATCCATCGCGCGGAGATACCGGCTCGACGGCGTTGTGGCAACCCTGGACCTGGCAACGGGGATAAACACCCTGAACCGGCACAAGGAAGCGGTCAAGCAAGCCGCCGTGGCCGATGCCTTGCTGCTGACCAAGGCCGATTTGGCCAACGACGAAGACCGGGCAGCGCTGCTGCACCGGTTGGATGGTATCAACCCCGCCGCCCCCCGCTGGGAGGTCCGCAACGGCGAGATCGCGGCGGAGAAGGTGTTGAACCTGGGATTGTTCACCGCTGAGGGAAAATCACCCGACGTGGCGCGCTGGCTCAGCGAAGAAGCCTACGCCACACCGTCGCTGCATCGTCACGCCCACGAACCTCATGACAACGATCACCACCATCACGGTCAAGGGCACCCCGAGCGTGACCCGCACGGTCACGCACAGCATCATGGGCACGTGCACCCCCATGATGTGAACCGGCACGACGACCTCATTCGCGCCTTCTGCTTTATCGTGGAGCAGCCCATCCCAGAGGAAACCCTGGCGGACTGGCTCGATTTGCTGATGGGCTTCGTCGGCAGCCACATCCTACGCGTCAAGGGCATCCTCAATATTGAGGGGAATGCGCAACCGGTTGTCGTTCACGGCGTCCAGCACATCTTTCACCCGCCTGTCACCTTGCCGGCTTGGCCAAGTGATGATCGTCGTTCGCGCATCGTGTTCATTACCTACGGCATCGAAAGAGCTGTGGTCGAAGCGACCTTCCAGGCCTTAGCCGAAGGAGCGATCGCGTGAACGCTCCGATTCGTCCTCACAACACGCTCACCCGGAACAAGGAGCCGTTACAGACTGAACGACCTGATCAGGTGACGATGTATGTCCGCGGCCCCACGGTCTACAACTACGCCCACATCGGCAACGCACGTCCCGCCATCATCGACCTGATCCAAACCTTGGTCGCACGGGGCCATGCCTACGTCGAACAGGGGCATGTGCTCTTCCACGTGCCGTCTTATCCCGAGTATGGACAGCTTTCGGGGCGGCGCACCGACCACATGCTCGCTGGCGCGTGCGTCGCGGTCGCACCGTACCAGCGTGACCCTTTGGACTTCGTCCCGTGGAAACCCTCGACACCCGATCTGCCGGGCTGGGACAGCCCCTGGGGCCGGGGTCGCCCGGGCTGGCACATCGAATGCTCGGCCATGATCGGCATGAAGCGCTGGCCCGCCAATCTGCTGGTGCTGCTGGTGCGCGGCTACCAGCTGTTTATCAGCCCGATCCGTTCCGCCGTTACGAGGGCGCGGAGCGTATCGCGCTTCCGCTGTGCGAACCATCGCACGACACTGAGCCCTCTTGGACAGTGACACGCTCGAACGCGCCCATCTCGCCCGCTGTCCTCGACATCCATGCTTTTTCCAGCTGTTCTACGACTCGCTAGCCATCTCGGCCTGGAAACAGGCGGGGCTTTCGCAATGGGCGCTGCGCTGTAACCCTTCAAGCGGCAACCTCCACCCGACTGAGGCCTATGCGCTCGTCGGCCCGATCACCGGGCTGACCGCTCGCCCAGCCTTGCTTCACTACGCGTCGAGCGATCACGCGATGGAAGTGCGGCGATGGATCGCGCCATCTGCTTTCGATGACCTGTGCCGCCAGCTGCCCAGCGGCGCCTTAGTCATCGGCTTGTCGAGCATCCTGTGGCGCGAGGCGTGGAAATACGGCGAGCGAGCGTTCCGCTACTGTATGCATGATGTCGGGCACGCGATGCAGTCGATCGCCATCGCCGCACGCATGATTGGCTGGCGAGTGCGCCGTATCGAGGGACTCACCGCGGACCAACTAAATCGACTCCTCGCGCTTGAGGGCAGCGCCGGGCCCGAGGCCGAGGGCGCGGATGTCCTCCTGGCGATTGAACCACGGCCGACCGCAGCTGACGGACCGATCCGCCTCACGCTGCCCGGCAAGGCCCTGACCGGCCTGTGCTCCTTCCCGGCTGTCCAGAAGAGCTGCCGCTCTATCGCCTCTTGACCGGTGATGCACGCGCGATCGCACGTGCAGCGCACTGTCATCAAGACATTGCCGCGCAAGGCGCTCTGGTCACCTCGATGATCGCGTCGTTCGACGATGAGCTTGCCCGTTTCGGTGCCCCGGCCTGGAGATACCTCCACTGGGAGGCCGGCGCCATTGGGCAGGTGCTCTATCTGGAAGCGGAGGCGCTGTCGTTATCCGCAACTGGCATTGGCTGCTTCTTCGATCACGCCATCCACGGGCTTCTCAGGCTCGCGGACGGCCGTTTCCGAATGCTCTATGGCACTTCCGTCGGTCGGGCGATCCATGATCCCCGCATCCAGACGCTACCCGCTTACAGGCGACGACAGTGACCGGACACGGAGCCATCGCCGACCCACGAGCCCGAGGTCATAGGGCTCTACCGGGTCGTCGATCGATTGCACCCGTATGATCGCTTCAGCAAGGACTGGCGCCGCTTCGAGAGCATCAAGCGCGGCGAAGTGCTTGCCTATCGCCACGATGATCGCGGCGGCAAGGATCGCGGATACCGGTGCCGGCTCCCTGACAGTCTCACACCGATCGCCAGCGATCGACCTCCGCATCGTCCAGCGGGCGAGCCTCCTCTTCGAGCATGACCGGGATCCCGTCACGCACTGGATAAGCGAGCCGGGCGCTGACCGAGATCAGCTCATCTCGCTCGCGATCGTATCGCAGCGTTCCTTTCGTGACGGGGCAGACGAGGATGTCCAGCAGCGACTGGTTCAGCATGGCGTTTCCTAATGAGTTCATTGGGCTCAACGGTAGCGCAGGCTCGCGCACCGTGCCTGGGACATGGCGATGGCCTTTTGGGCAGAAGGTCAGGGCCATCGGCACGGCCATGCAATGTTATACCGATTTAACCTTCCCTATTGACTTCGGAAACCGCGGTGCCGACGCCCATCATCAAGTCGGGTCCGCAAGCGCCGCAGGCACGAGACGCACCCAAAGCGCCGGACTACCGCCCCAGCGCCGCAAAGCCCTGCACGAGTGCGGCACAGCTCACCGATCTACGGCAACCGCTGCCGCAATCGCGACAGACGCTGATGGAGGAGGTGGCCGAGCCACTGCGGCAGCTGCGCGATCAGTGCCATCGCGACGTCGGCGATGAGAGCGACCGCGCAACCCGCGCGGCCAGTCAAGGCATGGACTTGCGCACGCGCGATCGCTGCCCCAACCTGCTGCGCGAGATAGCCTTCGTGGCGATCCTGGTGGTGGTGGCGACCAGCTTCTTCGTCAGCCATTACGTCTTCCGCTGGCGCACCGCGATGAACGACTATTACGTCGCCCGTTGGGGCGAGGTCCGCACCATCGAGGGCGCGGCACAACGCATCCAGGAGGACACCATGCGCTTCGCCGATATCGTCGAGACGCTAGGGGTCAAGACCGGCCGAAAACCGGCAAGGCCGATGCCTACACGGATCTCCAACTGATTCTGACCCGACCGATCGACTGGGAATCGACTGGGAGCTGATCCGCCAGTAGTACGACCAGATGATCAAATGCACGACGGCACTGCGCCTGGGGACCGCCGAGACTGAGGCGATCCTGCGACGCTTCACCCGGCAGCACTTGCAGCACCCGACGTACAAGGCGCTGGCGGAGCTTGGCAAGGCCATCAAGACCATCATTCTGTGCCGCTACCTGCACTCCGAGGCCCTGCGCCGTGAGATCAACGAGGGGCTCAACGTGGTCGAGCAGTGGAACGGAGCGACCGATTTCGTTTTCTTCGCCCGGCGTGGCGAGATGGTGAGCAACCGCCGCGACGACCACGAGATCAGCACGCTCGCCCTCCATCTGATCCAGAACTGCATGGTCTACATCAACACGCTGATGATCCAAGCGATGTTGGAGACACCGCATTGGCAGGGCCGGCTCACGCCTCGCGACTATGCCGCCCCTGACGCCACTGATTTGGGAGCACGTCAACCCGTACGGACGCTTTGAGCTCGACATGAGCACCCGGTTGCCCTTGCCTTGAGAGAAGTGGCGGCTGATGACATGACTGTTGGGTTTACCCCCGGTTGCGACGCAGTGCGTGGAGGCCCAGGAGCGGCGGGACCTGTACGAGCGCCAGACGCGTGCGCACCGTTGAGTAGCGCGAACGTCCTGGTGTATGTTATCTTGTTACAAAATCGGCATTCGCGCACGCGTTGGCCCTCGACCCCCTTCAGCTGGCACCCATGACCTCCGTGAGAAGAGGAATCCCTATGCGCATCGTCTTGTTGGTTATGGCGCTCCTGTCGACCGTGGCGCCTTCACTGGTCTGGTCGGAGCCGTTGCGCGTGTTCGCCAGCGTGGCTCCGATTCAAGCGTTCGTCGCGCAGATCGGCGGCGAGCACGTGGACGCACGGGCAATGGTGCGCCCCGGCTTCAACCCGCACACCTACGACCCGACGCCGCGGCAGATCGCCGCCTTGGCGGATGCGGTGCTGTACGTGCGCACCGGCGTGCCGTTCGAGCACGCGTGGATGGAACGCATTCGATCGGCCAACCCGGGCATGCAGGTCATCGACGCCCGCGACGGTATCGAGCTGCGCGAGATGCCGGCGCATGGCGATGACGAGCACGACGACAAGCACGCCGGAGAGACCAAACAGGGGCAGGGTCACGAGCAGGACCCCCACGTATGGGTCAGCCCGCCGCTGGTCATGCACATGGCCGGCGTCATTCGCGACAAGCTAGCGGAACTGGACCCTGCCCATGCCGCCGAGTTCGCCCGTAACCATGACGACTTCGTGGCCGAGCTCGACCTGCTGCATCGGGACCTGCGGGCGCTGCTCGATCCTCTGCCCAACCGCAGGTTCATGGTGTTCCACCCGGCCTGGGGCTACTTCGCCGACACCTACGGGCTCACCCAGGTGCCCATCGAGCGCGAGGGCAAAGAGCCCGGCGCGCGCGCCTTGGCGGCGCTGATCGACCAGGCCAAGCGGGATGGGATCAAGGTGGTCTTCGTGCAGCCCCAGTTCGATCGGCGATCGGCGGATCAGGTGGCACAGGCCATCAGCGGCGTCGTCGTGGCGGTCGATCCGTTGGCGGCGGACTATGTCGATAATCTGCGCCGCGTTGGGCGCGCGTTCGCAGGGGCGCTCGAGCCTTGAGCCCGGTCATCGCCCCGGTCATCTCCCCGGTCATCGCCATCCGTGCGCTGAGTTTCTCCTATGCCGGCGTGCCGACGCTGACCGACATCGACCTGCAGGTCGCGGACGGCGAATTCCTCGGCATCGTCGGCCCGAACGCCGGCGGCAAGAGCACGCTGCTGAAGTTGATCCTCGGCTTGCTGCAACCGCAATCAGGGTCGATCCGCGTGCTCCAGCGGTCACCGGTTGCGGCGAGCAGGCTGCTGGGTTACGTGCCGCAGCACCCGAGCTTCCCGCGCGATTTCCCAATCAGCGTTGAACAGGTGGTGCTGTTGGGCCGAATGGGTCGCAACCGGCGCGGCGCAGCGCTGGATCTCGTTTGGCCGCGGCGGACCCCCGATGTTGATCGCGCCGCGGTGCACGACGCCCTGGCGGAGGTCGAGGCCGGCGATATTGCCAAGCGGCAGATCGGCAGCCTGTCCGGCGGCCAGCTCCAGCGCGTGCTGCTGGCGCGGGCGCTGGTCGGTGAGCCGCGCATCCTGATCCTCGACGAGCCGACGGCCAACATCGACCAGCGCATGGAAAGCGAAATCTTCGATCTGCTGAAGGCGCTGAATGCACGCATGACCATCCTGGTGGTGTCGCACGACATCGCCTTCATCTCCAACTACGTGAGCCGAGTCGCCTGCGTCAACCGTACCCTGGTCTGCCATCGGACGGACGCCATTGATGGCACGGTGATTCAGGAGCTCTACGGCGAGTCGATGCGCATGATTGCACATGCCCAATGACTGCTGCCGAGCCCATCAACCATAGATACCGATCGCAATGGAAGCCTTCTTCACCGCCCTGACGCAACATGCCTTCCTGCAGACTGCCGTGGCGACGGCATTGCTCGCCAGCATCGGCTGCGGGGTCATGGGCACCTACGTCGTCGTCAAACGCATCGCCTTTCTCGCTGGCGGCATTGCCCATTCGGTGCTCGGCGGCATGGGGGCGGCGGTGTATTTCGGGCTCGACCCGCTGCAAGGCGCGCTGCCGGCGGCGGTGGCGGCGGCGCTGCTGATCGGCTGGGTCCGGCTGCACTGGCGCGCGCAGGAGGACACCCTGATCAGCGCATTATGGGCCATCGGGATGGCCATCGGCGTGCTGTTCATCGCCAAGGCACCCGGCTATCAGGCCGACCTGATGAGCTATCTGTTTGGCAACATCCTGCTGGTCCCGCGCGAAAGCCTGTGGTTCATGCTCGCGCTGGACGTCCTGCTGCTGATGATCGTCGCGGTCTATCACCGTCAGTTCCTCGCCGTCGTGTTCGACGAGGAGTTTGCCCGGCTGCGGGGCGTGCCGGTGGAGTTCTTCTATCTGCTGCTGCTCGTGCTGGTCGCGGTCACCGTGGTGCTGTTGATTCAGGTGGTCGGATTGATCCTGGTGCTCGCGCTCCTGACCCTGCCCGCGGCCATAGCAGGCCACTATGTCCATTCGCTTGGACGCATGATGCTGATCGCGACGCTGCTGGGCGCGGTGCTCGGCATCAGCGGCCTGGCATTGTCTTACGGCCCGGATCTGCCGGCGGGGCCGACCATCATCCTGCTGGCGGGTGCCGTCTACGTGGCATCCGCGAGCTTCAGGCAGATCCTGGACCGCCGCCGCGTGCGCTTGGCGGCTGCGCGGCATGGGGCTAGTGGCACAACGAGGGAGAACGGCTCGTGAACAGCGAACTGGTCGAGCGGGTGCTGCGGCATGCCGAGGCCCTGTGTCAAGCGCGCGGCGTACGGCTGACGACACAGCGCAAGAAGGTGCTGCGCCTGCTCTGTGCCTCCGACAGTCCCGTGAGCGCCTACGAACTCCTGGATCAGATGCGCACCATCCTGAAGAATCCGGCGCCGCCGACGGTCTACCGAGCACTGGACTTCCTGCGCGACCAGGGGCTGGTGCACAAGCTCGAGAGCCTGCACGCCTACGTTGGCTGTACGCACCCAGATCACCCCCACTCGAGCCAGTTCTTGATCTGCGACGCATGCGGCGAAGTCACCGAGATTGAGGACACCAGCGTCGCCGAGAGCCTGCGTGCGGCGGGCCGCGCGCTGGGTTTCCGCAGCAAACGGCCGATCGTTGAGGTGCTGGGGACCTGCGCACAGTGCAGCGCGAAGCCGGGCGCATAGGTCACCGGCGCTCTGCTCGGAGCGATACAAGGTATTCCGTCAACCGATGTCAACAGGAGCAATCAACCATGTCCTTCAAGTCACCCGTTCTGACCCTGGCGTTGGCCGCACCGCTGATGCTCATCGCGCCTTGGGCGTCCGCTGGGGACGACCACGACCACGAGCATCGCCAGCAGGAGGCGCATGTGCACGGCATCGCCGCGCTGAACCTGGCCCTCGAAGGAAAAGAGCTGCAGCTGGAGCTCGATAGCCCGGCGGCCAACATCGTCGGCTTCGAACATGCGCCTTCCTCCGACGAGGACCAGGCGGCTATGGACAAGGCGGTCGCCACGCTCGAAAACGGCGGTGCGCTGTTTCGGTTCAACGACGAGGCCGGCTGCCGAATGCAAACGGCCACCGTCACCTCTGAACTGATTGAAGACGAGCATAAGGGCGCGCACGACCACGATGAGCATGATCACGAGGACGGGGAAACAAATGATCATGATGAGCACGACCACGACGGCGAACCCCATGCGGACATCCTGGCCGCGTACCAGTTCGAGTGCGACAGCCCGAACAAGCTGGTGCGACTGACCGTCGGGTTGTTCCAGGCCTTTACGGGCATGGAGGAGATCAAGGTTCAGTACGTCATCGAGAACAAACAGGGGGCGGCGGAATTGACGGCGAAGGATCAGGTCGTCAAGTTCTGAACGGTGAAAGTTTAGACAGCCCGCTGACGCACTCTCCGGCGAAGCGGGCTGTTCCAGTGACAAAGGAGGCCAGCGAATTGGTCATCGACATCAAGGGGCTTCAGTTCCGCTGGCAGCCGAGTGCACCGATGGTGCTGGACATCGAAGACTTGACGGTCGCCCCGGGTGAGCGCCTGTTTATCAAGGGCCCCAGCGGCAGCGGCAAGAGCACGCTGCTGGGCCTGATCTCCGGGGTGGCGACGGCCAGCGTCGGCTCGGTTCGCATCATCGATCACGCCCTGGAGCGGCTCGGCAGTGTCGAGCGGGACCATTTCCGCGCCAACCACATCGGCTACATCTTCCAGATGTTCAACCTGATTCCGTATCTGTCGGTGGTCGATAACGTGACCCTGCCCTGCCGCTTCTCGGCCAAGCGGCGGGCCAAGGCGCTGGCGCGGGGCAAGCGGCTGAACGCAGAGGCGAGAAGGCTGCTGGCGCATCTCGACATGGATCACGCCGACCTGCATCGGCGCGCGGTGACGACGCTGAGCGTGGGCCAGCAGCAACGCGTTGCCGCGGCCCGCGCGTTGATGGGCTCGCCCGAATTGCTGATCGCCGACGAGCCGACCTCGTCGCTGGATGCGGATCGACGCGAGTCCTTCATCCGCCTGCTGTTCGATGAGTGCCGGGAGTCCGGCGCGACGCTGGTCTTCGTCAGCCATGACGCCTCGCTCGAGCACCTGTTCGATCGCAGCTTCGACCTCGCCGCCGTCAACCGCTCCGCGCAGCGCGCCCTCGCCGAGACCCTGCGCCGACAGAGGGAAGGTCTGAGCCATGGCGATCCTGTCCCTGGCTTGGCAGAGCCTGCTGAACCGACGCGTCACCGCGCTGCTGACGCTGATCTCCATCGCGCTCAGCGTTACCCTGTTGGTGGGGGTCGAGCGGCTGCGGACCGAGGCAAGGGCGAGCTTCGCCAGCACCCTGTCGGGGACGGACCTGATCGTCGGCGCTCGCACCGGAGCAGTGCAGCTACTGCTGTACTCGGTGTTCCGCATCGGCGATGCGACCAATAACATCTCCTGGGAGAGCTACCAGGACATCGCCGCGCACCCCAAGGTCGCCTGGACGGTGCCCATCTCGCTGGGGGATTCCCATCGCGGCTTTCGGGTGCTGGGCACAACCCCGGCATACTTCGAGCACTACCGCTACGCGCGCGGTCGCCAGCTGGCCATCGAGACCGGGCAGCCCTTCGCCGACCTCTACGACACTGTGCTCGGCGCCGAGGTGGCGGCAGAGCTGGGCTATAAGCTTGGCGACGAGATCATCGTCGCCCACGGCGCCAGCGACGTCAGCTTCGCGCGGCACGACGACAAGCCGTTTCGCGTCGTCGGCATCCTGGCGCGCACCGGGACGCCGGTGGACCGCACCCTGCATGTCAGCCTGGAGGCGATCGAGGCCATCCACGTCGACTGGCAGAGCGGCGCGCCGATCCCGGGTATGTCCGTCTCGGCGGAGCAGGCGCGTGCGATGGACCTGACCCCAAAGGCGATCACCGCCTTCCTGATGGGTCTGACGTCCAAGGTCGCCACCTTCCAGGTCCAGCGCTACGTCAACGAGTATCCGGAGGAGCCGCTGCTGGCGATCCTGCCCGGCGTTGCACTGAGCCAGCTCTGGAACCTGATCGGCGTCGCCGAGAACGCCTTGCTGATCGTCTCGGCCTTCGTCGTCGTGGTCGGCCTCTTTGGCATGCTGACCGCTCTGCTGACCAGCCTCAATGAGCGGCGCCGAGAAATGGCCATCCTGCGCTCCGTGGGTGCGCGTCCAGGCCATGTGTTCGCGCTGATCATGGGCGAGGCAGGCTTTCTCACCTTGCTCGGCACGCTATTGGGCATGGCCCTGCTCTACCTGTCGCTGATCCTGGGCCGGCCCATCATCGAGAGCCGCTTCGGCATCTTTGTGCCCATCGGCGGACCGACCAGCTACGAGTGGCTGCTGCTCGGGGCCGTGATCACCGCGGGCTTTCTGGTCGGCAGCATCCCCGGGTATCGCGCCTACCGCTTGTCGTTGGCCGATGGATTGTCGGTCCGGGTCTAGGTTCCTGAACCTATGCGGACACGCGGCGCCCGCCATGCTCTATGGTGTGCAGGCCCTTGATCATGCTTCCGACCACGGGCCGCGGGATTCCGCGTCGTCGGGGCTTCCAGCCCCGAATCACTTGGGCCAAGATGGCCCGGCTACGCATTCGCACCCTCGGTTGGCCGCAACGATGATCAAGGCCCGGTGCCGTTCTCTCGTCTCTCTCGTTCTCTCGCTCCCAAGCTCTGAGACTGTGAAAGTGTTCGGATGTAGGGTGGAAAAAGCGCAGCGGTTCCACCTGGCTCAAGCTTGGCGTGACTTGTAAGTATTTGACCTCAAGCGCATTAGGTTCGTGCGGCGGTGGGTCCGCTTCGCTTGACCCACCCTACATGGAGACCGTTTGTGGTTCGGACCGGGTTCCCAAGCAGAGAGACTGTGTAAGTATTCGCCGAACGACCCCTGAAAAGCCGGACTAGTAGGCTGGGTTGAGCTTGCGAAACCCAGCTTTCAATCGCTTAGGGTCACTCCGAAGCTGGGTTTCGTTCCTCAACCCAGCCTACGCAGAATACTTGCACGATTTCAGAGTTTGGGAACCAGAGACAACGACAACGAGTGGTCTCGGGACTTGACCTAGCTGCGAAAATCTGCGGTTGAATACTCTTTTTAGGTCTACCCGCCAGTGGCGTTGCCGGCCTGGCCGAGCGGGCATCAGACCAGGGTCACCGGACCATGATCGTCGCAGTGATCGCCATGCGGATGGTGCAGGCGCCCGTCGACGATGTAGTCCACATGGTCGCCGTGGGGCACGGCCTCGTGACCGCAGCCGGGGCCATGCACATGACCATTGGCAGCGCAAGCGTCGCCAGTATGTTTGCAGCCGTCGGGATTGGTGGCGCTGACCTCGATGACATGCTCGTCGTAGTGCGGTTCGCCGTTGACCTCGTGCCGGTGGTGCAGGTGGCCGTCGTGCAGATAGTCCAGGTGGTCGGCGTGGCGAATGGCCTGATGGCCACAGCCGGGTCCATGCTCGTGGTCGTGGTCGGGATGAGTCTTGCAGGAATTGGACATAAGGGTTCCTCCGCTGTCGTTGATCAATAGGCGTTCAGTGTCGGCTGCTGCTCGTTGTCGTTGTCGTGATCCTGTTCGTCATCGAGGATACACGGAAGCCGATCACGACGACAACGACGACGAACGGAGACGGTCTCAGAACATCTTGACCGCTCCACTAGGGCCGTTGACACGAACGCTAGTGTAACCATAGTCTCGGACCTAGCCAACCGCGCTGCTAATGGTCAATTCGAACACTGCCAATCGTCGATCAGCCGCCTTGTAGACCTCGGATGCGTCGCTCCAGTGCCTCCACCGCGGTGTCCCGCTCCGCGCGCAGGGCGTCCAGCGCTCGGCGCAGCTCGGCCGCCTCGGCATTGGGCTGTTGCTGTGGTGTCAGCCGGCGACCCGCCCGAGCGAGCAGCGCCTCGAACTCCGCGCCCTTGCCGCGCGCCTCGGCGAGGCGAGCCGCAAAGATGTCCAACCCCGCGAACACGGTCTCACGCTGCTGCGGCGTCAAGCGTGCGAGGTACGGATCTTCGGCTAAGGGCGCGTGCTCCAGGATGCGGTTGAACAGAGCGATCAGCGGCTCGCCGACGAACCAGGCGCCGCGTCCGGCGGCCTCGGCCCGTTGTGAACGGGCGGCGCTGAACTGGAGCGCGGGCCGGTCCACGGTATTCAGCGGGTAGGCCGCGAACAGGTCCGCCGCTCGCCCGAGATTACCGGCGTAGTACAGCAGCAGGGGCGGGGTCTCTGGGTTCGGCAGCACGGATTCCCTGGTGCGCTCCGCCGCGGCCTTGCTGGCGCCTGTGATGAGCGCATCCGCGCGCCGCTGTACCAGGGTCGGGTCCAACGGGCGCGACTGCCCGCGGCCCAGCAGCGCGACGATCGGACCCTCCGGCAGAAAGTCGCCGCGCCACAGTGTCACGTGCGCGAACGCGGCCGTGAAGGTGCGCGCGATGATGCCGAATTCCTGCTCCGTCAGCTGGTAGAGCGGCACCCACTGGGCGAACAGTCCATTCGGTGCCAGACGCTCGGCGACGTTGCGAAAGTGCTCCAGCGAGTACAGTGCCGCGTTGCCCCGCTTCCAGGGGACGAACAGATCGCCGATGACGACATCAAAGGTTGCATCGGTGGCACTCAGGTGATGACGGCCGTCCTCGGCGAGGATGGTTGCGCGCGGGTCCTGGAAGAGCCCCCCGGCGAAGGGTGCGAAGTAATCACGTGCCACGCCGACCACATCAGATAGCAATTCGGCGACCACCAGCTGTTCTACCGGATGCGCCAATACCGCGCCCGCGGTGATGCCCGTTCCCATGCCGAGCAAGAACACCCGTCGCGGCTCCGGGTGCAGCAGCAGCGGGAAATGCGCCTGACGCTGCTGCAGGCCGTGTCCGCGCGTGCTGCCCAGGGTGTAGTGGTTATCCACCTTGATGCCCCTGTGGTCGCCGCGCCGGACCACCGCCACCGTGGCGGCGCCGCCTTCTCGCACCTCCAGCAGGGTCTCGTCGCGGCGCACCGGGTCGGTTCGCACCGCGGGCAGGCGCCCCGCATCCAACACCGAGAGCAGCAGCAGAAAACCTAACAGCGGCGCCACCGCCAGCGCCGGTCGAAATCGCGTCCGGCACTCCTGCCCACGCGCGGGGACGATCGTCATCAGCAGCACCGCGGCCGCCAGGTAGAGTCCGGCCAGCCATTGGATGGAGCGCCATAGGCCCAGCCACTCCAGCAGCAGGAAGCCAGCGGCCAAGGAGCCCAAAATCGCGCCCGTGGTATTCAGCGCCAGCAGCCCGCCCACCTGCTCACCGGCGCCGCGATCGGTTGTGCCCCCGCCTGGGTCCGCGGCCTTCCACAGGTACGGAAAGACCACGCCGAGCACCAGCGTCGGGGCGGCGAGGATGATCAGGGCGGCGTTGGCCAGGGCAAAAAGATAGCCGAGCCAATCGCGCCTGCTACTCAGGTAGCCCAGGCCATCGGTGATTAGGAAGAACAGATGTGGCGTTGATGCAACAAGCAGCGCCGCCGCACAGAGCAGCACCGACAGCGTCGGCACAACGGGCCATCGGCGCCGCGCAAGCCAAGCAGCGACGAATGACCCGGCGGCGAGGGCGAGTAGGAAGACCACCAGGATCACAGCATAGCTGTAGACCGAGTTCTGCAATGCTTGCGCGAACATGCATCATCTTGATTGGATATGGTATAACATTTGGGTCGTCATCCGAATAGAGCGTCAACCGATCCATGACCCCCAGCAATGATCCGCTCGACCCATCCGCCGCCGAGGCCCTGGTTCGGACGCTGGTTCGCAATCTGGGCTTTACGCTGTTGGCCTGCGTCTTGGTTCTGGCGCAGACGCTGCTGTCACTGCACGACCTTGAGCACCTGGGGCAGGTGGAGCAGGAACACTGCGAGACCTGCACCGCTGGCGCGTCACTGGGTGCCGGGCAGGTCGCGGGCGCGCTTCTCCTCGTGCCCGCCGCCCGGTCGCCGGTGTCGCAGCCAACTGCAATCGCTTCACCGCGACTTGGAGCAATCTTCAACGCGCATCCTGCACGCGCGCCGCCGATGGATATCCGGTCCAGCCCCCGTCCAGCCAACGGGCGCTGACCCCTGTCATCCCGACAGGGCTGAACCTCAGCCAATTCATCGTTGATTCACGCGGAATGCAGAAATGAACTCACCCCTAGTGCGGGGCGCGCCCTTGGCCGCCCTGCTGACCCCAATCACCGCGCTCGCCGCCGGCGATGCCGACATCGACACGCTGCGCGCCGAACTCGACGCGATGCGCAGCCAGTATGAGAGCCGCATCCAGGCGCTGGAGTCGCGCCTATCGGATGCGGAGAATGCCGCGGAGATCGCGCGGCAGGCGGCTGGCGCCGACGCGCTGTCGCTGCCCATGACCGCACCGCGAGTGCTACGCGCGGAAGGACAGTCCGCCCCCAGTGGTGATCGCAGCGGCGGTCGCGGCGGCGGGCTGTTCGGCGCCGTGACGTCCGGCAGCGCCTTCAACCCGCAGATCTCCGTCATTCTCGACGGCAACTACTACCAGGACGATGCCGAAGCAGGAGATGGCGCCGCGCTGGTGGGCGAGGCATTCTGGCCAGGGCGCAGCCTTGCCCACGAACACGGCGAGGAGGGCGATGGGCACGACCATGGCGATGGCGGTCACGTGCACAACGTTGCCGAGCCCGGCTTCAACTTCCGCGAGGCGGAGATTTCGTTTACCGCGACGGTGGATCCCTACTTCGACGCGGCCACGTACATCTCCATCGACGGTGATGGCAACGTCGAGCTTGAAGAGGCCTACTTCGAGACCCGGTCGCTCCCCTACGGCCTTAAAGTCAAGGGGGGTAAGTTTCTCAGTGGCTTTGGCTACGTCAACGATCAGCACCCGCACCAGTGGGACTTTGTGGACCAGAACCTGCCATACCTGAACCTCCTAGGCTTCCATGGCCTGCAGGACACGGGCTTGCAGCTCACCTGGGTGCCGGACGACCTGCCCTTCTACGCCCTCATCGGCGGCGAGGCCTTGCAGGGCAACCAGGAGATCTTCGGCGCCACGGTCAACGAAGCGGAACAGGTTGCGCTGAACCTCGGCCAGACCCAGGACGGCCCCCGACTCTTTACTGCATTCGCCAAGGTCGCGCCGGACCTCGGTCGCAAGCACGCGCTCCAGTTTGGCGTGTCCTATGCGCATGCGGATCAGCAGCAGCAGGTACGCACGCATACCCATGCCGTGGCGCACGAGCATGAGGAAGACCACGAGCACGAGGATGAGCATGGGCATGAGCATGAAGAGGATCATGCGCACGAGGAGGATCACGGGCATGATCATGCGCACGACGAAGGACAGGCCCACGACGAGGAGCACGAGCACGCGGACCACGACCACATGCACGCCCAGGGCGACGGCATCACCGAAGAACTTCACGAGACGGGCCTCGCCGGTAACGCGGACCTCTGGGGTCTTGACTTGGTCTACAAGTATGACGCACCCAAGGCCTACGGCCAGGGTGACATCGTTTTCCAGACCGAATACCTGCGCTCCATCTCGGACATGAAGATACGCTCCAGCGCCCATCCGGAGCAAATCGGTACCTCGAGGAAGTACACCACGGACGGTCTCTATGCGCAGGCCACCTACGGCTTCCTGCCACGGTGGAAGGCCGGGCTGCGCTACGACGTGCTGGGCCTGACCAACAAGGTCAGTGGCGGCGGGCGCAGCGAGGGCTTCGGCAGCTCCGACCGCTGGACCTTGGACGTCACCTGGAGCCTGTCCGAGTTCTCGCAGCTACGCGCTCAGTACGCCTACAACGACATCTTGGTAACGGAAAACGAGCGTGAGCAGTTCAACGCCTTCTACATGCAGTTCCTGGTAAGCCTGGGCAGCCATGGCGCCCACAAGTTCTGAGGTGCCACAGATGTCAAAGCCGAGACTTGGAAGGAGCAGCAATATGAATCGATGGCTGATCGCTCTGCTGGCGCTGTTTGCAGGCCCGGCGCTAGCTCTCGACCTGGTCGCCACCAGCCCGAGTATGGGTGCCCTGGTGCGGGCCGTTGCGCCCAGTGCCGCGCTGACGGTGCTCGCAGGTCCAGATCAGGACCTGCACATGCTGCAGGCCAAGCCCAGCATGATCCGCGCCTTACGGGGCGCCGATTTAGTGGTCGCCATCGGTGCCGAGCTGGAGGTGGGCTGGCTGCCGGCGGCAACCTCCAGCGCCGCCAATCCCGCAATCCAGCCCGGGCGCGAAGGCTACTTCGAGGCCGCGGCCCAGGTTCCGTTGCTGGATGTCGGCGGTACCGCGGACCGCGCCCAGGGCGATGTGCACCCGGCGGGCAATCCGCATGTGGACCTGGACCCGATGCGCATGGCGCAGGTGGCCGAGGCCCTGGGTGAGCGCATGGCGCGGCTGGATTCGGCCAATGCGGCGCAGTACCGGCGCAACGCAGCGCGTTTCGCCGAGGCCGTCGACAGCCGCATGCCCGGCTGGCAGGCCCAGCTCGCGGATGCGCCGGGGGTCGTGCTCTATCACCGCGATGCCATCTACCTGCTGGAGCGCTTCGGCGTGCCCCTGCTCGGCACCATCGAGCCGGTGCCCGGGGTGCCGCCGAGCGGGCGTGACCTGCGCAACCTGGCCGGCAAGCTCGCGGGCCACGACGGCATCATCATCCACGCCCCCTACCAGTCGCCCAAGGGAGCGCGCAAGCTCGGTCGCGAGCTGGGCTGGTCGGTACGGATGCTGCCGCTGGAGCCCCCGGTGAGCGCCAACGGCGACGGCTATCTGCGCCACATCGACCGCTGGGTCAGCACCATTGCCAGTGCCGGCTGAGCCCCGGCCGCCGGCACTGCTGGCGGTCGACGGCCTCGTTGCCGGCTGGTCCCGGCCGGTGGTGGGGCCGGTGTCGCTGGCACTCAGCGCCGGCGAGGTCGTCGGTCTATGGGGCGCCAACGGCAGCGGCAAGTCGACGCTGCTGGCGACCATCGCGGGCCTCGCGCGCTGCTTCGCCGGTCAGGTGCGGCGCGCGTCCGGGGTCCAAGTCGCCGTGCAGCCCCAAGCACCGGTGCGCTTCACGCCCTTGCCGGTCACCGGCCGCGAGCTGCTGGCCATTGCTGGGGCCGATGCCGGAAGCGGTCATAGCGCGAGCGACTTGCCGGACAGCCTGCAACGCCTACTCCCCCAGCGGCTCGACCGCGTCAGCGGCGGCCAGCACCAGCTGCTTTCAGTCTGGGCGGCGCTGTCCGGGCGTTCGCGGCTAGTGTTACTCGACGAACCGACCAACAATCTGGACCCGGCGCACACGGCTGTGTTGGTGGAAATCCTTGCGGCAAGGGCCGCCGATCGTGCAGTGCTGCTGGTCAGTCACGAGTGGGATTTCCTGGCCGCCCACTGCACACGCGTGCTGGAACTGGTCTCCGAACCGAACCGCGACCAGGGGCTGCCGGAACTGATCGCGGTCGACAATTTCGCCAATGGACCTCTCGATACTCACTGATCCTATCTTCCGCCTGCCGCTGCTCGTCGGCCTGCTGTTGGCCTGCGTCCTGCCGCTGCTCGGCGCGGTGTTGATGCTGCGGGGCGAATGGCTCGCGGCGCTCGGCTTTGCGCATCTTGCCGCGGCCGGTGCGCTGCTGGCACTCGCCATGGGACTCCCCGCGCTTTCCGGCGGCCTCGCCGCGGCGGCCGGCGGTGCCTTCGCCAAGGGCGCCGGCAGGGTCAGCGGCAACATGGCCTATGGCTTCATGATCCTCGGTGGATGGGCCTCGCTCTTGCTCATTGCCGCCAATTCAGCGCACGGCGAGATGCTGGGCAACGCGCTGGTGCAGGGACAGCTCTACTTCGCCGGGCCCGTCGATCTTGCCGGCGCCGTCTTGTTAGCGCTGACCAGTGCGATTGCACTGCCTTGGCTGATGCCGCGACTCTTGCGGGCGCGACTCCTGCCACATCATGAGGCCGCGAATCGTCTGCCCGCCTGGCGCTGGCATCTCGGGTTCGACCTACTCGTGGCGGGCGGCATGGCCGTCGCGACGGCAAGCATGGGGCTCATGGCCGCGTTCGCGCTGGTACTGGTGCCAGCCTGGATCGCGTTTCGGACAGCGATTGGCTGGCGCCGAACCCTGGCTTGGTCGAGCCTGATCGGGCTTCTCGCGTATCTCACCGCCTTCACGGCGGCCCTGCTGCTGGACCAGCCTTTTGGTCCGTCGGTCGTCATGGTTCTGCTCCTGTGTGCCTCGGGAAGCCTAGCCCTCACGACGCGGCGGAAAGGCAGCGGACAGGGTCACGCAGACTAGCAACTCACGAACATGATGGCACGCGAAAGCCGAGATGGTCGTCGCGCCACCGGGATGTCGCACGGCTGCCTATCGCCGTCGATGTCCCGAGCAAACCGCGCTTGACCAAGTCGTCCAGCAGCACCTGGAGACCTATTGGTGAACGTGGGAACAAGAACCACGACCAGCACCAACGAGGCTGTCACAACCACCAGACCGCCGGCTAGGCGAGAAAAGGTCGCAGGCGCAGTCCAACTCGCCGAAGAGGCCATCATCGCCATTAGACCGCCGTCCAGGCGGGTATCCCGAAGTCGGGACAACGCCTTGTCAACACGCGTGCGAAGAAGCACCCAAACGTCTTCGGCGCGCGCGCGGAGAAACGTCCAAACCTCAGCACTCCGCTTAGCGGCCTTTTCCTCGGCGCCCCATTGGTGCACTCAGCACACCATGGGTGGCAAAGCTGAGGATGCCGTATTGCTTGAGCGCGGTCTGCTTCACCCGATGCTCGGTGGCTGCTTCGCGCAGCAGCAGGGCCTCCTTTCCCGCTCCGAGCAGCTTGGCGATGCGCTGCAACTCCTCGGCCGTGTCGGGCGATTTTGCCGGAGCCAACCTGATGACCCAAACCGGATGTCACCTCGCCGAAACCGATCGACCGGATGGTGGTGAGCCCGCATGGGACGTCGCCAAACTGTTCCCGCCTCAGGGTGGGTGGGAAGAGGACGACTTCTTGGGCCTGCCCGGTAACCACCTGGCGGAGCTCGACCATGGCCGCCTTGAGGTGTTGCGGATGCCTAGTGAACTCCACCAGTTGTTGGTCGCCTTCTCTATCGCGCGTTGGCGGACCATGTCGCGTCGTCGGCTCTCGGCGTGGTGCTATTTGCTGCGCTGGCCGCGATTCCAGAATACTGGCTGATCGACCCTGAGGCGCGCAGGGTGACCGTGCTGGTGCGGTCGGAGCGAGCGGAGAACTTTCGCCAACATGGCGAGTTTGCCGTTGGGCAAATAGCCAACAGTGTCGCGGTGCCGGGTTCTGCGATCGACGCGCAAGCGCTGTTTGCTTGCGCCCTGAGTCGGCTCTATAGTTGCCGCTCACGGTTGCGAGCCCAGTGGCGGTGATGTGCTACTGAAACGGGAAGACGGGGCAGGAGACGGAGGACCTGGTCGCGCGAAAACCTGGGTTTCCGGAAGCGCCTGAAGGCAGCAGATCGGGGATGCCATCGCGGGAGCCGACATGAGGCTTAGGTGTTCACCATCAGCCTGGGGACAATACAAGACAATGAGCAACGACCTCGACACCGATGCCTTGCGCCGCAAATGGGATGAGCGCCACCGCGCAGCGTCGGCGCCGCGCCCGCCTGCCGCGGTGCTGGCTGAGAATCTGCACCTGTTGCCAGCGCGGGGTAGGGCGCTGGACCTGGCCTGCGGCCTGGGTGCCAATGCGCTGCTGCTGGCACGCCAGGGGCTCGACGTCTGCGCTTGGGACCTGTCTCCGGTGGCCATCGATCAACTGCGCAGAGCGGCCGATGCGCAGGGCCTGACCATTGATGCGCAGGTGCGTAACATTGAGGCCCATCCGCCCGAGCCCGAGGATTTTGATGTCATCGTCGTCGCGCACTTTCTCAGCCGCGAATTGATGCGCGCCATCGCCGCCGCGCTGCGCCCTGGTGGTCTGCTGTTCTACCAGACCTTCACGCAAGAGGCCGTCACCAAGACCGGGCCTTCCTCGCACCAATTCCGCTTCGAACGCAATGAATTGCTGTGGGTGTTTTCCGACCTTTGGGTGTGCGTCTATCGCGAGGAAGCCAAGCTCGGCGACATCACCCAAGGTCAGCGCGACGAGGCCATGCTAATCGCTCAGCAGCCGTATCCCGCGCGCTGATGCGTCCTGCTACATCAGTACCAGCGCCAAGATAGCGCCGCCGAGCAGAACGCGGTAAAGCACGAACGGAAACATGCTGATGCGCTCAATGAAGCGCAGGAAGAGGCGGATGGTCAGGTAGGCGACGACGAAAGACAGCAATGCGCCCAGCCCCAAGGCGTACCAATCGATGCGCTCCGAGGTCTCCAGCAGGTCCTTGGTCGCGGTTGTTCCCGCCAAGACGATGGTCGGGATGGAAATCAGGAACGAGAAGCGCGACGCCGCATGCCTGGTCAGGCCCAAAAAGAGACCGGCGGTCATGGTGATGCCGGAGCGTGAGGTGCCGGGGATGATGGCGATGGCCTGGAAGCAGCCGATGATCAAGGCGCCGATCCAGTTTACCGAATATTCGTCGCGTTTGCGCCGACCGCGTATATCCGCATACCAGAGCAGCAAGCCAAAGCCGATGCTGGTGCTGGCGATGACCAGGGCGATGAGGTGGTCGTCCTGCCGCAACAGCTCCAGCATCTGCTTCAGCGGCAGCCCTAAGACCAGCAGCGGTAGCGTGGCGATGACGATCATCCAGCCGAGGCGGGCGTCGCGCGATGCCATGCCGCGGCTCTTGATCGAACCCAGCATTGCGGTCGCTAGAGTGATCAGATCGCGCCGGAAGTAGAAGATCACCGCCCCTAAGGTGCCCAAATGCACGGCCACGTCGAAGGATAGGGTTTGCAGTTCGTAACCGAACAACAAGGGGGTCAGAATCAAATGACCAGAGCTGGAGATGGGTAGGAATTCGGTCAGGCCCTGCACCAGGGCGAGCAGGGCGATCTGGATGCTGTCCATAGGATTAGGTTGATTCAGTTAATCGGTTGGGGGCTATGGAGACTGGCTCCTTGGATGTCATTACAGCTGAGCCTAGCGAGGCGATGCCTCAGGCCGACGAACGCAGCGCCTCGTGAAGCTTGACCTGTGCGTTACTTCAAGCGGGCCAAGCGTCTAGTGCCGCCGCGCAGCCTGATCGCGCAATTCTGGCCCTTGGCCCTTGGCACTTCGGATGGCAAGCTTGCCGTAAACTGCCACCTCCGCCTGGATGCCGCAGCGGCCGAGCATCATTAAGATCAGCAGCCATCCACGCTCGTGGTTTCAGCGCCCTAGTTGCCAAGGTCATTTTCCAGGATCAATCGGTTGGTGGCATTGTCGTCGACGATCAGCATCTTCACGCCGCGCAGGTCGCGATTGAATCGCTGAATCGGGTTCTCCGCCTTTGCCAGGCTCAGCGTGAACCAGAAGGTCGAGCCCTGGTTCGGTTTGCTGTCGACGCCGATCTCGCCGCCCATTAGGTTGACCAGTCGCTTGGAAATCACGAGCCCAAGCCCGGTGCCGCCAAAGCGTCGAGTGGTGGATGCATCCGCTTGGGTAAAGGGATGGAACAGTTTTTTGGCGATCTCCGGATCAATGCCGATGCCGGTGTCGCGAACCTCTATACGAATTAGTAGCTTGTCGTGTTCGTCCGATCGCGCGCTAACATGCACCAGGACCTCGCCTTGCTGGGTAAATTTGACCGCGTTGCCCAGCAGATTGAGCAGGATCTGGCGTATGCGATAGGGATCGCCGCGCACCTGTTCCGGCACATTGCGTTCAACGGAACTGGCGATCTCGATCTCTTTGTTGACGGCGTTCGACGCCACCAGGGCGGTGACTTCCTCGACATTGGTGCGCAGGTCAAAGTCGATAGCCTGTAGGTCCAGCTTGCCGGCCTCGATCTTCGACAGGTCCAAGATGTCGTTGATGATGGCCAGTAAAGTGTTGCTCGATTCCTCGGCGGTATCAAGGAATCCCTTCTGTTGCTGAGTCAAGGAGCCGTCACGCAGCAGGTCGAGCATACCGAGGATACCGTTCATTGGCGTTCTGATCTCGTGACTCATCACCGCCAGGAACTGGCTCTTGGCCATATCCGCTGCCATGGCTTGATCGCGCGCTTCGGCCAGCTCGGCCATCCGGCGATGGGTCTCGGTTAGGTCGCGAGCGATAGCCGTGAACACCCGATAGCCACCGGTCTTGACCTCGCTGATCGCCAGATAGAGCGGAAATTCTTCACCGCTCTTGCGTTTGCCGCTGACTTCATAGGCGTTGCTCACGAGGCGCTTGTCCGCTGAATAACGGCTGCCTTCCCTGAGCAGACGATCGATCCCCTTGTGATCGCCGCGGGCGAGCAGCATCGAGAACGCCTCGCCGCGCAGGCTGCGACTCTCGTATTCGAACATCTGTTCGGCAGCCCTGTTCAGCGCCACCATGCGCCCATTGCCATCAATATGAATTGCGCCATCGACCATGTTGTCGACGATGGCGCGGTTGCGCTGGCGACTCTCCGCCAGCAGCGTGATCTGATCTTGAAGCTGTCGTATCGCGAGCCAAGCGAAGCTGCCGGCCGTGACCCACGACAGCGTCGTGGCACCGAGCAGCAGATAGACGGTTGTAGGCGTCATCGCGGCCTGCACGGATGGAGCCATCGACGCTGACGCGGCCTGACCCAGTAACAGCCAACTCGCGATGCCACTGATGGTAAGGCCAAGCAAAGCCATGGCGAAGAAAACCAACGCAGCCAGCCTGACGCGAGGCCGTGGCATGGTGTCGAGATCTAACGACTTGGGATTGGGGCGGGGCATGGCGGGCGTCGGATCGTTAGGCGCGTCGTTCGGCTTCTTCGCTGCGAGCCTTACAAGCATCAAAAAAGGCTGCCAATGTCATCCGACAAAAACCGCCAGACAACTCGGTATTGACACAAGCCTGAAAGAATAACCCGATTTGGGTGCAGGTCGCATACAGAGGCAGCGGACTTTTCCCCGCGCGCTTTCAATGCTGCGTCAACGGGCGTCAAAATGTTGGATGTTGACTCTTCCAGGGCTCCCATGCGCTGCTGGGTTATCTGAGTCTCAACCCAGTGTCCTCGTCGCGCACGCTGGATGGGTCCGAGGCGCAATGCCGTAAAGTTTAAGCCGTGGAAGCGGCGTGCAGCCGCGACTGTCGTTGCACGGGCGGAGTCGCGGCTGCGAGCCGCTCCTACGAAGCTCCGCCATCGCTCGCCAACACTAGCATCGTGCCGATCTGGTCCGGCGCGTCGTGGCGGATTCTCCGCCCTGGTTAAGATTACTGGAGGATGACACCGCGCCCGGCATCTGGTCTGAGCTGTATCAGCTCTCGGCACGCCGTTCTTGAGCGTCCCTGTGCCGATGCGTGTTTCGAGATCGAGTTGGAAAGAGCCGTACTCGCTAGATGGCGGCGCCGACCCAGTCTCCAGTCCAGTCACGAAACCTCTGCTTCAACCTCGGCGAGGGCATCCCGCAGAGACTGAAGAATCAACCGATGCGTTTCGCCCTCGTCCACGGCGTCCGGCACTTCCCACTCCATGATGCGGGTGTATTTCTTCAGCATGTGTCGAAGGTCCTCGGCGATCTCGCGTTGGTAGCGCGCCATCTCGACGTTTTTGATTTCAGTCATTATGGTCTCCTTTGGGGTGACATTGGGCTTTGGGTCACATTTGAGTCTTGCGTCACCAGGGGTTTGGGTGAAAGGGCGTTTTGCTTCGAGTTTCGGCGCCGTCAGAGTTGTGCATTGGGCGCGTTTCAGACGGGCTAAGCCCGGAGTTGTCGGGACTTGCGTGCATCTAGGGCCAGGAAGACGTAAGACCAGCCGCTGAAGATGAGTTCAATGGCCACGAACAGACCGATCACCCATAGACCAGACGCCGGCCATTTGGCGATGATCATGCCGCCGAGGAGAATAGACACCAACCCAGAGAGCAGCGCCCAGTACCAGCCCGCGGCCATCCCCCGGACCTGTAAAGCCATTATGATTCGGACCAGGCCAACAACGATCAGGATACCGGCCAAGACGAGCGTGAGGAGGCTTGAGGCGAGCAGGGGATCAATCAGTATTAGCATCCCCGCTGCGACATAGAGCAGGGCAATCATTACATGCGCCAGCATACCCTTCCAGCCCTTGCACCCAAAGGCTTGCACGAGCTGCAGCAGGCCCGCGGCCAGGAGCAGGGCGCCGAAGAACACAACGGTGGCCATGGTTAACCCGAAGGTCATGTAGAGGCCGGCGCCTCCGAGGAGGATCGAGATGATCCCGAAGGCCAGTAGCCAGCCCCAGTTTTTTTCAAGCGCGCCGAACACGGCGACGACGGCGGCTCGATTGGTTGCATCATCAGACAGGGTCATGAGGGTCTCCTCCGTGGGTTCATGTCGATAGGGTATGGATGCCCACCGTCTCGCGGCGAAAATGCATGGTTTATGAATTACCGTGGATTATCCTGCCACTTTACCATTTGCACTCGTTTGAGTTGTCTCGGATCATTCTTTAATCCTAATCTTGCGGCAGCTCGATGACGACAACGACCTTAAAATCCGCCGACATTGGCCAGGCCGATTGCCTCATTATCGAAGCCTTGTGAGCACTATCAGCCTGTTGAATGCATCGAGAATTCTGATTCCGGAAGGTCTAAGGACATGGCGTCCGCCAAGTTTTTGCCGCCCGGCCGCCATTGCGCATCGGGGCTCAATAGGCGACTGAGCGCCCGGATGCTGCCTTGACCGGCCCGCGATCCTGCTCTAGCCTCATGCCTGAATCGCTGCCAGACGTGCACAAATGGCTGGATTTCCTATCCCAATCCGTTTGCTAGGGGCTGCTCGCGGTGCCGTCCCGGGAGGTTCTGTATGGGTCGGTCTCGCCGTTCGTTCTATGTCGAGTTGATCAAGCCGTCTCACTATGATGATGACGGCTATGTGATCCAGTGGGTCAAGGCTTGGATCCCGTCCAACTCGCTGGCCAGTCTCTATGCGCTGACGCTGGAGGCGGGTGAGCAGCATGCGCTCGGCGAGGCCGTGGATATTCGCGTGCGGGCCTATGACGAGACCAACAGGGTCATCCCCTTGCGGCGCATCATCAATCGCATCCAGAAGGCCGGCGGCGAGGGACTTGTGTGCATGGTGGGCGTGCAGTCCAACCAGTACCCGCGGGCCATGGACATGGCCCGGGAGCTGCGCGCCGCGGGGGTGCAGGTGGCCATCGGCGGTTTCCATGTCAGCGGCTGCCTGGCCATGCTGCCGCGGCTGCCGGCGGACCTTCGCGAGGCCCAAGATCTCGGTGTCACGCTGTTCGCAGGTGAGTCCGAGAGCCGTTTCATGGACCTGCTGCGCGCGGCGCAGGAACGGCGCATGAAGCCGTTATACGACTACATGAACGACCTGCCGGGCATGGAAGGTCAGCGCATGCCCTATCTTCCGCCCAAGGTCGCGCGCCGCTACGCGCCCATGCCGGGTACCTTCGATGCCGGCCGCGGCTGCCCCTTCCTGTGCAGCTTCTGCACCATCATCAACGTGCAGGGCCGCAAGTCCCGCTATCGCAGCCCCGACGATATCGAGCAGCTGCTGCGTGCGAACGTCGCCCATGGCATCCGGCACTACTTCATCACCGACGACAACTTCGCGCGCAACCGCAACTGGGAGCCGATCTTCGAGCGCATCGCCGCCTTACGCCGGGAACTGGGCGTGAAACTCAACTTCACCATTCAGGTGGACACCATGTGTCACAAGCTGCCGGGCTTCGTGGACAAGGCGCGCAAGGCCGGGGTGTCGCGCGTGTTCATCGGTCTTGAGACCGTCAACCCAGACAACCTTAAGGCGGCGAATAAGAAGCAGAACAAGATCGCCAACTACCGTGACATGCTGATCGCCTGGCAGAAGAAGCGCGTGACGACCTATTGCGGCTATATCCTGGGCTTTCCGGGAGACACACCAGCCTCTATCGCCGCCGACATCGAGACCATCAAGCGCGAGTTGCCGTTGGACATACTAGAGCTGTTCTGCTTGACCCCATTGCCCGGCTCGGCGGATCACAAGGCCCTGTCGGAACAGGGCATCGAACTGGACCCGGATATGAACATCTACGACCTGGAACACATCTGTACCGCTCACCCGAGGATGTCCAAGGCCGAGTGGATCGGCGCCTACCGCGACGCCTGGGACAACTACTACTCCTTTGCGCACCTGGAAACGCTGATGCGCCGCGCCGCTACCTTCGGCCGCAACCCGAAGCGGGTCATGGAGATCGCGCTGGAATTTTACGGTTGCTTCAAGTTCGAGCGGGTGCATCCGCTGCAGGGCGGTTTCATCCGGCGCAAGGTCCGCAAGCAGCGCAGGCCGGGCTATGCCATTGAGCACCCGCTGCTGTTCCATCCCCGCCGCGCTTGGGAGATCGCCAGCACCTATTCGCGGCTGTTCCTCTATGCGCTGCGGGTCTGGATGCTGTACAAGCGCATCCGCAAAGAGACCCGGCATGGCGCCGGTCTTACCTACCAGGACCATGCTATCGGCCCGAGCGCGCCGGAGGCAGCCAACGACGCACAAGCGTCGGATCTGACGGCCCCGGCATCGCAGCCGGCTCGCGCGGGGGCGGGGGGCTGAGGTTCGACCAGAGAACTGCCGGGCGTTGCCGGATACGGACAGCCGAGCCAGGCCCGGGGTGATGTGACAAATCGCGGCTGCAAGCCGCGCCCAGAAGCATGATTGAGGGCGGAAACAGGCTTTTTGCCACTCAAACCCCCTTGCGGGCTCGCATTCTCCTTCGAAACAGCTCGTAGTTTTCGAATCAATTGTCGATCCTCTATGGCTGTTGGCGAGAAAATCAATTTTCGTCCGATGATCAGTGGCCCTACCTTTCGGACAGGGCACTAGTGGCCCGGCCATCTTCGACCTGGCCTTACTTAAACTGATTATCTTTAAGCGGTAAGAGGAGTGACACCTTGGAAGCACTTTTAGAATTCGCAATGCGGTTTCTCGCGCAGCTTCAGTCGCCCACGCTGGCCTTTTTGGTTGGCGGTATCATCATCGCCGCACTAGGCAGTCGGCTCGAGATTCCCGATGCCATTTATAAGTTCGTTGTCTTTATGCTTTTGATGCGAGTTGGTCTTGAAGGCGGCATGTCGATACGCGAGGCGAACCTGGCCGAGATGTTGTTGCCGGCACTCTTCGCGATGCTGATCGGCAGCGCTATCGTGCTGCTCGGACGTTATACCCTGGCGCTGCTACCGAGCGTTCGCACCGAGGACGGCATTGCGACGGCGGGACTCTTCGGCGCGGTCAGTGGCTCAACCTTGGCCGCGGCGATCGTCGTCATGGAAAGTGACGGCATCGCCTACGAGCATTGGGCGCCCGCGCTCTACCCCTTCATGGATATCCCCGCACTGGTTGTGGCGATCGTGCTTGCCAACCTGTACCTGAAGCGCAAGGATGGGTCCAATGAGAAGGTTCGCATCTGGCCAATCATCAAAGAGAGCTTGCAGGGGTCGGCCTTGTCGGCGCTGTTGCTTGGCATCGCGCTGGGCCTCTTAACGCGTCCTGAAAAGGTGTTTGTCGGCTTCTATGATCCGCTCTTTCGCGGCTTGCTCTCGTTGCTGATGCTGATCATGGGCATGGAGGCCTATACGCGCCTCAATGAGCTTCGCCGCGTGGCGCACTGGTACGCGGTCTATGCAGCCGTCGCGCCGATCATGCATGGACTGATCGCCTTCGGTTTCGGCTACATCGCCCATGAGTTGACTGGCTTTAGTCCCGGCGGCGTGGTGTTGCTTGCGGTCATCGCCGGCTCGAGTTCCGACATATCAGGGCCGCCGACCTTGCGCGCCGGTATCCCGAGCGCCAACCCGTCGGCCTACATCGGTGCATCGACGAGTGTCGGCACACCGGTCGCCATCGCAATCGGCATCCCGCTTTATATCGGTTTGGCCCAAGCGGTATTCGGCGTCTAGGCCCCCTGTCATCGCCCGCGCACGCGGGCGCCGGTTTTCGGGTTTTGGGCGCATTGACTTGCCGTCTTGGCTCCACCGGTTAAGACGAGCGATTTTTGAATCAATCAAGGCCGTTAGGCGACGAGAGGTCATGCATCATGGCACAGCAAGCAAAAAAGTTGGTGATCATCACCGAAAAGGTGCTGTTGAAGGACATCACCAAGATCATTGAAGCGGCCGGAGCGACCGGTTACACGGTCATGGGGGCTGCCGGGAAGGGGAGTCGGAATACGCGCTCTTCGGGTCAGCCGTCCATCTCGGATACCTTCACCAACATCAAGCTGGAGGTGATTACGGCGAGTGAGACCGTCGCGCAAGACATCGCCGATCAGGTTGCCAAGCGATACTTCGACAACTTCTCCGGCATCGCCTATCTCGACGAGGTCGAGGTGCTGTACGCCCATCAACTCTGACCCCGTCAATCCGAGCATAGACGCGTCAGGCTGAAGCCAAGATCGTTGTCGTTGTCGGGTTACCGCCAGACTGCGATTACAACAACGATTGAGATGACCGACAACGGCAAGACCGTCCAAACACCGAAACGGTTTTCTAGCTTTTCCGGGAAGTCTGAATACTTCCAGGTCTCCTCGGTGTTAGATGGTTGGATTCATGCTGCAATCGCACGAGCCTTTGCCGCAACGATAATCCGACCACCAGCACCAACCACCGATACAGGATCAACACAGCCGTGCACCGCCATTCGGCGGGCGCTCGGCAGCGAGGCAATGATGCGGGGTCTGAAGAACATTCTCTACTTCGCCGACGGCGAGTTCGTTCCAAGCGCGACCTTTAGCCGGGCAGTCGATCTGGCTCGGCGCAATCAAGCTAGGTTGACGCTGATCGACGTCACGCCGCAATCTGACCTCGCCGCGGACCTGATCAAGCGCTACGGTCTCGCCGACGAGGCACAGCAGAGTGAGCAGCGGAATGCTGCCTTGGTCCACCTCGCGTCGGAATGGGCGGGCGATCTGCTTGCGCATGTGCGCACGCCGATAGGTAATCCCTTCGTCGAGGTCATCCGCGCGGTGCTGCGCGACGGCTACGACCTACTGGTTAAACCGGCTCGGTCGCGCAGCGGAGCGGGTGCAGGTCTGTTCGGTAGTGTCGATATGCACCTGTTGCGGAAATGTCCGTGCCCGGTTTGGATCGATCCTAAGCCCCAAAGGCAGGTGGCCGAGGGTGCCCCGCGTTATCGCTCGATCCTCGCTGCCGTTGACCCGGTCACGACCGATGCAAAACCCCTGAATCAGCTGATCATGGAGCGGGCGATCGCGTTGGCGGAGCACGATGGTGCTGAACTCAACGTCGTACATGCGTGGCAGTTTATGGTCGCGAATGAAGGGCGGGGCGGCGCAGCCGCCGGAGCGGGCGCTGGACTTGCGGATGTCTTGCGGCATATCGAGCACGATCATGCTGAGGCACTCGGTGCGCTCGTGGCAGACTATGGCCTGACGATGAACGACGGTCGGGTCCATTTGGCCAAGGGCGATGCCGCCGAGCAGGTACTGGTACGCGCGGACCATCTGAACAGCGACCTCATCGTGATGGGGACGATCGGCCGCCATCGAGAAGCTGGGGTCTTCATCGGCACAACCGCCGAAGATGTCATTCAGGGCTCGCGAATCGCCGTGCTGGCACTAAAGCCGGAGGGCTTTGTGTCCCCTGTCACCCTCAACTGAGACCGCTGTTCGGGCGGGTAATGGCAGCAGGTCTGGGGTCAACAGTCGCATCATGCAGTAGGCGATCTGACTGCCTCAGCGCCGTTTGGTACTTCCGAGCAGGTCTTCAATGACCACCTTCACTGGAAACCTAGAGCGTAATGGTGGTTGTTGGGGGCGTTGCTGCCAAGGGCTGGTCAGTTGGTCGCCGACCCAGACACCAAGCACTCCCAGCGGCGGGAACCAGAGCCAGGTTGGGAAGGATAAATCCAGCAAACTTGGTTCGCCGATCAGGGGCAAGTGGAAGATCCACGCGGGACCTAGCAGTTGATTGCAACTCAGAGTCGTGACAGCGAGGATCGACCCGGAATCGATCGGGCGCTTGTGGTTAGGTCGAGCGGCCTCGGGAAAGACGCCAGCCATTGGCGCAGGCTTAACAGCGCTGGCAGCAGCATCCTGTAGTACAGCGATTTTCCAAGCACGAAGGGCACGCTCTCGGCGGCCGGCGGGAAGGTCCAGAGCTGTAAATAGAGGTTCAGCCAATAAAAGGACCAACCAAAGGCGAGGCTGGCGGGGAGCAGGCTGAAGAGGTAGCCGGGCCGCTGCCGGATCAGGCTGTTTCCGGTTCGCCGTTGGGTGTCGGCATTGGCGAACAGCATCAGGGTCAGAGCGAGGACCGTCAGCAGCGGCAGCAGGGATCGGAGCATGCGATTGTTGTTTTGGCATGCGCCTTGACTGCTTCAACGCGCCAAGCGTTTGCAATTGAGTCAGGGCCGCACCCGGTCAATGGTAATGGATACCCGATCGGCGCTGTTGCTTGGGATCGGGCCGGTCTCGCCCTCCAGGTCCCCGGACCGCGGCATGGCCTGGCCACTGGCGGAGACGCGAGCGCCGACGATGACACGCGGGAAGTTCGACAGTTTCATCGCCGGCATCATCGCCATGCTGTCGGTAAGCCTGAGCGTTGTCGGCAAATCGTCGACTCGAATCCGTTGCACCGCCAGTGGCATCGGCGGGCCCGCGGCGGCCTTGGCGTAAACGAAGACCGTGGTGTCGGGGGCGGCGCGGTTGGCGAGCGACGGGGATAGCGAGACAGCGACGTTGATTGCGGCCGCGGTCATGGCGTCGGTTTCGGTGTTCGCCGAAGACCCGGTGTCGCTGGCTGACAGTTCCTTTCGCTGCTCTGAGGGCTTGTCCGCTATCGGGTTCAAGACTGGCGGGTTCACCACTGGCCTGACCCCAGTCGATTCGCCTGCGGTGGCTTGCCCTCCGTTGGATTGGCCGGTGCTGGACGCGGAATTCGATGCAGCGCCGGCGTTCGCTCCAGGGCTCGGTCTCGAGTCGACGGGGGAGTCCATTGAGGGGGTCACTGGGGAGCCCAATGGCGGGCTCGATGCCGCGGGGGCCTGGGCCGCTAGCCGCGCCTGTGATGGCATACCAGCGCGCTGCTCGGCGTTGGCGATTAACTGCCGCAATTCGTCCGCGTCTTCGCTGTTGGGATCGATCTCAGCCAGTACCCCCTTCCACGCCACGACCGAGGTGGCAAACTGGCCGCGCTGGAAAGCGGCCATACCTGAGAGCCAGCGGGCGGTCACGTCCGTTGGGTCTAATTTGAGCGCCTCGGCGATCAGCTCCGACGGGCGCCCTTCCAGGCTGTTGTCGTGGTTGGCGGCGAACGCCTCGGCGTAGGCCAACAAGACGCCGGTGTCGGTCGGCAACAGCTCGTAGGCTCTGGCCAGCGCGGCCTCCGCCTTGGCTGGGTTGCGCAGGGCAAAGTAGGTGCGCCCAAGCATGACCCAGCCCTCGGCGTCGTCCGGGGTCTGCCGCATGCGGGCTTCAAGCTGCTCGACCAGCACGTCAAGCGGCGGCATGCCGTCTGGTGCTCCGCTATGGCCCTGTGCCGTCGCGGTTTGAGCGATCGCGCCGGGCTCCATCCGCACGATCATGTCCCGACTGCCCAGGGCCAGATACAGGGCTAGCGCCGAAGCGGGCACCGCCACCAGGAGCGCGAGTGCGGTCAGCCTTGCGCTCGGCAGCGCGATGCCCTCCGTTTGCTGTGTTTTGCCCGCACCAATGTTAGTCAGCGCTTCGCGCTCCAGGTCCTGCCGGGCGGAATCATACTGGCTCTTATCCAGCTTGCCGGCGGTAAGGTCGGCGTCAAGTTCCGCGATTTGCTGCTTAAAGAGGTCCAGATTGACCGCGTCGGGGTCAACGTCTTCCTGCTCTCTGGAATCGGCACCTCCACCGCCAAGCAGCGGCGCAAGCACGAACAACAGCGCCAGGCCAGAGAGCCCGACGACAAGAATCCAAAAGATGGTCATGAGGTTTGATCCGTTTTGCCGTCGCGATTGGCGAGCATGTCCGCGAGGCGTTGGCGTTCTGCGTCGCTCAGCCCCTGGTCTGGTGTCGCCTTCTTGCGCAGCAGCGCTCGCACCATAAACACGGCGCCGATGCCGATCAGTATGAAAGGCCCGAACCAGAGCAGGTAGGTTGAGGGTTTCAGCGGCGGATCATAGAGCACGAAGTCGCCATAGCGGGCGATTAGGAAGTCGAGGATCTGGTCCTGCGACTGCCCGGCGCGCATCATCTTGTAGACCTCGTTTCTCAGGTCCTGGGCAAGTTCGGCCTGGGAGCCCGCCAAGGATTCGTTTTGGCACACCAGGCAGCGCAGCTTACCGATCAATTCACGGAATTCTTCTTGCTGCCGCGGGCTGTCGAAAGTGAACTCCTCCAGCGTGTAGGCGCCGACCGAGGCGGCGCCGAGCAAGAGGATGGACAGCAGTAGGGTCTTTATCAGTGATGACATATTGTTTGGTTGATTGTTGGAAAACTGCCCTGCTCCACTAGCCCTCGCTTTTCAGTTGCGCCACCAGCGGTTGAAGGGTTTGTTCCCACACGCGGCGGTCGATCGGGCCGATGTGCTTGTAGCGGATGATGCCGTGCCGATCAACCACAAAGGTCTCTGGGGCGCCGTAGACGCCCCAATGAATGCCGGCGGTGTTGTCGGGATCATAGCCATTCATGTCGTAGGGGTTGCCAGTCAAGCGCAGCACTGCCGTGGCGTTGGCGGCCTCGTCTTTCCAGTTTAGTCCGACAATCTGGAAATCCGGGTTGTCCGACAAGGCCATCAAGGCCTGATGTTCGGCGCGGCAGGAGCTGCACCAAGAGGCCCAGACGTTGACCAGCGAGATCTCGCCCATGAGGTCGGCCCTGGTGACGCGACGCCCGGGGTCGGTGAGCTCGGGCAGGCTGAACTCAGGCGCTGGTTTGCCCACAAGCGGCGAGGGCACTTTGCGTGGGTCGTTGCCGAGCCCGAACACCAGCAGCGCCACCAGCGCGATGAACAATGCCAGGGGTACCAGGGCAAAGAACAGGCGCCGTGGATTCGCCTTGGACGAAGGCAGTGATGTCGATTCCATTGTGCTAGGCCCTTGCCGCGGCGCCGCCGACCGGCGCCGTAGAGCGACCGCGAGCGGTTCGATAACGCGGGTCGCTGACGGCCAAAAGACCACCGAGCGCCATGAAGATGGCGCCGAGCCAGATCCAGCGGACATAAGGTTTGTAGTACAGCCGCAGTGCCCAGTCGCCGCCGCCCACGGACTCGCCGAGGGAAACATAGATGTCACGGAATAGGCCAGCGTCGATGGCGGCCTCGGTCATGGGCATGCCGCCGCCCAAATAGCTGCGCTTTTCCGGAAACAGCTCCGCGATCTCTTTCTCGCCGGAATAGACCAAAAAATGGCCCCGGTCGGCCCGGTAGTTCGGTCCCGCCGCCGGCTCGGCACCGAGGAACTCAAAGCGATAACCGGCAATCTCATGGCTGTCGCCAGGGGACATGCGCACGTCTTCTTCGTCCTGAAAGTTGGACACCATGGTCACGCCGACGATAAAAATGGCCACGCCCATATGTGCGGCCAGCATGCCGTAGAAACTGCGACCGTTCCCGCGCAGGTCCGCGACCAGGCCTTTAAGGCCGGGCTTGTTCTTGAGCCGCTCGCGCAGGATGGTGACGTGGGAAAACAGCAGCCAGGCAGCCAGCGCGATGCCGATCGGCACCCACAAATGGCCACCGCTGAATAGCGGCAGCGCGGCGATGGCGAGCACCAGGATGCTGAGCGCGAAGGCGATCCAGAGCATCTTGGTCATGCGCCCTGGGTCATCCTGTTTCCAACGCGCGGCCGGGCCGATGCCCAGCAGAATCGCCAGGAAGGGTGCGAGCGCGATAAACATCTTGTTGAACCAGGGGAAGCCGACCGAGATCTTCCCCCAGTCGAAGGCCTCGTAGATCAAAGGCGCCAGTGTGCCGAACAGCACCAGCACCGTGAAGGCAACGAACAATAGGTTGTTGCCCAGCAGCGCGGTCTCGCGCGACACCAGGTCGAAGCGCCCGCCCTCAGAGACCTCCGGCGCCCGCCAGGCGTAGAGCGCCAGCGAACCGCCGACGACGAAGCAGAGAAAGATCAAGATAAACAGCCCGCGTTCAGGGTCGGTTGCGAAGGCATGCACCGAGGTCAGTACGCCGGAGCGCACCAGGAAGGTGCCGAGCAGGCTCAGCGAGAAGGCAAAGATGGCGAGCAGCAGGGTCCAACTCTTGAAGGCGCCGCGCTTCTCGGTGACCGCCAGCGAATGGATCAGCGCGGTGCCGACCAGCCAGGGCATGAGTGACGCATTCTCGACCGGGTCCCAAAACCACCAGCCGCCCCAGCCGAGCTCGTAGTAGGCCCACCATGAGCCGAGCGCGATGCCGATGGTTAGGAACACCCAGGCGACCGTGGTCCAGGGGCGTGACCAGCGGGCCCAGGCGGCGTCGAGCCGACCGCCGATGAGCGCGGCAATGGCAAAGGCGAAGGCCACCGAGAAACCGACATAACCCATGTAGAGCATCGGCGGATGGATGGCTAGGCCGAAGTCCTGCAGCAGCGGGTTCAGGTCGCGGCCCTCGGGAGGGATCGGGAACAGGCGCTCGAACGGATTAGACGTCAGCAACATAAACAGCAGGAAGCCGACCGCGATCATGCCCTGTACCGAAATGACCCGAGAAATCACAACCTGCGGAAGATTGTTGCTCAAAGCGGCCACCGCGGCGCCCCAGGCGGCCATAAACAGGACCCAGAGCAGCAATGAGCCCTCGTGTCCGCCCCAGACGGCGGACACCTTGTAGATGTCCGGCAGCAGTGTGTTGGAGTTCTGCGCGACGTACAGAACCGAGAAATCACTGGTCAGGAAGGCCTGCACTAGGCAGGCAAAGGCGATGGTCAGAAAGGTGAACTGACCATAGGCCAGGGGCCGGGCCATGGTCATCCAGGGGCGATTGCCCGACAGCGAGCCTGCCAGCGGGAAGGCCGCCTGCACCACCGCAATGATGAGCGCCAGGATCAGCGCCACATGTCCGAGTTCAGGGATCATTGCGCGGCGCCCTCGGTCCGCAGGCTATCGACAGTGGCCTCGACGACGCCGTCAACATGGGCGGTCTGCAGCGAGTCGGCGACTTCCGGCGGCATGTAGGACTCGTCATGCTTGGCCAGCACCTCCTCGGCATAAAACATGCCGTCCTCGCCGATACGGCCCTTGGCCACCACGCCTTGGCCCTCGCCGAACAGGTCGGGGAGGATGCCGGTGTAGCTGACGGGTACCGTGGCGGCGTTATCGGTGACATCGAAACGTACCCTGAGACCGTCCGGCTGGCGTTGCAGCGTATCTTCGACCACTAAGCCGCCAACCCGGAATATCGCATCCTCAGGATGCTCGCTGGCCATCACCTGTGTGGGGCTGAAGAAGTAGGCGATATTGCTCCGCAGAGCGCTCAGCGCCAGCGATGCGGCGATGCCGACGCCGACGACCGCAAGCCCGACGAAGACCATGCGTTTTTGTCTTGCTTTCATCGATCACTCTCCTCAGGACTCGGTCGGCGCCTTGGGGCCGGACGCTGTATGTGGGGGTAAAGGCTGCGTGGACGCGGCCCGTTCAGATAAAGGCGCAGAGACGGATATAGACGTAGGGGCCGCTGTCCGCGAGCCGCGCAACTGCACTAGTCGACCGACGCGGGACAAAATGGTTCGACGGCTTCTGCGCAATTGCACCGTTTCCGCGATTAGCAGCAGAAAGGTGACGCTGAAGGCGCCCCAAACGAAGAAGGCGTAGCCGCCCTGCCGCAGGAATTCGAGTATTGACTCCATTAGGCCGCTGCCTCCCGAGCGATGACATCGCGCACCCAGGTGCTGTCCGCCTCGCGGGTCAGGATGATGCCGCGCAGGCGCGAGAAGCTGGTGGCAAAGGAATACATCCAGAAGCCCAGCGTCATGGTCAGCATGGCCAGCAAGATGTTGCTTTCTACCTTCGACATCGATGAACGCTGGTGCAGGGCCGCGCATTGATTGGGGTCTGGGCAGTTGATGGACCAGAAGATAATCGGCAGCATCACCAACCCGACGATGGCAAGCAGGGCCGCGGCGCGATCGGCGCGGCGGGTGTCGTCGATGGCCGAATGCAGCGCGATGTAGCCGATATAGAGAAAGAACAGGATCAGTTCAGAGGTCAGGCGCGGGTCCCAATCCCAGTAAGTTCCCCAGCTCGGACGGCCCCAGAAGGCCCCGGTCCATAGCGCGATGAAGGTGAAGATGGCGCCGGTCGGGGCCACCGCATTGGCCATCATGAAGCTGAGCCGAGTGTTAAACACAAGGCCGATCGCCGCCCAACCCGCGAGTACCAGGTACAGCCACATGGACATCCAGGCCGCTGGTACATGGATGAAGATGATGCGGTAGTATTCCTTTTGCGGATTGCTGCCGCCAAGGCGTTCTGGGGTCTCGAAAAAGCCCCAGTATAGGGAAAACAGGATCAGGATCAGCGCGGCGCCAGCGAGCCAGGGCACGAGACGACCAGCGATCGGGTAGAACGCGGTGGGGGAGGCAAATTTAAACCAGTTGCTCTTCATGATTCTCATACAACGAGACAGTGTAGCATTTTGCCGCCGCGGTCGTAGTTGACGGGAAACGGTCGGGTCTTCGGCAAATGCTCTCGGATAGCTCGAAAATCCAATCCTGTCGGTCCGGGCGCCGTCCCAGGGCCAAACACTTTGCCGAGTCCTGCGCTGATATCCAGTGCTATTCGGTCGAGATACGGAGCGCGGCAGCCGAGGCCAAGGGGGCAAAGATCAGTGCCACGAGCAGAAATGCCCCCAACAAATAGAAATAGGGCTGGATATCCGTGATATCGATCATGCTCACGGTCACCGCGCCGGAGCCGTAGACCAGCACAGGGATGTACAGCGGCAGGATCAGCAGCGACAATAAGATACCACCACCGCGCAGTCCCAGCGTTAGCGCCGCGCCAATGGCCCCCAGCAGACTCAGGATTGGCGTGCCGACGGCCAGCGATGCCATCATCACCCAGACCGCGGTGTCGGTCAGGTGGTACTGCATCGCCACCAAGGGCGCGATGATCACCAACGGCAGACCGGTCAGAAGCCAGTGCGCCACCACCTTGGCAAGCACCAGCAACGACAAGGGCTGACCGGTGAGTAACATTTGCTCGAGCGTGCCGTCATCGAAGTCCGCGGCAAACAGCCGCTCCAATGCCAACATTGAGGCCAACAGCGCGGCCACCCAAACCACGCCGGGTCCGAGTTCGCGCAGCATTTCCCGCTCACTGCCGACCCCAAGCGGGAACAGGCTCACCACGATGATAAAAAAGAATAGCGTGGTCAACGCGTCGGTGCGTCGGCGCATGGCCAGCCTGATGTCGCGGCCCAGCACACAGGCGAAGACCTTTAACACGCCAGCTCCTTGCTGGTTTTTATGCCGCGGCGCCACCGCCCCGCGAGATGAAGCGATGGTTTCATCCAAGCGTCTCTGGCGCCGCGCCATCGAGCGAAAAAAGGAATGGTTTCATGCTAGTCATGACCGGACGGTCCGTCGACTTCTAGCGTCAGGCGCTGAATCTCGCCTTGGGTTAACGCGACCTCTTGATGCGTCGTCAACACCACGGCGCCACCATCGGCGACCTGTCCGGCAATCAATGCTTGCAAGAGTTCCACGGCATCGCTGTCTAGCGCAGTGAAGGGCTCGTCAAGAATCCATAGCGGCGCCTTGCTCAGGATCAAGCGCGCCAGCGCGACGCGCTTCTTCTGGCCTTGGGAGAGCATGCGTGTGGGCAGGTCTTCGAAGCCCCCGAGACCAAAACGGTCTAGGGCATCGACAATGGCCTCATCGCTCAGCGGGTTCTGATCCAGCGTTGCCGCGATGCGCAGATTCTCAAGCCCGGTCAGATCCGCCTTGATGCCGTTCAAATGACCGAAATAGAGCAATGCTCGGTTGAACTCCTCCGCCAACGCATGGATGTCCTCGCCGCGCCAGCGGATGCTGCCCTCGTCCGCACGCAGCAGACCGCACAGCGCCCGCAGCAGCGTGGTCTTGCCGCTGCCATTGCGACCGCGCACATACAGCAGGGTCTGTTCCGCCACGTTGAAACTGAGCCGCGAGAACAAACGGCGATCGCCGCGTCGGCAGGCCAGGGCTGCAACCTCAAGCATAAATAACGTCTGAAGAATTCCGCGTCGACGCGCTCAGTCGGTGATGAATGGGCCGCGGTCTCTCTGCTGGACCGCTGCGAGGGGCACGATACGCCGTCGTTGCGGATTCGACAACCGATCGTGGCGCGCCACATAAGATGCGAGAAAACCGCGGGTCCGGGACTGTGGCGGGGGCTCCGGGTAATCGGAGTCCCTAGAATTCCACGGCAAGCTGAGCGACGATGGCGTTTGCGCTATTGCCGGTGCCGCCATTTTTGACACTGTAGTCAGTATCGTAGCGGTATTCGAGCGAGAGCGCGGTGCCGTCGAATATGCCCACCGAGAGGCCGACCAACCAACTCTGCTCGGGAAGTTCGAGATTGACGGCTTCCTTGGTGCCTTGAAAGGCGAGCGCGGCGACACTCTCCTTGCCGAACATCTCGAAGCCATAACCAACCTCAATGTTCCAAGCCGCTGGTTCTGCACCCTTGTCCTTATAGCTTAGGCTGTCGGGATCGAACCGGCTGGTGGCGGCGAGATACTCGCCGATAAAGTTGAAGTTGCCGAGGATGGCACCGAGGTTCGCGGTCCAGCCACCGGTGCGATCGGTCGGATCGATGCTGAAGCTATCGGCCTCCGGAGCCTCGCCCTCGACGAGTTCTTCATAGCGGCTGTTGCGGTTGTCCGAGACCCTGTCTTGTAAGGTATCCGAGTCCCCGAGATCGTTGATGTAGCCCGCACCGACTGCCCAGGTTACATGCGCGCGCTCCTGGGCAAAGCTCAGATTCGCGCCCCAGCTATCGATCTGGTTGTTGCCCTTGACCTTGTTGTCACCGTTGAAGCCGTAGACGCTGCCGCCGAAGCCCTGGTAGACGAAACCCAGCTGTGCGGCGGTCTCTCGACTCTCGCCGATCTCCAGCGTTAACGGATCGGAGACGAGGTTGGTCTCATAGGCGCCGAAGGGCATATAGAATTGACCGGCGTTAAAGAAGACCGGGCTGACGTCGAAATTGGCAATGGTAATCTGGGCGAGATCGACCTCGAGATCGGTGTCGTCCTCCTCATAGAGCAGAGATGCCGCGGCCTCGACCCAGTCGTGCACTTGCGCGGCGATCCCGAGCTCAAAGGTCGCTAGCACGATGTCGGACTCGCTGCCGCCTTCGAAGGGGTCGAAGTAGCCCGCCTCGACCTCCATCAGGCCGGCGATCTGGATATGCTCGAACCAACCGCCACCGAGACCGGCGCCCGTGTCGCGCTTGGTCTCGAGTGTCTCCTTGAGCCGCTTGACCCGGCCTGGAGCGCCTTCAAGCTGCTGGTTTTGCTGCTCGATGGTGGTCTGTTGACGCTCGATGGCCTCGGCCTGCTCTCGGTTCTGTTGTTCGAGTCGCAGGACGCGTTCTTCAAGCGTCTGTCCAATCGCTGGATGATCGGTCGTAGCAAGGACGGCGAAGATCGCCGTCGCCAAGGTTCTGTGTGTCATGGTTTACGCTCCTAGGGCGCGGCAGGGTCTGGAAAGCAAGCTATCCCTGGCTCGGTGTCGATCACGCCTATTCGAATGCCGTGGCGTTGATCCAGAGCACGGCATCTTGCGACAGCTCCTTGCCCTGGTACTCCTTGTCCGGTCCGGAGCCGAGGCAAGCGAATCCCCAGACGCCAGGGCTTGGGATGCCGAAGGTGAACACGCCGTTCTCATCGGTGATGGCGACGATTGCGCTGCCCGGCACAGGCCCCTTGGTCTCCTTGCTGAAGCTGTTGGCCTCAAGGTCGATGCTGGTGTTGATGTACTCGACCTCGCACTCGACGCCGGGAGCGGGTTTGCCATCGGATAGCAGTTGGCCGGTGAAGGTGCCGCCAGCGAAGACCTGATAGGGCTTGTTCATCGGCACGATCTCGGTGGCCAAGCCCAGCGGCGCGTTCCAGCCGGTCGGCATGGCGCCCTTGTTGACCATGGTCTTGGTGATCTGCTGGATGTAGACATCCTCGGCGCCCTCCATGTAGGGCGCTGGCACGAGGCCAAACAGGTAGTCGCCGTTGCGCTTGATCTTGTACCTGGCCTTGTAGGCGTCGGCGGGCTCGTCGCCGGGGCCTTGCCATTCGACCGCCTCGAGGCTGTCGGTCAGGTCGGTCTTCTTGCCCTTGAAGACGACGAAGAACTCCTCCGGCTTGCCCATGTCCATGGTGTGGTGATTCTCCATTGGATGGCCGAAGATCAAGGCCAGCGGGATGTCGCCTGGCTTGTCCAGCATCACCTCGGGGGTGTAGAGCAGCTGGAAGTGGGCCTGGGCGGTGCCGACGAGTGTCATGGCAGCGGTGGCGGTGAGCAGGGCGCTCGTTTTCATTGTGTTGAGACTCCTCATTGTGTTGAGACTCCTCATTGGGTTGCACGGGAGTAGATGGACGGACAATCAGCCCGAGCCAGACTTGCCGGCGCCGATGGATCGAGCTGATGGAACAAGTGGGCTGCTCGACCGACGTTTGGGTCTACTCGACGATGTCGCTGCCGGCGATCTCGATGTCGTGGCCCGGGCCGGCGTCGAAAACGACCTTGTAATCGCCCTCGGGCTTGTCGAACTCGAACTCGCTGTATTCGCTCATCTCGCCCTCAAGCATGACGTGCTCGTTCGCATCCATGACACGAATCGTGACGCCAGCGGCGGAGGAACCGTCGGAGAAACCGCCCTCACAAAGCACGGTGCCGTCGCCGTTGTCATAACAAGAGCAAAGCGGGGTGTGAGCGAGGGTTGTCGCTGAGCCAAGCGTCAAGGTGAGGCTCAGTGTCAGGGTCGGGGCCAAGCGTGTGGCCCTTAGGTTTAAGGAATTTTTTGTCATCGGGTCATCTCTATAAAATCACGCTTCACAACAAGGATAGCGCCGCTCGGCCGGAATGTAAATAACAATTATTCCCATTCCCATTTGCATTAGCATTAGCATTTGCATTTGTGTTTTTACCTGGCCTATACTCGCAGCTCCAAATTGATGGGATTGCAGCATTGCCCAGCGAAAGATGACGCCCTTGAGATCGTCGACCATGTCCAAGATGCCCCAGCGCGGTAGCGCGCGAACCTTGAACGACATTCGCCCCGGCGGGCGCGTGCGCATCCATCGTCATCATTCTGACGGTGCGGTCCGCCAGCGCTTGCTGGATCTTGGCCTGATGCCGAATGTGGTGGTGAGGGTTGTACGCAGCGCTCCCTTGAACGACCCCATCGAGCTCAAGCTGGATGCCTCAAGCATCACCCTGAGACGCCGTGAAGCCATCACCATCGAGGTGACCAGCGAGGAGATCGAGCCATGAGCAAGGGTGATGGGATCCTGGTCGCCCTGGCCGGCCAGCAGAACGCCGGCAAATCGACCCTGTTCAATCTGTTGACCGGGGCGCGGCAGCATGTCGCCAACTATCCCGGCGTGACCGTCGACAAGAAGTACGGCCAGTACCGTGATGCGATCGGCACCGTCTACACCGTCGATCTCCCGGGTACCTACAGTCTGACCTCGTTCTCGCTCGAGGAGCGGGTGGCGCGCGAGTTCCTGCTCGGTGACCGACCGGACCTGACGGTCAACGTGGTCGATGCCTCCAATCTGCGCCGCTCCTTGCATCTGACGCTGCAGATCCTGGAGATGGAGCTGCCTTCGGTGCTGGCGCTGAACATGATGGACGTGGCCGAGGGACGCGGCATCCAGATCGACCAAGCGCTGCTGTCCGAGCGGCTGCGGCTACCGGTCGTGGCCACCGTCGGTCGCAAAGGGCAGGGCCGCGAGCCCTTGCGTGAGGCCGTCCGTGCCGAGGCGGCGCGACAGGCCAAGACCCCGACACCGCCGCCGGTGCTCGTCGATTACGGGACGCTCGAGCCCATCATCTCTCAGGTCCACCAAGGCTTGGCGCCATTCAAGGCGGTGGCCGATCTGCCCCAGCGCTGGCTTGCGATCGAACTCCTCGAGGGCGACAGCCAGGCTGTCGGCATCCTGCTTGAGCGGCTTGGGGAAGCAGCGGCGACGCCGCTGCGTGAGGCCGTCGGTGACTTGATCGCCGACTTCGAACAGCGCCAAGGCGTCGAAATCAGCGATTACGTCGTCGGCCGCCGGGATCGGACCGTCGAGCGCTTGCTGGATGGGGTTCTGAGCGGGGCCGAGACCGGGCGCACGACCCTCACCGAACGGGTTGATCGCGTGGTGCTGAATCGCTGGCTGGCGCCAGGTTTCCTGCTGCTGACCGTCTTCGCGATCTATCAGGTCTCGATCGTCTGGGGCTATGAGCTAACCAACTATACCTGGCCCTTCCTGGCCAAGACACGTGAACTGGTCGCCGGGTTGCTGCCGAGCGCGCATTTTCTGGTCGATCCCTATGTACGCTCGCTTGGGCTGTGGCTGGTCGATTCAGCGAACACCCTGCTCAACTATGTGCCGATCTTCATCATCCTGTTCGCCTGCATCGCGATCGTCGAGGACTCGGGCTATATGGCGCGGATTGCCTTTATTCTCGACAAGATCCTGCACCGCTTCGGCCTGCACGGGCAAAGCACTTTGCCGCTGATCCTGGGCGGTGTCTTTGCCGGGGGCTGCGCCGTGCCAGGGGTGATGGCGACCAAGGGCATTCCCGACAACCGCGCGCGTATGGCGACCATCTTCACCGTGCCCTTCATGAACTGCCTGGCCAAGGTGCCGCTATACACCCTACTGCTCGGGATCTTTTTTGTTGAGCACAAATCGTTGATGATGTTCTACATCTCGACGATGACGATCATCTTCGCGTTGCTCGTGGCCAAGCTCCTGACCAAGACCGTGCTCAGTGGTCATGAGACCTCACCGTTCGTGATGGAATTGCCGCACTACCATCCGCCGACCTTCAATGGCGTCGCGAGTCGCGCCTTCGAGCGCACCTGGCAGTACATCAAGAAGGTTGGTACCGTCGTGCTCGCGGTTGCCGTGGTGGTGTTCGTGCTGCTGCACCTGCCGGGGCTGCCGGAGGCGCGCAAGGCTCACTTTCAGCAGCAAGCCGAGGCTGCTATCGAGCGCTTCGATCAGAGCATGGCCGACAATCCCTACCGCGAGATCGCGACCGGTGCCAATCTGGTACCCCTGATTAATTACTATAGCGACTACAAGCGCGCCAAGCTGAACGCCTCGGGTGCGGCGGGCTCGCAGCGGGTCACCGAGCGGTTCCAGGCGCGCAATCCCGACTTCCTTGCGCTGGTGACGCGGGGCGGCGACCGGGATGCGAAACAGGCAAACCGCGCATTGCGCACGCTCGCGCGTGAGCGGCAAAAGCTGCGTCTGCGGATGCGCGAGGAGCGCATCACAAATTCGATCCTCGGCTCCATCGGCCGCGGCATGGAGCCCATCACCCAATTCGCTGGCTTCGATTGGAAGATCAATGTCGCGCTGCTGGCATCCTTCGCCGCACGCGAGAGCAGTGTCGCGACTCTAGGCGTGCTGTTCCAGCAAGGCGATGACGAGAACCAGACCCTGGAGCAGCGCATGGGACAGGAGACCCGCGAGGCCGGTGCAACCGCATTGCTGGCGGTGTCGATGATCCTGTTCTTCGCCCTGTATCCGCCCTGCCTCGCCACGACCATCATGGTCAAGATGCAGACCGGCAGCTACAAATGGATGGCCTTCTCGATCATCTTCCCGACCATCCTTGGTCTGGCGGTGGCGAGTGCCGTCTACAGTATCGGCATGGCGCTTGGGGCGACCGCCATAGAGGCCATGTCGGCGGTCTATTGGGGCGCCTTCTTGCTGCTGCTGATCGTCGGTCTGCTCAGCGACCGCAAGGCCAGCCGGCTGCTGCGGCAGCGGTTCTCGCCAGGTTAAGGGCGTTGCCCTGGCCTGAAGTAGGCGCCTGGCGTCGAATACAATGCGCCCTCTGGATCTGAACATGGATCTAAACACCGAGGAGATGAGAAATGGCCGGGCCTGATCAACGCGGGCAAGCACAACCAACGACGCCGGACAGACTGCTGGCTCAGGCGGACCCTGGGCAGAGCGCCGGGGTGCTGGTGCAGACCTCGCCGCCATTGACGCTGGTCGACGTCGGGGTCTTTGGCCTGGTGCTTGGCCTGGCGCTCTGGTATCTCTACCGACAGTTCTGGCGCAAGCGTGGCGCGTGCGGTGGTTGCGCCAAAGGTGGTGCGGGCGGCTGCGTGGTCAGCCGCTCAATTGCCAAGTTGGAGGATCAGACGCCTTCGGGGGTCTGTGTCTCGGTCGATGCCATTCGCAAGTGCTCCTGATGACGGCCGTGAAATGACGGCAGCGATCAGGGTCGAGCACCTCGCGCATCGTTACGGCCGGCGCTTCATCTACCAGGACCTGAGCTTCGCGGTTCCCGCGGGCAAGGTCGTTGCCTTGCTCGGCAAGAACGGGGTCGGCAAGACCACTCTGATTCGGCTGCTGATGGGCTTCCTGCGCCCGAGCGCCGGGCAGTGCCGAGTTCTCGGCGAGCCGTCGCACGCGCTCTCGCCGGCGACGCGGGCGCGCATCGGGCTGCTGTTCGAGGGCCATCTGGCCTACGACTTCATGAGCATCGCGCAAATCGAGCGCTTCTATCGGCCGTTCTATCCGCGTTGGCGGCGCGAGCTGTACTATGATCTGGTCGATCGCCTCGGGCTGTCGTATGACCACAAGGTCGGCAACATGTCCTGCGGCCAACGCTCGCAGGTCGTTCTCGGGCTCATCTTCGCCCAGAACCCTGACCTGATGATCCTCGACGATTATTCGATGGGGCTCGATGCGGGCTATCGGCGGCTGTTCCTGGATTATCTGCGGCACTTCTTCCTGGACGAGGGCGGCAAGACCCTGTTCGTCACCTCGCATGTGATCCAGGACATGGAAGCTTTGGTCGACGAGGTGATATTCCTGCAGCAGGGCGGGGCGGTGAAGCAGCTGCCGTTGGCCGACTTCCGCCGCGATTTCCACTGCTTTAGCTTTCATCTCGACGGGCACGCGATGCCGCGCGCCGATGCGGTGATCGAGAGCGTCGATCCGCACGGCCGCGAGCCCTGTCTCTACACCTTCGCCGAGCCCGCGCGGCTCGCGGCGCACCTCGAGACGCACTGGCCGCAGGTCCGGCTCGGTGATGAGCGGCGGTTGACGCTCGAGGATGCGTTTGTCGGCCTGACCGGGAAGTACTGAGAATGGGACATGCCGCAAACAGGTGTTGGCCATGCTGTCCGCGATCTTAGTAAAGGAGTGGCTCAAGATCCGTTGGGCCTGGCTTGGCCTGCTGGCGCTGCATCTCGGGATGCTGGGCTATCTTTATCTTGTGGTGCGGCATCAGTTTCGGGTCGAGCATTCGGAGATGATCTGGTATTGGGCGTTCGAGCTGCGTCGGTTGCTGTACGAACCGATCCAATACCTGCCGCTGATCAGCGGCGTGCTGATCGCCGCAACACAGTTCGGCCCGGAGATGATCGGCGGGCGCTTTCGGTTGTCGCTGCACCTGCCGCTGCGCGGCGACCTGCTGGTCTGGAGCTGGGTCGCCTTCGGCGCGCTGATGGGGGCGGTGCTGGCGCTGCTCGATGCATTCGCGCTGTATTGGATCATCGGCCGGTGGTTTCCGCGGGAGGCCGCCGTCAGCGCCGTGCTCACGGCCTTGCCTTGGCTGCTCGGCGGCTGGGTCGGCTACTTCGGTGCGACCCTGGCGCTGCTGGAGCCAGCGGTCGCGCGCCGCTTGGTCTATCTCGGGCTGAGCGCCGCCTTTCTCGCCTTGCTGTTCCAACACCGCGGTTACCAGGAGTACGATCAGGTGCTGCCGGTGCTGATCGCGGTCGCGCTGCTTTTTATTCCGGCGGTAATCCTGCCCGCGCATCGCTGCCGCCACCGGGGCTGACTTGATATGACCGCCCGTCTCGCCCGCTGGTCATTACTGCTGCTGACCGTCTTCCTGCTGGCGGTCTGGTGGCCGCTGCTCAAGGACCTGCTGTTCGAGTACCGCTACGGCAAGACTGACCTTTTTTACAGCCCGGTGATCGAGCGCTTCGTCTACAAGGAACTGCTCGGCGAGGGGCATCGGTTCATCTACCGCGACCAGGACGGCAACGACTACGACCGCCAGACCTTCGAGACCCTGATCCCCTTTATTTACTACAAGAACATGGAGCTTTGGGGCAAGCTGCCGCTGAGGCTTGCGGGGCAAAGATTCGACAAGGCGCAGATCCAGGCCGAGCGCCAGGTGCTCGAGCTCGAGCCGGTCGAGCTGCCGGGTCATGCCCCGCGCATCCAGCTGTTCCCGCTGCTGGAAGCCAATCCCGGCCGCGCCCGGCTGCGCTTCCCGGAGGACATCCTCCGATCCGGGGAGCGGCTGACTTTCATCAACAGCGACGCCAACCGCATCGACCCCGAGTTGACTCGGGTCTTCACGGCAGCGCTGACCGAGGCCGGCTTTGCCTGGCCGGTGCAGGCCGTCTTCGGCCGGGTCTCGATCCTCAAGGCGTTCGATGCCGGTTATTTTTTTCTCGATCAGGCCGGCGATCTGTTTCAGCTCCGCCGCGTCGACGGCGTGCCGGAGGTGACGCCGGTGCCGCTGCCCGATGGGCTCGCGGTGCGTCATGTGAAGGTGGCCGAGAACAAGCGCGGTGATTTTCTCGGCCTGGTCCTGACCGAGGATGGCCGGCTGTTCTTGCTCACTCAGGATGAAGCCCGCCGCAACGCCTCCGGGCTGACCCCGCTTGCACTCCCAGGCTACGATCCGGAGACGATGGCGCTGAAGATCCTGTTCAATCCGCTCTATCGCACCGCGATCTACTCCGACCAGCGCGAGATCATGGCCGTCGCGATGGACCGTCAGTTCGAGCCTATTGAGCGCTATGCGCGCACCATGGCCATGGCCGAGCCGCGGCTGGTGGATCGGCTCTGGGAGGCGCTAGTGCCGTTCAGTCTGGATCTGCGCGACCCGGATGCGCGCCATTTCCGGCTCAACCTAAAGCTCCACGGACCCTTGGCTCTGCCGGCCATCGGAGCTGCCCTGATCCTCGCCAGGCTGCTGTTGTGGCGCCGCGGTCTGCACTCGTTGAGCATGGCGCCGAGCCTGCTGCTGGTGGCCCTGACCGGCCTCTACGGGTTGATCGCCATCGCCCTGATCCCGCCTGAACCGTCGAACCCCGGGGAAGCCGCGGCCGCTGATCAACGGCGGATGGCGATGGAGCGAGACGCGACCTGAGGGTTGGGCACGAGCAGATGTCGGTCCTGTTCCAACACCTCCTGCCGTTGCGACGCGCCGACGCTCGATCTCCGGCGCGCCCTCCGATACTCTTGGTGATTGGTGCCCACCGAGAGGAGTTGGCCTTCGGCGAGGCCGTTGCCAAGCGCCTCAATCGCCAACGCATCGACCTGCTGCGCATCCCGGTCGGGCTCTCGGGGCAGCGGCCCGGACCCGGCGGGCTCGCGCGCTATCGCCAACGTCATGCCGAGCTCTATCAACAGATCATGGAGCATGTTCAGCCCGGGCAACGGGTCCTGATCGACCTCCATACGGGGTTCGACGAGCGCCTGTGCTGGGCCGATATCCTTTGTGCCGAACCGGCACTGCTGCGCTGCATCGAGCAAGAGTCGGCCGAGCTGCCAGCGCCGAACGGGGCTTTCGTGCGCGGGGTGCAACTGGTGGCTGATGACGGTAGTGGCGTGCCAAGTCGTGACGGCCGTCAGGCACCTGAATCTCGGCCCTGCGTCAAACCTGCGCTTCCAGAGTCAGTTTGGAATGCGAAACACCTGATCTACGTGGGTATCGAGGTCTATCTAGCTCAGCCTTCGTATGGCACGCCGGCAGAAGCGGGCTTTGCTGCTGCCGTGGTCGAAACGGTTGGTGAAAGCGCTTTGTCCGTGCGGCGCGTGACTGAGCCAAGCTGAGCCGTTGTTGCAAGGGGTCACACCGCACTTCCGGATATCTTTGATCGGCACTTGACAACCGTGGGCTGAATCGATAACGTAAATGATAATCGTTATCATTTATGCTCGATCGCCTGCGCGCGCCGCGGTTGCTCGTCGTCTCGCCTGCTGGTCCTCAATGGGTATGTCCGGCACGCCGCAGGCTCTCTCTCATGTGCTGCCCTTAGGAGTCTCGCACGATGTTCGATCCCAGTAACGGCGATTTGACCGACGACCTTCCGTTGCATCTACCTCCGGAGGCTCTGAAACAGCTTATCCGCGCGCTGGTTCGCCGCTACATCCATCGTCGCTCACCAGGGCTCGCGCGTGCCATCGTTCGCTGCGGTGAGGCGCTGTCGCTCCATCCGGCGCTGCGCGACCGGCCCGATGAGCTCAATGCATTCTGCCGCTTGACCTGGCATTGGCGCATGCTGGCGGATCTGCGACGCGGCATCATCGAAGGTTGCAATGGAGAACTGATCCGCCACGATGGTGGCTTGGAAGACAGTCGGAAGCGCCACGGCCCTTTGCTCGCCAGCGCCGACGCCGTGATCTGCCCTGCCGATTGCGTCAGCCACGACGCCTATCGCCGGACCAAGCGCTTCCGCAAACGTTTCAACAAGCCCTGTGTTTTGATTGAGCGCTCCGGCATAGGCGCCTTCGCAGCCGCCTTGTCACTTCTCGCTCCCGCAGGCAATTCAGAGCCCGGGCCGACGGCTCTTGGCGACCCGGCGCGGCAACCTGCATGAAGCCGCAAGAGAGTGAGCAGGACCTCTGTACTGCATAGCAAACCGCCGCCTAGCGCGGATGAACAGATTTCATAGTTGCTTTTTTCCTTCAGGCCCTCGCGCGACCGCGGGCGTGGGTTTGCCCTCGTCTCAGCTATGCTGACATCCTTGTAACGAAATCAACGGTATCGGACCATGACCCAGAGTACCTGGCAAGTCTTCCAACTTGAGGAGCTTCTCCAGCACATCGGTAGCGGCGGCTTGCGCCTGCACGAGTTCCTGCGAACGCCGTCACTGAGCTGCGCGATCTACCATATCCCAAAAGGCTCCAAGGATATGGCCAACGCCCACGAGGAAGACGAGCTGTACTTCGCCTTGCAGGGTCGTGGGCAGCTGCGCATCAACGACGAAAGGCATGCGGTCGAACAGGGCACGCTGCTCTACGTGCAGGCCGCTTGTGATCACAGCTTCTTCGATATTGAGGAAGATCTTACCGTGATTGCGTTCTTCGGCGCGCCGCGACCGGGCTTGCGCGTCAGCAAGTAGGTCACGGCGGACCCGACCGCCGCGCCCATCATCATGGTGCTCATTCTTTAGCTGACCTGGCGGCAGTTTCATCGGTGAGCAGCAATACCGCCGCGGCCCCGACGAGTGCCCCTTCCAGAACTCGCATGGCTAGTCGCTCAACGAAGAACGCGACAGGAATTAAGGTGACAGTTTAGCTCGGTCCTTTGGTACGAGCCCGTTCATATCGGCGGGCGTGTTTTTGTCGGTTTGCCCTTGGGCGTCGGCGCTTCGGGTCGTCCGGCGCCGGCTCGGCGATCCTGATACCCTGGCGCGCGTCCGGCAGGTCGCCCGCAAGCGGGCTCCCACGGCGCCCATGCCGCGGGTGTCGGCGCTAGCCGCGCACCCAGTCGCGCACTTGGTCCGGAGCCGGCACGCCGCCAGCATGGACGACCTTACCGTCGATGACGACGCCGGGTGTGGACATGACGCCGAAGCCCATGATCTCGGCGATATCGGTGACTTTCTCCAATGCGATTTCGACGCCGGCCTCCTTTGCTGCCTGCGCGATGGCGTTGGCGGTGACCTCGCAGTTGCGGCAGCCGGAGCCTAGGACCTTGATCTGTTTCATTGGCTTCACTCGCTCGTTGAATAGCCATATCGGCCGCTACCTGAGGGTTGCGATGGCGGCCAGGGAGCAGCCCCAAAAGAGCCATGGGCAGGGGTCAGGCAATCCAGTTAAAACCCCAGCCAACCAGCGTAAAGGCGGCCGCCAGAACGCCGGCAAACAGTACCAGGGCGGGCCAGCGAATGACCTTGCGCAGGATGAGCATCTCCGGTAACGACAGCGCCGCCACGCTCATCATCAGCGCCAGCGTGGTGCCTACCGCGACGCCCTTGCCGAGCATGGCCTCGGCCACTGGGATGATGCCGGTGGCGTTGGAGTAGAGCGGAATACCGAGCAACACGGCCGCGGGCACCGTGTACCAGTCGTCACCGCCCAGATGTTCGCTGACCCAGTTGGCTGGCACGAAGCCGTGGAACAGGGCGCCGACACCGATGCCAATCAGCACCCAATACCAGATGCGACCGACGATCTCCTTGACCTCGGCCAGTGCATAACTATGGCGCGCTTTAAGGCCGCGCTCGTGCGCGATGTCGGCGCTCCGGCCCATGCGGATCTTCCAGACATAGTCTTCGACCCAGCGCTCCGGATGGAATGCCTGCATCGCGATGCCGCCGAACCAAGCGACGACCAGCCCGGCGATGACATAGAGCGCGGCTAGCTTCCAGCCGAGTATGCCCACTAGGATAACCGCGGCGACCTCGTTGATCATCGGGCTGGCGATCAGAAACGAGAAGGTGACTCCAAGCGGGATGCCGGCCTCGACGAAGCCGATGAACAGGGGCACCGAGGAGCAGGAGCAGAATGGGGTGGCGGCGCCGAGCGTGACCGCAAGCCCGCGCGCCTGCCAATCCGGGCGATCGCGGACGAAGGCGCGCACGCGCTCCGGCGAGAGCATCGCCCGCAGCAGGCCCATGACGTAGATGACCGCGATCAGCAGCACGAAGATCTTGGCCACATCCATGACGAAAAAGTGCAGCGCCGCGCCGAGCCGCGATGCCGGGTCGAGTCCCAGCAGTTGGAAGGCGACCAGATTGCCGAGGGCATCAAACATGGGCGGGCGCGCTCGGTGCTGCGCCGGCTGCCGTCTCCGGCAACCTCAGCGATAACAGAAATGCGACCAGCACAAAGCCGGCGGACCACCAGAGGCAACCCGCGAGTCCCTGGGTTTGGTAGATCAGACCAGACAGCACCGTGCCGAGGAGCCGCCCCCCGGCGTTGGCCATGTAGTAAAAGCCGACGCTCATCGCGACCTTGTCGAAGTCCGAGTAGGCCAGAATCAGATAGGAATGGACCGCGGAGTTGATGGCGAAGGCGATGCCGAATAGGACCAGCCCGGCGACCAGCATAGCCCCCTGTAGTTCGCTCGACGAAGCCGTGGCGAGCCATTCAAAGTCCGCCCCGGTCAGATCGGTCAACCAAGCGGCCAGCTCGGGCGCCAGCGCGGGTGCGCGCGCCATTCCCAGGGCGATACCGGCCGGGATCAGTGTCAGCACGAGTGCCCAGGTCCGCGCCGTGCCGCCGCTGGGTCCGGCTCCGTGACGACCGCGGCGCAGCAGCCCCGGCGCCGCTGCCTGCACAAAGCCGTAGCCGATGACCCAGAGCGCCAGGAAGCCGCCCACCTCGGTGAAGGACCAACCCAGCACCTCGTAAAGAAATACCGGCAGCGCGACCACGAACCAGACGTCACGGGCACCGAACAGAAAAAACCGCGCCGCCGACAGCCAGTTGACCGCTGGCCTGTTGGAAAAGACTTGGGTGAATTTGGCCTTCTCCTTGAGCTTGCCGACACCCGAGGGCAGCAACAGCGCCGTGATGACCAGCACCGCCAGCAGGACCGCCGCCAGCACGAACAAGGCGCCGCGGAAGCCGATCCATTGCAACAGCGCCGCGCCGACGAAGAAGCCCGCTCCCTTCAGCGCGTTCTTCGAGCCCGTCAGCACGGCGACGTACTTAAACAGTTTCGACTCCCCGGCCGCACCCCGGCCCGTCAACGACTTGACCGATGCCTTCGCGGACATCTTGTTGAGATCCTTCGCGATGCCGGACAGGGCCTGTGCCGCCATCACGTAGACCACCGACAGCCAGGGGTCAGGCACCGTGAGCATGAGCAAGGCCGCCACCTGCAAGGCCATACCGATGTGCATGGTGAGGTTCAAGCCGATGCGCGCGCCCAGCCAGCCGCCCACCAGGTTGGTGATGATGCCGAACACCTCGTAGAAGAGGAACAGCATCGCCACCTCAAAAGGCGAATAGCCGAGCTGGTGGAAGTACAGCACCACCAGCATCCTGATGGCGCCATCGGTGATGGTAAAGGCCCAATATCCCCCGGTGACCGTTAGATAGTTGCGGCTGTCGGCGTCCATGGTTCAGAGGCTCCGCGCAAGCATCCGAGCGATGTCGATCATCCGGTTCACATAGCCCCATTCGTTGTCGTACCAGGCGTAGACCTTAACCTGAGTGTCGTCGATGACCAGGGTGGACAGGGCATCGACGATGGACGAGCGCGGGTCGTTCAGGTAGTCCACCGACACCAGCGGGCGCTCCTCGTAGCCGAGAACGCCGGCCAGCCCGCCATCCGCGGCTGCCTTGAACAGCGCGTTGATCTCCTCCGCCGTCACCGACCGCGCCGCTTCGAACACGAAGTCCGTCAGCGATGCGTTGAGTAGGGGCACGCGCACCGCGTGACCGTTCAGCTTGCCGCTGAGCTCAGGGAAGATCTTGGTGATGGCCTTTGCCGAGCCCGTGGTCGTGGGGATCAGCGACTGCCCACAGGCGCGTGCCCGGCGCAGGTCCTTGTGGCCCAGATCGACGATGCGCTGGGTGTTGGTGATGTTGTGAATCGTCGTCATGCAGCCATGCCGGATGCCGATCTGCTCGTGCATGACCTTGACCACGGGCGCCAGGCAGTTGGTGGTGCAAGAGGCCGCCGTCACCAGATGGTGCTGGGCGGGATCGTAGCGCTCATGATTGACGCCGTAGACGATTTCGAGCGCACCCTTGGTCGGTGCCGCCACCAACACCTTCTTTACCCCTTGTTCAAAGTAGGCATCAAGCATCTCCGGCTGCTTGTGGTGCTGACCCGTGGCCTCGATCACGATGTCGCAGCCAGACCAATTGGTCTCGGGGATCGTTCGATCGCTGCTGTAGCGCAGCGCCTGGTCATTGATATGCAGCTCGGCGCCGTTGCCGCCGCAGTCATGTCCCCAGCGTCCGTGCACGGAGTCGAATTTGAGCAGATGCGCCGCTCCCGTCGCGTCGCAGGCGATTTCATTGACCTGGACGAAGCGTAGGTCGGGGGCGTTGCCGGCCTGATCGAGTGCTGCACGCAGGCCGAGCCTGCCCATGCGGCCGAAGCCGTTGATGCCGATCTTGATGGTCAATGGCAGTGCTCCTGTCTCGGTTGGGTCAGAGCGCGAAGTCACCGCATTATATGCGATAAACCAGATATATCAAATGCCGTCTCGATCAGGCCAGGCAGCCGGCTCGGCCCAGCGCAAGGCCCTCCCCGCGGTCGATGTTGGTCGTGTTCAGGCGCAGCCCGCGGCGCCGGGCCGATTCGGCATGGCCTTCAACTGGCATTCATCGTCGACAAAGGGTAACTGGCGGCCAATCCCCTCGGCCGCTGTACGAAGAATGCGGTGGACCCAGTCCGGCAGAACCGGGTTAATGCGGTAGTAGACCCAAATCCCCTCACGCCGGTCCGCGACCAGCCCGAGTTCGCGCAGTTGCGCCAGGTGGCGGGAGACGTGCGGTTGGCTCAGAGCGGTGGCGTGCGTGAGTTCGCAGACGCAGAGTTCGCCTTGTCGTGTCAGCAACATCAGGCATCGCAGCCTGGTCTCGTGCCCGAGTGCGCTGAAGAGTTCGGATGCTTGCAGGCTCATGGGTTGAACTATATCCAGATTGATCAAGCTGCGCTACGCAACCTGCCTGAGACAACCTTGACCATCGTCTAACAGCAAAATCGCTGTTTTGTTTGCGCTGATCGCCGTTTCTTCGTCGTTCGCCAGTTCGTGGTGCGGATGCCATGTTTGTCGCTTGCTCGACAGTGTGGCGGCGGTTAGCATTGCCAGCGACCGCGGTGGGGGATCACTCCCTTGTGGTGCACTTCGGTGGATCACTCGCTTGTGGTGCACTTCCCTGGCGCGCCCGGGCCGCTTTAATCGCTTACTGTAGCCGCTTACCTTCATTTATCCGCGATCGAGATCAATCCATGGCGAACGACACCAACGTGACCTGGCATGAGCACCAGGTCTCGCGAGAGGCGCGTGAGCGCGTCAACGGCCACAAGGGCTGCGTTATCTGGTTTACCGGCCTCAGTGGCTCCGGCAAGAGCACGGTGGCCAACACTTTGGATCATCTGCTGGCCGAGCACGGTTTTCACAGCGCGGTGCTGGATGGCGACAATGTTCGCCACGGGCTCAACGCCGGCCCCGGCATGCTGCGCGAGACCCATGGTGATGAGTATGCCAAGCGTTTCGGCCTAGGCTTTACTGCCATCGACCGCGAGGAGAACATCCGCCGCATTGGCGCCGTCGCGCACCTCTACTGCGAGGCCGGGCTGATTGCGCTGACCGCCTTTATCAGCCCCTATCGGATCGACCGCGACCGCGTGCGCGCCACCATGCGCCCCGGGGAATTCATTGAGGTCTTCGTTGATACCCCGCTGGACATCTGCGAGCAGCGCGACCCCAAAGGCCTGTATAGAAAGGCCCGCGCTGGCGAGATCAAGAACTTTACCGGTATCGACGACCCCTACGAGGCACCCGAATCACCAGAGCTGACGCTGTTGGCGGGTGAGGGCACGCCGCACGACCTCGCGCATCAGGTGATCGACTTTTTGGTGTCGCAGGGGATCACACCGCGGCTGAATTCGGCCTGATCCTTGCCGTGCAGCGCGCCTGCCGCGGGCTTCACCGCCGTTGGCGATCTCCGGCGGGCTGGACGCTTGCCTACGGATTGGGTTCGCCGAATTCACCGACCACCTGCAGGGTGGCGTCGCACAGCCGCTGGAGCTGGGTGTCGCTGATGACGTAGGGCGGCATCAGGTAGACCAGCCGCCCAAACGGGCGCACCCAGACGCCGAGCTCGACGAATCGGCGCTGGACGTCGCGCATCGGCACCGGCGCGGCCATTTCCACGACACCGATTGCCCCTAGCACGCGGACCTCGGCGACGCCGGGGAGGCTGCGGCAGGGCGCGAGGCCGGTCGTTAAGGCGGATTCGATGCGTGCGATGTTGCGCCGCCAGTCCTGCCCCAGCAGCAGGTCGATGCTGGCGTTGGCGATGGCGCAAGCGAGCGGATTGCCCATGAAGGTGGGCCCATGCATGAAGGCACCCGGTTCGCCGCTGGAGATGGTCGCGGCCACCTCGCTGGTGGCAAGCGTTGCGGCCGATGTCAGATAGCCGCCGGTCAGGGCCTTGCCCAGGGTCATGATGTCCGGGCTGATGTTGGCGTGGTCGCAGGCAAACAGCCGCCCGCTGCGACCGAAGCCGGTCGCGATCTCGTCGGCGATCAATAGCACGCCGTGGCGCTCGCACAGTGCACGCACGCGGGCCAGGTAGTCCGCGGCGTAAAAGCGCATGCCGCCCGCACCTTGGACGATGGGCTCTAGGATCACGCCCGCTAGCTCGTCGGCATGCCGCTCGATCAGCGCGGCGAACTCGGCGATGTCGGCATCCGTGCAGGGCTCGCCGAAGCGCGGTGCCGGTGCCGGCGCGAACAACTGTTTCGGCAGCACGCGACCGAACAGATGATGCATGCCGGTGACTGGATCGCAGACCGACATCGCATCGAAGGTGTCCCCATGGTATCCCCCGCGGACGGTCAAAAAACGCACCCGAGCGCTTCGCCCCGCGGCCTGCTGATATTGCAAGGCCATCTTCATTGCCACCTCGACCGAGACCGAGCCTGAGTCGCATAGAAAGACGTGCCGCAGCGGGTCAGGTGTGATCCGCACCAGGCGCTCGATCAAGTTGACAGCCGGCTCGTGGGTCAACCCGCCGAACATCACATGCGACATCCGGCCGAGCTGCTCGATGGCCGCGGCGTTGAGCCGCGGATGGTTGTAGCCGTGGATGGTGCACCACCAGGAGGCCATGCCGTCGATCAGGCGACGGCCGTCGATCAGTTCGAGCTCGCAGCCGGATGCGGCCTGTACCGGGTAGACCGGATCGCGGTCGATGGTGGAGGTGTAAGGGTGCCAAGCGTGGGCGGCATCGAGGGCCAGCAGGCGCTCAATGTGCTCTTGTGTTTGACCTTCCGTCGGCTGGGTCATGCGAGTACTTCGAGCTCACGGATGAGATGGTTGAGTTCGGGCTGTTGCGCTAACGCGCCTTCCCAGAAGCGGAAGTGGCGCTGGGTTGGGCCCTCGCCGATATTGAGTTCAGCCACGAAGCCGCTTGCGCCCTGAGGTGCCGGATACTCGGCGGATTCGCCAAGGGCGTTCAGTGCGGCGGCCAATCGTGCTTGGTGCCCTTGGCCAATGTTGCCCCGTGCAGGCTTGCGGCTGGTGTAATCGCCGCAGTCGATGCTGAAGTTGCCGTCGGTTTTGACCTCAATATCGAGCATGTAGTCGTATTGTCCGACGACGCGGTAGCGAATGCGTGGGATCATGGCTTGAGTTCCTGAATCTGTGTATGGCTGCGTGGAAATCGCGGGCATTATCGGCTTAGTTTGCAGAAGGGCCGAGCGCCAAAAACGCGCAGTCCCCCTTGGCGGCGGCTCTCGGTCTTCAGTCTTTGATCTTCGGTCGTCTTTGACCACTTCCCTATCGCGCGGTTCGAGCAACAGGGCGCCGCGTTGCCATTGGACTGACGCATCGCAGCGCTCGGTTGGAGCGATCGTTCATTGGAGCGCCTGCCGCCCGGCCCAGTCGCGGGCGAACTGCCAGGCGGTGCGTCCGCTGCGGGAGCCCCGACGCAGCGCCCATTGCAGCGCCGCGCGCTCGGTCTCGTCGGCGTTCGCGTCCGCCCGGTCCACCTGTAAGCGCGCCAGCCAATGGCGGCAGACGGAGAGGTACTGCGCTTGGCTGAAGGGGTGGAACGACAACCAGAGCCCAAATCGGTCCGATAGGGAGATCTTCTCCTCGACGCTCTCGCCGTGGTGGATCTCGCCGTCGACGATGCGGGTGTCGCGGTTTTCCTGCTGGAACTCGGGCAACAGGTGGCGCCGGTTGGACGTGGCATAGATCAGCAGATTGTCCGGGGCGGCGCTGATGGAGCCGTCGAGCACGGCCTTGAGCGCCTGATAGCCGGACTCGCCAGCGTCGAAGGACAGGTCGTCGCAATACAGAATGAAGCGTTCCGGGCGGTTGTGGATCAGCTCCAAGATGTCCGGTAGATCGACCAATTCTGTCTTTTCGATCTCGATCAGGCGCAGCCCCCGGTCATGATAGGTGTTGAGCAGGGCCTTGATCAGCGATGATTTTCCAGTGCCGCGGGAGCCCCAGAGCAACACGTTGTTGGCCCCGGCGCCGGCTAGAAATTGACGTGTGTTGCGGTCGATTTCGTCGCGCTGCGAGTCGATGCAGCAGAGGTCTGACAGGGCTAGGCGGTGCGGTCGGTGCACCGCTTCCAGCTTACCGCGCGGGCCGATCTTGCGCCAGCGCCAGGCATGGGCGGTCCAGTCCGGATCGGTCTGGGCCGGCAGCCAATGCTCGACGCGATCGAGCAGCCTGGCGGCCCGAGCGAGGACGCGGTCTAGCTCCTGGGTAAAGGCTGGCGCTGCATCTGGTTTGGGCGCTGCTGCTGACTTTGGCGCTGGCTCTCGCTTGAGGTCAGTCATGGCGCAATGCTCCGGTATCCTCGAAGGCTTGGTCGGCCATCGGCAACGGCGTGCCGATGGCATAACCTTGCACGAAGTCTACGTTCAGTGCCCGTAGTTCGTTTATGGTGGAGTCGTCTTCGGCCCATTCCGCGATGGTCTTCATGCCCAAGACGTGGGCCACCTGATTGATGGAGGCCACCAGTGCATAGTTGACTGGGTTGCTGTTCATGTCGTGCACAAAGCTGCCGTCGATCTTGACGTAGCTGACCGGTAGGTCGCGCAGATAGTTGAAAGACGACAGGCCGCTGCCGAAGTCATCGAGCGCAAAGGTGCAGCCCATGGTTGAGAGTTCGTTCATGCAGCGGCGGGCACGGCTCAGATTGCGGATCGCCGCGGTCTCGGTGATCTCGAAGCAGATGCCCGCTGGCGGTATGCGATAGAGCGCGAATTGGCGCTTGATGAATAGCAGAAAGCTGTCCTCATTCACCGAGGTGCCCGACAGATTGACCGCGAACAGGAACTGATCCGGGTGTTGGTCATGCCAGGCGCGTAGTTGCTCGCCGCGGGTGCTGAATAGTTGTTGGATGATCCAGCGGTCCACCGCCGGCATCAGGATGTAGCGCTCGGCGGCTGGAATGAACTGATCCGGCACCACGAGCGCTCCCTGCCCGTCGCTCATGCGCACCAAGACCTCATAATGCGTACGGTCGCTGATGCCGACAGCCAAAGGAACGATGGGCTGCGCAAACAGCCGTAAACGGCCGCTGCTCAGTGCCTCCGAGATGGTGGAGACCAGACGCATCTCACCATGATGGCGCTCGGAGGAGGCGTCGGCGTCTTGATAGATATGGACGCGATCACGGCCTTCGCGCTTGGCCACCTGACAGGCGACGTCGGCCTTGGCAAGCTCTGCCGCGGCGCTGTCGTTCTCGGGCAGGAAGGCGGTAACGCCGATGCTGACCGCGACATCGAAGGAGCGATCGCGCCAAGTGAACAAGAAATGCCGGGCGGTCTGAAGTAGCACCTCGCACTGGTCCAGTGCCTGTTTTTCGGTGCGGTCGGCAAACAAGGCGCCGAATTCGTCACCCCCCAAGCGCGCAAGCAAGGCCGCTTCGGCGAACTTGACCTCGATCAGCGTGGCGAGTTGCTTGATCAGCGCGTCGCCAGCCGCGTGCCCAGCGGTATCGTTGACCAATTTGAAGTGATCGATGTCAACACAGCAGAGCACATAGGGCGTCCCGGTGCCGGAGGCGTCGATCAGCATCCGTTCCATCCGACGTTCGAACTCCTTGCGGTTCAGCAACCCGGTGATGACATCGCGCTGATCGAGGAACGCTAGCTGCTTTGCCTGCCGCGCCGACTCGGTCAGGTCCTGAATCATCAGTAACCAGCGCATGCCGTCGTCTAGCTGCAGATGCCGCAGCCCGACCCGAGCCGGAAAGCGCTGGCCATTTGCATGTGGGATGCCGATATCGCGCACTTGCGGACGGGCTTCACCCGCTTGGTTGGACGCGGGGCGGGCGCCGTCGGCATCCATCAAGTCGGGCATGAGTGCGTCGAGACTCGCGCCGAGCATATCTTCACTCAATCGACCGAAGATCACCTCCGCGGCCGGGTTCATCAGTTCGATGCCGTTGGCGCTCGCTAGTATGATGCCGTCGGAGCTGGCTTCGAGCATGGCGTCCAGTAGCAGTTGTTGATCACTGAGTCGATGATCGCGGCTTGCCAAGAGCCGGTTCAGCGCTCGTAGCCGGGCTGCAAGCGAGACGGCCAGCGCCAGTACCAGCGCGGCCGCCGCCAGTGCCGCGAGCAGGATGCCCAGTCCGAGTGCGTCGAAGCCGTTCAGGCGCTTAATGGACGGTAGCGGATACGATGTGGCTGGTCGGCTTCGGCGCCCAGCCGGCGGTGACGGTCTTCCTCGTAGTCGGCATAGTTGCCCTCGAACCAGGTCACCTGCGAGTCGCCCTCGAAGGCCAGGATGTGCGTCGCTACCCGGTCCAAGAACCAGCGATCATGGCTGATGACGACGGCACAGCCGGGGAAGGCGAGGATGGCCTCTTCCAGCGCCCGCAAGGTTTCGACATCGAGGTCGTTAGTTGGCTCGTCGAGCAGTAGCAGGTTACCGCCGCTTTTCAGCAACTTGGCCAGATGCACGCGGTTGCGCTCACCGCCGGACAGGTTGCCAATGCGCTTTTGCTGATCCGCGCCACGGAAATTGAAGCGGCTGGCATAGGCTCGCGAGGGCATCTCAAAGCGACCGACGATGATGTTGTCGAGTCCGTCGGAGATTTCCTCCCAGACTGTTTTATGGTCGTCCAGGGCGTCGCGGCTTTGATCCACGTAGGCGATGTCTACGGTCTCGCCGACGCGCAGTTCGCCGCTGTCCGGCTGCTCTTGTCCGGTCATGATCCGGAACAGCGTGGTCTTGCCGGCCCCGTTGGGGCCAATCACGCCGACGATGCCTCCCTTAGGCAGATTAAACGAGAGCCCCTCGTAGAGCAGGTTGTCGCCGTAGGCCTTTTTCAGTCCTTCCGCCTCAATCACCAGATCACCCAGGCGCGGGCCGGGTGGGATGTAGATCTCGTTGGTCTCGTTGCGGGACTGGAATTCCTGCGAACTCAGCTCCTCAAACCGCGCCAGCCGCGCCTTGCTCTTCGCATGCCGGCCTTTGGGATTGGAGCGCACCCATTCCAACTCGTGCTTCATCGCCTTGATGCGTGCCTGTTCCTGCTTGTCCTCGCGCTCCAGGCGGTCCTCCTTCTGCTCCAGCCAACTGGAGTAGTTGCCCTGCCAAGGGATGCCGTGGCCGCGGTCCAATTCCAGAATCCAACCCGCGACATTGTCGAGGAAGTAGCGATCATGGGTTACCGCCACCACGGTACCAGAGTAGTCGTGCAGGAAGCGTTCCAGCCAGGCGACGGATTCCGCGTCGAGATGATTGGTTGGTTCGTCGAGCAGCAGCATGTCGGGCTTAGACAGCAGCAGCCGGCATAGCGCGACGCGGCGTCGTTCGCCGCCGGACAGGAGGTTCACGTCCGCCTCCCAGGCCGGTAGGCGCAGCGCGTCCGCGGCAACTTCCAGCGTGCGTTCCAGGTTGTGGCCGTCGGTGGCCTCAACCAGGTCTTCAAGCTCCGCCTGCTCTTTCGCCAGCGCGTCGAAGTCGGCATCGGCTTCGGCGTAGGCGGCGTAGACCTGGTCCAGCCGTTCTAACGCCTGCTTGATGGGCGCGACCGCCTCCTCGACGTTGCCGCGCACGTCCTTGTCGGTATCGAGCTTTGGCTCTTGAGACAAATAGCCGACCTTAATGTCGGTCTGGGGTCTGGCCTCGCCTTCGATCTCGTTGTCGAGGCCGGCCATGATCTTAAGTAGCGTCGACTTGCCCGAGCCGTTCAGGCCCAGCACGCCGATCTTGGCGCCGGGGAAGAACGACAACGAGATGTCGCGCAGGATGACACGCTTCGGCGGCACGATCTTGCCGACGCGGTTCATGGTGTAGATATACTGCGCCATAGGTATCGGATGGAATTCGAATCAGCGGTTAGTGGAGGTCGCGTGTCGCCGGTCGTGGTGCCCGGTGCGCACAATCTTGGCATCGGAGCGCGATTTTGCGCGCTTGGCCCACAAATGTCCAAGTTTGGACCCTGGCGATAGCGCCCCAAGTGCATGGGACGCAAATGCGCTCAGTCTTTTTATGGAGTAGAATCAATGTCCCTCGGCAATATCTCAGGCAAATCGATCCCGATGGTCGGTGTCGTTGCCCCTAGCGGCACGGGTAAGACCACGCTGCTGCGCAAGCTGGTGCCGCTGCTGCGCGAGCGCGGCCTGCGCGTCGGCTATCTCAAACACACGCACCACGCGTTTCAACTCGACACCCCCGGCAAGGACAGTTACGAGGTCGCTGAGGCCGGCGCTGCTCAGGTCATGCTCGCGTCCGCGACCGGTTGGGCGCTGATCGACCACCGGCCAGCGGCAGGCGCGGACCTGGCGGATGCGGACCTGGCCGAGTTCGCCGCGCGTTTCGATGCCGACCAACTGGACCTGTTGCTAGTCGAGGGATTTCATCGCTCACGATACCCGAAGATCGAGGTTCATCGCGCGACCAATGGCGAGGCGCCGTGGTATCGGCAAGACAGCGACATCATCGCCGTTGTGACCGATACGCGACTGCCCGGCGACGGCCACCCGCCGGAACTGCCCATTGACGACCCAGCGGCAGTCGCCGATTTCATCCACAAGAAGCTGGCAAAGGGTTGCTTCTCAGCCGAAGACACGCGCGATGCATTGATGGACGATGCGCGCTGGACGCTCGGCAGCGGCGCTCAATCCGTTCACAGCTTGAGCGCGTCTGTGCGCGTCGGCTCCAGCTTCTGGATTACGCCCGGCGCGCTTGGCGCTGGTGCTGGCTCAGGGTCTGGATCGGGGTCTGATTCAGTATCCGGTTCAGCATCTGGCAAGGGCGGAGCACTGGGGCGCGAGGACCTGATCGCATACCGTATCGACGATGACGAAACGCCCGAGGAGATGCCTGTCGACGCCCAGATTCACCGCTGCATCTATCGCGAGCAGCCCGGCGCGGGTGCCGTTTTGCATGGTCACGGGGTTTACTCGGTGGCGGTCAGCTTTGTCGGGCGCGACTTCCAGCCGCTGGATGCCGAGTCGCTGCAGGCGCTTGGCAATGTGCCGGTGTTGTCGGTCGACACCCACGAGAAACCCGACAAGGCCGCCACCGAGATCGCCGAGGCCCTGGCCGGCTTCCCGCTGTGTCTGGTCGCCGGTCATGGCAGCTATGCCTGGGGCGAAGACCTGGCACAGGCCGCGGGCCGCACCGAACTGCTGGAACGCGCCGCCAAGATCTATGTCGTCGCGCGACAGGCCGCGGCGCTGTGACTAACGCGCCGCCAAGATCGACATCGCCGCGCGACAGGCCGCGGCGCTGTGACTAGCGTTCCGCGCTGATGTAGCAGATCCAGCCGGCGTCGGCGTCCGCCCGCTCGGTCGGCTCAAAGACGCCGTCCGCCTCGCCGTCGGCCTCCCAGCCCTGCCAGTAGCAGATCACGCGGTCGAAACCCGCCTCGGCCAGCAACTCGCGTATCTCCGGCAGCGTCCACAATCTCCAGTCATAGCTGAAGGCCCGATTCAGCCGCGAGCCGTCCGCAAAGGAGAAATGGATATGGCAGGTCATCCTGCCGCTGATGGGGTTGTAGCTTTCTTGTTCCCAGGCATAACTGAAACTGCCCTCATCATCGGCGATCTGGCGTTCCTCAACAATCTCGCGAAAGGCGTCGTAACCGCCAAAGGCGTCGAGAAAGAAGACGCCGTCGTCGGCGAGTGCCTCGCGCACCCGCGAGAAATACCGGTGCAGGGTCGCGCGGTCCTGGAACAACCAATAGCTGAAATTCATCGCCGCGACGATGTCGGGCCGATCGGCGTCGGTTGTCGCGTGCAGCACGTCGCCAACGCGCAACTCGACACGCTTCGCCGCCGAGCCCGAAAGTCGACCGAGCGTATTGCGCCGGCCCCAATCGAGCACAACCGGGTCGAGATCGATTCCGACCGCCCGGTTTTGTCGATGCCGACCGACCCACTCGCCGCAAACCGCCGCGGTGCCGCAGAAATCCTCGCGCAACAGTCGCGCCGGGCGCCCGCGCAGCAACCGAAAGCGCCGCTGTAAAAAATCCACCTCCGCCTCGGCGCACTGTACCGCGCGTTCGTACAGGCGGTGCGGATCAGCCTCGGCGGCCAGGCCGAATCGGCAGGTATCAGCGCATGCGCTTGCGTCCGGATCGGTATCGCTATCGACATCGGTATCGCTATCGGCGTTGGCAGGGAAGAGACCTTGAGTTGCTGTGACAGTCGACATCGGTTTTGGATTGCATCAGAGGCGAGGTTCGCTTATTCTTACCGGCTCGCATGCAGCGGGTCGAGTCCCAAGTGTCATGAGACGCATCCCACGGGTCGCCCACAGGCAGCCAGAACCGGAGAGGTGTCCGAGTGGCTTAAGGAGCACGCCTGGAAAGTGTGTATAGGTTAACAGCCTATCGAGGGTTCGAATCCCTCCCTCTCCGCCATCCAAGCTCATTGTCCCCCATCGAAGCTGGCGG